>Ga0180223_1000206_pt1 | contig 99957 bp, 91 predicted proteins | sample eDN5th30CKraftOP_FD_151337 | JGI IMG/M metagenome (GOLD analysis project Ga0180223, IMG submission 151337) | Enriched Organic Plus compost microbial communities from Emeryville, California, USA - eDNA 5th pass 30_C Kraft OP (version 2) (version 2) ...
GCCTTCGGCGCCGATTTTTTCAAGGAGGATTTGGGCTTCATCTTCGTTCCCTCGTCACTACGACGAAGCCCAAATCCTCCTTAAATCACAACCTCAAATCTGTGCCATTGGCGCTGACGGCGGACAGGCATCTTCCCGAGCCCGCTGGCTAAGCGGGCTCTTCTGCCAAGCATAGAAACCGCTAGGTTGCACGGCGAGGCAGCGGCACATTGCCCGCACGCCAAAGCGATCGCGATGCTCGGCAATGAACGCGTATCTCACTTTGCATCTCGAGCGAAATACGCGGTGGCTTTTTTTAGGATGTCGCGCTCCTCGGTCACCCGAGCCAGCTCGCGCTTCAGCTGGCGGATCTCAGCATCCTTGCCAGCATCGCCGAATACGACCTTCGCCAGCTGCCGCTTCCACGCATACAGCGAATGCGCGCTGACCCCGAGCCGCTGCGAGACCTCCGCTACCGGATACCCTCGCTCCGTAATCTGCGCCACCGCATCGCGCTTGAACTCATCACTGAAATTGGGCTTCCCCATCATCGCCTCCTGTCCTCAAAATTAGGATCTAAGGCGTCCAGAAATCTAGGGGCTACTCATGTCGATGGCAGGCGGTTTGACTGTGGCCGGTGACCTGCGGACTGCGCTCGGCGGTTTGAACGCGAGCATCGTGGACATCGCGCGGCTGAGCGTCTCTACGGCTGAAACAGTCCAATCCAGCGAAATCCCGGTCAAGGATTCTCAGAGAGCACTGCGCGGCGTCATCAAGGTAGCGACACTGATGCTCGATGCGCGCGAGGAGGCTATCAAAACGCTTGATTGCATGCTGGTCATCAAGGGCAAGAGTGATCAGACGGAGACGGATTTCGGCTGCACGCCCGGCATGCCCGCAACCGAGATGCCGATGATGACCGGCGCCCCGCAGGCGTTCACCTGATCCGATATTGCGGGGCGTCGTGGATTTCCAAACTGACTTTTGCGGCGCCTCATGATTGCACTCATCTTTGCCATTCTTGCGCTTTCCGCCCTGATCTATGCGGCCAGCTTCGGTGGCGTGTCAGGTCGATGGTTCGCCCTGATCTGTTTGAGCGCTTATGCGCTCACCATTCTGGCCGAGCTAGTTGGTCAACCTTGGACGGGAGCGCATTGGCCGGTCATACTGGTGGACGCCCTATGTTTTCTAGCAATGCTGACGCTGGCCTTGACGAGCGACCGGCACTTCACTCTGTGGATCGCAGCGTTCCAGCTCAATACAGTCATCACTCATCTGGTGAATACGGTTACGCCAGAAATCACCCCCGCGCTGTATGCGCGGGCAAGCGCTATCTGGAGCATTTTGATACTTCTGATCGGTGTTATTGGGGTCGCTATCGATCGTCGCAAAGGTCTTCGCTGATTAAGGAAGTTCGCTATGCAGACTGACCTCTCAGGCCTGTTAGCGCAAATGGATCTCCTCCGGCGCAAGATTAATGAAACTATCGGCGAGGTCCGAGACAAGATCGAGAAGCGTCATACGGAAGGACCCCACACGCCGGACCTGTGGAGCCAGGACGGCCATGATCACGCGCTATCCATCCGCCGCTACCTTCGTCTGCGCCGGCGTCGAGATCAGTTGCTACCAGGGGACCTATTTGCCGATCCAGCCTGGGATATGCTCCTCGATCTTTACCAAGCGGAGCTCCAAGGGCGCATCATCTCGGTTAGCAGTGCCTGCATAGCGTCAGCGGTGCCGCCCACGACTGCGTTACGATGGATTAGAGTGCTAGAGGAAGAGCAATTGCTTTTGCGCATCCGAGATCGTGCTGATGGTCGCCGTGTCCATCTTGAACTGACCGAACGGGCGCGTTGCGCCATAGCAGCTTGGTGCAATGAGGCGTTTGGCGGTGCGCAAGACTCCGCGGTAGAGCAGCAGTCGTTCGGTTGAACCTCAAGCACCATGATGGATCAGATTTTATGCCCTCCAGGTTGATTTCATTGCGCGGGTAGAGGCATGGGGTGCAAGCCTCCTAGGATTGCGTAATGACCCCTGAACGGACTACGATAGAGCACCTTCAGGCCGCGCTGGAGACATGCGATGAAGCAGGCAACACGCTCGCCGCTTGCTATATCCAGATGGCGCTGGATGTTCTTGAGAAAAGTGGGCCGGCTGAGCTGGCGGTCGCCCAAAATTCGCCCGGCGAACAGTCCCAAAAAAGTTGAGGCAGCGCTTGATATCCACACCGTGCCTAAGTGTTTGGTCCCAGTGTGTGATGGTGTAAATTTATCACCATCGCAGCGGGGGTTTCTTTGGGACAGGTTCTACACGGGTGCGCCAAGACACGCACGCCATTCGAAGCGAGCGCAAGCTTCGGTCGCGAGCCTCGCGAAGCGATACGGGATCAATGAGAAGACCGTCCTGAAGTGACACCATCGACAGTCGGTCGAAGACCTGCCAATGGGATCGAAGGAGCGGCGCAGCTGCGTCCTTTCGCTCATGGAAGAAGCCGCTATCGTGGCGCTGCGGGTGCGAGCGCGGCTGCCACTCGACGATGTCTACATCGCACTCAAGGACGCGATCCCGCACCTGAACCGCTCTTCCCTGCATCGCTGCCTGCAAAGGCATGGCATCAGTCGCCTGCCCAAGGCTGACCGAGAGAAGCCGAAGAAGTTCAAGGATTACGAGATCGGCTACTTCCACATCGATACCACCGAACTGCGTTATGAGGGCGGCAAAGCCTTATCTATGTCGCCGTCGACCGCACATCCAAGCTGGTCTTCGCGCGCATCTGCCGCAAGGCCACCAAGCTGATTGCAGTCGGCTTTCTGAAAGCGCTGATCCGGTGGGTGCCTTACAAGATCCACACCGTCCTGACCGACAACGGCGTCCAGTTCGTCCAGCGCGAACGTGGCGCAAAGGGTCTGACCTTCCCGCATATCTTCGGTCGTGTGTGCCTGGAGAACGACATTGAGCACCGGCTGACCAAGCCATATCACCCGTGGACCAACGGGCAGGCCGAACGCATGGTCCGCACGATCAAAGAGGCAACCGTTAAATCCTTCCATTACGCCTCGATCCAGGAACTGCGCAGACACCTGAGCGACTGGCTGATCGCCTACAACTTCGCCGAGCAGCTCAAAGCTCTCAAGTTCAGAACGCCATACCAGGCCATCGACGAACTCTGGAAATCAAAGCCCGAGGCATTTATCGTTCCGCCAAACCACACACACTGGGACCAAACAACTAGGCGGCATGGACAAATTGGGTTTCCGGATTTCGGTCGGAATGTGTCCTGCCAAGCCATGACCATGAGCATCGCTCGGATGTTTCCGGTGCACCAGTTTTGCCCTGTATTGCCGTTTCTGTTCTGCTGGATGGCGCTATAAACGGCTTCACTTTCATACCGATGATTTTCGCGCCGCCCGGATCATTGCTGCGCTTGCGCCATGTTATGGCGACAAGCGCCCCCTGCCCCTGGGGCCGTCGATCACCAGCGTCCGGATGACCGGCGGCCGCCCGATGCCGCGTTACACGGCGGCGCGCACATGGGTAGTCATGAACTGGCGCTCAGGCCAGTTCGACGGCGTTGATGATGTGCGCCTGGCTATATTCCTCCAGCCCGGCTTCTCCCAGTTCTCCGCCGAATCCCGACTGCTTGGCCCCACGAAAGGGGATATGCGGATCGATGGCGAGGTGCTGGTTGACCCAGACCGTGCCGCTGTCGATCCGCCGCGCGACTTCAGTCGCGCGCGCGACATCCTTGCCCCACACGGTGCCGCCGAGCCCGAATTCGGAATCATTCGCGCGCGCGATCACATCGTCCACATCGTCATAGCGCAGGATCGGCAGGACGGGGCCGAACTGCTCCTCGCGCACCAGCGGCGCATCGTCGGGCAGATCGCGAACGATCGTCGGGGGAATGAAATAGCCGTCCCGATCGAGGGCCGCGCCGCCCGCGATGATCGTGCCACGCTCGCGCGCATCGTCAATCAGGGCGCGCACCTTGTCGAACTGCGCCTTGTTCTGGATGGGGCCGATCGTCGTGCCCTGCCGCGCGCCATCATCGACGACCGCCTCCTTCGCAAGCTGCGCGACCTCGGCACAGAAGGCGTCATACATGCCGCTCGGCACATAGGCGCGCTTGATCGCCACGCAGATCTGCCCGGCATTGCTCATCGCGCCATGATAGACCTTGTGCGCCGCCAGCCGGGGATCGACGTCGTCGAGGACGATCGCGGCGTCATTGCCGCCCAGCTCCAGCGTCACCCGCTTCACCATCGCCGCGGCCGAGGCCATCACCTTCTTGCCGGTCGCCGTCGATCCGGTGAAGGCGATCTTGGCGACATCGGGATGCGCGGTCAGCACCGCCCCCAGATCATTCTCGTCGCAGATGATGTTCACCACGCCGGCCGGCAGGATGTCGGCGCACAGTTCCCCGAACAGCAGCGTGGTCAGCGGAGTCGTCGGCGCCGGCTTGATGACTATCGTGTTGCCGGAGATGAGCGCCGGCCCCAGCTTGTTCATGAGCAGGATGAGCGGGAAGTTCCACGGCGTGATCGCGGCGACGACACCGAGCGGCGTGCGATGCTCGATCACCCTGTTGCCGCCCTCGTCGCGCAGGATCTTCGGCTCGATCCGCATGTCGCGAAAGGCGCGCAGGATGAAGGTGCAGCCCATCACCTCGCCCATCGCCTGATCCAGCGGCTTGCCCTGCTCGCTCGTCAGCAGATGCGCGAACTCTCCCGCGCGCGCTTCGAGAGCCGCAGCCAGCGCCTCCAGCTTGCCGGCGCGATCCTCGATGCGCGCGGCCGACCAGGCGGGGAATGCGGCCTTGGCGGCCGCCACCGCCCGGTCCAGCAGAGCGGCATCGGCCTTGGGACAGGCTGCGAAGCTCTTCGCCGTCGCCGGGTTGATGACCTCGAAGGTCGAGGCGCCGTCCACCAGAGCGCCGTCGATGAGCAGTTTGTAATGACGATCCATGAAATCTTGTTCCTCTCAAATCAAACAGTCTGCATCTGGGCAGGGGGAAGCGCCCGGTCGCGTGCGCGCATCAGGCGCTGGAAGATCGTGATGGCCTTGTCGGCACCGGCCGGCATGGCCTGTCCGGACGGATCGGCATCGATGATCGCCTGCTGCGCTTCGATCATGATCTTGTCTTCCAGAAAGGCCTGACGCGCGACACCGATCATGATCTCGGCAATCGCCTCGTCGCCATGGTCCGAGCCCGGCCCCCAACTGAAATAATAGCGTGATTGCGTCTCGTTGATCGGGACGACCGCCTGGTTCGTGAAATTATTGAACAGGATTTCACGGTCTTCTCCCGGTTCAGCATCACCGCATGCCTGCGCGGTCCCAGCTGCATACATGGCCGTGTAGAGCAGGAACACCCCCGGAATGATGAAGTCATAGCTCGTCCAGATATCCACGCGCTCATGCGCCGCTGCCTTGCCCAGCGGCGGGATCGGCGGAGAATCGACGACCCATCGGGAGGAGCGGACGCCGTTGGGGAGGGTCTCGATCCTGGGCCGATTGCGCGACCAGGCCTCATCGGCGCCGAAACTGCCGGCATGGACATAGGTGAGATGTGTGAGATCGAGCAGATTGTCGTTGATCAGCTCGTAATTCGCCTCATAATCCAGTTGCCCGGTCTTGAACACCCAGGCCGGATCATCCAGCGATTTGCAGTGCGCGATCAGATCGGGATCGGCGGCGGCCGGCTCGCCCATCCAGACCCAGACCCAGCGCCCTCGTTCGACAACGGGATAGCTGCGGACACAGGCGCGATCGGGGATCATCTCCTGGCCGGGTATCTCGACGCACCTGCCGTCCGCCGCGAACTTGAAGCCATGATACATGCAGCGGATGGCATCGCCCTCCACGCGGCCCAGAGACAAGGGCGCAAGGCGGTGCACGCACCGATCCTTGAGCGCGACGAGCGTCCCGTCCGTCTTGCGATAGAGGACGATCGGGTCGCCCAGCAGACGGCGCGGCTGCGGCTCGGCGGCGAAGTCCGAGCTCCAGCCGGCGACATACCATGAATTGCGGATCAGGTTGGACATGGACGAGAAGCTCCCTGTCGCGCCGGCCCCAGGTCGAGGGGCCGGCGCAAACCATCAGAAATCCAGGCTGAGCGTGGCGTAATATTCTCGCGGCGGCGAATAGTTGACGGTCGTGGCGCCCACGGCATCGACCTGCGTGCCGGTGACGATATAGCGGTCATCGGTGAGGTTCTTCACGCCGATCTTGATTTCGAGCGGCCCGTCGCGTTGCGCCCAGCGCAGGCTTGCGCTGACGATATTCTGGGCCGGCGAAATCAACGCCGCCGTGTTGACCGCATCACGGGCGATCCGGCTCTTGTAGCTATAGTCGCCATGCACGGTGAAGGTGCCGCCAAGGCCGCTCCAGATATCGAGGTCCGCCCCGACGAAGGCGGACCATTCCGGCGTGTTGACGAACCGGTCATGGACCGAGAAGGTCACATCCGCATCGAGCGTCGTGTAGCGCGCATCGATGTAGCCGACGCTGGCGTTCAGGCGGATTTCCGGAATGGGGCGCGCCACCGCCTCGATCTCGAACCCGTCGATCTTCGCCTTGCCGGCATTTTCGATGAAGGGCGAAATGCCCCGCACGACGATGATCTGCAGATTGTCATAGTCGGTGTGGAAGCCCGCGATATTGAGCTGAAGCCTGCGATCGAAAAACTCGGTCTTGGTGCCGATCTCGAATGTCTTCGCGGTCTCCGGATCGAAGCGCGGCGGGATATTGCCCGGCGTCGGGATGGACAGGCGGGTCGTATAGCCGCCCGATTTGAAGCCCTCCGCATAGGAACCATAGATCATGATATCGCGCGTGACCTTGTATTCCGCGCCCAGCCTGACCGAGAAATTGTCATAGCTGTCATGCTGCACGCCGAGCGGGTAGTTGCGGGTCGGGTCGGACGGGTCCGGCAACTGATCGGCCGTGAACAGCCCCAGCTTCAGGAGGGAGAGGTTGATGTCGGACTGCCCTGCCTCGAAGACCTTCTTGTCTTTCGTATAGCGCGCACCCAGCGTCAGGCTCAGCCCATCGGTGACTTGCAGATTGTTGTGGATATAGGCGGCATAGGATTTGTTGTTGTTCCGATAAGACCCGAAAAACTGACCCAGCCCTTCCGAGAGATAGGCGTTCTCGAGATTTTCGTTCTTCTCCCAGAAATAATAGAGGCCGACGACCGATTTGATGCGGCCATCCCAAGCGTCCACGTTCAGCTGGAGTTCCTGAGAAAACTGCTTCTCGCGAAGCCGTGACAGGGTCGTCGCGATCATGATGGGAGCGCCGTCGATGTCGTTGGCCAGATCACCCTTCACCTCGCGATAAGCCGTGATCGACCTGAGCGAGAGCGCGTCGGACAATCTGAGGTCGATCTGGCCGGTCAGGCCCCATGTGCGCACCAGGGACCGATTGGCGCCATTGCCGTAGGTCGTGTCGATATCGTCGGTGATATACTGGTCGCCGAACGGGAGGCGCGGTGTCGCGTTGGCGAAATTATAGCCCGCCAGCCCCGGCAATGGCGCGCCTCCGGGAATGCCGCCCCCGCGCGGCCCGCAAATGGGCGCGAGAAAGGCGAGCGGCCCGCCCGGTTCGAAGAGCGCGCCCGGCGCGTTGATGCAGCTGTTATAGACCGCGGCATAGGTGGGCGCAGACGCGAGCGGGTCGATGTCGGTTGCGACCAGCGACACCGCGCCGGCCTGCTCGTCGGCACGGGAATAGTCGCCCGTGAGCTTGATGGTCAGGTCGGGCGAGGCTTCCCATTTCAGCTTGCCGCGCAGGCTCAGGCTGTCCGTGCCGCCGCGATGATCCTCGCCATTACGGGGGATGATGTTGAGATTATATTCGTCCGTGACGTGCGTATCGCCGGGGAAGGCGATGATCTTCTGATAGCCTTCCTGGGTTCGGCGGGAGAATGAGAATTGGGATAGCAATGTCTCGCCAAGCGGCACGTCGACCGTCGCGCGCGCTTCGATCCGGTTGCGGCTGCCAATCGTCGCCTCGGCGCGCAGGCCGAACTCATGCGCGGGGTCGCGCGTCACGATCGAGATGGCACCGCCAATCGTGTTGCGCCCGAACAAGGTGCCCTGCGGCCCCTTGAGTACCTCGATCCGCTCGACATCCAGCAGGTCGACATTGGCGCCGATCGACCGGGCGAGGATGGCGCCGTCCAGATAGACGCCGACGCCCGGCTCGAGGCTGGACGAGACATCGTTCTGCCCGATGCCGCGGATGAAGCCTGTCAGGATCTGCGACGACGAGAAGATCGGCGCGCTCTGATCGAGCTGCACGTTCGGCGCCAGCTTGGAGAGATCGGCGACCGAGCTGATGCCGCCATTCCTGATGCCTTCCGCGGAAACCGCCGTGATGGCGATCGGCACGTCCTGGACATTCTGGGCGCGCTTCTGCGCGGTGACGACGATCTCCTCGATCCCCGTGCCCGCGCCGGCATCGGCGGGCGCCTGGGCTTGCGCCGGCAGGGAGACCAGGCCGGAACAGGCAGCGAGCGCCGTCGTTGTCAGAAGCAATTGTTTCATCTTGTCCTCTCCCAGTTCGATTTTTCTCGTCTTGTCGGGTGGCTTCAGGCCACTCTTTCCTCGTCCATCATTCTCTGGATCAGGCGCCGGCCCTCGACCGCCGTCGCATCGCTCCGGATCATCAGTTCAGGCGGCAGTTCCTCGCTGTCCCTGAGGATTTTCTCGATTTCCTCGGTGGCGAAGACGTCCTCCGCGACGACGGCGCCGAGCGCATCGCGAAACAGCTCGACCTGCGCCTTGCTGGTGCCACCGAATGCGAAGAAATAGTGCGTGCGCTGCCGGGTCGCCGGCGTCACGGCGTGATAGACCTTCGCCGAGTTCAGCATCGTCCCGGCACCGGGCTGGCCTTCCGCGATCATCGTGTCGTCAAGGCCGGCGTGGAAGCCGGGCGCATAGAAATCCATGCCCGCGACCCGGTCGATCGGCCCGTCATAACCACCAGCCTGACCGATCAGCGGTGGACAGGCCGCGTTCTTGAGGAAGCGGCGGCTGACGATGCGGCGGCCATCGATCCGGCGCGTTTCCGGCGTGCTCGCATTTTCATCGGAGCCGATGCTCGACGCGTGCAGGAAGCCGAGATGGGTCAGATCGAGCAGATTGTCGTTGAGCAGCTGGTAGCGACCGCCCACGTCCAGCGCATAGAAGGCGCTGTAATGATAGCCGGGCTGATCGAAGCCGATGTCCGCATTGGCGGGAATCAGGCTTGTATCAGCCTTCTCCGCATCCCCCATCCAGATCCAGAGCCACAGTCCGCGCTCGACCAGCGGATAGGCCGGGATCCTGTAGACGCCCGGCACTGTCGCCTGACTGGGCACGCGCGTGCACAGTCCGTCCGGACCGAAGGTGATGCCATGATAGCCGCACTGGATCGCATCGCCGACGCGCCGCGACTCCCCCAGCGGAAAATAGCGGTGCGGACAACGCCCGCCGACCGCAACCGCCGTGCCGTCCTCCTTGCGATACAGGACGACCGGCTGCCCGAGAATCCACCGCGAGAGCAGCGCCTCTCCGGCCTCATGCGCGAAACCGGCGACATACCAGGCATTTTTCGGCGCGAAATCGCCATCCTTGAACGGATACATCGATATCTCTCCCCTATGCGGCGACGGCGCGCATCGGCAGCCGGCTGATCGACCGGGTGACATTGTTGAGATGGCGCTCCAGCGGGCCGATTCGCTCCAGCCGCTCGACGCGCGCCGCCAGCGCCGTGAACACCGCCGTCAGTTCCATGCGGGCCAGCCCCTGCCCCGCACAGGCATGGGGGCCAAAGCCGAAGCCGAGATTCTGCCGTTCGCTGCGATCGATCCGAAAGAGATCGGGATCGGCGAATTGCCGCTCGTCCCTGTTGGCCGAGGCATAGGACAGGATCACCCTGCCCTGCGCCGGCAGGACAAGGCCGTCCGACAAGGCGACATCCCGCGTCACGACGCGCGAGAAATTCTGGATAGGCGCCTCCATGCGGACGATCTCGTTGGCGGCCTGCATGGCCAGTCCCGGATTGTCCCGCAGCTTGCGCCACTCGCCCGGATTGTCCGCGAACAGCCACAAGCCCGACGCCATCGCCGCGATCGTCGTCTCGAAGGCCGCGACGACATAGCCTGCGAGCATGCCGATGGCGGTGTCGCGCGTGATGACGCCGGCATGGGACGCCGCGATGAGCTGCGCCGCGAAGCCGCCGGGCAGGACCCGATTGCGATCGTGGATATCCGCGATCAACGCCATCATGCCGGTCAGCTGATCGAGGCCCGCCTCCATGCGCGGCCCGACCGGACCCGCCGCATTCCATGATCCGTCCGCGAAGGCGAGCAGACCGGGCCGCACGTCGAGTGGCCAGCCGATCAGATCCATCACCACGTTGATCGGCAGATCATGCGCCAGATCGGTCACGCCATCGAACGCGCCCATCGCCAGCAGCCGCTCGACCAGATCGTCGGCCCGGCCCTTGATCGTCTGCTCGATGCCACGAAGGGAGCGTGGCCCGAGCGCCTCGTTCATGATCCTGCGCCGTTCCGTATGAACCGGCGGATCCTGACAGATCAGCGCCTCATCCCAGGCCGCGTTGATGATGGGATTGAGGCCGATCCCCTCGTTCGACGAAAAGCCCTCCCAGTCGCTCAGCGCCGTGCGGACATCCGCGAAGCGGCCGACGAACCAGGCGTCGACCCGCTCCAGATAGACGGCCGACCCCATGTCCCGCAAAGCTCGATAGGCGCGATAGGGATCGGCCAGAACGGCATCGCCATACAGGTCCACATCCGATCGCGGCGGCCGGGGCATAAGCGCCGCCATGGATCAGGCCGCGTCCGGCCGGCTGGGCGCAACGATGCGACGGCGATCCCGCGCGGGCCTGATCCGGGCCTTGCTGTCGCCGGCGCCAGCAGCCGTGGCACACAGGGGACCGACGCCCCGGGCAATGCGCTTCATCATCCATCTCCCCGGCCCCGGACATGTTTCCGGTGACCAACGTCACGACCTGCCCGGCGCGGCACAATTTCGAATCAGACAAATCGTCAAATATGGAGATGGGCTATTTTAAATTTTACACTTGGTCAAGTTTTGGATCCTGAATCAGCGGCGGCAACGGCCGTCTGGCGATTTCCCCTGCAATTCCCGCCTCGACGCCCAACCCGATCAGGATCTGGGCCGTGACCTGAACCGGATAGTCCGGCCCCGGATCCTCACGCAGCATCGAGGTCAGCGCGGCCAGGGCCGTGCCCATGATCATGTCCCTGCCGATCCTGCTGTTGGGCACGTCCAGTCGTCCGTCTTCCATGCCGTCGACCACTGTCTGCTCGGCCTGTCTGGTCGTTTCCGCGCCAAAGATGATGCCATTGGCACTCAGATTGATCATCGACCAACCCCATTGCGGGTCCTCGCGCGCCTTGTTCAGATAGAAACGGATGGCCGCGGAAGCCCGCTCGCGCTGGTCCTCGAGCATGAGGACGGTGTTTATGACCGCCACGAGAAAATCATGCGTGACCTCATAGGTCACCGCCTCCCGAAGATCCGCCATATCATTGAAATGATTGTAGAAGGTCGCCCTCGTGATCCCGGCTCGATCGGCCACGTCCTCAACCCGCGTGAACAGCCCTTCCTCGCTGCCAAAGAGCGCGAAGGCTGATGCAATGATCTTCGCGCGCGTTCGCGCCCGGCGCGCCCGGCCAATCTCCGCCCGGCGCTCCGCATCGACACTCTTTCTGGTCATTCCATCCTCGATCAGATCGATAATCATAGGCCCGGCACAATAAGGCATGGCCAAATCCCGTCGCACACGACGCCACTCGGTATCGCCTTACGCACTGGCAAGTCATTCGTTATTTCCATTGCGTCAAAATCGAGTGGGATGCGCGGGCGCACCGGGCAGGACGATCCCTGGTCCGGACAACAGCGCCCCACCCCGCGTTGCGCAAGGTTCCGTGAGTTGGAGCGCGACTGGCGGAACGCCGATGCACAGCCCCGATTTCCGCACGGCCGATGTCCGCGGTGCATAGCCCTCCCCTGCCCGGTCAGGCGACGGCGCTCCCTGTGGCGACGTTTCTGCTCCGGGACGCATGCGCTTGCCTCGCCGGTTCAGCCATCCTCCCGGCGACGCGCGGGATCTGATATCGGATGTGGCCTGATATAGCGATTGCGGTCGGTTTCCGCGCGGCGGGCCGCGCTTCGGGTCTTGAGCAGATCCTGCCGGGACAGGATGCCGACCACGCGCCGCGTGCCCGGCTCCACGATGGGAATGCGACCGATGCCTGACTCGACGATCAGGTCGGCCACCATGCCGCTCGGCGTGTCAGGATAGGCCACCGGCTGGGCGGCATCGGAGACGGCATCGGCGAGCAGCGTATCGCCAGATGCGCGATCCACCTGCCAGCGCAGCGCGTCGGTCCGCGAGACCAGCCCCAGCAGGCGTCCCCCGGCATCGACGACGGGATAGCTGCGATGCGCCGCGTCGGTGCTGAAGAAGGCGATGGCATCGCCCACCCTCATCGTGCCCGGCAGCGTCTCCGGGGCGGCGGTCATGATCTGGCCGGCCTGGAGCAGATCGAGCGGATCGACCGTATATTCCTGCAGGATATGCCGCCCCCGGCGCGCGATCTTCTCCGTCAGGATGGAGCGCGGCATCAGCAGCACGCTCATGGCGTAGGCGCTGCCCGCCGAAGCGACCAGAAAGGGCGCGGCCGCGAAATGACCGGTCAGTTCGATCGCGAACAGGGCGCCGGTGATGGGCGCGCGCATGGCTCCGCTCATGATGCCGGCCATGGCCGCCAGCGCCCAGAAGCCCGGATCGCCCGGCAGGAACTGGCCGAGCAGGAAACCCGCCGCGCCGCCGAGGATGAGCAAGGGCGCGAGAACGCCGCCGGATGTGCCCGATCCAAGCGCCACCAGCCAGACAAGGGCCTTCACCACCAGCAATGCCGCGACCACGCGCAAGGGTAGCGTGCCGTTCAGAAGCGCCTCGATCGAAGCATAGCCGGCGCCCAGGACATGGGCATCGATCAGGCCGCCAAGGCCGACGAAGATCGCGCCGATCGCGGGCCACCACATCCAGTGGACGGGCAGGCGGTGGAACAGGTCCTCGATCCGGTAGAGCGCGGTGGATAGCAAAGCGGCCTCCAGGCCGATCACCAGCCCGATCGCGGCGGCGGCCGCGAGCGCCCATGCCTCCTGCGGCGCCGGCACCGCCGTCGGGAACATCACGCCGGGGCCGATCAGCAGCGGGCGCCATGCGAAGGAGATCAGGCTCGCCGCGACGACGGGCACCAGGCTGCGCGGCTTCCACTCGAACAGCAGCACCTCGATCGCCAGCAGTATGGCGGCGAGCGGCGTGCCGAAGATCGCCGTCATGCCGGCCGCCGCGCCGGAGACGAGCAGCGTCTTGCGCTCCGCCGCGCTGAGACGGAAGCATTGCGCGAACAGGGAGCCGATCGCGCCGCCCGTCATGATGATCGGCCCCTCGGCGCCGAACGGCCCGCCGCTGCCGATCGAGATCGCCGATGACAGGGGCTTGAGCAAGGCGACCTTGAGCGACAGGCGGCTCTCACCGAACAGGATCGTCTCGATGGCCTCGGGGATACCATGCCCGCGTATCTTGTCCGATCCGAAGCGGGCCATCAGTCCGACGATCAGGCTCCCCACCACCGGGATGGCGACCACCAGCAGGCCGACATGCGCATCGGTGATCGCGGTCGTCTCCGCCGAGAGCCGGCCGAACCAGAAGAGGTTGGTGGCGATCGCGATGAGCCGGACGAGCACCCACGCGCCCAACGCGCCGCCCGTGCCGACCACCAGCGCCATGACCGCCAGCATCACCATGCGGTGATCCACGCTATGGTCGGCGAGTCGATGGCTTTCGGCGGCGCTTGATGGCGTAGGGGGCATGGGCGGCGACCATCCTGTTCACGGGAGACCGCGCAACTATATCGTGTCACGATATAGTTCAATCGAGAGGTTGCCGGGTCCGATCGCGCGCGTGGCCGGATGGCCCGAGGCTCGCTATGACTTTGTCCTTGTGGCGTTTCGGTCGTCCGCGCGGTAGGGTGCGCCCATGATCGATCATCTCTTCCTTGCTCATCCACGCGCCGTGGGCGAGAGTTACCGCGAGCACGCAGCCACCGCCGCCCGCTTCGGCATGGCGATGGTGGTGGGCGGGCTGGCCTGTCTGGTCCATGCGGTGGTCCCGGCGCTGTTCGTCCACACCGCCAGCGATACGGTGAAGCGGCTTTATGCCCGGATGCTGACGCGCCAGCCGGCATTCGCCCAGCGCTCGCCAGCGTTCACCGAGCCGGAGTGGCAGCTCGAATATGAAATTTGATCCCCCGGTCGGCGTGATCGAGCATGTCGCGATCATCGGGGCGGGCTTTTCAGGCACGCTCCAGGCGATCAACCTGCTGCGCCATGACGGGCCGCGCGCGACATTGATCGAGCGCGCCGATGCGCCGGGCCTGGGCGTGGCCTATGGCGCCGCCCATCCCAGCCATCTGCTCAATGTCCATGCGGGCAATATGAGCGCCTTTCCGGACCGGCCGGACGATTTCATTCACTGGCTTGCGAAAGGCGGCAGCGCGGACCCGGCGGGCAGTTTCGTGCCGCGCAAAGTCTATGGCGCCTATCTGCGCGAGCTGCTCGATGCGGCGCTGGCGCAGTCCGCCGGCCGCCTGCGGATCGAGCGCGGGGATGTCGTCGATGCGGTGCAGGACGGTGCCGGCGTTCGGCTCATCATGGCGGATGGGCGCTCGCTGCGCGCAGACAGGGCGGTCGTCGCGGTCGGCAATCTGCCGCCGCACGATCCGCCCGGTTTCGGTGGCGCGCGCCTGTCGCCCACGCGCTATCGGCGCGATCCATGGGATGCGGACTTCGCGCAGGATCTCGGCCCCGACGACACGATCCTCGCGATCGGCACCGGGCTGACGATGGTGGACATCGCCCTGCTGCTCGATGCGCAGGGGTTTCGCGGGCGGCTGGTCGCGCTGTCGCGACGTGGCCTGCTGCCGCGGCGACATGAAGCCGGCCCGGCCAACCCAAACCCTCTCGCGGAGCGGCCCGCCAGCGTGGCCTCGGCCTTGCTGCGCGCGGTGCGCAGGCGCGGCGAGGCGATCGGCTGGCGCCCGGCGGTCGATGAGCTGCGCCGGTTCACCCAGTCGATGTGGGCGAATGCGAGCGAGGCGCAGCGCGGCCGCTTCCTGCGACACTTGCGGCCATGGTGGGATGTGCATCGCCACAGGCTGGCGCCGCAAGTGGCGGATCGCCTCGCGCTGATGCAGCGCGAGGGGCGCCTGCATGTCGCGGGCGGCAAAATCGTCGACGTCACGGAACATTCAGGCGGCGTGACGGTGCGCTGGCGGCCGCGCGGCGCTGACCGGCCCGAGCCGTTGACGGTCCAGCGCATCGTGAATTGCACGGGGCCGCAGGGCGATCTGCTGCGCACATCCGAGCCGCTGCTACAGCGCCTGATCGAACGCGGCACCATTCGCCCCGACGCCGCGCGGCTGGGGGTGGATGTCGATGCGAGCGCGCGCACGATCGCCGCCGACGGCACGGCCAATGACTGGCTCTATGCGATCGGCCCGATGACGCGCGGCGCATTCTGGGAAATCGTCGCCGTGCCGGACATACGCAGCCAGACCTGGACCCTCGCGCGCCGCCTGTCGAACGCGCACTGGGTCGGCGGTGAGGGCCTGTAGAGCCTGTTTTGCCAGCCGAAGGTGCTCCTGAAGGCAGGAGCACATATCGGTTCAATATGAACTGGACAGTCTCTAGATCGCCCCCGGCTGGGTGGGCAATGTCACCACCACCACGAGCCCGCCTGCTTCATCGTTGCGCGCCATGATCTGCCCGCCATGCGCCACGACGGATCGCTGGGCGATCGCAAGGCCGAGGCCCAGGCCGGTGCCGTCCCCGCGCACGAACGGATCGAAGATGGACGGCAGGATGGCCTCGTCGATGCCGGGTCCCTGATCCGCCACCACGAGCCGATAGGCCTCGCCGCTGAAGCCAATGCGCACGGACACGCTCTGCCCGCGCGCCGAGAAGCGCAGGGCGTTGCGCAGGATATTGTCGATAGCGCGGCGCACCAACTCGGCATGGCCGGAGAGCGCCGGCCGCTGCTCCTCGGGCGGCAGCTCCTCCTCCAGCCGGATGACGACGCCGCTGGCCTGCGCCTCGAACCGCGCATCCTCGACGACGGTGCGCACGATCTCGGCGAGGTCGAAATAATCCTCCGCGCTGGCAGCGCCATGCTCCGCGCGGGCGAGCGCCAGAAGCTCGCCGACGAGACCGTCCAGCCGCCGCGCCTCCTGATCGATGCGGTCCAGCGAGGCCTCCAGCCGGGCCGGCGACTGGCGCGCGAGACCGATGGCGAGCTGGAGCCGGGCGAGCGGCGAGCGCAGCTCGTGCGACACATCGTGCAGCAGCCGGTCGCGCGCGCCGACCAGCTGCTCCAGCCGCTGCGCCATCCGGTCGAAATCCTGGGCGAGGTCCGCGATCTCGTCCCGCCGCCGGCCGACTGATCCGCCCAGCCGCGTGCCCAGATTGCCGCGCGCCAGCCGCTCGAACCCGCCGCGCAGGCGATTGATCGGCTCGGTGAGATACCAGGCCAGCACGGCGCTGAAGAGCAGGCCGCCCAGCAGGCCGATGACCAGCATCTCGGGCGGCATGTTGAGCCGCAGCCAGCGACGCGGCGGCTCGCCATAACGGTAGCGCAGCTCGTAGGCCCGGCCATCGGGCGCCGTCACCGCCCGGGTCACGAGGCGCTCGTCGGGATGCGCCGCCGGGCCGCCGGCCGGCGCGCCCGCCGCCACGAGCGCCAGCCGGTCACGCTGCTCGGCGGGCAGCCGCGCGGTCATGCGCGCGAAGGCGGCCGGGCCGCCCTCGGCGACCAGCTCCGCCGCCGAGCCCAGCATGACCGGGGCGGCGACCCGCGCCAGCGCGCCATCGGGCGGCGAATGGCGATCCCGGTTGAGCTCGAACAGGAGCCACACGCCCTGCATGATGGCGAAGAAGGTCAGCCAGAAGGCGATCAGGATCTTCCAGAAGAGGCGCCGCTTCATGCCTTCACCCGCAGCCGGTAGCCGACGCCGCGAATGGTTTCGATGGCGAGCGCGCCGAACGAGGCGGTCTCCAGCTTGACCCGCAGGTTGCTGACATGCACGTCCACGCTGCGGTCATAGGACTGGCGCACGCGGCCCAGCCCCTGCAGCGAGAGATCGTCCTTGGTCGCCACATCGTCGCCGGCGCGGGCGAGCGCGACGAGGATGTTGAATTCCGAGGCGGTCAGCTCGACCGGTGCGCCGTCCCAGGACACGCGCCGCGCGGCGACCTGAATCTCCAGCCCGCCCAGCACGTGATGCGTCGAGGCGGCCGGCGGGGCGGGCGCGTGGCGGCGCAGGATGGCCCGCAGCCGGGCGACCAGTTCGCGTGGATAATAGGGCTTGCCGACATAATCGTCCGCGCCCAGCTCCAGTCCCACGACGCGGTCCACCTGATCGCCGCGCGCGGTGAGCATCAGCACCGGCACGTCGCTGGCCTGCCGGATCTGGCGCAGCGCCTCGATGCCGTTGAGCTGGGGCAGCATGACGTCGAGGATCACCGCGTCATGCGCGCCCGAGCAGGCGCGGGAGACGCCCTCGGCGCCGTTGAACACCGCTTCCACCCGGAAGCCCTCGCTCTCCAGATATTCGCGCAGCATCGCGCTCAGCTCGGCATCGTCGTCGACGAGCAGGACATGCGGCGAGGATGCGGGGGTCTGCACAGGCCGATGCATTGCCCAGCAGATGCCGTCTGTCACCCGCCTTTTCGGAAACTTTACAGTCCGCTTGCGAACTCTTGACCCACAAAGCCCGCGATCTGCGCGATATCCCGCTGCGAGGCGCCCATGTCCGCGAAACGGCTTTTAGCCCCCTCTCCCTTGCCGGCGTGGGCGTCTCACCCACCCGATCGCCCAAAACACTCTCAGGGAGGAATAAGGCATGTCCTTTCATCTTCTGCGGGCTGCCGGCATCGCGCTCCTGATCGCGACGCCCGCTTCCCTCCTCGCCCAACCCAATGGTCATCAGCAGACCGGAAGCGCGCAGCAGGCGGCCAGCACACACCGCGAGCGCGATGCCGCACCTGCCGCGCAAGGCCGGCAGAATGCCCGCCATGTCCGCGCCTGTCAGGCGAAATACCGCTCCTACAATGCGCGGACGGACAGCTATCGCACCCGCTCCGGCCAGACGCGGCGCTGCACGCTCTGATCGATGGGCGGCTCCTCTCTCCCTTCCGACTGCTTCTAGAAGGACGCCCGATGCGTTGGATCTTGCCGGGCCTCGCAGCCCTGCTCCTTGCCACACAGGCCCTTGCCCAGGGTGGACCGCCGGGCGGCGGCGGGGGACCGGGCGGACCGCCGCCGGGCGGTGGCGGTCCCGGCGGCCCCGGTGGCCCCGGCGCGGGACAGCCCCGCCCCATGAAGCCGATCAAGCGCGCCAGGTTCGACAGGACCGTGACGGCCATGTTCCAGGCGGCCGATACGAATCGCGACGGGCTCGTCACCCTCGACGAGCTGAGGATGATCGTCGCCGCACGCCGCGACGCCATGATCCGCGCCCGGTTCGACAAGGTCGATGCCGATCGCAACGGCTCGATCTCGCTGGCCGAGTTCACGGGCTGGCAACAGGGCATGGGATCGCTCGCGCTGTCCGAGGACCAGCCGGTCACGGATCGCGGCGGCCCCATCCCCGCGACCATCGAGCCCGATCTGGGCGAAGATGCCGAGGATCGCGCGCTGGCCATGGTCATCGAGCCGATTGGCGCGCTGACCATCGTGCATGCCAACACCAATTATGATGCGGGCATGTCGCTGGAGGAGTTGCTGGCCCATCAGGGCAAGCGCTTCGAGGCCGCCGACACTGACCGGGACGGCGAACTCTCCTCCGAAGAGGTCCGCGCCCTCATGCGGCGCGGCGAAGGGCCGGGCCATGGTGGCCCGGGCGGCCCCGGAGGCCCGCGCGGTGCGGGCGGGGATGGCCCGCCGCCCTGCCCACCGGGCAGACCTTGCTGACCGCCCCCGGATTGCCCGGCCCGGCACGCCCTTGCGCCCTCCACTCCATTCCCAAGCCGAGGAGTCGTTCGTCATGTCATCGACCGATCTGAACAGCGAGATGCAGGACCACGATCACGGCCTGGCCCATGATCTCGTGGCGATCGAGCGCCTGCGCGTGGGGCGGCGGCACGCCCTGTTCCTGCTCGGCGGCGTCGGCAGCACAGCGCTGCTGACGGCCTGCGGCGGCAGCGACAGCGACGAGACGGACACCACAATCCCCTCCACCACGCCGACGCCCAGTCCCACGCCGACGCCCACCCCGACCCCGACGCCCACGCCGTCATCCTCCACCTGCACGGTTCCGGCCACCGAGACCAACGGCCCCTATCCGGCCGACGGCACCAACCAGTCGTCGGGGATCACGTCCAACGCGCTGACCGCGAGCGGCATCATCCGCTCGGACATCCGCTCCAGCTTCCTGGGCTCCTCGACCGCGACGGCGGCGGGCATCCAGGTGGACCTCACCATCACGCTGGTCGATGCCAACAACAGCTGCACGCCGCTCGCCGGCTATGCCGTCTATGTCTGGCAATGCGATGCCGGCGGCAATTACTCGCTCTACAACCTCCCGGAGGAGAGCTATCTGCGCGGCGTGCAGGTGAGCGACGCCAACGGCCAGGTCAGCTTCACCACCATCTTCCCCGGCTGCTATTCGGGCCGCTATCCCCATATCCATTTCGAGGTCTTCTCGAGCGTCGCCAATGCGACGAGCGGCCGCTACGCCCTGCTGGTCTCGCAATTCGCCATGCCGGCAACGCAGTGCGAAGCGGTCTTCGCGACCTCGGCCTATGCGGGGAGCACGGCAAACTTCCAGCGCGTCTCGCTGTCGTCGGACAATGTGTTCGGCGACAATTCCACCGCGCAGATGGCCGTGATGACGCTCCAGATGAGCGGCGACATATCCTCCGGCTACACGGCCACCAGCACGATCGGCATCGCGACATGATGGAAGCCCGCAACTTGTCTCCGCGAAAGAGCCGGTGCGCCGATGGCCGCCATGTGCCGAGCCGCAACTCGATCCGCATCGAGGATGCGGACGGCCAGCATCATTCCCGCTGCTGCCGGTGCGGCCATGCGCTGGTCAAGTCGCCGATCACGCACCGCTGGCGCATCACCGGCCTGCTGGGCTGAGCGCGCGCCGCTCAGTCCGCGTGCCAGTCCCGCCGCAGGCGCGGCCCCGCCAGCGCCATGAGCAGCGCGGCGAGCAGATAGAGCGCCAGCGCATAGAGCATCGAGTAGCGCAGCGCCTCGGTGCCGTAGACCGGCGTCAGCGCCTCGGAGAGCAGGCCGAGCGCATAGATGCCGCCGCCGAGGCCAATGAGATTGTTGATGAGCAGGAACAGCGCCGCCGCCGTGGCGCGGGCGGCGGGGCCGACGAGATGCTGCACCGCCGAGAGGATCGGCCCCAGCCAGACATAGGCCATGGCCTGCGGGATCAGGAACAGGATGAAGGCGAGCCGCGCGTTGCCGCTGTAGATGCCGGCCGCGAAGAAGGGCACGCCGATGATGAAGGCGCAGGCCGGCACATAGGCGAACCAGGCGCGGTCCTGCCGGCCCAGCCGGTCCGCGACCCAGCCGCCCGCCAGCATGCCGGCCACGCCGCCGAGCAGCAGGATCGCGCCGATGAAGTGCGAGGTCGCGATGAGATCGAGGCCGAAGCTGCGCTGGAGCAGGCTGGGCAACCAGAAGGCGAGCCCATAGCCGAGCATGGAGCTGGACGCCGCGCCGAAGGAGAGCAGCCAGAAGGAGGGCTTGGCGGCGAGCATCGCCACGATCGCGCGGAAGCGCGGCGCCTCGTCGCCGGATGCGTCCGCCACGGCGGGCGTCTCGCGCCGGTCCCGCACCAGCAGCTTGAACAGCGGCGCGATGAGGATGCCCGCGCAGCCGACCGCGATGAACGCCGCCCGCCAGTCGACGCTCGCGGCGATATAGCCGCCCGCCAGCACGCCGGCGGCCGAGCCGAGCGGAATGCCGAGCGAATAGATGGAGAGCGCGAAGGCGCGGCGATGGCTGGGGAAATAGTCCGCGATCACCGCATAGGAGGGCGCCACGCCGCCCGCCTCGCCGATGCCGACGCCGACCCGCGCCAGGAAGATGTGCCAGAAGCCCTGCGCCAGCCCGCACAGCGCCGTGAAGCCGCTCCACAGGACCAGCGAGCCGGTGATGACCCAGCTGCGGCTGGTGCGGTCGGCGAGCCAGGCGAGCGGCACGCCCAGCGTCGAATAGAGCAAGGCGAAGGCGAGGCCGCCGAGCAGGCCCATCTGCCCGTCGCTCAGCCCCAGCTCCGCCTGAATCGGCGCGGCGAGGATGGCGAGGATCTGCCGGTCTACGAAGTTGAAGATGTAGACGAGCAGCAGCATCGCCAGCACGACATGGGGATGCGACCCGCGCCGGGCCTTTGGCGGCGTCGCGCTCATCTAGCCCACCTCATTTAATTCACATGCGCGGCGAGGAAGGGCAGCAGGGCCGCCAGCACCGCCGGCTCGTCGAGCAGCGGCGCATGGCCGCGCTCCGGCACCTCCACCGCCTGGAAGGGGCCGGCGTGACGCCGCGCCATCTCCGCGACCGTGTCCGCCGACAGCAGGTCGGAGAGCGCGCCGCGCAGCACGAGCAGCGGCACGGCGGAGAGCATGTCCCAGAGCGGCCAGAGATCGACCGGGACGGTGGCGGGCCGGTCACCCTTCATGCTCTCGGAAATGGCCGGATCATAGGCGAAGCGCACGGTGCCATTGGCTTCCTGCTGGCAGGTGCGATGGGCGAATGCAAGCCAGTCGGACAGCGCGAAGCCGGGAAAGGCGGAGGCATTGATCGCCGCGCAGCGCTCGGCCGCCTGCCGCCAGCTCGTAAAGGCCGCGCCCGGCCCGACATAGGACTGGATGCGCGCGAGCCCCGCCGGCTCCAGCGCGGGGCCGACATCGTTGAGCACGATGGCGGAGACGCGCGCGGGCTGCATCGCGTGCATCCCCATGGCCATGAGGCCGCCCATGGAGGTGCCGATGAGCCCCGCCCGCTCGATCCCCAGCCCGTCGAGCAGCGCGACCATGTCCGCGCAATAGATGTCCGGCCGGTAGTTGGCGGGATCGCCGTCCCACTCGGAGAGGCCGCGCCCGCGCTGATCCGGCACGATCAGCCGGTAGCGCCCGGCCAGATGCGGGATCAGCGGCTCGAAATCCGCGCTGTTGCGGGTGAGGCCGTGCATCAGCAGCAGCGTCTCCCCCTCGGCCGGATAGATGCGGGCGAAGAGCTCCAGCCCCCCGCATGCGCTGCGATAGCGATGCGGGGTGAAGGCGGGAATGGCGGTCATGGCCGATGCCCTCCCGACGCGCGTCAGAAGGCCAGCGTCGCCGTGACGAACACCTGGCGCGGATTGCCGTAGAAGGCGGTGAGCGTGCCTTCCGTGCCCAGCGTCGAGGCGAGGTTGCCGTCGCCATCGCGGATGAGCGCGCCCGTCACCGGATCGGCCGCCAAGAAGGTGTAGCCGGAGGTCTTGTAGCGCTTGTCGGTCAGGTTCTTGCCGTGCACGCCCAGGCTCCAGCGGCCTTCCGGCGCGGTGTAGACGAGGCTCGCATCCCACAGCGCATAGCCGGCCTGGTCGATATAGGGATTGGGAATCTCGAACTGATAGACCTTGCTGCGCCACGAGACGGTGGAGCTGAAATTGAGGTCGCCCGCGCCCACCGGCACCGAATAAGCGAGCGTGCCGCTGGCGGTCCATTTCGGCGTGTTCTGCACCTTGCGGTGGTCCGCCACGTCGACCGGGCCGACGCCGGGGATCTGCGTCACATATTCCCGATATTTGGCGTCGATGAAGCCGAGCGAGCCGTTGAAGGTCAGCCGGTCGGCGGAGGCGAGCAGGTCGCGGCCCAGGCGCACGGTCGTTTCCGCCTCGATGCCCTGGAAGCGCGCCTTGCCGGCATTGGTGATGATGCCGCAGAAGGTCTGCACACCGCCCACGGTGCAGCCAGCCGAGCCGGGGATCTGCACGTCCTTGTAGTCCATGCGGAAGGCCGCGAGCGCGAGGTAGAGCGCGCCGTCCAGCAGATTGCCCTTGTAGCCGATCTCGTAGCTGTCGACCGTTTCCGGGCTGAAGCTCAGATAAGTCGCGATCTCGGCGTCATCCAGCACGCCGTCGCCGTTGAGGTCGGGCGCGTTGACGCCGACGCCGCGCGGATCGAAGCCGCCGCCCTTGAAGCCCTGCGAGAAGCTCGCATAGATATTATGGTCGCGATTGGGCTGATAGCTCAGCGACACGCGCGGCGTGAACTTGTTGAACTCGCGCTCGCCGCGGAAATTCGTGCTCGGATCGCCAAGCGCGACGCCGGCACCGCCGAACACCGGCGAACCGCCGCCCAGATAATTCTGCCGCAGGATGAAGGCGCCGCGCTTGTCCCAGGTGTAGCGGCCGCCCAGCGACAGGCTGAGCTGCTCGGTGATCTTGTAGCTGAAGTCCGCGAACACCGCATAGGTGGTGGTGTCCACGTCCGCCTGGGTGAAGGCGGTCAGGCCCGGCAGGAAGACCGGATTGGTGGTGAACAGCCGCACGTCGAACTGGGTGTCGGCCTTGGCGTCCAGATAATAGGCGCCGACGAGGCCGGTGAGCGGACCGCCATCGTCATAGAGAAGCTGGAATTCCTGGCTGAACTGCTCGTTGCGATAATAGGCCGGCACGTCGACATCGACCGCGGGCAGCGCATCGAAGTCGATCGGCGAGGCGCTGTCGTCCTTGCGCCAGCCGGTGATGGAGCGCAGCGTGACGCCGCCGCCCAGATCGGCCGTCACATTGGCGGAGATGCCATAGGCCTTCACGTCCTGCCTGGGATCGTTGAGCCCGCCTTCGCTGTCATACACGTCCGAGAGGATCGGCGTGCCGGAGATCATGGCCGGGATCAGACGATGGCCGCCGCGCGGATTGCTGCGGTCGCGCGTATAGTCGCCGGAGATGCGGATCAGCACCGGCTCGCCATAGCCGCCCACTTCCAGCGTGCCGCGCGCGGCCCAGACATCCTTGTTGTAGTTTTCGAGGTCGATCGTCGGATTATGGCCGAAGCCCCCGCGCGAGAGCCGCGCGACCGATCCGCCGACGCGCACGATGTCGCCGATCGGCGCGGACATGGTGATGACGCCGTCCGCCTGGTCATAGCTGCCATAGCTGCCGCGCAGCTTGAGCGAGAAGTCCTGCGGCAGCATGCGCGTCACATATTTGACCGCGCCGCCGATGGTGTTGCGGCCGTAAAGCGTGCCCTGCGGCCCGCGCAGCACCTCGATCCGCTCGACATCGTAGATGTCCAGCACCGCCGCCTGCGGACGGTTGAGATAGACGTCGTCCAGATAGATGCCGACGCCCTGCTCGAAGCCGGAGACCGGGTCCTGCTGGCCGATGCCGCGAATGAAGGCGGACAGGGTGGAGTTGGTGCCGCGAGAGACTTCCAGCGTCACGTTGGGCGTGATGGCGGCGAGATCGGTGAGGTCGCTGGCGCCGCGCTTGTCGAGCGCATCGCCGCTGAAGCTGGTGACGGCGATCGGCACATCGACCAAGCGCTCCTCGCGGCGGCGGGCGGTGACGACGATATCGCCCTCGCCGTCCGCGTCGGCCGCCTGCGGCGCGGCGCTCTCCTGCGCGTGGAGGGGCGCGGCGATCATCAGGCCAGGTGCCGCGAGCATCGCGGCGAGCACCAGATTCGCGCTGTTGTTAAGGAAATGAGGCCGGCTCATCGCAATCGCTCTCCCATGGATTTGTAACCGTTGGTCGCTCAATATTGATAGTTGAACCAACTTTCAACAACAGATGTTTGCCATGGCCCCATCCACTCGCTAGCTGTGGCGCGATGACAACGGTCGAGCCTGCTTCGCCCTCCCCCGCCCGCAAGGAACCGCGCACCGAGCGCGGCCGGCGCACATTGCGCAAGCTGCTGGATGCGGCCGCAATCGAGTTTGGCGACAAGGGCTTTCATGAGGCGTCGATCACCGGCATCACCGGCCGGGCCGGGACGGCGCTGGGCAGCTTCTACACCTATTTCGATTCCAAGGACGAGATCTTCCGGGCGCTGGTCAACGACCTGAGCGACCGGGTGCGCGTCACGGCGGCGCAGGCGCTGGAAGGCGACCTCTCCCCGCTGGAGACGGAGCGCCGCGCCCTCGCCGCCTTCCTGGCGTTCGCGCGCGAGCACAAGGAGGTCTACCGGATCATCGACGAATCCGAGTTCGTCGATCCGGCCAGCTATCGCCGGCACTATGAATCGACCGCGCGCCGCATCCTGGAGCGGCTGGAGAAGGGGGCGGCGCTCGGCGTGTTCCGCGACGATTTGCGGGAGGAGCATGCCTGGGCGATCATGGGCATGAACGTGTTCCTCGGCCTGCGCTACAGCATCTGGTCCGAGCAGGGTTCGGCCGAGCGGATCGCGGATATCGCCAGCGCGATCCTGCGCGAAGGCATCACCACGCCCGCCGGCCGGCAGGGGGATTGCCAAGGGGATTGATCGCCGCACGGATCGGATGGAGGATGGCGCCATGGCCGTCACCGACATCGCGACCCGCACCTATAATCACAATTTCCGGCTGGACCCGATCGTCCGCAGCCTGCTGGACACGGACTTCTACAAGCTGCTCATGCTCCAGCTCATCTGGCGCCGGCATGCCGAGGTGCAGGCGACCTTCGCGCTCATCAACCGCACCAGCTCGGTCCGCCTCGCCGACATCATCGACGAAGGCGAGCTGCGCGCCCAGCTCGATCATGTCCGCACGCTGCGCTTTTCCAAGAAGGAGCTGATCTGGCTGGCGGGCAACACATTCTACGGCCGCGACCAGATGTTCGCGCCGGATTTCATGGCCTGGCTCGCCGATGTCCGCTTGCCCGACTATGAGCTGCGCAAGGCCGGCGGACAGTATGAGCTGCGCTTCGAGGGGCCGTGGACGCACACGACCCTGTGGGAGATCCCCGCGCTCGCCATCATCAACGAGCTGCGCTCGCGCGCCGCGATGCGCGACAAGGGGCGGTTCGCGCTCGACATCCTCTATGCCCGCGCCAAGGCGAAGCTGTGGGAGAAGGTGGAGCGGCTGCGGGCGCTGCCGGACGTGGTGATCTCGGATTTCGGCACGCGGCGGCGGCACGGCTTCCTGTGGCAGCGCTGGTGCGTGGAAGCGCTCAAGGAGGGGCTGGGCGATCGCTTCATCGGCACGTCCAACGTCCTGCTGGCGATGGATGCCGATCTGGAGGCGATCGGCACCAATGCGCATGAGCTGCCGATGGTCGCCGCCGCGCTGGCGCCGGACGATGCCGCCCTCGCCCGCGCGCCCTACCGGGTGCTGGAGGAATGGCAGGACCATTATAACGGCAATCTGCTGATCGCCCTGCCCGACGCCTTCGGCACCGCCGCCTTCCTGCGCGACGCGCCCGACTGGCTGGCCGGCTGGACCGGCTTCCGCCCGGACAGCGCCCCGTCCATCGAGGCCGGCGAGCAGATCATCCGCTGGTGGCGCGACCATGGCGCCGATCCCCGCACGAAACTGCTGATCTTCTCGGACGGGATGGACGTGGACACGATCGAGCGGACCTACCGCCATTTCCACGGGCGCGTGCGGATGAGCTTCGGCTGGGGCACGAACCTCACCAACGATTTCCGCGGCTGCGACCCCGATGGCGCGAGCGGGCTGGAGCCAATCTCGCTGGTCTGCAAGGTGGTGAGCGCCAATGGCCGCCCGGCGGTCAAGCTCTCGGACAATCCGGCCAAGGCGACCGGCGACCCCGCCGAGATCGAGCGCTATCTGCGCGTGTTTGGCGGCGATGGCAGGGTGGCGTCCGCCGTGCGAGTGTAGAGAAACCGTGCTCCTGCGCAAGCAGGAGCACGGGCCACCATTATCGGCGCATCAGAAACGATAGGTCGCGCCGATCGTGAAATTGCGCGGCGCGCCGTAGCGATACTGGCTGTAGAAGCCGGCCTGGCTGTAATATTTCTTGTCGAACAGATTCTCGACATTGGCCTGGACCTGAAACTGCTCGCTCACCGCATAGCGCGCCATCAGGCTGACCAGCGCATAGCCATCCTGCTGGAACCGGAAGGCTGCGCCGGTATAGGGATTGTCCCCATCCGAATAGGCCTTGCTGCGATAGTTGACGCCCCCGCCGATGGTCAGCCCATCGAGCGCGCCGGGCAGATCATAGGTGGTGAAGATCTTCAGCAGCTTGCGCGGCTGGTCCGTGTTCGCCGCCACGCCATCGCCATCCTCCGCCTTGAACTGGCTGTAGCTGGCGTTCACGTTCCAGCCGGGGAGCAGCCGGCCGGTCGCCTCCAGCTCAAACCCTTTGCTGACGACACCCTGCGCCGCCCGATAGGGCTGGAAGATCTGGCCATCGACGATGATCTCCGGCCCGTCCACCTGACCGACATTGTCCTGCTCGATGCGGAACAGCGCGATCGTGGTCTGCAACGCGTCGCCGAAGAAGCTGCTCTTCAGGCCGATCTCATAGGCATTGCCGTCCAGCGGATCGAGCAGTCGATGCTCCTTGTCATACAGATTCTGCGGCTGGAAGATCTTGGTGTAGCTGGCATAGAGGCGGTGACTGGGCGTGATGTCATACAACAGGCCGACATAGGGGATGAACACATTGTCATCGCCATAGTCGCTGGTGCCGCTCCAGGCGAAGCCCTGCTGCTCCCAGCTGGACAGGCGGCCGCCCAGGATGATCTTGAGCGGGTCCGCGACATTCAGGCGAAGCGCGCCATAATAGCCGGTCTGCTCGATCCGCTCCTGCTCGTTGCGCACCGCAGCGGTCCCCCATACCGGCTCGGGATAGGGAATGCCCACCTCGCCGACGAACGGAATGTCGGCGAGCCAGGGCATCGGCGCCTCGAAATTGTCGGTGTGCCGCTTGAGCACGCTGTGCAGCGCGCCCAGCACCACCTCATGATCGCGGCCGAACAGGGCGACCTCGCCCTTGAGCTGCGCATCGAAGCTGTTCTGGACGCTTTCGCCCGCGGACTTGTACGGGTTGGTGAACTGGATCGTGCCCGTCTCCTTGTCGACGCCGCCATAGAGATAGAGCAGCTGCGTATCGCCCGTATTCTTCAGGCGGTTATAGTTGAGGGTCAGGCTCCACCGGTCGCCGAATTCCTGGCGGATGGTCGCGAAGATATTCTGGTTGGTCGAGTTCCAGTAGGTCCAGTCCGCCGCCGTGGTCTGCGAGCGGGGCAGGTCCGTGAGCGTGCCGTCGGTGTAGAAGGTGGGCAGCGCCCCCCAGGTCGCGCCCCCGGGCTTGGTGTCCTGATGGCTCATGCCGACGCGGACGAGGGTCGTGTCGGTCAGGTCGGCGTCGATCACGCCATAGAGCAGCCACTTCTTCTTGTCCTGGATGTCGATATAGCTTTCGCCTTCCTCATAGCGGCCGACGACGCGCGCCCGGATGCGGCCATCGGCCGTCAGCGCGCTGCCGATGTCGGCCGACACGCGCCAGGTGTCCCAGCTGCCGATGCTGGCACTGACATATCCGGTGAGGTCGGTGGCGTCGGCATGCTTGCGGACCAGATTGACCGAGGCGGAGGGATCGCCCGCACCCGACAGCAGGCCGGTCGCGCCGCGCACGATCTCCACGCGCTCATAGATCGATACGTCGATGCTGGTCTCGCCATTGCCGCCCGCCAGGGTCCAGGCCGCCGGCACGCCATCCACCTGCGTGTTGCGGATCTCGAAGCCGCGCGCGTAGAAATTGTTGCGCACATCGTCGACCTCGTTGACCGACACGCCCACGCCATTCTGGATGACGTCCTTCACGCTGATCAGATTCTGGTCGAGGATGCGCTGGGCTGTCATGATGCTGACCGACTGGGGCGTCTCGCTCACCGTGAGGCCCAGGCCGGTGGCGGTATCGATCCGCTCGTCGAGCGTATATTTGCCGGTGACGATGATCGCGTCGTCCATGGCCTCGTCCGCATCGGCCGCCTGCTGCGCCTGCGCCAGGGCAGGATGCATCACGGCCAACGCCGCGCTTCCCAGCAACAATGTGCGGATCAGTCTCATGGATTTTCCCTTCTATTCTGGATCATGTCATGGCGAGCTTCGAGGCGACGGCCCCGCACCCGCCCTTTTCTGGACGCATCGCCCTTAGAAGGAATGAGAATGACTCGCAATAGTCATTGACAAAGGCAATGCGATTCATTCGCAATGGCAGGATATGTGTGGCGCCGCGCGCACAGCCTGCGTCATGGATGGAGCAGGGCCATCACGCGGTGCCGGCCCGCACGGGGGTATATCCAGCGTCCGCGATAATGCGGCGTTGGATGGATGCCGGGCCAGTCAGCCCGCATCACGGCCGCGCCGTCAATCCTCCGGCGCGATGGTGATGCGGATGCCGTCCAGCGCGTCCGAATAGCTTATCTGGCACGCCAGACGGGAGCGCGCGGTGCGATGGTCGGAGCTGTCGAGCAGATCGTCCTCGTCCGTCGACATGGCCGGCAGGCGATCGCGGAACCCGTCATCGACATAGACATGGCAGGTCGCGCAGGAACAGCAGCCGCCGCACAGCGCGAGCAACTCCTCCACCCCGTTCTCCCGCGCGATCTCCATGAGGGAGAGGCCCGGTCGCCCTTCGAGCGTGGCCGTATCACCCTCGCGGGTGGTGACATGAACCGTGAGCATATGTCCCCTTTTCGACAGGTCTCCGCACGCCCGGCTAGGCCGCGATCGCCTCCGCGGCCGGCGCGCCCGCGGCGCGGGGCGCCTTGTGGAACCGGCCGTCCTTCATGATGGCGGCGATCTTCCGCCTGTCCTGAAGGATGCGGACGTCGCGCGTCGGGTCCCCCTCCACCAGCAGGATATCGGCCAGCATGCCGGACCGGATCTGGCCGACCGGCAGGTCCATCACCTCCCCGCCATGGCGGGTGGCGGCGACCAGCGCCTCGACGGGCGAGAAGCCGAGCAGATCGACGAAAAGCTGGAGATCGCGCGCGTTGCGGCCGATCGGATTATAGGGAAAGCCATAGTCCCCGCCCGGCAGCACACGGATGCCGCGCTTGCGCATCTCGGGATAGACCTCCGCCATGAGGTCGAGGCCCGAGACGGCGCCCATGCGCTCGGCCTCGGCCTGCCCGATGCCGAACGCCTGCGCCTCATGCACCCGCGCATAGAGCAAGCCCGGCGCCGGCGCGACGAACACGTCATGCTTGCGCGCTTCCAGCAGGTCGAGCGCTTCCTCGTCGGCATAGGTGCAGTGATAGATCGACCGGAAGCCCGCCCGGCAGGCGCGCTTCACCGCCTCGGCGGCCTGCGCGTGGCAGGCGAGCCAGATGCCCGCCTCCCGCGCGGCCTCGCCGATCGCCTGCGCCTCCTCCTCCGAATACATCAGCACCTGCGCGCCGCCGGGCGCGAAGCCTTCGTCGCTGGACATCAGGAACTTGATGGTGTCGCAGCCCAGCGCCTTCATGTCCGCGACATATTGGCGCAGGCCGGAGATGCTGCGGTCGTGCACCGGATCATGCCCCTCCGGCACGCCCATCACGCCCTCGGCCCCCTTCTCCAGCGCCGACGCGCGCAGGCGCGGCCCCGGCAGCGCGCCCCGATCGATCGCATCGCGCAGCGCCACCTCGAAGCGCTCGCCCAGCGAGCCGGCGGAATAGGCGCTGGTGAAGCCGTGATCGAGCGTGATGCGGGCATTCTGCGCCGTGACCAGAAGATGCTCCTCGATCGGGAGCTTCATGCTGTTCACCACGCGCTCCACGGATGACGGCCAGGTGAGATGGGCATGCCCCTCGACCAGGCCCGGCATCAGTGTCCGGCCGCCCGCGTCGATCACGGCCGCGCCGGCGCGGTCGAGCCGTTCATCGCTTCTGGCCACCGCCTCGATCCTGTTGCCGCGCACCAGCACCTCGCCGGGGAACAGCGGATCGCCCGACCCGTCGAAGATGTTCGCATTGGTGAATAGCATGCCTTGCATGCGGCCTCCTCAAGCGCCCGTGTCGGCCACGAGACCTGCGGCCTCGATGCCCGCCACGGCGCAGATTTCGTCATTGTCCGAGGTGTCGCCGCTGATGCCGACGGCGCCGAGCAGCCGGCCCGCGCCGTCGCGGATCAGCACGCCGCCGGGCACCGGCAGGATGCCCTTGGGGAAGATATCGTTGAGCGCGCTGATGAAGGCTGGCACAGCCTGCGCGCGCCGGGCGATCTCGCGGCCGCCGAACCCCATGCCGAGGCATCCCGCCGCCTTGGCGGTGGCGATCTCCGGCCGGGAAATCGAGGCCCGCTCGTCGCGCTTGAGCGCGAGCGCATGGCCGCCGCCATCGAGCACGACGATGCACAGCGGATGGAAGCCGCGCCCGCGCCCTTCCGCCAGCGCCGCATCGACGATGCGCGCGGCCTGATCCAGCGTCAGGGTCATGCCGTCTCCCTCGCCATCCAGCGCTGCACGATGCGGCGGGCCTGGATGCCGGCCGTGTCCATCTTGACGCTGACCTCTGGCGCCTCGCGCCCGCGCGGGTCGCGCTCGAAGGCCGCCTGGATCGCCTCGATCATCTCCTCGTCCTCGGCAAAGCCGATCTTGGTGATGGCCTCCAGCGCCTGCATCTCCTGCGGCGAGGTTCCGTAGTCGCGCGCCGCCATCCAGAAATAATGCATGCTGCCGGCATCGATCGGCGTCGTCGCATGCGCCACGCGGAAGCGTCCGGTGACGGCGCCGGTCTCGGGGTCCTTGAGGTCCACCGCCGCGCGTTGCAACGCCGGCGAGACGAACGCGCCATAATTGTCGCGGTCATAGGGCGTGCCGGGCGGCAGGCCCATCGGCTCGGCGAAGACCGGCGGCAGCGGGCTGCGGGTGAAGATCTGCCGATAGGCGGTCATGTCCCCTTCCGTGCTGAAGGTCGGCGGATCGTTCCAGTCGGTGATCTTGAAGGTGGTGGCGTGGACATAGCCGAAATGGGTGAGGTCCAGCACATTCTCCTTGAGCAGCATGTAGTTGGCCCTGACGTCCATGCGGCCGTGCACCTGCGCGAAGGCGGCGTCGCTCGTCCAGTCGAGCACCGGCGGCGGCGGCGCCGCGTCGATCCGGTCCGGGTCGCCGAGCCAGATCCAGAGATAGGGCGGCTGCTCGATGAGCGGGAAGCTGCGGACGCCGGCTGCGGGCAGCGGCGCCTTCATCGAGGGCACATGGGTGTTGGCGCCGGTTTCGTCGAAGCGGAAGCCATGATAGCCGCACTGGACCTCATCGCCCTTGAGGCAGCCCAGCGAGAGCGGCGCGCCGCGATGGGGGCAGCGGTTTTCGATCGCGACGGCGGTGCCGTCCTCCTTGCGATAGAGCAGGACCGGCGTGTCGAGCAGCCAGCGCCCGAGCAGGTCGCGCGTCACCTCGTCCGAAAAGGCGGCCACCCACCAGCATTGATAGGGATAGTTGCGCTCGGACGGCGCGGTCGGCGGCCGCCATGCCGCGCGCGGCTTCATGTCAATGCGTGTGGCCATAAGGCGCCTCGTTCATTGCGATAGGAAGATCGCCGGGCATGCCGGCCAGCGCGAAGCGCACCGCACCCGGCGTCGTCGCGAGGGCGATCAGGCCGCCGAACAGCATCTTGACGGCCAGCGCGGCCATGGGCGCGAGCGCGGGCACGCCCGACCAGAGCAGCAGCGCTGCGACGCTCCCGCCGGCAAGGATCGCCGCCGCCAGCGCCGCCGTGACCGAGCGGACGGCGATCGCCCGCCAGCCGCGCGCACCCAGGAAGGCAAGCCGGGCATGGGACCTGTGCTTGCCGGCGATGATGAGGCCGGGCACGAGGCTGCCCATCAGCGCGATCATGAAGGCCTGCGGCACGAAGTCGGCCGCATAGCCGCCAAGGCCCGCCACCGGCGCCGGACCGGCGAGTCCGAACAGCGCCACGAACATCCCCGCGCTGATCGCGACGTTGATGGCGATGCTGATCGCGGTCTCGCGCGCCACGATGCGGCGGCTCGCGGCCGTCTGGGGATCGCCTCCCCGGCTTCGCGCTTCGATCATTCTCTCTCCTGCCGCACGCCGGTCCGCGCGCCTTTTCCGTGGTTCGATACGGTCATTCCGGGGGATGAAATGCAAACTCCATTATCTGATGGCTCGCATCGGATCGGTCGATACGGCGCGCTATTCCCGCGCTGGCAGGGGCGCGATCCGGAACAGCCGCTCGGCATTGCGACAGGCGAGCAGATCGTGCTGCCCGGCGTCCAGCGGCAGCGCCCGGAAGCGCCGCGTGGCATCGGCCGCGTCCTCGAACGGCCAGTCGGCGGCGAACAGGACCCGCTCGGCGCCCATGACGTCGATCGCCTGCCGGACGGCCGGCGCCCAGTTCATGCCGCTGGTCGTGAGATGGACATTGGCCTTGAGATAGTCGCTCGGCAGCCGCCGGAGCTTCACCCGGCCGGGCGACCCGTCGACGCGATAGCGGATGTCGATGCGGTCGATGAAGAAGGGCAGCCCTTCCCCCAGATGGCCCAGCACGATCTGCAACTTGGGGAACCGATCGAAGATGCCCGCCATGATGAGCCGCAGCGCATGGAGGCCGGTGTCGGCGGCGAAGCCCCAGATCGGCCCCACCAGGCCATGATCCACGAACGGTTGCAGCATCGCGGGCGCGGGCTCGCGGGGGTGCAGGTAGATCGGCGCCCCCAGCGCCTCGGCGGCTTCGAGGATCGGCCAGAATTTGGGCTGGTCGAGATATTCGCCCTTCGTGTGCGAATTGATGAGCGCGCCGTGCAGGCCGAGCTGGCGCATGCCGCGCTCCAGCTCGCGCGCCGCCCGCTCGGGCGCTTGCGGCGCGATCGTGACCAGCGGCGCATAACGGCGCGGGTCGCGCCGCGCCACCTCGGCCATCCGGTCATTGGCGAGCGCGGCGAGGCGGCTGCCCTCCTCGGCATCGAAGATCTGCACGCCGGGCGAGCCGTGCAGCAGCACTTGCGTCGTGATGCCGGCCGCATCCATGGCGCCTTCCCGCACGGAGCCGAAATCCACCAGCTCGGCGAACCAGCGGCGCCCCTGTTCCGGCCCGAACCCCTGCATCAGCGCCCGCAGCCCCGGCTCCTCGCCGGGATGGCCTTGCAGCCAGGCTTGCGTGGCCGCCTGCGTCTCGGGCAGCGCGAAGCCTTCCTCGGCCGCGATCAATCGCCCCGGCGCCTGCGCCATGGCGGCGCTGCCGGCCGCCGCTGTCGCGACGGCCGCCCCCACCAGCAGCTCGCGGCGATCGATCACGCCGCGTATCCCATCAGAATTTCACCCCCGCCCGGATGCCGTAGGTGCGCGGCGGCCGCAGCGCGCCGGCGATCATCGAGCTGAACGGCGTCGGGAAGGTGCCGGAGATGACCGTCTCGTCGAACATGTTGTTGACGAAGGCGCCGATGAAATAGCGCCGCTCCGGCGCATACCAGGTCACCGCCGCATCGGCGAGCCAGTAGGCCGGCTGATATTCGAGCGACAGGAATTCAAGGCCGCTCAGCGTCTTGGTCTGATGGTGCGCGCGCGCATCGATCACGAATTCGCCGAACGAGACGGGCACGCGCTGCTGGATGTTGAGGTTCAGCGTCCATTCCGGCGCATTGGGCGGTCGCTGGCCGCTGCAATCGACCGTGTAGACCGTGCTCACCGAGGCGCTGGGACAGGCCGTACCGTTGAAGAAGCCGCCATTCTGGTTTGGCGTCGTGTAGACGAAGCTGTTATATTTCGCGTCGAGATACTGGACATCGACGCCAAGCGTCGTCGTGGGCGTCGGCGCCAGCTGAAGCTCGACCTCCACGCCCTGGAAGGTCGCGCGCCCGACATTCTCCGTCGCGAAGATCGAGGTGCCGGTGCTGTCATAGGTCAGGTGGCTGACCTGCTGGTTGCGATAGCGCCAGCGGAACAGCTCGACGTTCAATTGCAGGCGATTGTCGAGAAAGCGGTTCTTGGAGCCGATGGTGAAGGCCTGGATCGTCTCCGGCCGATAGATGCCGCTGTCGTGCGAGAAGAAGAAGCCGCCCGCCTTGAAGCCGGTCTCGAAGCTCGCATAGAGCAGGTTGCGCGGCGTCACGTCCCAGTCGGCGCCCAGATGATAGGTGGTGCGCTTGAAGTTGGCGCGCTGGTCGTCCGAGATCAGCGTGGCCGTCTGGATATAGTTGAAGCCGGTGCCGAACGGATCGGGGAAGCCGCCATAGGGCGGCGGCCCCAGATCGGGATTGATGATCTGCCCCGGCCCCGTGAGCGGCTGCGGCAGCGGATCATAGGGCAGCGGCGGCGCGGCGGGGCAGGCCGTGAACGGCGGCGGCGTGCAGATGCGGGTCAGGATCAGGTCCTCGCCGCTGAAGCTCTTGTGATCCCATGTCTGGCGCGCGCCGGCGGTCAGCCGGAATTGCGGCGTGACGGACCAGGTCAGCCGGCCGAACAGCGCCTCGCTCTCCGTGCCCAGGCGCACGTCGCTCTCATAGGTGCCGTTCGACTGGTGCAGATAGGCGATCAGCGGGTCGGTCGTCTTCTCATTATAGTAGAAGCCGCCGATGAGGGCGCGCACCGGATTCTCCTCCGGCGTCGCGAACCGGGCCTCGACGCTGGTCTGGTTCGAATGCTCCTTCTGGCGGATGTAGAAGCCGGCCGTGTAGCTGAGATAGTCGAGCTTGCCCTCGCGATAGGCGGGGATGACGGTCAGCGTGCCGACCGGTGTGCGCCAGTCGATCGTGGCCGAGATGCCCCAGAAGCGATTGTCCTGGAACGCCGCCTGGTCGGCGGGAATGCCGTAGAAGTTCCGCCCGAGCAGCGCATTGGGCTGGCTGGTATAATAGGCCTGACCCTGCGGCGAGAGCAGGCCGATGCGATCCTCGGGATCGAAGGCGTGCGTCGTCGCGATGCCCGAGGCGGGCGGGAAGGCTGCGCTCTCGGTGCCGAGGATGGTCGCGCCGGGGCCGCTGCCGCCCTGATTGAAATAATCGGCGGTGATGTTGACGGTGAGATTGTCCGTCGGCTCCATCCGCAGCGATCCGCGCAGGCCCCAGTCGTCCTGATCGTCGCTGCCGTCGTTCATATAGGCATCATGTTTGACGTAGATGCCGGCCACGCGGAACGCGGCCTGATCGCCGAGCGGGATGTTGAGCGCCCCGTCCAGCCGCAGCGCGTCATAATTGCCATATTCGATCGAGCCCTCGCCGCCGAACGTGCCCAGTTCGGGCCGATGGGTGATGACGTTGATCGCGCCGCCGGTCGCGTTGCGGCCGTAGAGCGTGCCCTGCGGCCCCTTGAGCACCTCGACCCGCTCCAGATCATAGAAGAAGCCGGTGGTCGAGGACGGGCGCCCGATATAGACCCCGTCGAAGTTGAAGGCGATCGCGGAGTCCGAGAAGGCGTTGCCGTTGAAGTTGCCGACCCCGCGTAGATAGAAGAGATTATACGGCCCCGCCGCCTGCGTCACCTGCAGCGCGGGCAAGATGGCGGTCAGCTCGGTCGGCCGGGTGATGCCGGCGCGGGCAAGCGCTTCCCCGGACACGGCGGAGACGGCGATAGGCGCGCGCTGGAGGCTCTCACTGCGCCGCTGCGCCGTCACCACGATGTCCTGGATGCCGGCCTGGGCAAGCGCGTCCGAAGCGGCGGCATCGGCGTCGGCCGGTTCCTGCGCGGCGGCGGCAGAACAGCCCAGGGCGGCGACCAGACAGGTGGACGCAAGCAACAGTCTTTTCATGGAAAATCCCTCCCCAAGTTCACCGCCCGTCTCTCGCGCCGCTCGATCGGCGGGCTTTTCGCGAACGCTTGTCCCCGAACCGATAACCGGGGCACGAAAGACGGTCCAATCGATAGGAACAGGGCCTCATATCGGCGCTGGTGATAGGTGGTGCGGTGCCTTGCATCGCGGTGGCCGATCGCTCGCCGCGCAAGGGCGCCCCATTCAGTAGGGCTGTGCCAGCGCGGCGGCGGCCGCCTGTTCCGCCGCGATCATCCGGGCGCGCCCGTCCGGCTCCATCTGCGCCCGCGACATGGTGATGCTGGCCTCCAATATGGTGCGCACGCGGGCATAGCGACGCTCCATGAAGGCCCGCAGCGCCGCGTCGAGCCCGATCCCGCTGGCGAGGCACCGGGCGAGAACGACGCCATCCTCGATCCCCATCGCGGCCCCCTGCGCCAGCGTCGGCGGGCCGGCATGGGCCGCGTCGCCGATCAGCAGGATGCGGCCGCGATACCATGGCGGCGGCAGCTGGACCGCTTCCAGATTGCGATAGCTGACGTCGCCCGGCCGGCGGGAAAGGCGCGCAGCCAGTTCTAAGGGGAAGCCGGGGATATCGCCGATCAGCGCGGCCATGCGTGCGGCAAGATCGGTGGCGTCGCGCGGCGGCGGCCTGTCGTCGCGGTCCACCACATAGAGATAGAGATCGTCTGGCAGCGGCGTGTAGCCCACTGTCCCCACGCCCGCGCCGAACACAAAGGAGACGTCGTCGCGCCGCACGCCGGGCACGAGCCCGCGCCAGACCGCCTCGCCCATCCGCACCGGCGCGGCATGATCGGGGAACAGCAGGCCGCGCAATGTCGAGCGAATGCCATCGGTGCCGATGACGAGATCCGCGGCAAGGGCGCGCCCGTCCGCCAGCCGGACGATCGCCTGATCGCCGGCCTCGTCCACGCCCGTCACCGTGGCGCCGGTGAGGAGGGTCGCGCCGGCCTCGCGCGCGCCGCCGATCAGGATCTGGTGGAGCGCCGCGCGGCTGATGCCGGTGAAGCCCGGCCAGTCCGATCCGGCATGGCGCTGCGTGGGCCGGGTCGCCAGCAAGCGCCCCTCTGGCGACCAATAGTTGAGCGTATCGACCGCCACGCCTTGCTCCAGGCACCGGCCGGCCAGGCCGATGTCGCCCAGCGCCTGCATGGCGTTGGACTGGAGGCCAAGGCCGATGCCGCCTTCATCGGCGATCTCGGCCTTGCGCTCCAGCAGCGTCACCGCGATGCCCCGAAGCGCCAGCGCGCGCGCGCAGACCAGCCCCACGATCCCGCCGCCCACGATGGCGACCGTCCCGACAGCCGCCATCCTATCGCCTCCCGGCCCCGCGGCGAAAGCCGGTCACGCCGCCTCGCCCACGCAGCGCACCAGTTGCGCCCCCACCAGCCCGTCGATCTCGCCCCGCATCACGTCGCCATCGCGCAGGAAGCGGCCATAATGCGTGCCGTTACCCGAGGGCGAGCCGGTCATGACGATGTCGCCGGGCCGAAGCTCGACATGCGCGGAGATGAACTCGATGGTCCGGCCGACGCCGAAGATCATGTCGCTCGTGCCTTCGTCCTGCATCGTCTCGCCATTGAGCATCAGGCGCAGGTGCAGCTTTTGCGGATCGGGCACGAACCGGGCCGGCGTCACATAGGGGCCGATGATCTTGAAGCCCGGTGAGCCCTTGCAGGCCATCCAGTCCATGCCGAGATTCCTGAGATCGGGGCGCGAGACCAGCTCGCGCGCGGTGATGTCGTTGGCCATGGTGTAGCCGGCGACATGGCTGAGCCCCTGCCCCGCCGGAATGCGGCGCCCGCGCTTGCCGATGACGACGGCCAGCTCGAACTCCCAGTCCGGCTCCGTCACATCATGCGGCAGGACGAGCGGGCGCGCCGGGCCGGCGATGCTGCTGCGCAGCCCCACCCAGACGAAGGGCTTGCCGCTCGCCGCGCGCGCGTCCATCTCCTTCTCCCCATGGGCGCGGCGCTCCTCCGGGCCGAGATGCTGCAAGCCCCCCGCCCCGCTGTCGACGATCAGCTCGATGACATGCTTGCGGTAATTGGCGCCCGCGCCGAACAGATTGTCCGGCATATGGGGCAGATGCGCCACCACCTCGCTCTCGGGGCGCCATGTGTCCGGTCCGGCGGCGGCGACGGCCTCCGCGATCCGCCCCTCCCAGCGCGGCCAGTCGCCGAACAGGTCGAGCAGATTGCCCGGGGCGTCCGGCAGCAGGGCGGCGAGCGGCGCGACCTTTCCGGCGCGCACGACGCCCGGCCAGCGCGGCTCGTCGGCCTGGGTGAAGGTTCCAAGGGCATGGATATCGGACATATCGGGCATATCGGGCATGGGGGTGCGGCTCCTCTCCCGCCCTCGATAGGCATGTCGCCGCGCCCGATCCAATCGGAACCATGGTTGCAAGATATAAGCGGTTCCGATAGCTCATTGGCCCAGCACTCGCCATGCTCAATACATTCCGCCTTCAGGAGAGGTGCCGATGCGGTTCGAAAGGCTGGACCTCAATCTGCTGGTCGCGCTCGATGCGCTGATCGAGGATCGCAGCGTGTCCCTCGCAGCGCGGCGGCTTTTCTTGAGCCAACCGGCGCTGTCCGGCGCGCTCAACCGGCTGCGCGAATATTTTCGGGACGACCTGCTCGTGCAGTCGGGCCGGCAGATGGTGCTGACGCCGAAGGCCGAGGAACTGCGCGGCCCGGTGCGCGAGGCGCTGATGCTGATCCGCGCGCGCATCACCACCCCGCTCCTGTTCGATCCGGCGACCGCGCAGCGCCAGTTCACCATCGTCGCCTCGGACTTCGCCTATGACGTGCTGCTGGCGCCCACCTTCGCCCGCGCCGCCCGCACGGCGCCCGGCATCACCTTCGAGCTGCTGGCGACCGACCGGCTGGCGATGGAGCGGCTGGAGCGCGGCGAGGCGGATGTGGTCATCACCATCGGGAGCTATCTCTCCACCGTGCACCCGCGCCGCCGGATGTTCGAGGACGAGCCGGCGATCATCTGCTGGTCCGGCAGCAAGCATGCCGCAGGCCTGACGGAGGAGAGCTTCCTGACCGCCGGCCATGCCATCGCCTTCTTCGGCGACGATCGCCATCCGGCCTTCACCGAGACCCATTTCACGCAGCAGGGCATCGCCCGCAAGATCGAGATCCGGCTGCCCAACTTCTCCGCTCTCCCGCAGGCGGTCATCGGAACGGAGCGCATCGCGACCATCTGGCGCCGCCACGCCGAATTCTTCGCGACCTTCCTGCCCATCACCGTGCATCGTCCGCCCTGGGCGCTGCCGAGGATCGTGGAGGAGGCGCAATGGCACAGCCTGCGCACCAATGACGAAGGCATCAAATGGCTGGTCGAACTGCTCGCCACCCAGGCCGAGCAGCTGTCCCCGCTGCCGCTTGAACGCTGATAGGTCGCATCCACCCAAATGATTTCCGTTTCTCTCGCCCCCTCTCCTATTCTTGCCGCGAATAGATAGAGGACCGGATAGTGAGCGGCATCAATGGGGTTGAGAGCGTCGTCTATGGCGTCGAGGACCTGGACCTGTGCGTCCGTTACTTCGTGGACTTCGGTCTGCCGCTGATCGAGCAGGACGGAAGCCAGGCGCTGTTCGAACTGGAGGAAGGCTCCTCGGTCATCATCCGCCCGCTCGCCGACGCGACCGTGCCGGGGCAGAAGCTGGTCGGCTACGGTGTGCAGCAGGTGATGTGGGGCGTGCCCGACGCCAAATGGTTCGACCGGACCGTCGCCCGGCTGCGCAAGGTGACGCAGGTGCGCATCGAGCCGGACGGGACCGCCCGCTTCCTCGATGGCGACGGCATCGCCTGCGGCCTGCGCATCTATCCCAAGCGGACCATCCGGGGCGCGCCCGATCCGGTCAACAGCTATGGCAATGTCAATCGCCTCAACACCCATCGCAAATGGCGGCTGAAGGCCAATCCCAAGACCATCCAGCATGTCGTCTTCCAGGTTCCCGACCCGGAGGCGAGCTGGGCCTGGTATCGCGACAATCTCGATTTCCGCCTGTCCGACATCCAGCAGGGCTTCGGCATCTTCGCGCGGGCGCCGGGGACGAACGACCATCACAATATCTACTGGCTGAAGGCCGACCTGCCCTTTCCCGGCCTGGACGGCCAGACGCGGTTCAACCATGTGAACTATGGCGTCGAGGACATGGACGAGGCCATGGTGGGCGCCAATTACATGGAGCGGCGCGGCTGGCGGAAATCAGTCTGGGGCCTGGGCCGTCACCGCATCGCCAGCTCGATCTTCCTGTATCTCCCCTGCCCCGCCGGCGGCGACGCCGAATATGGCACGGACAGCGACATGCTGGACGATAGCTGGGTGCCGCGCACCTGGAACGCGCGCTTCGGCACGATGAGCTTCATGCACAATCTCCAGCCCTGGATTTTCGACGAGGCGCCCTGGGAAGTCGGCTATGTCGAGGGCACGACGCCGGCCCGCAAGGTGACGCCGCACCCGCAGCAGCCGGGCCGCATCGCCGAGGCGTCGGGTGAAACCACGTCATGACGAAGACGGGAATGGAAGAGGATGGCAGCATGAACGAGGCATTTGCGCGGGTTCTCGCCCGCTATGAGGACCGCGCGAAGGAGGAGGAACGCCTCTGGCAGCAGACCGCACCGGCGGAGATCATGGCGCGCCGGGACGAGTTCCTGCTCCATGTGGGGCCGGAAACGGGCGAGTTCCTGCTCGCGCTGGCGGTCGGCCGGGGGGCGCGGCGGATCGTCGAGATCGGCACCTCCTACGGCTATTCCACCCTGTTCCTCGCGGAGGCGGCGCGCCGCACGGGCGGCCGGGTGGCGACGCTGGAGCTGGCGAAGGACAAGCAGGACCATGCCCGCGCACAGCTCGAGGACGCGGGCCTCGCGGACCATGTCGACTGGCTGGCCGGCGATGCGCTGGAGCTGCTCGACACGCTCGAACCGGGCGTGGACTTCGTGCTGATCGATCTCTGGAAGGAACTGTATGTCCCTTGCCTGGACAAGCTCTATCCCAGGCTCGCCGACAATGCGGTCATCGTGGCGGACAATATGCTCATCCCCGAGGTCGCCCGCCGGGACGCCGAAGCCTATCGCGCCGCCGTCCGCGCCCGGCCCGATCTCCAGTCCGTGCTGCTGCCCATCGGCAGCGGCATCGAACTGTCATGCCTGTGGCGGACGTAGAGGCATTCCGACCAAGACAAACGCAGTGCTCCTGCGAAAGCAGGAGCCCAGGGTCCAACCGCCGTGCGTAGCCGCCCTGGGCTCCTGCCTGCGCAGGAGCACAATGTCGGTTCAATCCGCACGTGCCGTCCTCATCTCCAGCCCGAGCAGGTCCGCCGCGTTGAGCCCCAATATCTTCGCCTGATCCGGCTCGGACAGCCGGGCATGGAAGCCCACCGGATCGGGCTCCGCCATGTCGAACGGATAGTCCGTCCCGAGGCAGAGCCGGTCCGGCCCGTGGGTGCGCACGAGGCTGTCGAGCTGGTCCGGATCGAATACCAGCGTATCCAGCCAGACCTGCCGCAGATAGGTTGATGGCTCCCGGTGGATATGCTGCCGGCAATCCTCGCGGGCGCGGAAGGCATGGTCCATCCGCCCCCAATAGCCGGGCAGATAGCCGCCGCCATGCGCCACGCAGAGCTTGAGGCCGGGATGCGCATCGAGCACGCCGCCGAAGATCAGATGGCTGAGCGCGATGGTCGACTCGATCGGATTGCCGATGATATTGTCGAGATAATGGTCTGACAGGCGCTGGCCATGAGTGAAGCCGAGCGGGTGCATGAAGATCAGCAGGCCCAGTTCCTCCGCCGCCGCGAAGAAGGGGCGGAACGCCGGATCGGCCAGCTCGCGCCCGTCCACGTTCGAGCCGATCTCGATCCCGCGCAGGCCCAGCTCATGGACGCAGCGGCGCATCTCCGCGACCGCCATCTCCACATTCTGCAAGGGCACCGTGCCCATGCCGACGAGCCGGTCCGGATGGCGCGCGACCGCCTCGGCCATGCCGTCATTGATCGCCCGCGCCGCCTCCCGCCCCAGCTCGGGCGGCGCGAAATAATAATATTGGCCCGGCGAAGGACTGATCGCCTGCACGTCGATCCCCAGCGCATCCATGTCGGCGATGCGCTGGTCCACCCCGTTGAGCCTGGGTCCGATCGCGGCGAACAGCTTGCCGTTGACCGCCTTCGATGCCTCCGAGGTGAAGGCGAGCGGATTGGGCGGGTCCGGGATGCGGGCGCGGATCATGCCCTCGGCCGCCGGGATGCCGAGATGGCAGTGGATGTCGACGACCAGATGCCGGCCGCGCCGGCTCACGGGGATCGGCTGGCGCTGATGGCCGCAGGTCGAGATGGTTTCCATCGTCAGATCGCCTCCGCCAGCCGGTGCATCGCCTGCCCCATGCGCTGGCCGATCTCCTGCGCCGGCGCATGATCGAGCTGGCGCATGCAGATGCCCACGCTGCTCTCGACGACGAACTTGCAACGCTCGAACCGCCGGCTCTCGAAGGCCGCCAGCGCCGCCTCGACATCCCCCGCGCCGGCCCGCGCCAGCTCCTGGCTCAGCACCAGCGCATCCTCGACGGCGATGCCGGCGCCGCTGGCGAGATGCGCCGTGGTCGCATGCACGGCATCACCGATCAGCACCACCCGCCCCTTGTGCCATGGCAAGGGCTGGAGCGCATATTCGAACGGCCGCTGCACGATCGAGGACTCTTCGGTGATGCCGTCGCGGATGCGGGCCATGTCGCCGCCGAAATCCCTGAGCAGGTTGCGGAGGAACGCCGGCTTCTCCGCCTCCGCGATCCGCCGCGGATCGGGCTCGGGGTGGAGGATGAAGGAATAGACCTCGTCCTGCGAGCAGGGCACGGTGCCGGCCACAGTCTCATGCCCGAAATAGAACATGCTGCCGTCCAGCTCGGGCGGCCGGGGCGAGACCACCCGCCAGCTCATCTGCCCGGAATAGACCGGCTCCACGGGATGCTCGAACAGCATCGAGCGGACCTTGGAATAGATGCCGTCGGCGCCGATCACCAGATCATAGCGGCCCCTGCTGCCATCGCTGAAGGTGACGTCGACACCCGCGCCGTCCTGGTCCAGCGCGTCGACGGTGATGCCCAGCCGCACATCGGCGCCGAGCCCGACCACCCGGCCGGACATGATCTCGTGGAGCCTGGGCCGCATGATCCCGCCGGCGGAGGGCAGCCCCGGCTCGATCGGCAGCTCGCGCACATTGGCCAGCTCCGTGCCGTTGAACAGGTGCATCTTCGAGGAGACGGAGAGGAAGCCATGCGCGGCGATGGCGTCGAGCAGGCCCAGGTCGCGGAAGGCCCGCAGCGTGGGGCCGGTGATCGTGATGCCGGCGCCATAGACCTTCCAGTCCGGGTCGATGTCGACAATGTCCACGCCGACGCCCTGCTCCATGAGCGCGATGGCGGTCGCCATCCCACCGATGCCGCCGCCGACGATCAGCACTTTGTCCAGGCCTTCGATCATCCTTCAATCCTCGAAAATGGCGACGGCGCGGGTCCAGCCGGCGGACGCGCCCTTCACCTTGTGCGGGAAACAGCAGACAGTGAAGCCGAACGGCGGCAGCACTTCCAGATTGTGGAGCTTTTCGAGATGGCAGTAGCCGATGTCGCGGCCGGCCTTGTGCCCTTCCCAGATGAGCGAGGTGTCGCCCGTCTCCTTCACCCGCTCGGCCGTGTGGCTGAACGGCGCGTCCCACGACCAGGCGTCCGTGCCCGTCACCCGCACGCCGCGCGCGGTGAGATACATGGTCGCCTCATAGCCCATGCCGCAGCCGATATTCACGAAGTTCGGGTCACCCACCGCCTTGCCGGCGGCGGTGTTCACCAGCACGATGTCGAGCGGCTGGAGGTCATGGCCGATCCGGTGCAGCTCGGCCTCCACTTGCGCCGCCGTCACCACATGACCGTCCGGCAGGTGCCGGAAATCGAGCTTCACGCCGGGGCGGAAGCACCAGTCGAGCGGCACTTCGTCGATAGTGATCGCGCGCTTGCCCCCGTCCATGGTCGGATGGAAATGCCAGGGCGCGTCGAGATGCGTGCCGTTGTGGGTGGACATGGTGACCATCTCGGCCGCCGCGAAGCCTTCCCCGCCCGGATATTCCCCGGCCTCCACGCCGGGAAAGAAGACCTGCGCCTCCGCCACCGTCTCGCGGTGCGTCTGGTAGGTGATCTTCGGCCGCATGAAGGGCGGATCGGTAATCACGTCATTTTCGAGATAGATCGAAAGATCGACAAAGCGCCGGTTCATGCCCTCTCCCTTGCGTGATTTCGAGGCGGATGGAAGCATCCGCCGGCTCGGAAATCACGGCAAAAAACGGAAGGCCGGAGAAGATCTGTTTCTGTTTGAAGCGGATCGCCTCCGGCCTCCTGCCATCGGGTTAGCGCCCCCGCGCGGGGCTGGAAAACCACTAATGGCGATAGCAGCTATCGCCCCCGCCGATCGCTCGCCTTCAGACCGGCTCCACCTCGATCGGCAGCCGCGCGATCGCGTGCAGCGTGTTGTTGAGCCGTCGCTCCGGCGCGCCGGCGAGGCGGATGGCCTTCACGCGCGGCAGCAGCGCCTCCAGCACCAGCTCGCCCTCCAGCCGCGCGACCATCTGCCCCAGGCACTGATGGATGCCGAAGCCGAAGCCGACATGGCCGCTCGCCGAGCGGGCGACGTCGAACCGCTCGGGATCGTCCCATTTGCGCGGATCGCGGTTGGCGGCCGCCAGGAACAGGAGGATCTTCGCGCCTTCCGGAATGGAGACGCCGCCCAGCGCGGTGTCGCGCGTGGCAGTGCGGAAGAAGGTCTGCACCGTCGAATCCCAGCGCAGGCTCTCGTCGAACGCCCGCCTGACCAGCCCCGGATCGTTCCGCAGCCTCTGCCATTGCTCCGGGAAGCTGGCGAAGGCGAGCATCATATGGGCGATGCCGTTCACCGTCGTGTCGACGCCGGCGGTCAGGAAGGAGCGCACCAGCCGCTCGGCCTCCTCATGGGTGCAGTCGCCGCGATCCGCCGCCTCGTAGACGGCCATGCCCCAGCCCCCGCCGGAGAGATTTTCCCGCTTGCATGCCTGCGCGACCCAGCCGATCGCGCCGGCGGCTTCCGCGTGCGATGCCGCGAAGATATGGTTGCGCGGGCCGAAGGCGTCGAACGCGGCGCGTGCATAGGCCAGCAGCTGCTCGCGCCCCTCGCGCGGGATGCCGATCGTGTCGGGGAACACCCGCATGGGATAGGCCTCGCCGAGATCGGCGACGGCGTCGAAGGTGCGTTTCGCGACCAGCTCATCCGCCAGCGCCTCGGCCTGCCGCGCCCAGACCGGCCGCAGCGCCTTCAGCGCCTTCAGGTTGACGATGCCGTTCATGAGGCCGCGCGTGCGGTCATGCAGCGGCGGATCGGCCTCCAGCAGCAATGAGGGCGGGCGCCAGGGCGTCTCGCGCGCGAAGTCGCTGAGGCCCACGCCCCGGCCGGAACAGAAGGTCTCGTGATCGCGCAGCGCCGCCTGCACCTCGGCGAAGCGCGCCGCGCCATAGACGCCGATCGCGTCCAGCCAGACGACCGGCCCCGCCTCGCGCAGCGCCTCATGATGCGCATAGGGATCGGCGAGGAACGCGTCGTCGAAGGGGTCGATCGCGAGGCTGGGCGCGCTGCTCACGGCGCGCTCGCCGGCGCGAGGGTCCACATATGGACGGGCAGCGCCATGGATCAGGCCTCCGCCGGCTGGAATAGCCCCTTGTCCGGCTCGGGCCGGGGCATGGCCTGCGGGCCGCCCACGGCGATGCCCCACTGGTCCATGATACGCGGGCTCGGCTCATAGACGGTCGGCTGCCAGCTCGCCTCGTCCACCCGCTCCAGCTCGGCGGTATATTCGACGGCAAAGCCACCCGGCGTGGTGAAGTAGCTGAATGTATTGTCGCCGGCGGTGTGGCGGCCCGGCCCCCATTTGATCTCCACGCCCTCGCCGCGCAGGCGCGCGATGCCGCGCATCATGTCGTCGGACCCCAGCATGTCGTAGGCCACATGGTTGAGGCAGGGCGGTCCCGGCAGGAAGGCGATGCGATGATGCCATTCGTTGCAGCGCAGGAAGGACATGAAATCGCCGATCCAGTCGCTCAGGCGAAAGCCGAGCGCGTCGATGAAGAACTGCGTGGCCGCCTTGTGGTCCGGCGAGTGCATGACGATGTGGCTGATCCGCTGCGGGATGCCTTCCCAGCGCACGAGCTGGCGCGCCTCGCCCCGCGCCACGTCGCTCGATATCTCGAAGGGCAGGCCATCGGGGCTGAAGAAGCGGAAGCCGTAGCCGCCGCCGAACCCATCGAGATCGCGCGGCGGGAAGATGATGCGGGCGCCGGCCTCGGCCACCTGCCGGTGCAGCGCATCGACATCGGCCCGACACTCGGCCGCGAGCGCGATCACGTCGATGCGCATCTCCGCCGCCGGCCGCAGCCGCACGACATACAGCTCGTCATGCCCATGGGTCGCGAAATAGGCCATGCCGTCGCGCTCGGCGACCTCGCGCAGGCCCCAGCGGTCGCGGTAGAAGGCCCGCTCGGCCTCGATATCCGGCACTCCATATCCGACATAGCGTATTTCCGTCACGCGCGCCCTTGCCATGGTCACTCCTGCCCGTCTGCTCCAGTCCGGCGGTCCCTCGCCGGAGACCGCTTCCCATGAGGGATCGCCGCAGGGCCGCCGGCTGTAAAATATGTTGTTTGGATCGAAGCTATCGCTCCACGTTATCGAACGGGCTCGGGCGTCCTCGCCTCATGCCCGGCCTGCGCCGCGATCAGCGTGTCCAGCCGCCGCCGCGCCCGCACGGCCGGCGCGTCGGTCGAGAGCAGGATGGGCTCCAGCGACCAGAGATCGGCCGTGCCCATGCGCGCCTGCTGCTTCTCCAGCATCGGCTTGTCCTCCTGCTCGAACGCCTGCGTCAGCGCCTTGCGAAGGAAGGCGCTGAAGCCCGCGTCATCCGGCAGGAAGCGGCGCGTCGAGCAGAAGAAATAATGCGTCGTCATCGCCGTTTCCGGCACCATATTGTGCAGCGTGAAGGCTTCGTCGTCGGCGGTGCGCGGCACCCCGGCGGGCTTGGCGGCGGTGCCGAGCACCATCAGCGCGGGCGCCGACCAGACCACCTGCGTCCAGATGTCCGCCTTGCCTTCAGGCACCATCGCCTTGAAGGCCGGCGGCGGCTCGCAGCCTTCGGACATCCATTCGGCGACGACCTTGCCCGCCTCTTCCCAGCTGCGCGCGCGGGACTGCGTCATCATGCCGCCCAATGTGGTCGGGTGCAGATAATCGGCATGGCTGAGATCGAGGATATTGTCGGTCAGCAGCTGATAATTCGCCCGCGTCGGCATATAGCCCGCGATCCGGGCATTCTCCTTGGTTTCGTCGATGAACGAGAGATCGGGGATCAGCGCCGGATCGGCCCGGTCGGGATCGCCCATCCAGATCCACAGGGCCGTGTGGCGCTCCGCCGCCTTATAGCTCTTCACCCGCATGCGCGAGGTGATCGGGCCATGGGGGTTGCGAACGCATGCCCCGTCCGCCCCGAACGCCAGCCCATGATAGCCGCAGGTGACGGCGCTGCCCTCCAGCCGGCCGGCGGAGAGCGGCGCGAAGCGGTGCGGGCAGCGGTCGTGCAGCGCCGCCACGCCGCCCGCATCCGTCCGGTAGAAGAGGATCGGCTCGTCGAGGATCGTCCGCGCGAGCGGCTCACCCGCCGCCAGCTCCGTCGACCAGCCGGCCTGATACCATGTGTCGCGCAGCCAGTTCATCGGGCGGATTCGACGGGTCGCCGCGCCTCCGCCTGCGCCGTCGCCGGAGCGCTCCTGCGCATGGTTTCGAGCAGCCGGCGCGCCCGCGTGCCGCCGGCGTCTATGCCGAGGAACACCGGCTTCTGGTCCCAGAAATCGTCGCCCTCGATATTGGCATAGGCCGCCTCGATCATCGGCTTGTCCTCGATGTCGAAGGCCTGCTGGAAGAGCGCCTGGATGCCGGCCATCGCGTCCGGGTCCTCCAGCGGGAAGGGCGATGTCGTCGCCCAGAAATAATGGGCCGTGTCCTCGGTCTCGGGCGTCAGGATATGGACCTGATCGACCAGCACGCCTTCCGCGCGGGCATGGCCGGCCGGCGTGGCGCCGATGTGCAGATACATGGTCGCCGGCGCATTCCACCGCATCTCCAGCCAGTGATCGGTGACGAGGTCGCGCGGATAGATGCCCACCGTATGGGACGGCGCCGCCACATTCGGCATCCACCAGTTGGAATGGAGCGTCTCGCCCTCCTGCCGGACCTCATGCTGGCCCGCGAAAATCACCCCGGCGCCGGCGAAGCTGCCCTTGTGGACGAACTCGATATGGCTGAGATCCATCAGATTGTCGGTGCCATATTCGTAATTGGCGCCCATGAGCGTGTAGCCGCGCAGCACGCCGTTCGGATGCCCGCCCATGAAGGGCAGCGCGACGATCTTCGTCTCATCCGCCTGCGCGGGATCGCCCGGCCAGAACCAGACGATGCCGTCCCGCTCCGCCACGGGATAGACCCGCACCGATGCGCCGGCCGGCAGCTTCGCGGAAAAGGGATTGTGGACGCAGCGCCCGTCCGTATCGAAGCGCAGGCCATGATAGCCGCAGGCGATCACGTCGCCATGCCGCTCGCCGAGGCTGAGCGGCGCGAAGCGGTGCGGGCAGCGGTCGTCCATCATGGCGAGCGCGCCATCCTCCCGCCGGAAGAGCAGCAGCTTCCGCCCGACAAGCCGGCGCGACACCAGGGTTTCGCCGAATTCCTCGCTCCAGCCGGCCATGTGCCAGGCATTGGGTAGAAAGCTGCTCATGAGTGCAGGCTAGCGGAGACGCCGTCATTCGGGAAAATGAATGTGCGAATGCCTTGTATCGATGCGCTGGATGGACGGCGATGAGGCCGGAGAAAGAGCCAGTGCTCCTGCGAAAGCAGGCGCACGTGTTTTCTCACCGCAAAGGAAAGCCCTCAGCCGGCAAGTCCTTAGAACCGAAACAACCCCCGCGCCGTCCCGCCCAGCACGGCGGCGGTCTCGGCCTCGGTCAGCAGCCGCGTCGCGTCATGCGCATCGGCGACGATGCCGGCATAGGGCCGCGTGGTGTTGCCATAATCCGATCCCCACATCAGCCGGTCGGCGCCGAACATATCGACCGCCGCGCGCAGGAAGGCCGCCGGATCGATGCCCGCGCCGGACAAGCCATCCACGTTCAGCGTCGTCCACTTGAACCGGATGTTGGGATGATCCCGCAGCGCCAGATGCTCGGGCAGCAGCCCGTCCGCGCTGCCCGCGCCGCCTGTCCAGCCGAGATGCTCCAGCAGTATCGTGCAGCGGGGAAAGCGGTCCGCCAGCCTGCGGATCGTCTCCAGCGCGGCCGTCCTGGGCGTCATCACCAGATAGGTGATGCCGACCGGCAGGCCGAGATCCTGCGCCATGCTCCACAGTTCGAGCGCGGTGGGCGATTTCAGCCAGGGCACGTCCCCGTCCGCATCGACGAAACCGGTCAGCCGGATGGCGGAGACATGCCGCGTCCTCGCGAGCGTGGCGAGCAGGGCGACGCTCTCCGGTCTGGCCGAATTCAGGATGATCTCGGTGTGGATCTGCCGCGGATGCGCGTCCGCCGTGTCGAGCACATAGCTGTTATCGCTCTTGTAGGCGCCGCTATACTGGACCCCCAGCCCGCCCGCGATGCCCATGCGCTGCCAGAGCGGCAGCATCAGCGCCGGCGTCACCGGGGCATTGAGCACGCGGGCGCGCATCACATCCTCGGGTTCACGCGCGTTGCGCATGTCGACCGGGTAATGACTGAAATCATTGGTGAAGAAATGGATATGCGTGTCGATCAGCGGCACAGGCGCCCGAGGCGCAGCGGCGAGCGCGGAACCCGCCAGCGGGAGCAGCGCCGCCGCCCCGAGCATCGAACGGCGCGACACGCCGCCCGCGGATGAGGAAGGCCGGTTCATCAGGCGGGCGCCGCGGACGCTTTCAGTCCGCCCTGCGAGACGATGAAATGGAAGCCCAGCATCGCGATCGAGGTCAGCAGCAGCGGCGCCGCCACCGCCGCATAGATCCACAGCGCCGGCACCTGCGCGGCGAGCATGAAGCCACCCACCCCCGGCCCGATCATCGAGGTGATCCGCCCGATGCCGCCGGCCCAGCCGATGCCGGTCGAGCGGATCGAGGTGGGATAGCTGGAGGCGACCAGCGAATTGAGCCCCGCCTGCGTGCCGATGACGAGCAGCCCGTAGGCGAAACCGAGCACCCAGCCGAGCGCATGCATCATCTCCACGAAATAGAGCGCCGACATGGCGAAGAAGCCGAGGAAGGACAACAGCGTCAGCGCGGCCGCGAGGCCGAACCGCCGCATCATCAGCGTCAGCAATATGGGTCCGGCCATGGCGCCGAAGGCGGAGACGGACGACATGCGCGTCGCGGTGCTGGTCTCCACCCCGCCGATGACATGGAGATAGCTCGGCATCCAGGAGGTGAGCGTCGCCACCACGCACAGCGCGCCGCCCATCGCCGCCCACAGCAGCAGCGTCATCGGCGCGCGGCCGTCGCGGAACAGGCCGGCGACCGGCGAGCCGTTCGTGCGCGCCTCGCTGGTCACGAAGCTGGTGCCGGGCGGGCAATCGAGCGCGGGGTCGATCCTGCGCACCGTCGCGGCGATGCGCGGATCGCCCGGATCGCGCGTCATCAGGTAGCGGCAGCTTTCCGGCAGATAGTAATAGAGGAACGGCACGAAGAGCAGCAGCGCCGCGCCGCCGGCCCACAGCGCCGATTGCCAGGAGTGCAGGGCGACGAAGGTCGGCCCGATCAGGCCGGCCACCGATGCGCCGAGGCCATGACCGATATAGAGCCAGGTCAGCAGCTTGCCGCGCCGGCTCTCCGGCATGAACTCGGTGGCGAGCGCCACGATATTGGGCATGGTGCCGCCCATCGCCGCGAAGGCGAGGAAGCGGATCGCGGTGAATGCCTCAAGCGTGTGGACCGCCGTGGACAGCAGCGTGAACAGCCCGAACAGCGCCGAGCCGACCAGGATGATGCCGCGCCGCCCGATGCGATCCGCCAGCACGGGAATCGTGTAGAAGCCGATCGCCATGCCGGCCGCCTGCGCGGTGAACACGAACGCCATGGACGGAATGGGGATGGACAGGCCCCGCGCGATCACCGGCGCCAGATTGGCGACGATATAGGCGTCATAGCCTTCCAGCGCCATCAGCAGGCCGCACACCAGATAGATGCCCCAGCGATAGCGGCCCATGGCCGGACGTTCGAGCACTGCGTCGATCGAATGGACGGCCGAAGCCATTGGGTTTCCTCCCCGGGCCTGCATCTCTGTCGGTGGTGCCCAGGCGGGTGCTAACAGCCCTTCGGCGCGCGGGCAATATATTCTATCAAATTTTAATTCTGCGGCTGGTCATGGCCGGCCGGCCCGGCAAGATGGTGGCGCTCCAGGAAGCGCTGCAACAGGTCGGCCACCGCCACATTGTTCATGTCGGCGAAGGGCAGATGGGTGTTGCCCTTGAGACCCGCATCGGCCAGCTCCAGTATCTCGGCCTTGCCGCCATAGCTGTTGATGAGCTCGACGAAGCGCCGGTTGGCCGGCAGCGCCATCTGCGGCCCGCGCGGCTGGTCGAGATGGTCGCCCCACACGAACTGCATGGGGATCTTGGCGAGCTTCTTGAACTGCTCCAGCGGCACATAGACCGGCCCATAGGGTCCCGGCGCGCGGCCGTCATTCTCGCTCTCAGGCAGCACGAAGCCGACATTCTCATAGGCGATGATCGCCTTCACCTTGTCGCTTTCCAGCGCGGTCAGCAGCGCGCGCAGGCCGCCGGCCGAATTGGTGACCAGCACCACCGGCCCGGTCCGCTCCAGCGCCGCCGCGGCGGCATGGGCCTGCAACAGCGCATTGTCGACCGTGTCGAACTCCTCGTAGCGCGCCCGCACCGCCTGATCCCACGCATCCTTGTCGGCCACGGGGAACTGCACGTCCGGATACCATTGCAGATAACTCGGCCCGAAACGCCAGGAGGTGAAGCTGGTCTGGTCCGATCCGGGGCGCGGCGTCGCCTGCACCGCCTCGCAGGGCAGGTTGGCACGGCCCACACGCGGCCCGTCCCATAGATAGATGGGGAAGCCGCGGCGCAGGAAGATGCTCTCGAAGCCCTCGCCGCCGTCCCAGCGGTTCTTCCACGCCCGCACGGACGAACTGTGCCACAGGAACAGGCCGACCGGGCGCGCCTGCGCCGGGATCTGATATTCGACATAGCCATGGTCGCACACCGAGGACCCCGTGGCCGGGTCGCCGATCGCGGTGCCGCCGGCCGCGAAAGCGCCCTGCCGCTCGATCATGATCGGCGGCTGCGATGCCGCGCCGCCATCGCGCGGCTGCGCCCCGAGCGCGGCGCATGCCCCGGCCAGCAGCGCAAACAGGATCGCGTGACGCGCCTTGACCGACCTGTGGACCCGCATGACCTCTCCTCCCGATAGCGCGCGGCATGGCCGCCGTCTCCATGACCGGCATAAGCCCGGCAATCTATTATATCAAACTTGAAATAAAGTCTGCGGCCGGTTACCGCTCCCGCCATTGCGGACGGATCGCCCGAGCGGCCCGCCGCCATTGAGGGGAGAGCGATGTGACGGAGGCTGATCCACAGGCGGCGCGGCTGCGCGAGCTGATAACCGGGGGCTGGCGCACCCGGCTGATCCATGAGGGCGTGCGGTCCGGCCTGCTGGACGCGCTCGGCGCCGAGCCGCGATCCTGCGATGCGCTGGCGGCCGAACTGGGGCTGCATGCCGGAACGGTCCTGCGCGTGCTGCGGGCGCTGGCGACCTTCGGCCTGTGCGACCATATCACCCCCCGCACCTTCGCCATCGCCCCGCTCGGCGCGCGGCTGCGGCGGGATGCGCCGGATTCGATGCGCGGCGTCGCGCTGCACTGGGGCGGCCGGACCATGGCCTCGCTGGAGACCATCGGCCAGACGCTCGAAACCGGCGAGCCGGGCCGCGGCAACGGCAATTTCGCGGCGCTGATCGCCGATCCGGTGGAAAGCGACATCTTCTATCGCGCGATGGCCGAGCAGTCGGCGCCCGTGGCGCGGGCGCTGGTCGAGGCGGTCGATGTCTCCGGCTTCGCCACGGTGATGGATGTAGGCGCCGGCTATGGCGCCGTGCTGGCCGAAGTGCTGCGCGCCTGCCCCTCCGCGCAGGGCATCATCTATGATCTGGAGGGCGTGGCCGCCGGCGCGCGGCGCTATATGGACGAGCAGGGGCTGGGCGGCCGCGCCCGCTTCGTGCCCGGCAGCTTCTTCGATGCGGTGCCGGCGCTGGCCGATTGCCTGCTGCTCAAATATATTCTCCACGACTGGTCCGATCCCGAGGCCGCGACCATCATGGCGAACTGCCGCGCCGCCCTCCCGCGTGGCGGCACGCTCATCCTCATCGAGAAGCTGCTGCCCGAAACGGTCGGCCCCGAGCATGAGAGCGTGGTGCGCTCTGACCTCGTGATGATGCCGATCAACGGCAAGGAGCGCACGCTGGACGACTATCGCCGGATGGCGGCCGACGCCGGCTTCGCCTGCCGCCGCGATGTGGCGCTGGTCGACGACTGCTCGGCGATCATGTTCGAGGCGGTGTAGACAATATATCCTTATGGGGCATCATACACCTCCGTTCGCCCTGAGCTTGTCGAAGGGCGAACGGGGGACGAGGGACAAATTTCGCAACGACCCCTTAAACGAAATCAGTGCTCCTGCGAAAGCAGGAGCCCAGGGCGCATGGGCAGTTCGCAGCCGCCCTGGGCTCCTGCTTTCGCAGGAGCACTGTTGCTCACCCTATCCACGCACCCCTCCCTACCAGGGCACCGCGCCCGACTCCCCGAAATGCCCCCCCGTCGGCCCGTCCGCATCGAGCAGCGCCAGGCCGATGGCGACCTTCGCGCCTTCGCTGGGCGGTCGGCCCTTGCCTTGCGACAGGTCGGTGGCGCACAGCCCCGGATTGGCGGCATTGATCTTGATCGGCGTGCCGGCCAGCTCATTGGCGAATTGCACCGTCACTGCATTGAGCGCGGTCTTGGAGCTGTTATAGGCCAGCAGCCGGCTGAAGCTCATCGGCGCATCCGGACCGCGCGTCAGGGCGAGCGAGGCGAGGCCCGTCGACATGTTGACGATCCGCCCCGCATCGGAACGGCGCAGCAGCGGCAGCATCGCCTGAATCACGCAGACCACGCCGAACACATTTGTCTCGTAGACGCGGCGCATCTCGTCCAGATCGGCCTCGCTCGGCAAGGCGTCCTTGCCCAGCGAGATGCCGGCGTTGTTGACCAGCACATCCAGCCGGCCGCACCGCGCCTCGATGTCCGCCGCGGCGGCGCGCACCGAGGCCGCGTCCGTCACGTCGATCCGCAACGGCTCCTGCGCAAAGCCCTCCTCGCGCAGGAGCGCCGCCGCCTCGGCCCCCGCCCCGGCATCGCGCGCGCCGATCAGCACCCTGAAGCCATGCGTCGCCAGCCCCCGCGCGATCTCGAAGCCGATGCCCTTGTTGGCGCCCGTCACCAGCGCGACCCGCTGTTCTCCGCTCATGCTCTTTTCTCCCCTCGCCTGCTCACACGTCGAACGGCGCGGCGCGCGGATACTTCTCGAGATATTGCAGGAACTGGCCGAAATATTTGTCGGCGCGCAGCAGGGCGCTCTTGCCGTAGCCGCGGAAGCGCAGGTTGAAGAGGATCGGCTCGTCCTCCGAATAGAGCTTGTGCATATAGGCGATGCGGCTGGCCAGTTCCTCCTGCGTCGCCTGCTCGCCCATCTCCTCGGCCTGCGAGCGGCGCATCGCGACCACGAAGAAGGCGTCCGACCAGCCGGGCCGCACCTGCGAGCTGCCGGCCATGAACAGGCGCTCGGACCCATTGGGGAACTGCATGTGCGCGGTCAGCCAAGTGCCGCCCCACAGCTTGGTGTCGGCGATGCGCGTGGCCGATTCCTGCCGCACCGTGATGAGATAATCGTCGAACACCACGCTCACCGGATTGGGATCGGGAATGCCGTGGACGGTCGAGAGATGCTGGAAGTCGACGAGGTTGGATGAGCCGATCCATCCCTCGATCTCGCGCTGGCCGCGATGGAAGGCGCGGTAGACCAGGTCCTCCTCGGCGAGATTGGGCATCTCGGGCAGGTCGAAGAGCGGCGTCTCGCCGTTGAACGCCCAGATGAGGCCCCAGCGCTCGGCGGCCGGATAATTATAGATGCGGGCGGCGCGCGGGATATGCGTCTCGCCGGGGATCTTGGCGCAGCGCCCGTCCCTGGCGAACTGCCAGTGATGATAGGGGCAGCGCACCTGCCCCTCGATCAGCTCGCCGCCGGAAAGGTCCGCGCCGACGTGGGGGCAATAGGCGCTCTGCACCACCGGCCGCCCCTCGTCGTCGCGATAGACGATCACGCGCGTGCCGAGGAAATCCTTGCCGACGATCTTTCCCGCCTCCAGTTCGGAGGCGAGCATCAGCGGGTTCCAGTTCTTGAAATAGGTGCCGTCATGGACCCGGCCATATTCCTGGCCCGCAAAGGGGCGCCCCGGCGTGGCGGCGACCGGCTCCGGGCTGAGCGGATTCATGACAGACATCTCTTTCCTCCTGAATTTTCGGCTCCCCTATCATGGCGGAAAGCGGAAGGGAAGTTTTTTATAGGATACTATAAATAATCTCCGGCGACGCGACGCGGTGTGTCGCATGACCCCGAAAGGCAGGTTTCCATCACATGGAGGTCACGATGCACGCGTCCGGGTAGAGCTGTCCTTACGATCCGAACTCAGTGCTCCTGCGAAAGCAGGAGCACATGTTGCTATCGCTCGAAATGGACTGCCCGGATCAGAGCGACCATAAATATATGGCGATGTAATTATGCGCCGCGGCTCTCGCCGCCCGCGGCCCCTACTCCGCCTGCACCCTTACGCCATGCAGCATCAACTCATAGACGAAGGCCTTATATTCCGCCGCGACGTCCGCATGTTTCCTGCCGCTCGCGGCGTCCGCCTGCGCCACGAAGCGCGAGGCATGCTGATACTGCTCGCACAGGCCCATGATCGCGACGAAGGTGAAATAGGGGTCGATCGGCCGCAGCGCGCCTTCCCGCACGCCGGAATCGATGATGTCGCGATAGATGTCGAGCGTCTTGACCATCCACAGATTGATGAGCTCGGCGGCCAGCGGATCGCTGTCGTCGCCGATGATCTCCATCATCAGCCGGTGGTAGAAGGGGTTGAGGAAGAAGAAGTCGACCATCATGTCGATGCGGATGCGGATGCGCTCGGGCGCGGTCAGGCTGTGCGTCTCGCTCGCGGCCACGCCCTCGCCCAGCGACATAGCCAGCGTGCGGGCCACATCCACGAGCAGCCGCGTGCGGTCCGTGAAATAATATTTGAACAGCGTCAGATGAACGCCGGCATGGCGCGCGGCCATCGAGAGCGAGAGCTTCTCGGGCGGGACCGTCCGCAGCAGCTCCACGGTTTTGTCGATGAGCAGCTTCTTGCCGATGCTGCCCCGCCCCGCCGGGCGGCCGATGGAGCGCTTCCGGGTCTTGGACGCGCGCGCCGGTCCCTTCGCCGTGCCTGCCTCCGCCTCCGCTCCGACCTGCGCGTCGTCCGATGTCATATCCTGAGCCATCCACCCGCCATCCCGTTCACGCCGCTCGGAAATTGTCCAGCACCTGGAAAAAACATCGCAGAGCAGCCTTCGTTCCCAATAACTTGCCTTCCCTGCTTGGGCAACCGCCGCCGGTCGCGGCGTGTGGCGCTGCCTTGGCTGCCACGATCCGCGCCGAAATCCTCTCGATGCCCGCTTGCGGCAAGCCCTTGATAGCGGCCGACACATTTAATTATAGATCAATTGAAATATAGACTAACATGGTCTAGATCGGCCGGGAATCGAGCATGGAGGGAGAGCGCGGGATGGACAAGGTCGTGAAACGCTTGCGGAGGCCGCCCAACAGCCCTGAATTCCGGGGCGCCCGCCCCCGCCGCTACGAGCGCACTGAGCGCGACGGCATGGTCATCGAGCGCGACCTGCGCGTGCGCACGCGCGCCGGCTTCGATCTGTGGATCGACCTCTTCCGCCCCGCCGCGCCGGACGGCCCGCTGCCCGTGCTCGTCGCCTGGACGCCTTATGGCAAGCACGACCCGGCGCCGCTCGCCACTCTCTATCCAAGCTCGGGCGTGCAGGCGGAATGGCAATCGGACCTCACCATTTTCGAGGCGCCCGATCCGGTCTACTGGACCGGCCAGGGCTATGCCGTCATCACCGCCGACACGCCGGGCACCTGGTTCGCCGAGACCAGCGCCAGCTATTTCTCGCGCGAGGAAGGCGAGGCGCATTACGACCTCATCGAATGGGCCGGCACGCAGGACTGGAGCAACGGCCGCGTCGGTCTTTCCGGCGTCTCCTATCTCTCCTCCTCGCAATGGAATGTCGCCGCGCTCAAGCCCCCGCATCTCGCCGCGATCAACCCGTGGGAAGGCTGGTCCGACACCTATAACGAGATCGTCCGCCACGGCGGCATCCCGGAGACGTATTTCTGGCCGCACATCCAGGTGCGCTGGGGCGCCTCGGACACGATGGTGGAGGATCTCTGGGCACTCACCGCCGAGCATCCCTTCTTCGACGATTACTGGAAGTCCAAGGTCCCCGATTTCAGCCAAATCGACGTGCCGGCCTATGTCGTGGCGAGCTGGAGCGACCATGGCGTCCACACGCGCGGCACGCTGGAAGGCTTCAAGAAGATCGCCTCGCCGCGCAAATGGCTGGAGGTCCATGGCAGCAAGAAATGGGGCTATTATTACGAGCCGCCCTCCATCGCGCGCCAGACCGCCTTCTTCGACCATGTGCTGAAGGGCGTCTCCAACGAGGTCGCCGCCTGGCCGCCGGTGCGCCTGCATGTGCGCGAGCGGGCCGGCGTCGCCACGCTCAAGCGCGCCGCGCAATGGCCGGTCGAGCGGACCGACTATCGCCGCCTCCACCTGGACGCCGCCTCCGGCACCATGTCGGAGACCGCGCCGGCCGCCGCGTCCGTGCTGCGCTACGATCCGCTCGATGACGCCGCCGAGGCCCGGTTCGACTATCGCTTCGAAGCGGACACCGAGCTGGTCGGCCATATGAAGCTCCAGCTTGCCGTCTCCGTCGAGGATGCGGACGACATGGACCTGTTCGTGGCCGTCGAGAAGGTCGAGGACGGCAAGCATGTCGGCTTCATCCACTGGGCCGTGTTCGAGGATGGCGCCGCCGCCTATGGCTGGCTGCGCCTCTCGCGGCGCGAACTGGACCCGGCGCGCTCGACCGACCATCAGCCCGTGCTCACCAACGCCTCCGAGCAGAAGGTGGCGCCCGGCGAGATCGTGCAGGCGCAGATCGAGATCCTGCCCTCGGGCACAAGCTTCAGGGCCGGCGACCTGCTGCGCGTGCGGATCAAGGGGCGCGACATCTATCAATATCCCAAGCCGATGCTCTACATGCGGCACGAGGACACGGTGAATGCGGGCACCCACTGCATCCACACCGGCCCCGACGCCGACTCCTTCCTGCTCATTCCGGTGGTGGAGCTGGCCGATGCGTGAGGCGCTGTTCCACGACGAGCGCCTGCCCGCGCTCGACACGCTCGAATATGGGGACGCGGCCGTGGACGGCATCGCCTGCGATCCGGCCCCGCCCCGCATCTTCTCCACCATATCCGAGCTGATCGCCGATGCGCGCATGGGCAAGCCGGTCATCCTGGTCGACTCCCACGACCGCGAGAATGAGGGCGACATCGTCATCCCCGCCCAGTTCGCGACGGATCGCGCGATCAATTTCATGGCCCGGCATGCGCGCGGGCTGATCTGCCTTGCGGTCACGGCCGAGCGCGCCGCGGCGCTGCGCCTGCGCCCGATGGTGGAGCGGAACGGCTCACCCCACGGCACGGCGTTCACCGTCTCGATCGAGGCGGCAAGCGGCGTCACCACGGGCATCTCCGCGCAGGATCGCGCACGGACGATCGCGGTGGCGGTGGACCCGGCCGCCGGCCCCGCCGATCTGGTCTCGCCCGGCCATGTCTTTCCGCTGGTGGCGCGCCCGGGCGGCGTGCTCGCCCGGCCCGGCCATACCGAGGCGGCGGTCGACATCGCCCGGCTCGCCGGCCTCACCCCGGCGGGTGTCATCTGCGAGATCATGAACGACGACGGCACCATGGCGCGCCTGCCGGACCTGCGACGCTTCGCGCGCATCCACGGCCTGCGCATCGGCGCGATCGAGGATCTGATCGCCTGGCGCCGCGCGCATGAAGGCGCACCGGCATGAGCGATCTTTCACCCGTCGCCCTGCGCCTGCGCGAAGGGCTGCGCCGGCTGGCCAAGGCGGTGGTGGTCATCACCTGCCGCCACGAGGGCCAGCGCTATGCCATGGCCGCGACGGCGGTGAGCGAACTCAGCATGGACCCGCCCTCGCTGCTGGTCTGCGTCAATCGCGCGGCGAGCCTGCACGGCCCGCTCGCGCAGGGCGCGGACTTCTGCGTCAACATCCTGCACCGCAGCCATGGCCCCGTGTCCGCCGCGTGCAGCGGCAAGGTCCGGGGCGAGGCCCGCTTCGCGATCGGCGACTGGGGCGCCACGGCGGAGGGCTGCCCGCTGCTCAGGGACGCGCAGGCGAGCTTCTTCTGCCGCAATGCGCAGGCGATGGACTATGGCACGCACCGCATCGTGATCGGCCGCGTGGAAGAGGTGCTGATCGCCGGCGAGATCGACCCGCTGGTCTATGCGGACGGGCGCTATCTGGGCCTGGGCGAGCCGATCGAGCTTGGTTGAAGAGGGGCCGTCCCCGATCGCACCGTCGCCACCCTCACCCTTCCCACTCGGCTGACGCCGAGCAGGCCCCTTCCCTCTCCCGCTGGCGGGAGAGGGAAGGAGCGGCACCGCGCAGCGGGGACGCGGAAGGGTGAGGGCTTGAACGGTGCGATTGAGGATCAGCGCATGTCCCGGCGGGGCTCCTTCCGAAAAGCCCGGCCGAACGCGTCGCCTCAGCCTAGCCGCGCGTCCCGTCCGCCACCGCCTTGGCGATCGCCGCCTGGTTGGCGCCGCTGAATTCCTCGCGATGGTCGAACACCCAGTTGAACGAGCGTTCGCGGCGCGCATTGGCGCGGTTGAAGCGGGGCATGACGTAGCGCATCATCAGCTCGTAGGAGCGCTTGGTCGCCTCGAAGTCCATCCAGTTGGTGCCGGCCATGGTGACATGGCCGAAGCCGCCGGTCTTCTCCCACAGCGCCTCCAGGAAGGCCACCGCATCGTCGGGCGTGCCGACGAGGCCGCCGCGCGCGGCGACCAGCTTCTCGGGATCGGTGCCGGCCTTGGCGCGGACGTCGGCATGGCTCTTGGGATTGAGCGCTTCGAGATAGGTCAGCCATGGCTCCAGACCGAAGCGCATGGCGGCCAGAGCATCCGCCCGCGTCTCGGCGAGATGGAAGGAGACGACCACCCGCAAATTGCTGCGGTCGAGCCGGTTGCCATGCTCGGCGCCGGCCTCCTCCGCCAGCGTCCATGCGCCGGCGACGTCGCCGCCGCCATGGGTGAGGATGCCGAGGCCATATTTGCCGGCGAGGCGCGAGCCGATCGGCGTGCGGGAGGTCACCACCGCGAGTTCGGGGCGCGGAAAGCTGTAGGGCGCCATCTGCAGGCTCGCCTCGCGCAGCGAGAACCAGTCGCTCTGCTGGGTGACCACCTCGCCCTCGAGCAGGCGCACGATGACGTCCAGCCCCTCGACGAGCCGGGCGCGCTGCTGCTCGGGCTTGATGTCGAGCATATAGGCATCGGACACCAGCATGCCGGGGCCGAAGCCGAACATCGCCCGCCCGCGCGTCTGATGGTCGAGCTGCACGATGCGGTCGGCGATCATATAGGGATGATGATAGGGCACGGAGATGACGCCGGCGCCCAGCTTGATCCGCGAGGTCCGCTCGGCGGCGGCGGCGATGAACAGCTCGGGCGAGCCATAGACCTGCATGCCGCCCGAATGATGCTCGCCCATCCACAGTTCCGCATAGCCGAGATGGTCCAGCCACTCGACCAGCTCGAAATCGCGCCGCATGCACAGGGCCACATCCTCGTCATTGCCATGATGAGGCGGCAGGAACACGCCCGCTTTAACATTGCGCATCTCGGCCAAGGGCTTTCTCCCAGTCAGCTTTGTGTCTTTTCCGTCCTCGCCCTCCCCTCGGGCGGCGATGCGACAGTCCCTAGCGGCATCACGGCCGGCGCACAATATAATTTATAGTTGTGTAGAAAATATGCCTCGGGAGCTGGTCAAGTCACGGAGCAGCCCGTCCGAATCTGTTTCCCCGCGCAGGCGGGGACCCAGTTTGGGCTTCCACCTGCGCGGGAGCACGAGGATGGGCATCCGATCAGCCTGTGCAAAGCCGATCGGAGCCGAGGATGGATCGGCATGATTCGCCTCGACAGGCCGGAACGGCGCGGCGACCTGACCGCCGCGAATGCCATTTTTATCCGCTATATTTAATTTACGACCGGCCCGCGAAGACTCAATCTTCCGGTGCGATCTCCGCGACGAGGCCGTCCAGAGCATCGGTCACCATGATCTGGCAGGAGAGACGCGAGTCCGGCCGGCGATGGTCAGAATTCTCCAGCAGATCGTCCTCGTCCCCGGACATCGGCTCCAGTCGGTCGGCATGCGCCTCGCCGACATAGACATGGCAGGTCGCGCAGGAGAGGCAGCCGCCGCACAGGGCCAGCAATTCGTCGATGCCGGCATCGCGCATGGCTTCCATGAGCGAGCGGCCCGCCTGCGCCTCGATGACCCGCGTGCGGCCCTCGCGATCGACAATCGAAAGTTTCGGCATATCAGTGCGCCAGCGCCCTATTTTTCGGCCTGTTTTCCGGTCGATCGTCCCTCACCCCGGCTGCGCCCAGCGCCATGAACCGCCGCAGATGCGCGTCGCGGTCGCCCAGCAGCCGCTCGAACAGGCCGAGCCGCGCGAAATAGTGCGACGCCGGATATTCCTCCGCGAGGCCCATCCCGCCATGGATCTGGACGCAGGACCGCGCCACCTCCCGCGCCGAATCCCCCACCGCCACCTTGGCCGCCGACACGGCGCGGGCGCGCCCGCGTGCATCGCCCTGCTCGCAGGCCGCCAGCGCCGCATCGGTCATGGCAGCGGCCTGCTCCTCCGCAATCGCCATGTCGGCCATGCGATGCTGGAGGACCTGGAAGCTGCCGATCGCCACGCCGAACTGGCGGCGCGCGCCGGCATGATCGCGCGTCAGGCGATTGGCGGCGCGCATGGCGCCCACCGCATCCGCGCAGGCAAGCGCCACCGCCTCATCCAGCGCCAGGGCCAGCGCCGCCTCGCCCCCGTCCAGCTTCGCGTCGGGCGGCACCGGCACATCGGCCAGCACGAGGTCCGCCGCGCCGGTCCAGTCGAAGCAGCCATAGCCCTGCCGCTCCACCGCATCGGCCGGCACCAGGAACAGGCCGATCTCGCCGTCCGCATGCGCCGGCACCATGAACAGGTCCGCCGCGTCGGCGCCGGGAATGACCGACGCCCGGCCGCTGATCCGCCAGCCGGCATCGGCGCGGGCGGCTTCCGCCGGGATCGCGCCGCCCGGTCCCGCATGGACGAGCGCGGCCTTGCGCCGGCCCGCCACAAGGTCCGGCAGCCACGCGGCCCGCTGCGCCTGCGTCCCCGCAGCGGCCAGCAGGCGCGCAGCGACCATGGTGGCGCGATAGGGCTCCAGCGCCAGCACGCCGCCCAGCAGCTCGCATGCCATCGCCACATCGGCGAGGGTGCCGGGCAGGCCGCCATGCGTCTCGGGCAGGCCCAGCGCCGTCAGTCCCAGCCCGGCATAGGCATCCCATGCCGCGACCGAATGGCGCGCGTCGGATTGATAGGCCGCGCGGCGCTGCTCGAAGGCATAGTGGCGCGTCAGCACCGTTTCCAGCGACTGGCGCAGCAGCGCGCGCACGTCGAGCGCATCGCTTTCCGTCATGATGCGGCTCCCGGCCCGAGCGCGCGGGCGATGATGTTGCGCTGGATTTCGTTCGAGCCGCCATAGATGCTGGTGGCGCGCGCATAGAAATGCGCCGGGAAGGCATGGGCCGCCCAGTCCGCTGCCGCGTCGCCGGCATCCGGCCGGAACGGCGCCGCGCGCGGCCCCGCCACCTCGACCAGCAGCTCGGCCAGCCGCTGCTGCAATTCGGAGCCCTTGATCTTGAGCATGTTCGCCTCGATCCCCGGCGCCTCCCATGCGCGGGCGCGCGCGATCATCGCCCGCACCATCGCCTCCAGCGCCATCAGCGCGATCTCGGCCTCGGCGATCCGCGCGGCGAGCCAGGGCGCATCCAGCGCACCCTCGGCCGCCGCGACGCGCTTGAGATGCGCAAGCTGGCGCCGGTTCCAGCCCACCCGCGCGATCGAGAGCCGCTCGGTGCCGAGCAGCGCGCGCGCATAGGTCCAGCCCTTGCCGGCCTCGCCGACCAGATTCCCACCCGGCACGCGGACATTGTCGAAGAACACCTCGTTGGTGTGCGGCTTGCCGTTGAGCAGGGTGACCGGCCGGACGGTGATGCCCGGCGTGGCCATGTCGATGAGCAGGAGCGAGAGGCCGAGCTGCCGCTTCGGCGCATCCCGGTCCGTGCGCACCAGCGCGAACATCATGTCCGCCTCATGCGCCATGGTCGTCCACATCTTCTGGCCGTTGACGATCCAGTCCTCGCCGTCCCGCTCGGCGCGTGTGCCGAGCGGGACGAGGTCGGAGCCGGCGCCCGGCTCTGAGAAGCCCTGGCACCAGCTCTCCTCGCCCGCGAGCAGCGGCGGCAGGTAGCGCGCCCGCTGCGCCGCGCTGCCGGAGCGGATCAGCAGCGGACCCAGCATCTTGAGGCCGAACACGCCGAGATCGGGCGCGCCCTCCTCGGCCAGCGTCTCGGCGAAGAGATGGGTGCGGATGGCGGGCCAGCCGGTGCCGCCATGCTCCGCCGGCCAATGCGGCGCCACCCAGCCGCGTGCATGGAGCGCCTTGTGCCGGGCGCGGCGCTCGCCGGCCTCGACCGGCACGCCGTTCACCACCTTGTCGCGCACGGCCTGCGGCAGTTCGGCGCGCACGAAGGCGCGCACCTCGGCGATGAAATCCCGGTCCTCATCCATATGCATGGCCAGCCCCGTGTCAGTCTGCGCCATCGAGCATGGTGAAGAGACGGGTCTGGAGATAGGGCTCGATCGCCTCGGCCCCGCCTTCCACGCCGAAGCCGGAATCGCGCACGCCGCCGAACGGCGTCTCCGCCGCGCCCAGCCCGAAATGATTGACCGAGAGCATGCCGCATTCGATCCGGCCATGAAGCTGCCGCGCCCGCGCGGACGAGCGGGTGAAGGCATAGGCGGCAAGGCCATAAGGCAGGCGATTGGCCTCGGCGATCGCCTCCTCGATGGTCCCGAACGGCTGCACCGTCAGCAGCGGACCGAACGGTTCCTCGTTCATCACCCGCGCGGTGACCGGCGCGTCCGCCAGCACGGTCGGCGGGAAGAAGCTGCCGGCCGCGCCCGCCCGCTTGCCGCCGATGTGCAGGCGCGCGCCCTGCGCGACCGCATCCTCGACCAGCGCCTCCAGTGCCTCCACGCGGCGCATGTTCGCCATCGGTCCCATGGTGGTCGCCGGGTCCGCGCCGTCGCCCATGCGCACCGCCTCGAACGCCGCCAGCAGCGCCGCGACGAAGCGCTCATGGACCGGCGCCTCGACCAGCAGCCGCGTCGGGCTGATGCAGGACTGGCCGGAGGTGCGCGTCTTGAAGCCCGCGATCGCCTTCGCCGCCGCCTCGATGTCCGCATCGGCGAAGACCAGCACCGGCGCATGGCCGCCCAGTTCCATCGTCACCGGCTTCATGTGCCGCCCGGCGAGCGCCGCGAGATGCTTGCCGACCAGCGTGGAGCCGGTGAACGACACCTTGCGGATGGCCGGATGCGGGATCAGATGCTCGGAAATCTCGGACGGCGTGCCGAACACCAGATTGACCACGCCGGCAGGCACGCCCGCCTCGGCAAAGGCCTTCACCAGCTCGACGCAGGAGGCCGGCGTCTCCTCCGGTCCCTTCACGATGATCGAGCAGCCGGCGGCGAGCGCGCCGGCGATCTTGCGCACCATCTGGTTGATGGGGAAGTTCCACGGCGTGAAGGCCGCGACAGGCCCGACCGGATCGCGCGTCACCAGTTGCAGCACGCCTTTGGCACGGGCGGGGACGATGCGGCCATAGTTGCGCTGCGCTTCGCCCGCCATCCAGTCGATGAACTCGGCGCCGCGCTGCACCTCGCCCAGCGCCTCGGCGACCGGCTTGCCCTGCTCCAGGCTCATCAGCCGCGCGGTGGTGTCCGCGTCGCGGCGCAGCACGGCGGCCGCCTTGCGCAGCATCTCGGCGCGCTCGACGGCGGGTGCCTCGCGCCAGACCGCAAAGCCGCGCGCGGCCGCCTCGGCGGCACGGTCGAGGTCCGCGACCTCCGCCTTGGCCACGGTGCCGATGCGCGCGCCGTCGAGCGGATTGACCACCGGCAGCGTGACGCCGCCAGCCCCGCCGACCCATGCGCCATCGATGAAAAGCAGCGTATCGGGATACATGAGACCTGACCTTTCGCGCGGTTCGCGCACTGGATTAAGGATGTGCCGCGACGGCGTCGGGCATGCGGCGGCGCCCCTGCATCGCGAGCAGGGCGAGTAGCGGCACGATCGAGACCGCGGCGAGCAGGAGGAACATGCCCGCCCGCGCGAAGCCCAGCTCCAGCAGCAGCCCGCCGAACAACGGCCCGGTGATCGCGCCCAGCCGGGCGATGCCGACCAGCATGGCCACGCTCGCCGTGCGCACCGGCGCGGGATAATGGTTGATGCCGATCAGCAGCAGGCCGGTGAAGGCGCCGACATTGCAGAAGGAGGTGAAGCCGGCGCTGAGGATGAGCGCGCCGGGCGTGGCCGGCAGCAGGCCGAACAGCATGAGCGAGATGCACAGCAGCACGAAGAAGGCCAGCGTCGAGCGCACCTCGCGCCCGTCCCGCGAGACATAGCCGACCACGATATGGCCGAGGATGCCGGCAAAGCCGCTCGCCAGGCCGCTCAGCCCCGCCTGCGTCGGCGTGAGCCCGGCATTGACCAGCACCGTCGGCTTCCAGTTGAGCAGCAGATAGCTGATGACCGCGAAGGCGAACTGCGCGACCCAGAGCAGCAGCGTCGCCCGGCGATGCGCGTCGCCCAGCAGCGCCGCCATCTTGGCCTTGGCGGTCGCGACGGCAACCGGGGGCAGCGTCGCGACCGGCGACTGGCCGATCCGCGCCAGCACGCGGTTGACGCGCGCCAGCGCCGCCGATCCGCCCCGCGCGACGAGATAGGAGGGCGTCTCGGGCACCAGCAGCAGCACGAGCAGGAAAGTAACCACGTTCAGCAGCCCGGTGGCCACGAACATGGAGCGCCAGCCATAGGGCGCGAGCAGCAGCGCGGCGAAAGTGCCGCCCACCATCGTGCCGATGGAGAAGCCGGTATGCAGCACCGCCACCGCCATGTTGCGCCAGCGCGCATTGCTGAACTCGGAGACGGTGATGTTGAGACAGACCGCCAGCGTGCCGAGGCATGCACCGGTGGTGAAGCGCAGCGCAGCCATCTGCGCGACGCTGGTGGTGAGCGCGGTCAGCAGCATCGCGGCGGCGATGATGCCGGTCGAGAGCAGCATGAGCGTGCGGCGGCCGAAGCGATCCGCCAGCGGCGCGAGCAGGAAGGCGCCGATGGCGAGGCCGGTCGCCGTGGCGCCGAACAGCGTCGCCATGAGGCCCGGCCGCAAGCCCCAATCCCTGGCCAGCACGGGCGCGGCGAATGCCAGCGAGGCGATGTCGACGCCGTCGGCGACATTGGTGAGGCAGCAGACCAGCACGATGACGACCTGCATGGTCCGCATCGGCCGGTCGAAAAGCAGACCTTGTGAGGTGGTGCTGGTCAACGTCGCCTCTCCTTGTCGCGCGGCTTCATCGTTTCGCCCCTGCCGCCGGGGGTTTTGTTCATGGTTCGCCGGAACGCATTCGCTCAGCCGGACGCCCGCACCCGCATGGCGAGCGCGGTGCGCTTGGTCGCGATCTTCCAGCCCTCCGGCGTGCGCTTGTGCGTCTCGACGGTGGGAAATACGCCGCTGATGCCATGCGTCCAGCCCGCCGCCCCGTCGTCCGCGCCGCGCGCGCCCGGAATGACCAGCGTGGTGGCGCGCACCTCGGCATTGTCCGCGTCGATCACGCTCACCTCGACATTGCAGACGAGATGGAAGACCTGCCGCTCGGCTTCCGGAATGTCCGGATTGCCCCGCTGGCGCACGGTATTGACATGCTCGGCGATCTCGGCGCGGCCGCGATAGCCCTCGTCGCTGTTCATCCGGAACCAGATGCCGTCCTCGGTGAAGAGCGCCGCCGCGTCCTCGCCGCGCGCGCCGTCCAGCCGGTTGTAGAAGCGCGCTATATTCTGCGCGCAGGCCCACTCGATCCGTGCCCGCTCGGCCTCATCCATGGCGCTCTCCTTCCGGCACCGCCTTGAACGCGTCGGCCACCTTCTGCTCCGTGGTCTCCGCGACATGCCGGACCACGTCCGAGAAGTCCGATCCGGTCTCCACCAGCACGTCGAACGAGAGCATGTCCTCGAACCGGTTCTCCGCCGGCGTGCGGACCACGCCCTGCGGGTCCTTGCCCGCCTGCACGTCCGCGATCGCGCGCAGCATCAGCCGCCGCGCCGCCGCGATGGCGAGGTCCGTCTTGCCCAGATGCTCCTTGGTGCGGTCCTGGATCGGCCCCTGCGATTCGGTGGCGAAGGCGTCATGCACGCTGAAATTGGGACCCATGCCCGTATAGCTCTCGGCGAAGCTGCTGCGGTCCTGCAGATAGCGATTGCGCAGCCGCTGGCGGTGATGGAACTCGCCCTCGAAATATTCCGGATCGCGCGGGCGGATCGAGGGCGCGAACTCGCCGTCCTTGCGCGCCTCGGAGATGGCGATGTCCCGGCGCAGGGTGAAGCCGAAGCGCCAATGCACATAATCGTTGATCGGCACATGCCAGATGCCGACATGCCCGTCGCCGCCCTGCGGCCCCGCGATCACCGAGAAGTTCGGCATGCCAAAGGTCGTCACGCGCAGATAGGTCTTGTCGGGGCCGCCGTCGCGCACCTGGAAGACGCGCAGGCCGAAGGGCGCGTCCTCCACCTTGATCTGCGGCGTCTCGAAGGGATCGACCGCGGCATCGGCGATGTCGACATGGCCGAACTTGCGCATATCGCCGAAGACCAGCCCCGCGCGGTTGAGCGTCTGGCTGGAGCGATGCAGGAAGCCGACATGGGCGGGATCGTAATTGCCCTCATTGGCCTGGAGATAATTGCATTCCTTGAACAGCTTGCGCGCGAAGACATGCTCGCGCGGGCACTGGAAGAAATCATAGGCCGGGAACAGCGGCGGCTCGCCCGGCCCCATATAGGCGAAGACCGCGCCGGCCCGCTCCACCACCGGATAGGAGGTCTGGCAGATGCGGTTCTTGAAGGTCGATCCCTTGGGCTCGGCGGGCTGATCCAGGCACTTGCCGTTCACGTCGAACAGCCAGCCATGATAGAGGCAGCGCAGGCCGCCATCCTCCAGCCGGCCATAGGAAAGATCGGCGCCGCGATGCGGGCAGTGGCGGTCGAGCAGGCCGAGCCGTCCCGCCTCGTCACGGAAGAGCACCAGCTTCTCGCCCAATATCTCGACCGGCAGCGGATCGCCGCCGGGCGGGATCTCGTCCGCCAGCGCCACCGGCTGCCAGTAGCGGCGCAGCAGGTCGCCGCCCGGCGTGCCCGGGCCGGTTCGGGTGAGCAGGTCATTCTGTTCGGCTGTCAGCATGCAAAACTCCAGGATTGGCCCGGCCGGCCCTTGATGCGGGTCATGCGCCGCCGAAGCGGACGCGGTTGAAGGTAATCATCTGCAGCATGGGATCGCGCCGCTCGAGGCCGGTATCGGGATCGACCAGCACATTGACGACCGCGACGCGCCCCTGCCTCACGGCGTCCAGCGCGCGGTCGAAGGCCGGGCCGACCTCGGCCGGCGTCGCCGCCAGCTCACCATGGCATTCGAGGCCCTGCGCGACGAGATCGTAGCGGCTCTGCGCGAAATCGGCGCCATAGGTGCCGCCGAAGAGATGCAGGGTGATGTTGCGGCTCGATCCCCAGGCCCCGTCATTGGCGACCATGACGAAGATCGGCAGTCCATGCAGCGAGGCCGTGGCCAGCTCGCCCAGATATTGCCCGAAGGCGCCGTCGCCGGTGCCGAGGAAGACCGGCCGGTCCTCGCCCGCTTCCTGCAAGGCCGCCACCGCGCCGATGGCGTGCGGCAGGCCCACGCCCATGGCGCCGAACGGCTCATGGTCGATGAAGCCCGGCGACCGGCTGCACCGCACGATCGCCTTGAACCAGTTGTTGCAGTTTGCGCCGTCGCCCACGAACAGCGCGTCCTCCGGCATGCGCGCCGCCAGTTCGCGGGCCATGCGCAGCGGATGGACCTGCCCTTCCTCGCCACGCCCGGCCTCCTCGATGCGCGCCAGCTTGGGCGCGACCGCGGCCTTGACCCAGCCGCCGTCCCGCCGCTCGGGCGCGCGGCGGGAGAGGCCGTCCGCTATCGCCTCCAGGCTGAGCCGGCAATCCGCCGCGACCGGCGCTTCCACCGGCCGGTTCCGCCCGATCTCGGACGCCTCATTGTCGATCTGGACGAAGCGCGCATCGGCGGCGAACACCGGCGCCGTCCCGAAGCCGATCGCCCCCGCGATCCGGCAGCCGGCGAACAGCACGGCATCCGCCCGATGCGCGGCCATGCTCGCCACAGGCCAGGGGAACACCGTCTCCATATCCTCCGGCACGAGCCCGCGCGCGGCGCCCTGCAACAGCACCGGGATGCCGAAATCGCGATTGAGCGCGGCGACCGCCTCGCCCGCTCCGGCCCAATAAGCGCCCGCGCCCGCGACGATCAGCGGCCGCTCGGCGCCAGCGAGCACGTCCACGGCGCGTGCGATATCCGCCTGCGCGGGCGCGGGCGGATGGGCGCGCAGCACCGGGCCGAGCGAGGCGGCGGCGATGGCGTCGTCCGCCTCGCCATTGGCGACGTCGCGCGGGATTTCGAGCAGCACGGGTCCCGGCTGGCCGGAGAGCGCGATCCGCGCCGCCATCTCCACATATTCGCCCAGCCGCGAGGGATCGTGGACGAGCTGCGCCCATTTCACCACCGGGCGGACCAGCCGCACATGGTCGAGTTCCTGCATCGGCCGCGCGTCTAGCATGCGCAGCGGATTGCGGCCGGCGATGATGAGCACCGGCGCGCCATTGTCATGGGCCGAGGCGATGCCGCCCACCGCATTGGCGAGTCCCGGTCCCGCCGTCACGCAGGCGACGCCCAGTCCCCGCCGCATCTGCGCATAGGCATCGGCCGCCAGCACGCACGGGCTCTCGTGCCGCATGTGGATGAGGCGAATCTTCTCGCGCTTCAGCGCGCCGAACACCGATTCGAGATGGCCCGGCAGGCCGAACACCGTGCCCACGCCCTGCCGCGCGATCGCCTTCGCGATGAGATCTGCTCCGAGCATCGCTCTCCCTGCTTCATGCTTGCCTTGCTTGATGCTCCTTTTAGCCCGGGGCATCAGGCAATCAAGTATTTTCTCATATAATGGGATTTTACATTTTTATCATATAATGGGATTGACGTCGGTATTTGGTCGGATGCATAGGGTGGCCAACGGAGGGAAACGACCTCCCCACGACCCGAATCCGGCCGGAGACACGCGACGCCATCCGTTGCCTGCATCCGCGTCAGGACGTGAAACGAATTATATATATGAGACAATAATAGAGAGTGTTGGCGAGGGCGCGATGCAAATCCGCAGATATAATGTCGATATCGGCGCGCGATTCCCGCAAGGGGCGCTATCCGGTGTCATTTTTATATCTATCTATAAATAAGTTGTAGGGGCATGCCGGCTGCGCTAAGAAATGCAGCGGCTGCGCCAGGATCGCAGACACATATCGAACGGCTTCAGGACGGAACCATACCGTCACGGGCGAGAGGGAGAGGACAGGATGAATTCGAGCATATCGACGTCGCGCCGGCCGAACGGACGCACATGCGCGCTGTGGACCACGACCGCCCTGCTGACGGGCATGGCCGCCGGCCTCGCGCTGCCTGCCCATGCACAGGCGCCGGACACCGAAGCGCCGCAGCCCGCGCCGGACGCCGCCAATCAGCGCAACGATCTGGACGATATCGTCGTCACCGGCACGCGCACCGCGGTCAGCGGCTTCGCGGCGCCCTCGGCGGTCTCGGTGGTCGGCAGCGACATCATCAACCGGCAGGCGCCCATCTCCGTCGCCGACGTGCTGCAGCAGGAACCCGCCTTCAAGGCGACCCGTTCGCCCGGCGGCAATGCCAACAACTTCTCCAGCCCCGGCCAGTCCACCGCGGACCTGCGCGGCCTGGGCGGCCAGCGCACGCTGGTGCTGGTCGACGGCTCGCGCGTGGTGCCGCAGGCGCCGGCAGTGACGACCGGCGTGCCCGTCACCACCGACCTCAACGTCATTCCCACCAACATGATCGACCGTGTCGAGGTGGTGACGGGCGGCGCATCGGCCCAATATGGCTCGGACGCCGTGGCCGGCGTGGTCAACATCCTGCTCAAGAAGAAATTCGAGGGCATCGAGCTGTCGGCGCAGTCCGGCATTTCCGGGCAGGGCGACAATTTCCGCTACAAGCTGGGCGCGGTGGGCGGCCTCAGCTTCGCGGACGGACGCGGCAACATCGTGCTGAGCGCCGAGGCGGCCGGCTTCGACGAGCTGGACGACATCTATGAACGCGACTGGGGTCGCGAAGAATATATGATCGTCACCAACCGCGATTATGCGACCAATGGCATGCCCGCCAACATCGTCGCGGCGCATGTCCGCAATGCGAACAGCATGGGCGGCAAGATACTGGGGCCGGCCGGCTTCAGCCTGCGCAACTATACGTTCAACGACGACGGCACGATCCGCCCCTATGACGGCGGATCGCTGAGCGACGGCACCTATCAGATCGGCGGCGAGGGCCGCAGCCGCAACGCCGGCTCCAGCCTCGTGCCCGGCGTCGACCGGTTCGTCGCCTATGGGCGGGCGAGCTTCGAAGTCTCGCCGGCCCTCACCCTGATCCTGGAGGGCGGCTATTCGAAGACCACCGGCAAGTTCACCGGCGGCCTGCCCAACTTCGCCAGCCTGACGATCCAGGCCGACAACGCCTTCCTGCCCCAGGTCGTCAAGGATGCCATGGCCGAGGAAGGTCTCACCAGCATCACCGTATCGAAGGGCGCCTACGACGTCGGCAACATCAATTTCCGCGTCAGGAACGAGACGCCGCACGGCACCATCGGGGTCGAGGGCGCGCTGGGCGGCTCGTGGCATTATGACGCGCATTATTCCTATGGCGAGAATCACTTCCGCAGTGATTTCACCAACAACTTCTCGCCGGTCTTCTGGAACCTCGCGGTCGACGCGGTGGTCAATCCGGACAACGGCCAGGTCGTCTGCCGCTCGACCCTGACGCCGGGCAATCCGCTGGCGGCGGGCTGCGTGCCGGTCAACATCTTCGGGCCGAACGCCGTCAGCGCCTCCGGGCCGGACGCGCTCGCCTATGTCAACCGCTCCGACTACAATGCCGTGCTCTACAAGCAGCACGCCGCCGGCCTCAACATCCGCGGCGAGCTGTTCTCGACCTGGGCAGGCCCGGTGGCGGCGGCGTTCGGCGGGGAGTATCGCCGGGAATCGCAATCGCTGACGGCCGGCCCGCTCTCTACGTCCAACCGGTTCGCGATCGGCAACGCCGTGCCCTTCTCCGGCAAGTTCGACGTGAAGGAAGTCTATGCCGAGCTGGTCGTGCCGCTGGCGCAGGACACCGCCTTTGCCCGCTCGCTCGATCTGAACGGCGCCATCCGCTATGCCGACTATAGCAGCGCCGGTGGCCAGACGACCTGGAAGGTGGGCGGCGTGTGGGAGCCGGTCGACTGGCTGCGCTTCCGCGTCAACCGCTCGCGCGACATCCGTGCGCCCGCCATCTACGAGCTGTTCTCGCCGGGTTCCTTCACCAACACGGCGCTGACGGTGAACGGCGTCACCGCCGTCATCCCGCAGAACCGCACGGTCGGCAATCCGGACCTCAAGCCGGAGAAGGCGGACACGCTGACCATCGGCGCGGTATTCCAGCCGGCCGCCATTCCCAGCCTGAGGCTGTCGGTCGACTATTACAAGATCGACCTCAAGGATGCGATCGACACGCTCTCGGCCGCCAATATCGGCAATGCCTGCACGGCGGGCGACCAGACGGCGTGCAGCTTCATCACCTTCGACGGCGTCACGCCCGTCCGCCTCGTCGCGCCGGTCCAGAACATCTCGCAGTTCGAGACGAGCGGGCTGGACATCGCGCTCTCGCACCGGCTGCAACTGGGCAACGGCACGCTCAGCACGCGGCTCAGCGGCACCTACACGCTGCATGCCTATATCAACGGCATCGACCGCGCCGGCGAGAACGGCATGGGCAGCCTCGGCTCCCAGCCGCGCTTCCGGGGCAATCTCTCGGAGACTTACGCCAACGGGCCGTTCAGCCTGACCGCGCAGCTGCTCTACATCAGCAGCGGCAACAACGATAACCAATTCAACACCATCCCGGCGCTGACCATCAGCCAGAACCGGATTCCGGCCGCCGCCTATGTGAATCTCTATTCCTCGGTGAAGGTATCGGAGAATTTCGAGCTGAACGCGACCGTCGCCAACCTGCTCGACAAGGACCCGCCGGTCAGCCCCTATCTGACCCAGGGCCAGCCGGTGAACGGCCAGCTCTACGACAAGATCGGGCGCGTGTTCGAGGTGGGCGCCAAGATCCGGTTCTGACGATCATGGGCCGGCGCGGTCGCGGGACCGCGCCGGCTTCTTCTTGCGATGCGGAGGACGAGCGGAAGGATGACAGGCGCCACTGGAACCCTCACGCGGCGGACCTTCCTCGCCGCCGCCTGCACGCTGCCGGCCTGGCCCGCCCTCGCCGCGGCGGATGCGCCCGCGCTGTTCGACAGCCACCTCCATTTCTTCACCAACGACATTGCGCATTACCCCATCGACCCACGCAATTCGCGCGAGGGCGAGGCGGTGATGCGGGCGCGGATCATGCGCGATCCCGGCACGCCGGAGAAGATCTTCGCCTGGTGGGCACGCGCCGGCGTGACGGGCGGCGCGGGCGTGCAATATAGCGGCGCCTACAAGACCGATAACAGCTACCTTCTCGACCTCGCCGACCGGTATCCGGACCGGATCCGCGCGGAGATCATCGTCGACGGGCGCGATCCGGCAAGCCCCGAGCGGCTGGCCCGCATGGTCGCCACCCGCCGCGTGGCGGCGATGCGGCTGACCGGCTTCGTCGACGGGACCGAGGACATCCCATGGCTCAACTCCCCACCCGTGCTGGACGTGTGGCGCGTGGCGGACGAGCTTGCCCTGCCGGTCGGCATCACCTTCCTGCCGCCAGCCGGAACGCAAGGCGCGCTCGTCGCGGTGCGGCGGCTGGCGGAGCGCTTCACGCGCTGCCCCATCCTGCTCGAACATTGCGGCCGGCTGGTGAAGGGCGCGCTTTCCCCGGCGCATCTGGCGCTGCGCGACCATGCCCATGTCCATTTCAAATGGACGACCAACGTCATTGACGAGATCGCGAACAGCGGCCGCTCGACATCGGCCTTCCTGCGCGCGGCGGTGGACAGGTTCGGCGCGGGCCGGCTCATGTGGGGCTCCGATTGCGGCAACACCCTGCGCCCCTATGCCGACATGGCGGCCGACGCGGTCGCATCGACCCGCGACCTTGCGGCGGGGGAGCGGCGGCAGGTGCTGCACGACAACGGCCTCGCCCTGTTCACCCGCGCCGCCGCCTGACCGTCACGCCGCCAGCCAATCTCATATTGATCCGGGGAATTGAATGACCGAGCCATCGAACCGCCAGCCCGTGTCCGGCAAGGCCGCCGTGGAGCTGCTGATGCGCCCGCGCTCGGTCGCCGTCATCGGCGTGTCCGCCAAGCCGCGCTCGGCGGGCCGCATGGTGCTCGCCAGCCTCCAGGCCAATCATTATGCGGGCGCCGTCCATCTCGTCGGCCGCAGCGGCGGGAAGATTGACGGGCTGCCGGTGCTGGCCTCGGTCGACGACCTGCCCGAGGGCGTGGAGCTCGCCATTTTCGCGCTGCCGGCGGCCGGCGTGAAGGAAGCACTGGAGGGATGCGCGCGCCGGGGCGTGCGCGCCGCCGTCATCTTCTCCTCGGGCTTCGCCGAAGTCGGCAATCGCGAGGCGCAGGACGAACTGGCCCGCATCGCGCGCGAGGGCGGCATCGCCATGCTGGGACCCAACTGTCTCGGCTACACCAACTTCGCGGATGGGTTCGCGGTCACCTTCTCGGTCGCTCGGGAGGTGCCCCGGCTCAAGGCCGACAGGGTCGATCCGGCGGTGGCGATCGTTTCGCAGAGCGGGGGGCTGATGGCCTTCGCGCGCGCATCGCTGGAGGCGGCGAACCTGCCGACCGCCTATCTCGCCTCGACCGGCAACGAGGCGGGTGTGGGACTGGCGGACTTCATCACCTTCTTCGCCGACGATCCCGCGACCAGCGTGATCGCGCTCTATCTGGAGGAAGTGCGCGATCCGCAGGCTTTCCTCGCCGCCGCGCGCCATGCGCAGGGCAAGGGCAAGCCCATCGTGATGATCCACCCCGGCCGCAGCGCGCAGGCCAAGGCCGCCGTCCAGTCGCACACCGGAGCGCTGGCGGGCGACTATGAGACGATGCGCGTGCATCTGGCCCATGCCGGCGTGGCGCTGGTCGACACGCTGGAGCAATGGGTGGACGTCACCGAGCTGTTCGCCCGCTATCCCGAGCCGCCCACCCAGGGGCCGGGCATCGTCACCTTCTCGGGCGGTTTCGTGGCGATCGTCCATGATTATTGCGCGGACATCGGCCTCGACCTGCCGCCGCTCTCGCCGGCCATCGAGGCGGCGCTCACGCCGCAGCTCCCCGACTTCATGCCCCCGCGCAACCCGCTCGACCTCGGCACGGAGGTGCTGTGGAAGCCCGAGCTGACCGGCATCGGCACGCAGGCGCTGCTGGACGATCCGGCGATCGGATCGGTCTGCATCTGCGTCGCCAATGCGCCGCCCGCCGCGCAGCGCAGCTTCGGCGGGCATTTCGTCGAGGCGCTCAAGGCGCACCGCAAGCCGGCGATCTTCTCGCTGCCCAATTCGGAACTGGCGCCCGAGTTCGCGGATGCGCTCAAGGAGAACCGCATCATCTTCAGCCGCTCGGCGGAGCGCTCGATCCATAGCATCGCGCTGGCGACCGCCCATGGCCGCGCCCGCGCGCGCGCCGGCCGGGCCGTGACGCCGCAGCCCTTCGCGGACCTGCCCGCGCTTGGCACCGGCGTGCTGCCCGAATGGCAGGGCAAGGACCTGCTGCGCGCGATCGGCGTGCGGGTGCCCGAGGGCGGGCTCGCGACGAGCCTCGCGGAGGCCGAGGCGATCGCCGCCCGCATCGGCTATCCGGTCGCCATCAAGGCGCAGGCCGCCGCGCTGGCGCACAAGACCGAGGCCGGCGGCGTGATCCTCGGCCTTGCCGACGCGGATGCGCTCCGCAAAGGCTGGACCGACCTCCATGCCAATGTGGCGCGCGTCCAGCCGGACCTCGCGCTGGACGGCGTGCTGGTCGAGACGATGGCGCCCAAGGGGCTGGAGCTGGTCGTCGGCGCGCGGCGCGATCCCCAATGGGGGCCGGTGCTGCTGGTCGGCCTGGGCGGCGTCTGGATCGAGGCGATCGGCGACGTGCGGCTCATGCCCTGCGACCTCGCCGAGGCGGATATCGCCGCGGAGATCGGCAAGCTGCGCAGCGCGAAGCTGCTCGGTGCCTTCCGGGGCGCGCCGCCGGTCGACGTGGCCGCTCTCGCCCGCACCGCCGCGCGCATCGGCCGGCTGATGCTGACCCGGCCCGACATCGAGGAGATCGACATCAATCCGCTGTTTGCGCATGCACAGGGGCAAGGCGTCACGGCCGTGGACGCGCTGGTCGTCACCCGGGACGCGCCTTGAGCGAAGCGAGGACAGAATGAGCGAGCAACTTGTCACCTATGAGCTGGACGGCGATGTCGCGCTGGTCGGCATAAACCGTGCGGAGAAGCGCAACGCGATCAGCGAGCCGGTGATGGCGCAGCTTCACGAGGCGTTCCTGCGCGCAGCGGACGAGGCGCGCTGCGGCGTGCTGTTCGGCCATGGCGACAATTTCTCCGCCGGCCTCGACCTTGCCGAGGCGGCGGCCCGCTTCAGGTCCGGCGCGCCCTCCACGCATCGCACGCGCGGGCGCTGGACGGTGCCGCTCGATCAGGTCGCGCGCGGCGGGCTGCCCTGGATCGCGGCGCTGCGCGGCGCCTGCATCGGCGGCGGGCTGGAGATCGCCAGTGCCTGCCATATCCGCGTCGCCGACGAGACGAGCTTCTTCGCCCTGCCCGAGGGCAAGCGCGGCATCTTCGTGGGCGGCGGCGGATCGGTGCGCATCCAGCGGCTGATCGGCTATGCGCGCATGGCCGACATGATGCTGACCGGCCGCACGCTGAGCGCCGCCGAGGGCGAGCGAGCCAATCTCTGCCAATATGTCGTCCCTGCCGGGCAGAGCCTGGAGAAAGCGAAGGAATTGGCCCGCGCCGTCGCCGCCAATGCCGCCAGCACCAACTGGGGCATCTGCGCCGCCCTGCCCCGCGTCAACGACATGGGCCATGAGGACGGGCTGTTCTTCGAGGGGCTCATCAGCCTCGCCGCGCGCAGCACGGACGGCGCGGCGCGCATCGGCGCCTTCCTCAAGGGCGAGGACAAGGTAGCCCGGCCGGACGGGGAGGACTGAGCCGGTGGCCCTGCACGACGCCGCGATCATCGCCTATGGCGAGACGAAGATCGTGCCGGTGAGCGACCGGGACGTGTGGGCGCTGAGCGCGGACATATTGGAGCAGATCCTCGACCGCAGCGGGTTCGAGACCGGCGAGATCGACGGGCTGATCCTCTCCGCCTCGATGACCGGCGCGGGCAATCCCTTCTGGTCGCAGACCACGGCCGACTATCTGGGGCTGGAGCTGGACTTCTGCCAGAGCGTCGACATCGGCGGCTCCTCCCCGCTCGGCGCGGTGGCGCGCGCCGCCGCGGCCATCGACGCGGGGCTCGCCTCGACGGTGCTCTGCCTCTATGCCGACACCGCCGTCGCCGAGACCAATGCGCGCGGCCGCGCCTATAATCAGGAATGGACCGCGCCGCTCGGCTCGCTCGGCCCGCCCGTCGCCTTCGGCCTGCTGACGCGCTATTATGAGGCGCATCATGGGCTGGACTATAGCGCGCTCGCCAAGCTGGCCGTCACCCAGCGCGAGCATGCGCTGCTCAATGACCTCGCCTGCGAGAAGCTGCGCAAGCCGATCACCGTCGAGGACTATCTGCAATCGCGCATGATCGCCGATCCGGTGCGGCTGCTGGACAGCGTGATGCCCTGCGACGGCGCCAGCGGGCTGCTCGTCACCGGCCGCCGGACCGCCGAGAAGCGCGGCCTCACCCGCTGCGCGGTGCCGGTCGGCTATGGCGAGCGCACGCATCTGGGCGCGGCGGAGCCGGTCGTCGATCCGACCGTGACCGGCCACCGCGTCGCGGGCCGGAAATGCTTCGCGCAGGCCGGGATGACGCCCGCCGACATCGCCGCCTTCCATCCCTATGACGATTTCATCATCGCCATCATGATGCAGATGGAGATGCTCGGCTTCTGCGCGCATGGGCAGGGCAGCGCCTTCATCCGCGAGACCGGCTTCCGCTTCGACGGGGACCTGCCACTCAACACCGGCGGCGGCCAGATCTCGGCGGGTCAGGCGGGGCTTGCCGGCGGCGGCACCAATCTGATCGAGGCAGTGCGGCAATTGTTCGGCGAGGGCGGCGCGCGGCAGGTGAAGGACCGGCGCAACGCGCTCGTCACCGGCATCGGCGGCATTCCCTATGGGCGGAACTGGAGCACCAGCGCCGCCATGATCCTGACCAGCGCGGGCTGAAGGAGCGCGCCATGACCCAGCTCAACGATCTCGCCGATCTCGCCCGGCCACTGCCCGTGGAGCGCAGCTTCTCGAAGCCCTTCTGGGACGCGACGCGCGAGAAGCGGCTGATGCTGCAATATGACCGCATCGCCGGCGCCTATCAATTCTATCCCCGGCCGACGAGCATCCACACCGGCCGCGCCTCGAACCTCGAATGGCGGGAGGTCTCCGGCCGGGGCCGCATCTTCTCCTACACCATCGCCCGGCGTGCCCGGCCGCCCTTTGCCGGGCACGAGCCCTTCTGGCTGGCGCTGGTGACGCTGGAGGAAGGCGTCAACATCATGGCCAATATCGTCGGCTGCGCGGAGGCGCGCATGGCGATCGGCCTGCCGGTGAAGCCGCACTGGGCGCCGCTTTCGGACGGGCGGCACCTGCTGCTGTTCGAGCCGGCGGGCTGAGGGATGGCGGGCGGGGCAATGCGACCTCTGCATGATGCTTCCGTTATGAGAGATGGCGGCGCTATGAATTCGCTCGCTGCCCCCTCTACAGGGAACCAACCCGTGCTCCTGCGAAGGCAGGAGCCCAGGGCGCATGAGCAGTTCATAGCCGCCCTGGGCTCCTGCCTTCGCAGGAGCACGGGTCCGTTCCACCCGCACCGGGCAGGCGCCGGACACGGATCATCCCCCGCCGGCTCCTGCTTTCGCAGGAGCACGAAGTCCATCCGGTCCGGCCGCGCCGCTTTCGCTCGCCGCCATCCTTCTCTCGATCTCCGCCACCGCCTCGGCCAGCGGCGGGACCAGCACCTCGCGCGCCGGCATCTCGCGCTCTGCCTCCATCACGATGGAGAGGCTCCCGATCACCGCCTGCTGGTCGAAGATCGGCAGCGAGATACCCTGCATGCCGCCCTGCAGCTCGCCGCTGGTCTCCACGGCGCCGGCATTGCGCAGCGCGCGCAGGCTGCGCTTCACCTGCGCCCAGTCCGCGCCCAGCCCCACCTGCGCCATGGCGGCGGGGTCCTCATAATAGATCGGCCGCACCAGCCGGAAGTTCATATTGGCGAGGATCACCTTGGAGGGCGCGCCGCGATGCAGCGGCATGGGCTGGCCGCGCCCGTAGCTGACCGGCTGGCGTTCGAAATCCGTGGCGAGATCGGGCGGATCGAGCGTCTCCTGATGCACGCACAGCACCTCCGTCCGGTAAAGCCGGCAGAGGATCACCCAGACATGCGGCCCGAGCTGGCGCACCAGCCGCCGCATCACCGGCGTGGCCGCGACGATCAGCGGATCGTGCAGGCGCATCTGCCGGTCGTAGCGGATGATCGCGGGTCCGAGCGTGTAGCGGCTGGTGGTGTGGGCGGCGATCAGGCCGGCGTCGACCAGGCTTTTGAAATAGCGATAGGTGGTGCTGAGCGTCATGCCGAGCTCGCCCGCCGCCTCCTCCACCGACCATTCAGGACGGTCGATGGTGAACAGGCCGAGGATGTTGAGGAGACGATCCGCCGTAGACATGCCCTGCTCATGCAACGCGCGGGCGATGTTTCCAACGGAAAAGCGCGGCGTCGTCCATTGCCGTATCCATCAACGCAAGCACATGCGCCGCACGTCGGCGTGGGGAGGAAGGCATATGCAGGATCTGTCTCGCCATAGCGCGATCATCACCGGGGCCAGCTCCGGCATCGGCGCCGGCATCGCGCGGACCTTCGTAGCGGGCGGCGCGCGGGTGGTGCTCGCGGCCCGGCGGGCCGACCGGCTGGAGGCGCTGGCCGGCGAACTGGGCGCGGACAGCGGGCAGGTCCTCGTGCGTCCCACCGACGTCACGCAGGAGGCGGATGTCGCGGGCCTCTTCGCCGATGCCGAGGCCTTCTCGCCCGTCACCCTGCTCGTCATCAATGCCGGCGTCGCCCGCCTGTGCCCGACGGTGGACACCACGCTGGAGGACTGGCGCCGGGTGGTCGACATCAACCTCACCGCGCCGTTCCTATGCGCACGCGAGGGGCTGCGCGTCATGAAGCCGCGCGGGCGCGGGCGCATCATCACCATCGGCAGCCTGTCGGCGCAGGTCGCCCGGGAGGACAGCGTCGCCTACACCGCGACCAAGTTCGGGCTGGAAGGCCTCACCCGCTCGCTGGCGCTTGACGGCCGCTCCTGTGGCATCACCGCCTCGATCGTCCATCCCGGTTCCACGATCAGCGAATTGTTTGGCGAGCGCACGCTGCGCGCCAGCCCCTCCGAGAGGACGATGGCGGCCGAGCATGTCGCGGCGCTGGTCGCCACCATGGCCGCCGTTCCCGATGAGATCAACATCCTGACCAGCACGATCCTGCCGATCGCCCAGCCCTATATCGGGCGGGGCTAGCGATCGAGCGCGCGGGGTCTGGGGCCGCCGCCGGCCCAGTCGAGCAGCTCGACCACATGGACGACCGGCGTGCCGGTACGCTGGCCGATCTGCATCGCGCAGCCGATATTGCCGGTGGCGATCACATCGGCGTCCAGCCGCTCCAGATGGGCGACCTTGCGATCCCCCAGCCGACCGGCGATCTCGGGCTGGAGCAGATTGTAGGTGCCCGCCGAGCCGCAGCACAGATGCGCTTCGGCCGGCACGCGGACATCATAGCCAGCGCTGGCGAGCAGGCGGCGGGGCGCGTCCGTCACCTTCTGGCCGTGCTGGAGCGAGCAGGCCGCATGATAGGCGACCCGCAGGCCGCTGCCCCCGTCCTGCGGCATGGCGACATCGGCGAGGAATTCGGAAATGTCCCGCGCCAGCGCGGAGACGCGCGCCGCCTTCTCCGCATAGGCGGGGTCCGCGCGCAGGATGAAGCCATAGTCCTTTATCATCGTGCCGCAGCCCGAGGCGGTGACGAGGATGGCGCTGAGCCCGCCCTGCTCGATCTCGCGCGTCCAGGCGTCGACATTGCGGCGGGCGGCCTCGAGGCCCGCCTGCTCACGGCCGAGATGATGGACGAGCGCGCCGCAGCAGACCTCGCCGGGCGCGAAGATCACGTCCAAGCCGGCGCGGTTGAGCACCCGCACTGTCGCGGCGCGGATTTCCGGGCGCAGCACCGGTTCGGCGCAGCCTTGCAGCAGTGCGACCCGTCCCCGCGATGACGGCGCCGGGGAGGCGGCGGTGGAGGGCACGGCTGGAATCCGGCGCGGGGCCAGCGCGAGCATGGCGGCCAGCGGACGCAGCGCGGGCAGGCGGGCGGCGAGCGGCGCGGCGGGACGCGCGATCCGCGCCAGCGCCAGCGCCATGCGGAAGCGGCGCGGATGGGGCAGCACCGCCACCAGCAGCGCGCGGAAGATGCGCTCCTGCACCGGCCGCCTGTAGCGCGCCTCGATATAGGCGCGGGCATGATCGACCAGATGCATGTAGTTCACGCCCGAGGGGCAGGTCGTCATGCAGGAGAGGCAGGAGAGGCAACGGTCGATATGCCGGACCACCTCGGCGGTCGGCGCACGCTCATGCTCCAGCATGTCCTTGATGAGATAGATGCGGCCGCGCGGACTATCCAGCTCGTCGCCGAGCAGCACATAGGTCGGGCAGGTCGCGGTGCAGAAGCCGCAATGCACGCATTTGCGGATGACGGCCTCGGAGGCCTGCATGGCCGGATCGGCCAGAAGTTTGGGGGGAAAGCTGGTCTGCATCCTAGAAACGCCCCGTCTCGAACAGGCTCATGGGATCGAAGGCGCGGCGCACGCGCGTCTCCAGCGCGGCCATCCCGCCGGCCGGCGGATGGAAGGCCGGAACCGCCGCCCGCATCCGCGCATCGGCGCGGACGAGCATGGCATGGCCGCCCGCTGCGGACACGGCCGCCCGGAGCGCGCCCGGCTCGGCTTGCGTGGCGGCCCAGATCAGTCCGCCCGCCCAGTCGAACAGGCAGGCCGCCTCGTCGCGAAAGGGCGCGATGGCAGCGCAAGCGCGGCTCGGCGCGATGCTGATGCGCCACAGCGGTCGCTCGCCGCCGAGCGGGGACAGGGTGCGCAAGGCCGCCCACATCGCATCGGCGTCGTCCGACGGCAGGGCGACCGGCCTCCCGAAGTCCGCCAACACGGCGTCCAGCATGGCGCAGCGCGCCGCGACGGAGGGGCCGAAGCCTTGCACACGCAGGATGGTCGCGCGGCCGGGCAGATGCGCCGCCGCCGCCACATCGGCCTGCGATCCCATGGCGCGCGACATGGCGTGGACGGCCTGCGCGTCCGACAGGCCGGCGAGCATCAGCGTCCGGCTCTCGCGAGGCCGGGGCAACACCTTCAGCGTCAGCTCGGTCAGGGCGAAGAGCCGGCCCCAGCTGCCCGCAGCCAGCTTGGGCAGGTCGAAGCCGGTCACATTCTTGACCACCTTGCCGCCCGCCGCGAAGGCTTCCCCCCGTCCCGAGACGGCGCGGAAGCCGAGCAGATGATCGCGCACCGCGCCGGCCGAGACGCGCCGCGACCCCGAGACGCCGGCCGCCACCACGCCGCCGATGGTCGCCGCGCCCGCCGCCGCGCCGAGGATCGGGCCATGGTCGAACGGATCGAAGGCGAGCCGCTGCCCCTCGCCCGCGACCAACGCCTCGATCTCGCGCAGCGGCGTGCCGGGGCGCACGGTGAGCACCAGCTCCGCCGGATCATAATCGACCACGCCGCGCAGGCCGCTCATGGGCAGCGCCCGCGCCTCCGCCGGCGCGCCGATCGCCGCCTTGCTCCCGCCGCCGGCGATCGCCAGCCGGACGCCGTCGCGCAGCGCATCGGCGACAGCGTCGGCCACATCCTGCTCGCAGGTCGGAAGAGCCATGTCCGCCATGGTCAGAAGCGCGGCAGGTCGGGAAAAGGCAGCGCGCCGCCATGGACATGCATGCGCCCCAGCTCGGCGCAGCGATGCAGGCGGGGAAAGACCTTGCCGGGATTGAGGAGCAGATCGGGATCGAAGGCGCATTTGAGGCGCTGCTGCTGCTTGAGGTCGGTCTCGGTGAACATCTCGGGCATCAGGTCGCGCTTCTCGACGCCGACGCCATGCTCGCCGGTAAGCACGCCGCCCACCTCTACGCAGAGGCGCAAGATGTCGTTGCCGAACGCCTCGGCGCGATCCAACTCGCCCGGCTTGTTGGCGTCGTAGAGGATCAGAGGATGCAGGTTGCCGTCGCCCGCGTGGAAGACGTTGGCGACGGCGAGGCCATAGCGCTCCGAGAGGTGCCGCATCGCCTCCAGCACCTCGGGCAGGCGGCGGCGGGGGATGGTGCCATCCATGCAATAATAGTCCGGCGCGAGGCGACCAACCGCCGGGAAAGCGGCCTTGCGGCCCGCCCAGAAGGCAGCCCGTTCCGCCTCGCTGCTGGAAATCCGCACGCTCGACGCGCTGTTGCGGCAGGCGATGGCCTCGACCTCGCCAATCAGATGGTCGCATTCGGCCATCGGCCCGTCCAGCTCAACGATCAGCAGCGCCTCGACGTCCAGCGGATAGCCCACCTGCACGAAAGCCTCGGCGGCATGGATGGCCGGCCGGTCCATCATCTCCATGCCGGCCGGGATGATGCCGGCCGCGATCGTGTCCGCCACGCACCGGCCGGCGCTCTCCGCGTCCGGGAAGCCGATGAGCAGCGCCCGCGCCGTCTCTGGCTGGGGCAGGATGCGGACGGTCACCTCGGTCACCACGCCGAGCAGGCCCTCGGACCCGACCAGCACACCCAGCAGGTCCAGCCCGGCCGGGTCCAGATGCCGCCCGCCGATGCGCAGCACCTCGCCGTCCATCAGGACGATCTCGCAGCCCAGCACATTGTTGGTGGTGAGGCCATATTTGAGGCAATGCACGCCGCCACTATTCTCCGCGACATTGCCGCCGATCGAGCAGGCGATCTGGCTGGAGGGATCGGGCGCATAATAGAATGTCCGGTCCTCGACCGCGCGGGTGATCGCAAGGTTGGTCACGCCGGGCTGCACCACGGCGACCCGGTCCTCATAGTCGATGTCGAGGATGCGGTTGAACTTCCCCATGCCGAGCAGCACCGCGTCCGCCAGCGGCAGCGCGCCGCCCGAGAGCGAGGTGCCCGCGCCGCGCGGCACGACCTTGACGCCCTGCGCGTGACACCAGTGCAGGATGCGCGAGACCTGCTCCACCGTCTCGGGCAGGACGACCGCCAGCGGCTTCTGGCGATAGGCGGTCAGCCCGTCGGATTCATAGGGCGCCAGCCGCGCATCGTCCGCGATGACGCCTTCGCCCGGCACGATTCGCCCCAGCGCCGCAACGATCTCGGCGCGGCGCGACAGGATGGAGGGCTCGGGCGGGGGCATCGATAGCGACATGGATTTCCTCTCGGGATTTCCTTTCGGGACCGGCTTAGCGCCTCGCCCGGCCTCGCGGAATGGGCGAGACGCGGAAAGCGCCCGTCGCTTCCGAATCATAATTTATATTATTCTATAATATTCTATGGAGGATTTCGCGGGGCGGGACAATGACGTCCTTGGCGACAGCCTCCGTCAGGCCAGCAGATGGGCGCAATAGGCGCCGAGCGCGGCCGGGCTCTCGACGAGGCTGAGCAGCGCCAGCGCGACCATGAGCATGCCCAGCGAGAGCTGCGCGCCGCGCGTGCGCAGGCTCGCCTGCACCCGAGCGAAGCCGAGGCCGGCGGCGATCAGCGCCGGCAGCGTGCCGAGGCCGAAGCCCAGCATCACCAGCGCGCCGCTCCAGGCCGTGCCCGCGAACATGGCGAAGATCAGTGCGCCATAGACCATCCCGCATGGCAGCAGGCCCCAGGCGAGGCCGCCGGCGATGCGGCGCGCGGAGATGGGCAGGCGCAGCATCAGCCGCATGCGCCACGGGCCGGGCATGGCATGGCCCAGAAAGGCGGGTGCCGGCGCCAGCCCCGCAGTAGCGAGCCCGATCCAGCCGAGCGAAAGTGCCGCCGCCCAGCGCAGCAGGCCATGGCCGATGGCGGGATCGACCCCGCCCAGCGCCGCATTGCCGAGGCCGCCTGCGAGAGCGCCGAGCGTCGCATAGCTGGCGATGCGGCCGCCATGGAGCAGCGCCTGCTCGCGGCCCACCGCCGCCGTGCCGCAGCCGCCCCCGCCGCCATGGCCGAACAGCAGCGAGATGCCGCCACACATGCCGATGCAATGCAGGCTGGAGGCGAGCCCCAGCGCCGCGCCGCCGGCCAGGCTGATCGCTGAGGCCAAGCGGCTAGATCGCGCTGCTGAAGCGCCGGCCCTGCTCGCCGCGGTAGCGGTCGAACAGGGCGGCGATCACGCGGCCATAGGGCCGGCCGTTCGGGGTGACCTGCAAGCCGCCATCGTCCAGCTGGGCAAGGCCGCGCTCCAGGAAGGGCGCCAGCCGCGCCTTGAGGCCCGGATCGGCGAGGAAGGGGGCGACCGTGGCGATGCGCTCGCACAGCAGATCCTCGATCACGCGCGCGCGGCGGCGATCCTCGGCATCGCGCCGGATGCCGCGCTCGCCAGTCAGCAGGCCGGCCAAAGCGCGCATGCGATAGCGGCCGCTATTCTTCTCGTTCTGGACGAGCAGGCCCGGAAAGGCGCTGATCGCGGTGGCGCCGAGGCCGATGAGGACGGGTGCATCATCCTCAGTGAAGCCCTGGAAATTGCGGTGCAGACGCCCTTCCCGCGCGACGATGGCGATCGCATCGTCCGGCAGCGCGAAATGATCGAAGCCGATCGCCTCATAGCCCGCCGCCGTCAGCCGCGCATGGCCGCGCTGCGCCATGAGGAAGCGCGCGTCGGCGTCCGGCAGGCGCGAGACGTCGATGCGGCGCTGGCGCGGCAGCAGGTCCGGCACATGCGCATAGCCGAACAGCGCGATCCGCTCCGGCGCCAGCGCGACGGCGTCGTCCAGCGTCGCGGCAAGCCGTGCCTCGTCCTGGCCGGGCAGGCCATACATCAAGTCGAAGTTGATCGAGCCGACGCCATGGGTGCGCAGCGCCGCCACCGTCTCGACGATCAGCCCGCGCGGCTGGACGCGGCCGATGGCGGCCTGGATGGCGGGATCGAAGGTCTGCACGCCGAGGCTCGCGCGGGACACGCCGCACGCGCCGAGCGTCGCCGCCCATTCCGGCGTGAAGCTGCGTGGATCGAGTTCTATGGAGAGCACGGCATCGCGCGCATCGAAGGCGCTGCGCAGCGTCTCCAGCAAGTGCGCGAACTGCTCGGGCGCCAGCGCATTGGGACTGCCGCCGCCGAACGCGATCCTCCCCACCCGGCCGCGTCCGCCGAGCCGGCCGGCGATCGTCGCGATCTCGGCCATGAGCGCATCAAGATAGGCGCCGAGCCGCTGCGTCCGGTTGGCGCGGCCGGTGTTGCAGCCGCAATACCAGCAGATCTCCTGACAGAAGGGGATATGCACATAGAGCGAGACCGGCTGGTCCGGCGCGATGGCCGCCAGCGCCTCGGCCTGGTCCACCGTGCCCACGTCGGCTGAGAACTCAGCGGCGGTCGGATAGCTGGTGTAGCGCGGCACGGGCCGGGCCAGCAGCTCAGGATGATGGGTCCACATGCGCGCGGTCTAAAACCGGCGCGGCGGGCGCGCCTTGCCCTCGATCAAGGCGCGGGTTGCGGCCGGTCAAGGCCGCGCATCGGGCGCCGACCTACCGCCGCTCCATGGTTCATCGAGAGAAAGGAACAGGAACCATGAAGACGTCTCTTCTCGCCGGCGCGGCCGCCGCGCTCGCCCTCGCGCTGCCCATGGCGGCGCAGGCCGGAGCGCCGGACGGCAAGGTGCAGGTCAAGCTGCTGGGCACGGCCGTGCTGCCCGAAGGCGGCATCGCGCGGGTGGAATCCACCACGCTCGCCGTGCCCGCCGGCACGGACACCAGGGCGAGCGACAATGTCGCGCCCACGGTGGCGCTCGAATATTTCGTGTCGCCCAGCGTCTCGGTGGAGACGATCTGCTGCACGACCGCGCATCATGTCGACGGCGCCGGGAGAATCGCGGGCGTCACGCATCTGGTCGACAATGTGCTGATCGTGCCGGCGACGGTCACGCTCAAATATCACCTGACCAGCCTCGGCCCGATCAAGCCCTATGTGGGCGTGGGACCGAGCTATTTCCTCGTGCTCGATTCCGATGTCGGCGCGGGCGGCATGGCGGCGCTGGGCGCGGCCGACGCGGAGGTGAAGAGCAAGCTCGGCTTCGCCGTGCAGGCCGGCGTGGACATTCCGCTCGGCGATCAGGGCTTCGGCCTCGCGCTGGACGCCAAGCGCTATTTCGTGAAGCCGATCGCGAGCTTCCGGGACGCGGCGGGCGCGACGGTGCTGCGGACGCGGCACGATCTCGATCCCTGGGTGCTGAGCGTGGGGATCGGCTACCGGTTCTGAGGGACCACTTTACTCCCCTCCCCTGAAGGGGAGGGGCTTAGGTTGCGCTATATGATCTCGTCATCCTCGATCAGGATGCGCATGGAGGCCCCGTCGAGATCGTCGAACTGGCCCGAGCGCAGCGACCAGAGGAAGGCGCCGAGGCCCGAGAGGCCGAGCAGCAGGGCGACGGGGATGAGGAGAAGCAGTCCGTTCATCTGGCGGCTCCGCGCAGGCGCAGGGAATTGGCGATGACGATGATCGAGCTGGTCGACATGGCCAGCGCCGCGACCAGCGGGGTCACCATGCCGATCATGGCCAGCGGCACGGCGCAGATATTGTAACCGATCGCCAGCACGAAATTCTGCCGCACCACCCGCATCGTCGCCCGCGCCGCGCGCACCGCCCGCGGCAGGCCAAGCAGGCTGTCGCCCAGGAACACGATGTCCGCCGCCTGCTGGCCCACATCGCTGGCCGAGGCCGGCGCCATGGAGACATGGGCGGCGGCGAGTGCGGGTCCGTCATTGAGCCCGTCCCCCACCATCAGCGGATGGCGGCCGGCGGCGATCTCGGCTTCCAGCAGTGCCATCTTGTCGGCCGGGCGCATGTCCCCCTGCCCCGCTATGCCGAGTGTGGCGGAGATCGCCGCGACCGCCTCGTCCCGGTCGCCGGACATGATGCGGGCCGGGAGGCCGAGCGCGACCAGTTCGTCCAGCGCCTGCCGCGCGTCAGGACGCAGCGCGTCCGCGAAGCGGATGACGATGGGCGCGCCCGTGCCGAGATCGAGCGCGACGGCGGCGCGATCGTCCGGGTCCGCGCCCAGCTCATCCGCGCGCGGGCGGCGCATGGCGACGGCCTGCCCCGCGAAGCGCGCCTCGACGCCCACGCCTGGCCTCTCGACGATGTCGGTGAGCGGCGCCGGCCCCACATCGGCGCTGCCCAGCGCCTGCCGCAGCGCCACCGCCAGCGGATGCCGGCTGGCCATGGCGAGGCCGCGCACGATGGCGCGCCTGTCCGGCGGGATCGCCTCGATTCCGTGCGGCGCGGGGCGGCCGAGGGTGAGCGTGCCGGTCTTGTCCAGCACCGCCTCGTCCGCCTGCGCCAGCCGCTCCAGCGCGCTGCCATCCTTGACCAGCAGGCCCGCGCGCATCATCGCGCCACACGCCACCACCTGCGCCACCGGCACGGCGAGGCCGAGCGCGCAGGGGCAGGTGATGATGAGTACGGCGAGCGCGACGATCAGCGACTGGTGCCAGCCTGCCCCGGCGATCATCCAGCCGGTGAAGCTGAGCAGCGCCAGCAGGTGGACGGCGGGCACGTAGAGATGCGAGGCGCGGTCGGCCAGCCGGACGAAGCGCGAGCGGCTCTGCGAGGCGCTCTCCATTAGCCGGGCGATCTCGGCGATGGTGCGCGCCTCGCCCACTGCCGTCACCCGCAGCGTCACCGGTGCGTCGAGATTGAGCGTGCCGGCGGTCGCTATGTCACCCGGAGCGGCCGCCACGGGCGCGCTCTCGCCGGTGAGCAGCGAGAGGTCGAAGCGGCTGGCGCCGGTCTCGATGATACCGTCCGCCGCCAGCCGCTCGCCCGCCGCAATCAGCAGCCGGTCGCCGACCCGCAGCGCGTCCGACGCGACCCACTGGCTCCCGCCATGCGCGTCCAGCCGCATCGCGCCCGGCGCGGTGCGGCGCACCAGCGCCTCGGCGCCGCTGGCGGCGCGGCCGCGCATCATCTCGTCGAGCACGCGCCCGGCGAGCAGGAAGGTCAGCAGCATGAGCGCGCCGTCGAACCAGACATGCTGCCCGCCCGCCACCGTCTCGTAGAGGCTGAGGCCGACGGCAAGCAGCACGGCGAGCGAGATCGGCACGTCCATGTTGGTGGTGCGCGCCCGCAGCGCTCGGAGCGCGGAATCGAAGAAGGGCCGGCCGGCATAGGCGACGGCCGGCACCGCGATGAGCGCGGAGATCCAGTTGAACAGGCTGCGCGCGCTGCTCTCCGCACCGGACCAGACCGAAACGGCGAGCAGCATCACGTTCATGGCCGCGAAGCCGGCGATGCCGAGCGCCCGGATCAGCCGCCGCAGCGCGATGCCGCGCTCCACCGAGGCGGTGCTGAGCAGCGACTGCGCCTCGAAGCCGATCGCGTCGAAGGCGCGGATGATGTCCGGCTCGGCCATGTCGCCGGCATGGGTGACGGTCACGGTCTTGCCGGAGAAGTTGACCCGCGCCGCGCTGATGCCGGGCTGCTCGGGCAGCAGCCGCTCGATCTTGGCGATGCAGCCGGCGCAGTGCATTTCCGGCACGGCGAAGCGCGTCTCGACCGACCCCTTCGTCCAGTCCTGATCGGGGCCGAGATAGGTCATGAGAGGTCCACCATGCGGTCGAGCTGCCGGCCATGGGCCTCGACATGGATATGGATGATCCAGCGGCCCTTCTCCAGCGGCGCCACGCTCTCATAGCGGCCGTCGCCGGTCCGGCGGAACGCCAGCATGCGCTCCGGCGCGCGGCCGAGCGGATGGCGCACGAGCGCGCGCACATGCGCATCGGTCAGCGGCGCGTCGCCGCTGGCGAGCGTGACGAGAAGGCGCTGGTCGGGCGCCCGCACCGCGTCGAGCCGCCAGCCCAGCGCCGCCTGCGCGCGCGCCTTCTCCAGCCAGCCGTTGAACTTCTGGCTGGCGACATAGCTGTTCTCGACCACCAGCCCGCCGAAGGTCGAGCTGGCGAACCAGGCCATGGTGAGATTGACCGCGATCACAACCCCGAAGAAGGAGACGAGAATGATGGCCATGTGCCGGCCGGTGAATGGGCGTGTCATGATGCGTCCTCCGGGCGCACGAAGCTCTCGCCGTCCTGCGCCTTTTCCTGCCTGTTGTCGCCTGCCTGGAGCGTGAAGACGAAATCCTCCCGCGCAGCGCCGCCGGCCGGCGCGACGACATAGACCCGCTCCTTGAGCACCTGGTCGGCCGGCACCTCCAGACGCAGGGCGCGGCGGGCCTGCGCCCGCGTCTCGCTCTCGCGCCACATGAGCGCGCCGGGCAGGCCCTCCAGCGCGACCGTCATGGTGCGCGGCCGGCTCTCCATGTTGCGCAGCTTGAGCAGATAGGCGTTGCGGATGGCTCCGTCCGAAAGGCGCACAAATTGCGGGTTGCGATCGGCATCGGCGGCGATGTCCACGCGCGTGCGGGTGCCGAGCGCGAAGAGCATGGCAACGCCGATGGCGCACCACAGGCCGAGATAGACGAGCGTGCGCGGGCGCAGCAGGCGCCTGATCGCCGGCACGGGCGTCTCGCCGCCCTTCTCGCGCTCGCAGTCCAGCTCGGTCGCATAGTCGATGAGGCCGCGCGGGCGGCCGATCTGGCCCATCACCCGGTCGCAGGCGTCGATGCAGAGCGCGCAGGTGATGCAGCCGATCTGCGGTCCCTCGCGAATGTCGATGCCGGTCGGGCAGACCTGGACGCATTGCAGGCAGTCAATGCAGTCGCCGAAAGCGCTCGCGCCTTCCGGCGACTCCACGCTCGCCTTCTTGAGGCCGTGGCTGCGGGGCTCGCCGCGCCATTCCTTGTAGGTGACGATGAGCGTCTTCTCGTCCATCATCGCGGCCTGGATACGCGGCCAGGGGCACATGTAGATGCACACCTGCTCGCGCATGAAGCCGCCGAAGATGAAGGTGGTCATGGTGAGGACGAAGGTCGTCCCATAGGCGACGAACGGCGCTTCTCCGCTCCAGAAGGCGCGCTGGAGCGTGGGCGCGTCGGCGAAATAGAAGATCCACGCGCCGCCGGTCAGGAAGGCGATGAACAGCCAGACGCTCCACTTGCGCAGCCGCTTCCAGACCTTGGTGACAGTCCACGGTGCGCGCTCGAGACGGAGCTGGGCGTTGCGGTCGCCGTCCAGGAAGCGCTCGACATGCTGGAAGAGATCGGTCCAGACCGTCTGCGGACAGGCATAGCCGCACCATGCGCGGCCGACCGCCGAGGTGACCAGGAACAGGCCGACGCCGGCCATGATGAGCAGGCCGGCGACATAATAGAATTCATGCGGCCAGATCTCGATGGCGAACATGTAGAAGCGCCGGTTGGCGAGATCGACCAGCACGGCCTGATCGGGCGCATAGGGGCCGCGATCCCAGCGAATCCAGGGCGTGCCCCAGTAGATAGCCAGCGTCACCGCCATGACGAACCATTTGAACCGGCGGAAAGGCCCGTCGATCTGCTTGGGGAACACCGCCTTGCGCTTCTCGTAGAAGCTGGGGGGCGGCGCGGGGCTGTTCACGGTGGACATGGCGACAGGCCTAGGCGGATTGCGGCGGGAGGGCGTTGCGCGAGATCAATCCGCCCTCACGGCGCCGCCGCGCCGTTCGATGCGCCCGCAGCCGCCGCATCCGCCGCGGCGGGCGCGGGCGTCGCCTCGCCGCCGCCCAGCGAATGCACATAGACGGTGAGCATCTTGATCGTGACCGGATCGAGCAGGCCGCCCCAGGCCGGCATGACGCCCCGGCGGCTGTCGGTCACGCTCCTGGTCAGCGCCTCGCGGTCGCCGCCATAGAGCCAGATGCCGTCGGCGAGGTTGGGCGCGCCGAATTTGCGCATGCCCTTGCCCTCCGGCCCGTGGCAGACGGCGCAGTTCGCCTCGAACAGGACGGCGCCGCGCCGGGAGGAGGCGCTCGCCTTCTCCTGCCCGCCGAGCACGCGGACATGGCTGACCACATCCTGCACCTGCGTCGCATCGAGAATGCCGTCGCGGCCGAAGGCGGGCATCAGGCTCATATGCGTCTCGGCGACATCCGGGTTCCGCGCGCCATGCGTGATCGTATACTGGATCGACGCGAGGTCGCCGCCCCACAGCCAGTCGTCATCGTTGAGATTGGGATAGCCGGGCGATCCGGCCGCGCCAGAGCCGTGGCACTGCACGCAATGCACCTTGAACGCCGCCGCGCCGCCCTGCACCGCCGCCTGCATGAGGTCCGGCCGGGCCGCGAGCCGGTCGATCGGCGTCGCGGCGATGGCCGAGAGGATCGGCGCCTTGCGCGCGGCCTCGGCCGCCATCTCCTTCTCCAGCGCGCCCCGGCTGCTCCAGTTCCACAGCCCCTTGCTGCTGTCATGGATGAAGGGGAAGGCCGGATAGACGATCACGTAGCCGATCGAGAAGACGATGCTGGCGTAGAAGGTCCACAGCCACCAGCGGGGCATCGGCGTGTCGAGCTCCTCGATGCCGTCCCACTCATGGCCCACGGTCGAGGTGCCGGTCGCCTGGTCGATGCGCTTGTTCTCAGCCATGGTTCCTGTCCCCTTCCCCGCCTTGCGACGCCTCATCCTCGGCGAAGATCATGTGGGCGGCCTCGTCGTTGCGGCGCCGCAGGCTCGGGCGGAACGCCCAGGCGACGAGGATGAGATAGACGATCAGCATGGCGGCGAGGCCATAGCTGTCGGCGAAATGGCGCAGATCGTTATAGCTCACCGCTGCGTCTCCTGCGGCTGTGCGCTCTCGAAATCGACCAGCGTGCCGAGCATCTGGAGATAGGCCACCAGCGCGTCCATCTCGGTGAGGCGCGAGGGATCGCCGTCGAAATCGCGCGCCTGCGTCTTGGGATAGCGCTTGAGCAGGTCGGCGCTGTCCGCGTCCGGATCGGCCTGGGCGCGCAGGTCGGCCTGCGCCTGCGCCAGGTCCTCGTCCGTATAGGGCACGCCCACCGCGCGCAGGGCCTTGAGGTGCGCCGTCATGTCGCCCGGGTTGAGGTCGCGGCCTGCAAGGAAGGCGTAGCCGGGCATGACGGACTCGGGCACCACGCTGCGCGGATCGATCAGATGCTGCACATGCCACTCGTCCGAGTAGCGCTTGCCGACGCGGGCGAGGTCCGGCCCGGTGCGCTTGGAGCCCCACTGGAAGGGATGGTCGTACATGCTCTCGGCGGCGAGGCTGTAATGGCCGTAGCGCTCCACCTCGTCGCGGAACGGACGGATCATCTGGCTGTGGCAGTTGTAGCAGCCCTCGCGGATGTAGATGTTGCGCCCCGCCAGCTCCAGCGGCGTGTAGGGGCGCATGCCCTCCACCTTCTCGATCGTGTTGTCGATCCAGAAGAGCGGGGCGATCTCCACGATGCCGCCGATCGCCACGGCGATGAAGGCGCCGATGCCGAGCAGGGTCACGTTGCGCTCGAGTTTCTTGTGCTTTTCCGCAAAGCTGGTCATGGCGTCGCGTCCTTATTCGGCGGGAGCGGTTTGGGGCTGGTCGACGATCGGGCGGTCCTTCGCCGGATCGAACGGCGCGTCGCTCATCGGCGCTTCCTCGCGCAGGTCGCCCCGGATGGTGCGCCACACGTTGACGACCATCACGACGCCGCCGGCCAGATAGAGCACGCCACCGAACGCGCGGATCGTGTAGAGCGGGAACATCGCCCTGACCGTGTCCGAGAAGGCGTAGACGAGATAGCCGTCCGTGCCATATTCGCGCCACATCAGGCCCTGCATGATGCCCGCGACCCACATGGCGGCGGCGTAGAAGACGATGCCCAGCGTCGCGAGCCAGAAGTGCCAGTTGACCATGCGCAGCGAGTAGAGGCGCTCGCGGTTCCACAGGCGCGGCGTCAGATAATAGATGGCGGCGAAGGAGATCATGCCGTTCCAGCCCAGCGCACCGGCATGGACATGGCCGATGGTCCAGTCCGTATAGTGGGAGAGCGAGTTGACCGCCTTGATCGAGAGCATCGGCCCCTCGAAAGTGGCCATGCCGTAGAAGGCCAGCGCCATCACCATCATGCGGATGATCGGATCCGTGCGCACTTTGTCCCAGGCGCCGTTGAGCGTCATGAGGCCGTTTATCATGCCGCCCCAGCTCGGCATCCACAGCATGACCGAGAAGACCATACCCAGCGTCTGCGCCCAGTCGGGCAGCGCGGTGTAGTGGAGATGGTGCGGGCCGGCCCAGATGTAGAGGAAGATCAGCGACCAGAAGTGCAGGATGGAGAGCCGGTAGCTGTAGATCGGCCGCCCCGCCTGCTTGGGCACGAAATAATACATCATCGCGAGAAAGGGCACGGTGAGGAAGAAGGCCACCGCATTGTGTCCATACCACCATTGCAGCAGCGCATCCTGCACGCCGGAGAAGGCGCTGTAGCTCTTGGAGCCGACGATGCTGACCGGGATCGCCAGATTGTTGACGACATGCAGCATGGCGATGGTGATGATGAAGCTCAGATAGAACCAGTTGGCCACATAGATGTGCGGCTCCGAGCGCCGGACGAGCGTGCCGACGAACACGACCAGATAGACGACCCACACGATGGTGAGCCACAGGTCCACATACCATTCCGGCTCGGCATATTCGCGCGCGCCGGTGATGCCGATCACATAGCCGGTCGCGGCCAGCACGATGAACAGCTGGTAGCCCCAGAACACGAACTTGGCGAGGCCGGGAAAGGCCAGGCGCGCGCGGCAGGTGCGCTGGACGACGTAGAAGCTGGTGGCGATCAGCACATTGCCACCGAAGGCGAAGATGACCGCCGAGGTGTGCAGCGGGCGCAACCGCCCGAAGCTCGTATATTCCGAGCCGAGGTTGAGGATCGGGAAGGCGAGTTGCAGGGCGATGAAGAGACCCGCGAGGAAGCCGACCACCGCCCAGAAGACCGTCGCGATCACCCCCCAGCGGATGACGTCGTCGTCATAGCGGCCCTGATCGGGCGCGCGCAGGATGTTGCGCGCGATCGCGCCATAGTCGGCCTTGCTGATCGTGATCCAGCAGGCCGTGAGCGCGGCCACGCAGACGATCCCCATATGGATCGCGAACCCGCTGTCCACGGCCAACCCGGCCGCCACGAAGGCAAGCAGGGCCGCGATCAGGAACGCGCCTGCCCGCATCGTCAGTCCGGTCATCATCAACTCCCCGGTTCAACTAAGAGATTCCAAGTCACCCTGCCGCCTCTAGGCATCGGCCGGCCGCTGCTCCTTGACCTCGGTCAAGGGCGGCGGCAGTGGTGGTGACGTGGCCCCGGCACCGTGTCGAACCGGCCACACAGGCCATGATGTCGGGCCAAGGAGTCGGGGTAGAATCGGGATGAAGCCGGGACAGGCTCCGCAGAATGCCGAAGAGCTGGGCCTGCTCATCGACGGCGCGCAGGGCCTCGCCATCGCCATGCTCGATCCGACCGGGCAAGTGACCATCTGGAATCGCGGCGCCGAGCGCCTGACCGGCTGGCGCGAAGCGGACGTGATCGGCCGGCCTATGTCGATCCTCTATCCGCCCGACGCGATCGAAGCCGACAGGCCCGCCGCCGATCTCGCCCGCGCCGCGACCCAGGGGCGGTTCGAGGCGGAGGACTGGCGGCTGCGCAAGGACGGCTCGGAATTCCTCGCCGCCATCGCCATCACCGCCCTGCGCGACGACCGGGGCGCGATGCGCGGCTATGCCAAGGTGATCTCCGACATCACCGAGCGGCGCGCGGTCGAGGACCGGCTGCGGGCGCGCGAAAGCCATCTGCGCTCCATCCTCTCGACCGTGCCGGACGCCATGGTGGTGATCGACGAGAGCGGCCATATCCGCTCGTTCAGCGCGGCGGCCGAGCGACTGTTCGGCTATGCCGAGGCGGAGGTGCGCGGCCGCAATGTCGACATGCTCATGCCCTCGCCCGACCGCGAGCGGCATGACGGCTATATCCAGCGCTATCTGACCACCGGCGAGAAGCGCATCATCGGCATCGGCCGGGTCATCTTCGCCCAGCGCCGGGACGGCTCGACCTTCCCGATGGAATTGTCGGTCGGCGAAGCGATCGGCACGGGCGAGCGGCTGTTCACCGGCTTCATCCGCGACCTCACCGAGCGGCAGCGCACGCAGGAGCGGCTGGAGACGCTGCAATCCGAGCTGATCCACGTCGCGCGCGTCAGCGCCATGGGCACCATGGCCTCGACCCTCGCCCATGAGCTCAACCAGCCGATCACCGCCATCGCCAATTATGTCGAGGCGGTGCGCGCCCAGCTCGAGCAGGCGGTCCCGGACGACCTGCCCATGATCCGCGAGGCGCTGGAGGAAACCGCGAAGGAGGCCCTGCGCGCCGGCCATGTCGTGCGCCGGCTGCGCGACTTCATCGCGCGCGGCGAGGTGGAGAAGACCATCGAGAAATTGCCCGCGCTCATCAACGAGGCCGCCGTTCTGGGCCTGATGGGCGCCCGCGAACGCGGCATCGAGCCGCATTTCGATCTCGATCCCTATGCCTCGCCCGTGCTGGTCGACAAGATCCAGATCCAGCAGGTGCTCATCAACCTGATCCGCAATGCCTGCGACGCGATGAGCGAGAGCGACAGGCGCCGCCTCACCGTGACCAGCCGGCTGGACGCGCAGCCCGGCTTCGTGCGCATCACCGTGGCGGACACCGGCCCCGGCATCGCGCCCGCCGTCGCGGACCAGCTCTTCGCCGCCTTCGTCAGCACCAAGAGCGAGGGCATGGGCCTCGGCCTCTCGATCTGCCGCACGATCGTGGAGGCGCATGGCGGCCGCATCTGGATGGAGCCGGGCGCGAACGGCGGCACCGAATTCCACTTCACCCTGATGCGGGCCGGACAGGAGGACGATCATGGCTGACCGCAAGCTCATCCACATCGTCGACGATGAGGAAGCGATCCGCAAATCGGCGGGCTATCTGCTCAAGGTGGCCGGCTATGCGGTCGAGACCTGGCCGTCCGGCACCGCCTTCCTGAGCGCGGCGAAACAGGCCGAACATGGCTGCGTCCTGCTCGACATCCGCATGCCGGACATGGACGGACTGGCGGTGCAGAGCGCGCTGGCGCAAAGCGGCGTCACCATGCCCGTGGTCATCATGACCGGCCATGGCGACATCGGCATCGCCGTGCGCGCGATGAAGGCAGGGGCGGTCGACTTTCTGGAGAAGCCGTTCGAGCGCGCGACGCTCATCCAGGCGGTCGAGGCGGCATTCGCGCGGATCGCGCAGGCGGGTAGCGCGGCGGCGCGCGCGAAGGAGGCGGAGGTCCGCCTCGCCGCCCTCACCCCGCGCGAGCGCGACGTGCTGAGCGGCCTCGCCGGCGGCCTGCCCAACAAGACCATCGCCTATGACCTGGGCATCTCCGCCCGCACGGTGGAGGTCCACCGCGCCAACCTCATGGCCAAGCTGGATGCGCACAGCCTCTCGGACGCGCTGCGCATCGCCTTCGCCGCCGGGCTGGACGCGGACTCCGCCTGAAGGACCGATCCGACCTTCGGATATTTACGTAACGACAACGGCTGGTCCGCTCTGCCATCGCGCCGATCATGACAGCGGCCGCCATCCGATCCGAGTCCCGCCACGCGCCGTCCGACCGGCCCCAGATCCTGCTGGTCGAGGATGATGCCGGTGTGCGCCGGTCGCTCCAGCTCCTGCTCGAGGGCGAGGGCTATGGCGTCCGCGCCTTCGGCACGAGCAGCGCCCTGCTCGCCGATTTCCGCGCGGCCGACGCGGACTGCCTCGTCACCGACTATCGCCTGGACGATCGCGACGGCATCTCCCTGCTGCATGCCCTGCGCGCCGCCGGCTGGTCCGGCCCGGCCATGCTGATGACCGCCTTCGGCTCGCCCGCCATGGCCGAGCGTGCCCGGCGCGAGGGCTTCGCGCAGCTGTTCGACAAGCCGTTCAAGCCGCATCTTCTGGTCGAGGCCATCGGCCGCGCCCTCCAGGGATGAGGAGCTAGGCGGCGTGGACAAATTTAAGCCAGTATCTGGCGGTGGCTAGATGGACCATGCCGAGGAAACTGTTGGCAAGCTGGTCGTAGCGGGTGGCGATGGCGCGGTTGATCTTGAGGTGGCCAAA
>Ga0180223_1000208_pt1 | contig 99564 bp, 82 predicted proteins | sample eDN5th30CKraftOP_FD_151337 | JGI IMG/M metagenome (GOLD analysis project Ga0180223, IMG submission 151337) | Enriched Organic Plus compost microbial communities from Emeryville, California, USA - eDNA 5th pass 30_C Kraft OP (version 2) (version 2) ...
GCGCCTCATCGGACCGGCCGTGGTCATCGACCTCGTCCACGAGGTCGAGCAGAACCCCGACTTCCTGCTCGACGTCGAGCACCTGCTCGCGTGGGAGGCCGAGCACGGCCGACTCCCCGAGAACGGCTGGCTGCTGTACCGCACCGGCTGGGATCGGTTCTCGGACTCGCAGGAGGCGTTCCTGAATGCCGACGAGACCGGTTCGCACACGCCCGGCATCACCGCGGAGGCGGCGAAGTGGCTCGCGACCGAGCGTGAGATCTCGGGCTTCGGCGTGGAGACGGTCGGCATCGACGCGGGCCGTGGCGCTGAGCTGGACCCGCCGTTCCCCGCGCACTACCACCTGCTCGGCAACGACGTCTACGGCATCACCTCACTGCAGAACCTGGCCCAGCTCCCGACCACGGGCGCGGTGCTCGTGGTCGCGCCGCTGCCGATCGTCGGCGGCACCGGGAGCCCGACCCGCGTGTTCGCGTTCGTCGACGCCCAGGGCTGAACATGAGCATGTCGGACGCCTCGGCGACGCTCCCCGCGGATCGCGGAAGCGACGAGGCGACGATCTCCGTCGCGGAGCTCGTGGGCGCGGCCCTCGCACGGCTCGGGGTCGGCCACGCCTTCGGCGTCGTCGGCAGCGGCAACTTCGCGGTGACCAACGCGCTCGTCGCCTCCGGCGTGCCGTACACCGCGGCCAGGCACGAGGGCGGGGCGGCGACCATGGCCGACGCGTTCGCACGGATGTCGGGCACGGTGGCGGTGCTGTCGGTGCATCAGGGGTGCGGGCTCACGAACGCCACGACGGGCATCGGCGAGGCGGCCAAGAGCCGCACGCCGCTGCTCGTGCTCGCGGCGGAGACCGCGGGCGCCGCCGTGAACTCGAACTTCGCCATGGACCAGGCCGGACTCGCGCGGAGCGTCGGCGCGGTCCCGGAGCGGGTGCACAGCGCCGGCTCCGCGCTCGCAGACGTCACCCGGGCGTTCCGGACCGCGCAGAACGGGCGCCGCACCGTGGTGCTGAACCTGCCGCTCGACGTGCAGGCCGCGCGGGTCCCGCACACGGAACTCGCTCGGCTGACCTCGGTCGTTCCCGACGCGCCGACCCGGCCCGCCGCATCCGCCGTCGACGAGCTCGTCGCGCTGATCCAGGTCGCCGAGCGCCCGGTGATCATCGCGGGCCGCGGCGGACGCGGCGCGGGCCCGCAGCTCCGCATCCTCGCGGAACGGGCGGGCGCGCTGCTGGCCACCTCGGCGGTGGCCAACGGTCTGTTCGAGGGCGACCCCTTCGCTCTCGGGATCTCCGGCGGCTTCTCGACGCCGCTCGCGGCCGAGCTCATCGCCGGCTCCGATCTCATCATCGCGTTCGGCTGCGCGCTCAACATGTGGACCATGCGCCACGGCATGCTCATCGGCGAGGACGCCCAGGTCGTTCAGGTCGACGACGAGGCCGCGGCACTCGGCGCGCATCGACCGATCGCCCTCGGCGTCGTCGGTGATGCCGCGGAGACGGCCGCCGCCGTGAGTGACGCGCTCGCGGCGCGCGGCGTGCCGCCGAGAGGCATCCGCACACCCGAGCTCGCCGAACGCATCCGCACCGCCGGCCGCTGGAACGACACCCCGACCCCCGACCTCTCCAGCGTGGACCGGATCGACCCGCGGGTGTTCAGCGCGGCGCTCGATGCCGTGCTGCCGACCGAGCGGATCGTCTCGATCGATTCCGGCAATTTCATGGGCTACCCGAGCCAGTACCTGCGGGTGCCCGACGAACGCGGGTTCTGCTTCACCCAGTCCTTCCAGTCGATCGGTCTCGGACTTGCGACGGCGATCGGCGCCGCGCTCGCCCAGCCGGGCCGGCTCCCCGTGCTCGGCACCGGTGACGGCGGCTTCCTCATGGCCGTCAGCGAACTGGAGACCGCGGTGCGGCTCGGCCTCCCGCTCGTGATCGCCGTGTACAACGACGCCTCCTACAGCGCGGAGGTGCACCACTTCGCCGAGGCTGCGCCTGGATCGGATCTCAGCACGGTCGTGTTCCCCGACACCGACCTCGCCGCGATCGCCCGCGGGTACGGGGCCCGGGGCGTGACAGTGCGGTCCGTCGAGGATCTCGCGGACGTGCGCCGGTGGCTCGACGACGAACCGAATGCACCCATCGTGCTGGACGTCAAGATCGCCTCCGACGGTGGCGCATGGTGGTTGCACGAGGCGTTCAAGGGACATTGAGGCGAGGGCGCTCGGCTGCGATGGTCTGCGGCTACTGCGCCGTGTCGGCGGCCGCCGCCTCGACCCCGCACGTGTCGAGCACGCGCACCATCGCGTCCCGCTCCGGCTGCGTCACCCACAGGGCGTACTTCGCCTTCACCTCGATCTGCGCTGACACGTAGGCGCACCGGAACCCGCGCTGCGGCGGCAACCAGGTGGCCGCATCGCCGTCGCCCTTCTGCGCGTTGGTCGGCCCGTCGACGGCACGCAGGTTGAGCGGATCGTTCGCGAGCTGAACACGCTGCTCCTGCGAGAGCTGCTGCGCGCCCGTCTGCCACGCGTTCGACAGCGCGACGATGTGGTCGATCTGCACCGCCCTCGACGTGTCATTGCCGCGGACGAAGTCGATGACCTTCCCGGTGTACCCGTCGTGCAGGGTGCCCGACAGCACCCGGCAGCCGGCGGGCCGGGAGACCTCGGTCAGGTCGCGGGCGAGGATGTCGTTGCGCTGGTCGCATCCGTTGCGATCGACGTCGAGCCAGGCGCTGCCGAACTTCGCTTCCCGGTCGTACCCGGTCTTCGGCGCCCGGCCCTTCACGGGCAGCGTCTCGAGGAGTGCGCGGGCGGCGCTCGCGGCGGGCGGGTATGCGGCGGGCGGTTCTGCGCCGGGCGTGGCTGATGCGGCCGGTGTAACGGATGCCTCGGGCGTCGCGGATGCCGCAGGGCGGGCGGCCGACCACGCAGAGGTCCCGAAATCCGCGGGAACCGGGCCGAGACATCCGCTGAGCGCGGTCGCCGCGACCAGGGCGACGGCGAGCGCGGGGAGGTGCCTATTCACGAGTGTGCGGGAGCCTTTCGGGCGGGGGTGCTCCGACACTATCGGCCCGGCGGACCGTCGGACGGACGCCGCGCGCGGGGCAGCGATGTCGACCACGGCGACGACGGCGCGACCGAGCCTCCCACTTCCACGCACGGGGCGTGCGCCGTTATACCGGGCTCACCGGTCTCCGCCGCTCGCGCGTGAGCGACTCCGCCGACGTCGTCGCGGTCCTGCAGGAGGAGGTGGCGCTCCGCGCGACGTGAGCCGATCTCAGTCGTCGACCGTCACGAAGAGCTTCCGTACCGTCTCGTGGACCTCCCAAGTTCCCGACCAGCCCGACGGCATGACCAGGGTGCTTCCCGGAGTGAGGTGGGTGACCTCACCTCCGTCGGTCCGGACCGTGACCGACCCGCTCAGGATCTGACAGATCTCGGTGTAGCCGTCGCGGCGGGCGGTGAACAAACCCGGCGAACATTCCCAGTACCCGACATCGACACCACCGTCCGTCCAGATGGACTCCGAGGCCTCGAGGAGCCCATCGGTGAGGGCGGTCGGCTTCGGGGACGGCGCCCCGAGATCAACGGTGCCCGGGGAGGACTCGGCGACGAATTCACTGCTCGCGGCGCTGCCGTTCTGTGGCTTCGGACGACAACAGAGAAGGCGCGGCGCTCGGACCTGGCCTCATGCATCCGCGCGTTCACCGCCCCGAGATCAGGTCGGCGATCCGGGCTGAGATGGGTGTCCCGGCGGTCTTCTTGCGCTGCTCGGCGCGATCGGCCGACCGGTACATGCCATAGATGCTCTGCACGGCGAGCCATCTGAGTGGTTCGATCTCCCACTGTCGCGCCCGATGGCCCACCCACGGCAGATGCGTCAGTTCGGTATCGCGACCCAGCACGAGGTCGGCCAGGGTTCGGCCCGCGAGATTCGTGGTGGTCACGCCGGTGCCGACGTATCCCCCGGCCCATCCGATGCCGGTTGACCGGTCATGGCCGACCGTGGCGGCCCAGTCCCTCGGAACCCCCAGAACACCCGCCCAGGCGTGTGCGATCGGCACCTCACCCAGCGATGGGAAGAACCGTCGCAGGAGCGCGGTCAGGCTCTCGACGGTCTGGGACTGCGTCTCCCCGTCGGTGTCGACGCGGGAGCCGTAACGGTACGGCACGCCTCGGCCGCCGAACGCGATGCGATCGTCAGCCGTCCGCTGGGCGTACATGTAAACGTGCGCGAAGTCGCCGAGTGTCTCTCGGCCCGACCAGCCGATCCTGCTCCACAGGTCTGCAGGGATCGGATCGGTCACGATCATGGACGAGTTCATCGGCAACCACCTGCGGTGCTGGCCACGGAGGTTGGCCGTGAAGCCCTCTGTGGCTCGGATGACGTGCTCTGCACGCACCGTGCCCCGGCCGGTGACCGCGACGCCCGGCTCGATCGCGGTCACCGTGGTCTCCTCGTAGATGGCCACGCCCGCCCGCTCGACCGCGCTCGCGAGTCCTCGCGCGAGCTTCGCCGGGTGGACGCGCGCACAATGCGGATGCCAGACTCCGCCCAGCGTTCCCTCAACCTGCACGCGCTTCCGGGATTCCTCGGCGCTGAGGAGCTGCACGTCGGCCCCGCGCCACGCGCCCTCCGCTTCGGCGAAGGCGCGCAGACGCGCGCACTGCGCCGGCGCGTACGCCACGTTGAGCTCGCCGCCCTTCACCAGGTCGGCGTCGATCCCCTCGAGAGCTGCCGCTCGGATGACCTCGTCAACGCTGTCGTTCATGGCGAGCTGTTGTGCGATCGCCGCCTCCCGGCCATGGGTTCGCACATACTGTTCACGGCCACCGGTCACGGAGTTGGTGAGCCACCCACCGTTCCGACCGGACGCGCCGAAGCCCGCGAACCGGGACTCCAGGACCGCGATCCGAAGATCAGGCTGCAGTCGCTTCAAGTAGTACGCCGTCCACAACCCGGTATAGCCGGCGCCCACGATCGCCACATCGACCTGCACGTCGCCGGGCAACGCGGTCCGCGGCGTGGGAGGCCCGATCTGCTGCCACCAAAACGAGACCTCTCCGTTTCGGACGGAACGACCACTCACGCCGGTCGCACCTCCCAGACGCCGTCCTTCATCACGCCGACCGGCCGACGCGACGTCGACAGCTGCGCAACAGTCTCCCGGGGATCGCCGTCCAGAACGACCAGGTCGGCGCGCTTGCCGACCTCGATCGTCCCGACCTGCCGCTCGACGCCCGCGAGACGGGCGGCGACAACGGTCGCCGCACGGAGGCACGTCTCGGCGTCGACACCCGCATCGGTCATGTACGCCAGTTCGTCGGCGCTCCGGCCGAACGGCGTCATCGGCTCGGCGAACGAGTCGGAGCCCATGGCCACCTGGACCCCGGCCGCGACCGCGCGCCGCAGGCTCTCCTCAGCCATCGTCAGCAGCCCTCGAGACGTCTCGCGCTGCGCATCGGTCAACTCGCCCCGATCCCAATCGACGTAGCGGCGAAGCACCGAGAGGGTCGACACGAGCACGATCCCTTGCTCCGCCATACGCTGGCACGCCTCGTCGTCGAGCTCGAACCCGTGCTCGATGGCGTCCACGCCGGCCTCGATCGCGAGCTTCGCCGAGAGCAGCGATTCGCTGTGCGCACCGACCGGGAGACCGATGGCGTGCGCTTCGGAGACGATGGCCGCGAGCTCATCGGGGAAGAAGTGCACGTGGGTCGGATCGTCGTGCTCGGAGAGGACGCCTCCGCTCGCCCAGATCTTGACCCACCGTCCGCCCTCTCGACCAACCGTTCGAACGGCTTTCCGCACGGCCAGCGGTCCGTCGGCGATCAGCCCCATGTACGGCTGCTCCTCGACCCACTCGGCAGGAAGTGTGTGGCAGTCGGCGTGCCCTCCCGTCCTCGAGAGCCCCAGGTAGGCCGGCACGATCCGCGGGCCCCGGAGATCCCCGTGATCGATGACTTGCCGGAGTGACGGGCCGAGCGGCCCGCCCGCCTCGCGCACGGTCGTGAACCCGGACTGCAAGATCTTGGCGACGTCGGAGACCGCACGGAACGCGTTCGGCATCCGCGGGTCGACGACCCAGTGAACGGGGTGCGGGGTTCTCGCGCCCCATAGGTGCAGGTGGCCGTCGATCATCCCGGGCATGATCCAGGCGCCCGATGCGTCGAACGTCGGGACATCCTTCTCTCCCCGATCACCCGGACCCTCAGCGACGGCGACGATCCCGCCGTCACGTACCTCGATGGTGGCATCCGTCAAGATCGCGCCCGTTCCCGTCCAGACCATCGCGTGCACGATCCGCGCGTCGCGCATCGGTGCCGGGTTGGGAATGACCTCGGTCAACACGTTCACAGTTCGACTCCCGTCTTCAGTGCGGTGCCGGCGACCGGCCGGCCGGCGGCGAGTACGAGCGCCAGGTTCTCAGCGCCGACGATCGCGGTGAGATCTTCGAGCGGGCTCCGGTGCCCCGCCAGCACGAGGTCAGCCACCTTGCCGATCTCGATCGAGCCGAGCTCGGCTTCGCGGCCGACGACATGCGCACCGTTGATGGTGAGTGCCTCGAGGCAGCCCTGCGCGGACACGCCGGCCTCACGCAGGGCAAGCAGCTCCTCCGCATTCCGCCCGTACGGAGTGAGCGGCTCAGCGAAACTGTCCGACCCGAGCGCGATCCGAACGCCCGAATCCCAGGCGAGCTTCGCGCTCTCGTGCACGGTCGGCAACAGCTCCCGGGCCATGGCGACCTGGGCCGGCGTGATCCCCTCGCCGTCGTGGCGGAGGTAGCGGTGCAGCAGCGCCATCGTCGCGACGAGCGCCACGTTCTTGGACGCCATCAACTCGGCGGTCTCGCGGTCGAGGACGAACCCGTGCTCGACGACGTCGACGCCGGCTTCGAGACACGCGCGGATGGCGGCGGGGAACTCCACGTGCGCGCCGACCTTCATCCCGACGGCGTGCGCCTCGGCGCAGATCGCCTCCAGCTCGTCCGGTGCGAAGTGCAGATGCTCAGGCGAATCGTTGTCGGACAAGGCGATGGCCCCGCTCGCCCAAATCTTGACCCACTCACCGCCTTCTCGCGCGACTGTGCGTACCGCCTTCCGGACCTCGTCGGCGCCGTCGGCGATCATCGCCATGTAGGGCTGCTCTTTGACCCACTCGATCGGCAGCGAATGGCAGTCGCCGTGCCCGCCCGTCCGCGAGATGCCAAGGTACGCAGGCACGACCCGGGGACCGCGGATCTCGCCCTGCGACACCGCGTCGCGGAGGGCTGGGCCGATCGGCCCACCAGCCTCACGGACCGTCGTAAATCCGGCGTCCAGGATGCGCCCGAGATCCCCGACCGCCCGGAAGCTCGCCAGCTTCCGGGGGTCGGTGACCCAGTGCACGTGGTTCGCCGACCGGGACCCCCAAAGATGGGCGTGCGAATCGATGAACCCGGGGAGCAACCATCGCCCTCCCGCGGCGATCGTCGCGGCATCGGTCGGCCCGGTCCCGGCGTCGATCACGTCCGCGATGCGGCCGTCCTCGATGACGACCGCCGCGCCCTCACGGGGTTCGGTGAGTTCTGGAGACCAGATCGTGACCTGGTCGAGGACGGTGATATTGCGTGCCGTCATACTGCTGCTCCTGTCATTGCGTGGGGGGTTGTCTGGCCAGCTGCGGGCACGATGGCCGTCTCGTCGGCGTTCCAACCGACGACGATCCGCTCGCCGACGCGGAGGTGCGCAGCGTGCCTGGCCTCGAGTGTGGCCAGCACCTGGACGTCGGAGTCGAGGCGCGCGCTCGCGCGAACCGAGGTGCCCCGATAGACGAGATCGGTGATCGTGGCTGGTCGTACCACGTCGAGCGTGCCGAGCCCTGCGGATTCCGGACCAAGCCGGATCGCTTCCGGGCGGACCACGATCGCAACCGCGGTCCCGGCAGCGGCACGGGCGCCGGGCGGCGCAGGCAATCGGTCTCCGGCCACATCGATCGCGCCGCCTTCTTCGATCACCCCAGGGATGAAGGTCGACTCACCGAGGAAGCGAGCGACGAAGGCCGAAGTGGGATGCTCGTACAGGTCTCGAGGCGTGCCGACCTGTTCGATCGATCCGTGGTTGAACACCGCGATTCGGTCCGAGAGGTGCAGGGCTTCCTGCTGGTCGTGCGTGACGAGCACCACGGTGACGCCGAGTTCCCGGTGCAGTCGTCGGAGTTCGTCCTGAAGCGATTCCCGCAATTGTCGGTCGAGCGCGGCCAGCGGTTCGTCGAGGAGCAGCGCGCGCGGGCGGAACACCAGCGCGCGCGCGAGGGCGACCCGTTGCTGCTGCCCACCGGAGAGCTCGGCCGGCTTGCGCGCGGCCAGGTGGCCCAGCTGCACGAGGTCCATGATCTCTGCCACCCGTCGGCGCGCCTCGGCCTTCGGTACCTGTCGTCGCGCCAGCGGATAGGCGATGTTCTGCGCCACGGTCATGTGCGGGAACAGCGCGTAGCTCTGGAAGACGAACCCGAGGTTTCTCCGGTACGGCGGCAGCGCCGCGATGTCGGCGCCGTCGATGAGCACGCGGCCTGAGGACTGGGTCACGAACCCCGCCACGATGTTCAGCGTGGTCGTCTTCCCGGAACCGCTCGGGCCGAGCAATGTCATGAACTCGCCGGCCGCGATCTCCAGAGTCACGTCGTTCACCGCCGGCGGGGCGTCCTCGCCATACCGCTTCGTGAGCGATTCGAGCTGGAGCGCCGCACCGGCCACGGTCCGCGTCTCGGTCATGCGTTTCTCCTTCGAACACGGCGGCTGGAGCCGCCGAGCAATGGGATGAGCAGTGCCGCCGTCGTCACGGCCAGCACGATGCTGGAGACCGCGGCGATGGTCGGGTCGATGTCCACGGTCACCGAGTCGTACATCTGCACGGGAAGCGTCCGCATGCTCGGCGATTGGATGTAGATCGCGATCACCGTCTCCTCGAACGAGGTGACGAATGCGAACACCCCGCCGATGATGATGCTGGGTGCAAGGCTCGGGACGGTGATGTCGAAGAACCGGCGGGGCGGGCTGGCACCGAGACTCTCGGCCGCCTGGTCGAGGCGGCGGTCGTATCGCTCGAGTCCGGCGGTCACGGTCACGACGACGTACGGGACGGCGAGCATCAGGTGCGCCAGGACGAAACCCTGCTCGGTGCCGTTCAGCCCCCACCTGATGAACACCGCGAACACCGCGACTGCGGTCACGATCTGCGGGGCCAGCAGCGGGCTGAGCAGCAGCAGCTGGAAGACCGCCGCGGCGCGCTTCGGCAGCCGCGCGATGCCGAATGCCGCCGCCGTGCCGAGCACGACCGCGAGCACCATCACGACCAGGGCGATGCGGATCGACGCCCACAGCGACGTCAGCCACCCCGGGTCGGCGATGAGGTTCTCGTACCAGCGAAGGGACCATCCCTCGGGTGGAAAGACGAACGACGCGCGATCCGTGAACGACAACGGCAGCACGACGAGGGTGGGCGCGATGAGCCAGGCCGCGACCAGGATCACCACGATCCAGAGCACCGTTCGCGTGATCCGGGCTCGGAGGCCACCGATCATGATCTGCCCCCGAACATCGAGGTGAGCTTGATCGACCGCGACGCGATCGCGATGAGTACGACGCAAAGGACGATGAGCACGGCGCTCACGGCGCCGGCGCCGGCGAAGTCGCGAAGCTGGAGCACACGGATTCCGATGAGCTGTGCGACGAGCGCGTTCTGTGGCGACCCGAGCAGCTGCGGGGTGATGTAGAAGCCGACGCAGAGCACGAACACGAGCGTCATGCCGGCCGTGACCCCGGGGAGCGCGAGGGGGAGGAACACGGTGCGCATCGCCGTCCATCCCTTCGCGCCGAGGCTCCCAGCGGCCTTGAGAAGGTTCCGATCGATGCCAGCCATCGTGGAGTAGAGGGGAAGCACCATGAATGGGAACAGCACCTGCACCATGCCGATGGTCGCGCCGGCGAGGGAACCGAGGAGCGTGAGGTCGGGGATGCCCACGCCGGCTGCGAGGTCGGACACCGGCCCTCCCCGCGCCAGCAGGACGACCCAGGCGAACGTGCGGGTCATCACGCTCAACCAGAATGGGATCATGACGATCGCGATCAGCACCGCGCGGACGCGGGGCCCGGCGACGGTCATGGCATAGGCGTAGGGAAAGCCGAGCACGAGCGTGATCACCGTCACGAGAACGGTGGTCCAGAGCGTCCGAATCAGGACCGTCAGCGTGAGCTCATCGGTGAAGACTCGGACGTAGTGCTGGATGCCGAGCTCGGGCTCGCTCACGCTGCGCCAGACGAGCCCGAGTATCGGCACGAAGAACAGCACCGCGATCGCCGCGATCGCGGGCGCGAGCAGCAGTACCGGGAGGGCGCGCGAGGTGATCGCACGCCCCCCGGTTCGCCGATCTGCGATCGAGATGTTGCCGGTCAACTGGTTATCCCAGCGTCCAGGTTGACCATGCCTCAACGGCTGTGGCCTGGTTGTCCGCCCACCACTCGGCGTTCTGGACGACCTGCTGCTCGACGATCTCGGGCGCGGTGACGTTGTACTTGGCGTACTCAGGCTTCAGCTTGGGCTTCGCATCCGAATTGACCGGTGCATACGCGATGTTCTCGCTCAGGCGCTCCTGCGTCTTGGCGGTCAGCAGATCCTCGATCGCGCTCATCGCAAGGGTGGTCGCCTTGGTCCCGATCGGGATGGACAGGGAGGCCCAGCCGAACAGATTCTGATCCCACATGGGCTCGATGTTCGCGCCGTTCACGGTCGCTTCGGCCGCGCGGCCCGACCAGACGAGCGCCATGTCGGCGCTGCCGGATTCGAGGGCCTGCTGGCTCTCTGACGCAGTGCTCCAGAACGCCGTGCTGCCGCGGAGTTCGTCCCACTTCGCAAGCGCGCGGTCAATGTCGAGCGGGTAGAGCTTGTCAGGAGCGACTCCGTCCGCAAGCAGGGCGACCTCGAGGGGTCCCGACGGCGCATTAGCCGGAGCGAGTCGGGTACCCGGGAATCCGTCCAGGTCGAAGAAGTCAGCGAACGACGTGGGCGGGTTGTCCGCGTACACGTCGGGTTGTACACGAGCAGAAGCGAGTATCCCCAGAGCGGCACCGCGCACTCGCTGACCGTGCCGGCGGGCAACTTGCTCTCGTCGATGTTGGAAAGGTCGAGCTCCTGCACGACCGTGCCGCACTCCTGGATGGGGAAGAACGGCTCGGTGTCCACGAGGTCCCACGTCGGGTTCCCGGCCTCGACCATCGACACGAGCTTGGCGTAATCCGTCGGAGAGTCCTGCACGACGGTCACGCCGTGCTTCTCCCCCCACGGGTCCAGCCACTGATCGCGCATCACATCCTGCGTGACACCTCCATATGCGACGAACGTCATGGAATCCGGGGTCTCGGCTTCCGCGGTCTCGCTGGCGGCCTCCGTGGCTCCGGAGCTGCAGGCCGACGTCATGACGACGAGTGCGGTGACGCCCAGGGCGGTGAAGAACGGGCCTCTGCGCATGTTGGTGCCTCCTACGGTCTCGGTTGAAGCGGCGGCGGGAAGGGGGTCCGGCCGGCCGTCGCGGGGTTGCTCGGTACTGTAGAGATATTTATTGCATTCAACAATGCATGTAAAGTGACTGTTACAAAAGACCCGGGCCCGAAGACCGGAGGCTCGAACGACTACCGCGTTCGCAAGAGGGGGAGCGAAGATGCCAAGGCCATACTCGATGCAACGCCGCGCTGCGTCGGCAGCGCAGACCCGTCAGCGCATTCTCGACGCTGCGGCCCGACTCGTCGTCGAACGCCGCAGTACGGACATCTCAATCGCCGACATCGCGGCCACGGCCGACATCGCGCCACGGACCCTGTACAACCACTTCCCCACCATTGACGATCTGATGGGCGAGACGATGGCCCAGATGACCCTCGAATTCACGGCTGTCGAACCGGGCACGGCCCGCCCTGACGAGCCGCCGATCGACGCGATCCGCCGCATCGTCGGCGATTGGTTCCGCCAACTCGAATCACATGCTGAGCTCTTGGAGGCGCTGCTGAACATTCGAGAGTCCCCGGCATTCGCCGCGGCACTCGATGCAGCCCGGATGGAGCGCCGCTCACGCATGCGGGCCCTGACCGAGATCGGTGGAAGCCGCAGTGCGAAGGAGCTCGAACGCATCACCTCCATCGCGTATGCGCTCACGGGCTTCGCAGCGTGGCAAGTCCTCGTGCGCGAGGAGGGACGGACAACGGATGAGGCGGCCGAAATGGTCGCGTGCACAATCGCGGAACTGCTCGGATACCCGAGCGAAGACACGCCCGCCCCCTGACACGCCGCGTCAGCGCAGCTCTGGCCTTCGTCGAGCTGTTCCTCACGGACCTCCCACGCCGCCGGCGGTCATGCCGGTCTCGCCTGGTCGTCGTCGAGATACCCGAGCAGCGTGCTCCGTTCGAATCCGCCGACGCGTCCGAGTTCCTCGACCGTGATGCGCTTGCGCCGCCGCTCCGTGACGAACCGTCCACATGACCGCACGCGTGAAGTCCAGCGGCTCCGTGTATGACGAGCGCTCGACGATCTGGATCGATGGCCGCGTGGCAGGTGACCGGGGCTCCGAAGGCATTCTGAACGGGCTGGCGCAATACGCAGAACGCCCCCGGCCGATGGCCGGAGGCGTTCAAACAGTGACCGATGTCACGACTCAGATGAGACCTCTGTCGCGACTCATCACATTGGTGGATCTGAGGGGACTCGAACCCCTGACCCCCTGCATGCCATGCAGGTGCGCTACCAGCTGCGCCACAGACCCAGATCGTTTCCCGCTTGAACGGGCAACGGATTCAGATTACACCGCGCGCGAGCGGAAATGAAATCGAGGCCGGCTCACCGGCCGCTCGCGCTCCGGGGCATCCGCCTCGGTCACTCCCCCGGCTCTGCCGCCTGCTCGAGCAGCGGCGCGACGGGGATCGGCGGGCAGTCCAGCCAGAGCCGCTCGAGGCCGTAGTACAGCCGATCCTCGCGGTGGAAGACGTGGACGACGAGGTCACCGAAGTCGAGCAGCACCCAGCGGGCGTGCTCGCGCCCTTCACGGCGCAGCGCACGCGAGCCGATGCGATCCTCGATCTCGTCGGCGATCGCGAGCACGTTGCGCTCGGACGTCCCGGTGACGAGCAGGAAGACGTCGGCGAAGGGCATCGCGGACGACACGTCGAGCGCGACGAGCTCTTCACCGGCCTTCGCGTCCGCTGCGCGAGCGGCTGCGGTGAGCTGGTCAAGGGCGTGGGTGGAGGCGGTCATGCGGTCCTTTCAGCGTGCACGGACCGGCGATGACGACCGGTGGCGTGGCAATGGTGGAGCGATCCATGGCGGACGCCGATCAGAAGATCCCCACCATCGCACCGACGACGAGGCTGGCGACGACGCCGAGCGCGAGCACGCCGGCCGTCACGGCGAGCACGAGCGGTGCACTCACGCCCTCCTTCTTCGGCGGCGCGATCATGTCCCGAGGGTGACCCTGCGTGCTCACGGCACGGCTCGCCGAGACCGGCGCGGCGCCCCCGCCGGCGGTGTCCTCGATGTGATCGATGAGCCGGTCGACATCGCTCGAGTCGAGTTGGCTCGGGTGGAGACCCGTCGCTCCGAAGCTGCGCGGGAGGTCGATCGAACCAGTGACCATGATCTCTGCGCCGTCGGGCAACGGCTGACCCAGCCCGCCCGCGCTCGGCATCGACGGCAGGATGAGCGCGCTCGTCGTGGTGGGCACGCCGTGTGCCCCGCCGGCACCCCTGGCCAGGAGCTGGTCGAATGGCTCAGGCTGCGTGTCGGGCAGATCGAGCTGGGACGTCCAGTGGCCGAGCGGTTTGCTGACCGAGTCATCACCGGATCGCACGGTGATCGGCTGGGGCGGCGTGACGACGCGGGCGGGCGCGGGCGTGGCGGCCTCGACCTCGTCGTCCTCGTCTGCCGCGGCGTCGTCGGCATCGCCCGCCGAGCGGCTCGCGTCGATGAGCGCGCGCAGTTCGCGTCGGGTCAGCGTGCGCTCGGGCGTGGCGTCGTCGTCGTCCGTGGGCGGGCGCGACCAGCGCTGGCCCGTCGCGGGCGGCGCGAACGGGGACGAGTCGGCCGGGCGCGCGTCCGCGGGCTCCGCCTCGGTCGACGCGTCCGAGGGCTCGATCGGGGTGGCGACGGGTCCGGCGAACGGTGAGCCGGTCGCCGCCGCGCTTCCCGCGGCACGCGGCGCGAACGCCGGCGCGGGCGGAGTCGACGGCGACTCGGTCGGGGTGTCCGCCGCGGGCGGCTCCTCGGCGGCGCTTCCGTTAGCCGGGCGCTGGTCAGTCGGGCGCTGGTCAGCGGGGCGCTGAGCCGGCGGGAACGCGGGCGCGGCCTGCGGCGGCGGTGAGACGGGGAACGCGGGCGCGGGAGCATCCGTCTGCGGGCTCGCCGAAGCTGCCTGCTGTTCCAGCAGACGCTCGCGCTCTCGCAACTCGCGGCGCGTGAGGGGCCGATCCTGCGATGTCATTCGACACTCCGGTAAAGGTGGTGCTTGGAGATGTACTGGACCACCCCGTCGGGTACGAGGTACCAGACCGGGAACCCCCGGCGCACCCTGCTCCGGCAGTCGGTCGATGAGATCGCCAGAGCCGGAACCTCCAACAAGGATACGTGCTGCTCGGGCAATCCCGAAACGGAGAGTACATGACCTGGACGGGTCACCGCTACGAAGTGTGCGAGCGCCCAGAGCTCGTCGACGTCGCGCCACGACAGGATCTGCGCCACCGCGTCGGCTCCCGTGATGAAGAACAGATCGGCGTCGGGGCGCTGTCGCTGGATGTCGTGCAGCGTATCGATCGTGTAGGTCGCCTTCGACCGGTCGATGTCGACCCGGCTCACCGTGAATCGCGGGTTGGACGCCGTCGCGATCACCGTCATGAGATAACGGTGCTCCGGCGGTGTGACCACGTCTTTGTACGACGGTTGACCCGTCGGGACGAAAATCACCTCGTCGAGGTCGAACGATTGCGCGACCTCGCTTGCCGCGACGAGGTGCCCATGGTGAATGGGGTCGAACGTTCCACCCATCACCCCGATACGGGGTCGACGAGGCTCATCCGACATGTCGCGGCCGTCTCCGGTCAGTGCGTCGCGTGGTCATCCTCGCCGTGGCGGGCGGCGTAGGCCTCCGCCTTGAACCGGTGGCGGTTGGCGACGTCGCGGTACGAGTAGGTGACGATACCGAGGACGATGAAGATGCCGAGCGCGATGAGCCCGTAGAAGAACGGATCGATCGGCAGCTCACGCGCGTGGACCGTCTCGGCGAGGACCGCGGTCACCAGGCTCATTCGGGTGTTCCTTTCGTTTCACGCGCACCGGCCGGGACGCGGCCGGGACGCCATCGACAGTCTAGTGCGCCTGTCACTGACGGATGTGGCCCGCGCCGCGCACGATCCACTTGGTGCTCGTCAGCTCGGGCAGGCCCATCGGCCCACGGGCGTGCAGCTTCTGGGTGGAGATGCCGACCTCGGCACCGAACCCGAACTCCGCGCCGTCGGTGAACCTCGTGGAGGCGTTGACCATGACGGCCGCCGCGTCGACCTCGTTCAGGAACCGCTCGGCATTTCCGAGGTCGTTCGTGACGATCGACTCGGTGTGCCTGGTCGAGAACTTGCGGATGTGCCGCAGTGCGTCGTCCATCGTGTCGACGATGCCGACCGACAGGTCGAGGCTCATGTGCTCGGTCGCCCAGTCCTCGTCGGTCACGGGGACCGCCTCGGGCCGGAGCGCGCGCACGCGCTCGTCGCCATGGACCGTCACGCCGGATGCCTCGAGCCGGTCGATGACCGCCGGAAGCAGCCGCTCGGCGGCCGCACGGTGCACCAGCAGCGTCTCGAGCGCATTGCAGACGCTCGGCCGCTGCACCTTCGCATTGTGCACCAGCTCGACGGCCCAATCCTCCCGAGCGCTCTCGTCGAGGTACATGTGCACGACCCCGGCGCCGGTCTCGATGACGGGCACCTTGGCCTCGTCGACCACGGCCCGGATCAATCCCGCGCTCCCCCGCGGGATGAGCACGTCCACGTACTCGCGGGCCTGCATGAGGTGTCGCGCACCCGCGCGACCGTAGTCGTCGACGGTCTGCACCGCGTCGGCGGGCAGCCCGACCGCCGCGTAGGCATCGCGCAGCAGCGCCACGAGCACCCCGTTCGTGCCCTCTGCCGCGGTGCCGCCGCGCAGCACGACCGCGTTGCCGCTCTTGAGCGCGAGCGCCGCGATGTCGATGGTGACGTTCGGCCGGGCCTCATAGATCGCGCCCACCACGCCGAGCGGCACCCGGATCTGATCGATGCGCACGCCACTCGGGAGCGATCGGCCGGACACGGTCTCGCCGATCGGGTCCTCGAGCCTGACGACATCGAGCACGGCGTCGGCCAGCGCGCCGATGCGGCGCTCGTCGAGACGGAGCCGGTCGAGCAGGCCCTCGGCGAGCCCGGCACCCCGCCCGGTTTCGAGATCACCCTCGTTCGCCGCGACGATATCGGCGCGGCGCTCGCGGAGCAGCCGGGCGATCTCCTCCAGCGCCGCATCCTTCTCGGCCGTCGTCGCGGTCGCGAGCCGGTAAGACGACTCCTTCGCAGCGGCGAGCCGCGCGTCGAGGACAGCGGGATCGAGATCGGGATGCGCCATGATCCCAAGTCTAGGAGAGCGACGCCTGCGACGATTCCACGGGACGTGCTCCGGCCGGATCGAACCAGGTTCCGAGGTCGCGACCCGCGAGCGCGTCGGCGACGAGCGGCGTCGCCGTGATCAGAACCGCGCTGCCGGATGCGGCGGCGATGCGCGCCGCCGACACCTTCGTCTCCGCGCCGCCCGTTCCAACGCCGGCCCGACCGACCGCGCCGATCTCCACGCCCGCCAGCGAGTCCCCGAAGGGCACGTGGGCGATGCGCTCGGCACCGGGCAGGTGCGGCGGCTTGGTGTAGAGCGCGTCGACATCCGAGAGCAGCACGAGCAGTTCCGCGCCGATCAGCTCTGCGACGAGGGCCGCCAGCCGGTCGTTGTCACCGAACCGGATCTCGTGCGTCGCGACGGTGTCGTTCTCGTTGACGATCGGCAGCACGCGGAGCCCGAGCAGGCGCTCCATGGCGCGTCGCGCGTTCTGCCGCGGCGTGGGATCCTCCAGATCGCCGGCCGTCAGCAGCACCTGGCCCGCGAGGATCTGGTGGCGCCGCAGACTCGTCTGGTACCGCCACATGAGGACGTTCTGCCCCACGGCGGCAGCGGCCTGCTGCGTGGCCAGGTCTTCGGGCCGGCCCGACAGATCGAGGAACGGGATCGCGGTCGCGATCGCACCGGAGGACACGAGCACGACCTCCGCGCCGCGCGCGTGCGCGGCGGCGAGGGCGTCGACCAGCGGGTCGATCTGTCCGGCGTTGTCCCCGGACACCGAGGACGAGCCGACCTTGACGACGATGCGCGTCGCGTTGGGGATGTCTGACCGGCTGCGCGGGATCACTCCTCGTTCTCCTCCTCATCGTCGGACCACAGGCCGGCCTCGCGCTCACGCTGGAGCTCGGCGCGGGCCTGGGCCTTCGCATCCATCCGCTCGTGGTAGTCCTGCTTGCGCTCGGCGCGCGTCGCGCGCCGGCTGTCGTCGAGCCGCACATCGGTGCCGCGCGGCGCGGTCATCAACTCGGCCGTCGAGGTCAGGGTCGGCTCCCAGTCGAAGACCACACCTGCTCCGGGGCCGATCACGACAGTCGAGCCCGCGACCGCGCCGGCGCGCACGAGTTCGTCCTCGACGCCGAGCTTCGCGAGCCGGTCGGCGAGGAAGCCCACGGCCTCATCGTTCGTGAAGTCCGTCTGGTGCACCCAGCGCTCGGGCTTGGCGCCCAGGACACGGTACGTCGTGCCGTACGTGCCGCCCTCAGGGCGGACCACGAACTCCCGCGCGTCGACCGCTTTCGGTCGCATGATGATGCGAGGACCGGCGGGGGCCGCCGCCGCTTCACGGCGCGCCTCGTCGACGATGTCACCGAGCGCGAAGCCCAGCTGTCGCAGCCCCTCGTGCGACACAGTCGAGATCTCGAACACGCGGTACCCGCGTGATTCCAGCTCGGGGCGCACGAACTCGGCGAGCTCGCGCGCCTCGGGGACGTCGATCTTGTTCAGCGCGACGAGCTGCGGCCGGTCGAGCAGCGGCACCTGGCCATCGGGCACGGGGTACGCCTCGAGCTCGCGACGGATCACCTCGAGGTCGCTGAGCGGGTCGCGTCCGGGTTCCAGCGTCGCGCAGTCGAGCACGTGCAGCAGCGCCGAGCAGCGCTCCACATGACGCAGGAACTCGAGGCCGAGCCCCTTGCCCTCGCTGGCGCCCTCGATGAGGCCCGGCACATCCGCGACGGTGAACCGGTGGTCGCCGGCTTGGACAACACCGAGGTTCGGGTGCAGCGTCGTGAACGGGTAGTCCGCGATCTTCGGCCGCGCGGCGGACATGGCCGCGATGAGGCTCGACTTGCCCGCCGAGGGGAAGCCGACGAGCGCGACATCCGCAATCGTCTTCAGCTCGAGGGTGACCTCGCCCTCGTACCCTGGCGTACCGAGCAGCGCGAAGCCAGGCGCCTTCCGTTTCGTGGTCGCGAGCGCGGCGTTGCCGAGTCCGCCCTGGCCGCCGGGGGCGACGACGAACCGCATGCCCGGCTCGTTCAGATCGGCGAGCTCGACACCCGACTCGTCTTTCACGACCGTCCCCACCGGCACGGGCAGCTCGACCTCTTCGCCGGTGGCGCCCGATCGGTTGTCACCCATGCCGGGCTGACCGTTGGGCGAGGTGCGATGGGGTCGGCCATGGTACGCGAGCAGCGTCGTGACCTGCGCATCGGCGACGAGCACGATGTCGCCGCCGTCGCCGCCGTTGCCGCCGTCTGGACCCGCGAGTGGCTTGAACTTCTCGCGCCGGACGGACACGCAGCCGTTGCCGCCGTGGCCGGCCTTCACGAACAGCCGCACCTCATCGACGAAGCTCACCATGAGCGGATCCCTTCTGACCCGTGGAAACACGTGAGGGCGAGCCGAAGCCCGCCCTCACGAGAAAGGTGATCGACTACGCGTCGACCGCGACGATGTTGACGACCTTGCGGCCGCCCTTCGCACCGAACTCGACCGCGCCGGCCTCGAGTGCGAACAGCGTGTCGTCGCCACCGCGACCGACGCCCGCGCCGGGGTGGAAGTGCGTGCCGCGCTGACGGACGAGAATCTCGCCGGCCTTCACGACCTGGCCGCCGAAACGCTTCACGCCGAGGCGCTGGGCGTTCGAGTCACGACCATTGCGAGTGGAGCTCGCTCCCTTTTTGTGTGCCATGTGAGTCTCTCCTCAGCCGTTACTTGATGCCGGTGACCTTGACGCGCGTGAGCTCCTGACGGTGGCCCTGGCGCTTCTTGTAGCCGGTCTTGTTCTTGAACTTCTGGATCACGATCTTCGGGCCGCGGAGGTCGCCGAGGACCTCAGCCGTGACCGTGACCTTCGCGAGCGACTTGGCGTCGGAGGTGATCTTGTCGCCGTCGACGAGGAGGACGGGGGTGAGCTGAACCGAGCCGTTCTCGTCTGCCTTGATGCGGTCCATCGTCACGATGGTGCCGACCTCGACCTTCTCCTGCCGGCCGCCGGCGCGCACTACTGCGTAAACCACTACTCGTACCTATCTACTGAATGGATGTCACTGATTTGAACGTCACTGCGCCGGACCCCAGCGGGAAGGAGGGTCGTGCCAGAAAACTGTGCGGTCGCTCTGGGATAAGCAGAGCGCACCAGCGGTCGAGTTTACCGGATGCCTCGTGGCCGGTCAAACGCGGTCCGGGTGGGGTCGGCGCGCCGGGAGAACCCCCGCGCTCAGCGGACCGTGCGGACGCCGCGCGGGCAGACTTCCACCACGACCATCCTGGCGCCTCCGAGGTGCCAACCCGGTCGAACACCCGGGCATGCCGCGATCATGACCTTCCAGCCACGGCGCCACTACTTCTCCACAGGCGCGGAGATGCACCCGGCTATCCACAGGAGGATGTGCTGGTCACATGCGATTTCCGCCGCGGTTCGAATGTCGGCGGGTGGCGGCAGACTTCTTCGCATGACGACCGCGCCGCTCGACCACGTACGCACCGATCTCGGTGCGCTGCTCGAAGCGTGGACCGATGCGCAGCCCGCGTTCGCGGGCGCGGGGAGCGGCGAGCGGGCGTTCGACGAGCTGACCGGGCCCGGCTTGGTACGCGTGATCGAACGTGCGGCGCAGGTGAAGCGATCGCTGGATGCGTTTCTCGCTCGTGCCGTGGATGCGGTTGCAGCACAGTCGGGAGCCGAGTTCGGCACCGACGGACTCGCGAAGCAGCACGGGCATTCGAGCCCGGTCCGACTGGTGGCCGCAGCGACCGGTGGCGCGCCCGCGGAGGCGTCGCGCCTCATCGCGGTCGGCGCGGCGACCCGGAGACGCAGGTCATTCGCCGGAGAAGAGCTCCCGGCGAAGTTCGAGCACGTGCGCACCGCGCTCGATGCCGGCGGCCTCAGCATCGAGGCTGCGGGGCTGATCACGGGCATGCGCCCGCGTCGAGCTGGGAGCCGAGCCCGGCCGGCTGCGAGCCTACGAGCAGAACCTCGTCGAGGTCGCGACCGGTCAGCCGCTCTCGCTCGTCGCACGAGCGGTCAGACTCGCGGAAGCCAGGCTCGACGAGGGCCGGCTCGCTCCCGCCGATGCACGAATGTACGCTGAGCGCTCACTGAGCTTCCGGGAAGGCCCCGACGGGATGTTTCACCTCAGGGGGCGCCTCGACCCGATCACCGCAGCTCCCCTCAAGGCAGCGCTCGACGCCGTGGTCGGCGACGCGCTCCGCAGACGCAGCTCCGGCGCTTCGTCGTCCGGTGCCGCCGACTCGTCAGGTGCCGTGATCGAAGATCGGCGCTCGATCTCACAACTGCACGCCGATGCGCTGGCGGAACTCGCGAGCCATGCGCTCGGGTGCGACCGTGCTCCGGGGTCCTTGCCTACCACCACGGTCGTGGTGCGGATGAGTGTCGAGGCCCTCCGCGACGGCCTCGGCGTCGCGGAGATCGACGGCATCGACCGTCGGATCGCCGCAGCGACGGCGCGCAAACTCGCCGCCGACGCGGAACTCATCCCGATGGTGCTCGGCGGCGAGAGCACGCCACTCGATCTGGGCCGCGGGGCCCGTCTCTTCAGCCGCTCGCAACGACTCGCCCTGATGGAACGCGACGGCGGATGCGCCTCGTGCGGCGCCAACATCACCTACGCCCACGCACATCACATCGAGTGGTGGTCGCGCGGCGGGGCGACCGATCTGTCCAACGGAGTCATGCTCTGCTCCCACTGCCACCACCAGATCCACGATCACGGCTGGCAGATCCGTATCGGGAATGTGGGCGGTCGCGGGGATTCGCTCGGCTCGGTGTGGTTCATCCCACCGCCGCACATCGACCCGCAACAGGTGGCCCGTCTCGGCGGCCGAGCGCGCTTCGATTCGGCACCTGCACCGCAACGGCAACCGCAACCGCAACCGCATTCGCATGCGCAACCACACACGAAGCCCGCGCTCGTGCGCCTTCCAGACCCTGTGCCGGAGCGTCCGTCGGGTGCGGCGTAGCCTCGGACCATGACGCCGCGACACGGAGAGCTCGCATGATTCTCATCGACACGCCGCTCTGGCCGAACCACGGCACGCTCTGGAGCCACCTCGTCAGCGACGAATCCCTGGAGGAGCTGCACGCGTTCGCCCGGCGCGCGGGCGTCCCGTCGCGAGCATTCGATCTCGACCACTACGACGTCCCGCAGGAACGCTACGGCGAGCTCGTCGCTGCGGGGGCGACGCCGGTCGGGCCTCGTGAACTCGTCCGGCGTCTCGCCCGCAGCGGACTCCGGGTCACGCCCAAAGCGCGACACGGACGCGACACGACCGACTGAGCCGGCCGGTCAGCGCAGCCAGGCCCAGCGCAGCCAAGCCCAGCGCCGCCGGGCCCAGCGCAGCCAGGCCCAGCGCCGCCGGGCCCAGCGCCGCCGGGCCCAGCGCAGCCGGGCTCAGCGCTGCGTGACCCAACCGCGCCGCAGCTCGACTCAGCCTTCCTCGCCGCGCTCGCCGTCGCCGTCGCCGGCGCCGTCGCCGTCGCCGTCGGGCCGGACGATCACCGGCGCGGAGCCGTTGCCACTGAGCGCGGCGGTGGACACACGCCGGCTCCGGCTGCGCCCCTCCCCCGCCTTCTTCGGCGCGGGCAGCGCATCGAGCACCGATCCGAGCAGCGCATCGGGGTCGGCCGCCGGACGCGGACGCTCGCGACGCTCGGGCAGATCGGGCAGACCCGGGAGGTCGAGCGTCGGCGCGGCCGCCGGAACCGACGCCCGCTCCCGCTCCGTCGCAACGTGCTTCCCATGGGCGGGGACTTCCGCCGGCGCGGGAGCATCCGCCCGCTCCGACCTGCTCGACGCGTCCGCCCCGCGCGGCGCGGCGCCGGCCTGCGACGCCTCAGCGCCCTGCGCTGCCGGGGCCGACTGCTCCTTCGACGCGCGACGGTTCCGACCACGGCGACCGCGGGGCGCGGTGTCGGCCGACGTGTCCGCCTGCGCGGGGCCCGAGCCGGACCCGCGAGCCGCACCGGAATCGTGGCGCTCGTCGCGGACGGCCCCACCGTCGGACACGTCGTCCTTCCGGGCGTCACCCTTGGGCGCGTCACCCTTCGACGCGTCGCCCTTGGGCGCGTCACCCTTCGATGCGTCGCCCTTGGTCTCATCGCCCTTCCGAGCATCACCCTTCGACGCCTCGCCCTTCGACGCGTCGCCCTTGGGCGCGTCACCCTTCGATGCGTCGCCCTTGGTCTCATCGCCCGCCGGATGCGCGATGGTCGACGCCGCGATCTTCGCGAGCGCGTTCTTCACGTCCTCGGTGATCTCGTGCGCCCCGGTGTGGTGCGCCGAGGCGGGCGCGGGCGCCTGCTGCTGCGACTCGCGCGAACCACCGTTGCCGCCACCATTGCCGCCGTTGCCGCCGCGGTTGCGGCGCCCGCCGCGCTCGACCTGCTGCTGCGGGGCCCGGTGCTTCATGATCGGTTCATGGTGCACGACGATGCCGCGTCCCGCGCAGACCTCGCACGGTTCGCTGAAGGTCTCGAGCAACCCGAGGCCGAGCTTCTTGCGCGTCATCTGGACGAGTCCGAGCGAGGTGACCTCAGCGACCTGATGCTTGGTCCGGTCCCGCGAGAGGCACTCGACGAGCCGGCGCAGCACGAGGTCGCGATTGGACTCGAGGACCATGTCGATGAAGTCGACGACGATGATGCCGCCGATATCCCGCAGTCGCAGCTGCCGGACGACTTCCTCCGCGGCCTCAAGGTTGTTCTTGGTGACCGTTTCCTCGAGGTTGCCACCTGAACCGACGAACTTGCCGGTGTTCACGTCGACGACGGTCATGGCCTCGGTACGGTCGATCACGAGTGACCCGCCGGACGGCAGCCACACCTTCCGATCAAGCGCCTTCTCGATCTGCTCGGAGATGCGGTACTCGTCGAACGCGTCACGCTCGCCGGTGTACGCCTCAACACGTTCGAGCAGGTCGGGGGCGACGGCACGCAAGTACTTCTCGATGGTGGCTTTGGCCTCGTCGCCCGCGATGATCATCTTCTGGAAATCCTCGTTGAAGACGTCGCGGACGATCTTCACGAGCAGGTCGGGCTCAGAGTGCAGCAGCGCGGGCGCCTGCACCTTGCCGAGCGAGGCCGAGATGTCGGCCCACTGCGCGGCGAGACGGTTGACGTCGAGGGTGAGCTGCTCCTCGGTGGCCCCCTCGGCGGCCGTGCGCACGATCACGCCGACGTTCTCCGGCAGCACGGCCTTCAGGATCTTCTTCAACCGTGCGCGCTCGGTGTCCGGGAGCTTCCGGCTGATGCCGTTCATCGATCCGTTAGGCACGTACACGAGGTACCGGCCCGGCAGGGAGACCTGGCTCGTGAGCCTCGCGCCCTTGTGCCCGACCGGGTCCTTCGTGACCTGCACGAGCACCTGGTCGCCGGGCTTCAGTGCGAGCTCGATGCGCCGGGGCTGGTTCTTCTCACCGTTCTCCGCGGCGGCGTCCCAGTCGACCTCGCCGGAGTACAGCACGGCGTTGCGCCCGCGACCGATGTCGACGAACGCCGCCTCCATGCTCGGCAGCACGTTCTGCACGCGGCCGAGGTACACGTTCCCGATGAGGGATGCGTCCTGGTTGCGAGCCACGTAGTGCTCGACGAGGACGCCATCCTCGAGCACGCCGATCTGGATGCGGCCGCCCTTCTGACGGACGATCATCTGCCGGTCGACCGACTCGCGGCGCGCGAGGAACTCCGACTCGGTGATGACGGCGCGGCGACGCCCGGCGTCGCGCCCGTCACGGCGCCGCTGCTTCTTCGCCTCGAGCCGCGTCGAGCCCTTGACCTTCTGCGGCTCGGTGATGAGCTCGGGTTCCCGGGGCTTGCGGACCTTGACGACCGTGTTCGCGGGCTCGTCACCTTGGCTCCGGGCATCCTCGCCGCTCCGGCGGCGCGTCCGGCGACGGACGCTCGATCCCGACTCGTCGGCCGGACCCGGAGAGTCCCCCTGGGATGCGTCCGGCACCTTCAGGATGGGCGGCGCCCGGAAAATCAGCGAGGTGGTGGTGAGCCCGGTCGGGATCGGCTCGAGCTCGGGCGCCACGCGCGCGGGGGATGCCTCGTCGGCCTCGGCCTCGTCGGCCTCGGCCTCGTCGGCCGCTGTGTCGAGCGCGGCGGCTGCCGCCGTGTCGGCGGCGGTCGTGTCGGATGCCCTGTCGGGGGTCGTGTCGGATGCCCCGTCGGCGGCAGCGCTGGTCGTGTCGGATGCCCCGTCGGCGGCAGCGCCGGTCGCGGCCGGCTCCTCGGCCGCGCGCTCCGCCGCAGCGGGCGCACCCGGCGCGGGGGTACGCGGCGGCTCGCCGCTCTCCGTCGTCACGGGCTCCCCGCCGGCCGCGGGCGCGCTCTTCGAGCGGGCTCGCCGTGAGCCGAAGAGGCCACGTCGCCGGGGCGTGCCGTCATTGCCGGTGTCGTTCGTCTGCTGGTTGTTGCCTTCCACCATCTCTGGTGCACTCCTATGCCGGTCGGAATGGCCGCGCCACCCTTCTCCGGTACTCCTCGGAGCGGGATCGCGCTGGGCGCGTCCCCGCCAAACCTTCTCTGCGGCGCCCGGCGTCAGCCGGGTCGCCTCCTCTTCGCGGTGTGTTCACCGCCGCACGGATGCCAGGCATCCTCAAAGCCTTCGTTGGCGCCGAACCGGGCGCGGCCCGGACGACTGACTCGATTATCGCATGCCCGCACAGCCGCGTGCTGAACCGGCGTGCCATAATCCGACCATGCCCGACACTCAGGCCCGCTCCGGCACGCGTGCGCTCGGCGTCTTCCTGGTGATCGCGGGGGCGCTCGGCCTCCTCGCGGCGTTCGAGCTCACCCTCGAGAAGTTCGCCACGCTGGCCGACCCCGACTACGACCCGGCGTGCAACGTCGGGGTGCTGGTCGGGTGCAGCGTCAACCTCGGGTCGTGGCAGGGCGCCGTCTTCGGGTTTCCGAACCCGGTCATCGGGCTCATGGCCTGGCCAGTCGTGATCACCATCGGCGTCGCCCTGATCTCGCGAGTGCGCTTTCCCCGCTGGTTCTGGCTGGGCTTCAACCTCGGCGTGGCGACCGCCCTCGTGTTCGTCGGCTGGCTGATCGCGCAGAGCATCTACGTCCTCGACGTGCTCTGCCCCTGGTGCATGCTGACCTGGGCCGTGACCATCCCGGTGTTCTGGGCGGTGACCCTCGACAACCTGCGCGCAGGCCGGATCCCGGCCTCGGCGCGCGTGCGACGCCTCGCGTCCGGATGGTACAACTGGATCCCGGTGATCACCGTCGTCTGCTACGCCGTGGTCGTCCTGCTCGCACAGGCGCAGATGAACGCCATTCCCCGAGTCATGATCGACCTGCAGAACCTGTTCCGCTAGTCGCGAATCTCGCTCGCCGCCTCCCGCCCCTCGACCACCGATCCCGTCGGCCGAGGGGGCGAGCGACGAAGGAGCACGCGTCTCGAGACCCGAACTCCGCGCCCCGAGACCGCGTGGGCGCTCAGGCGAACCAGAGCGCAAGCTCGCGCTCGGCGGACTCGACCGAGTCCGACCCGTGCACGAGGTTCTGCTGCACCGCGAGACCCCAGTCGCGACCGAAGTCGCCACGGATCGTGCCGGGCGCGGCGGTCGTGGGATCGGTGGTGCCCGCGAGCACCCGGAAGCCCTCGATGACCCGGTTGCCAGCGACGCGCATCGCGACGATCGGACCGGTCTGCATGAACTCCATCAGCGGCTCGTAGAACGGCTTGCCCTCGTGCTCGGCGTAGTGCGCGGCGAGCAGCGACCGCTCGGCCTGCACGAGCCGGATGTCGACGAGCGAGTAGCCCTTCGCCTCGATCCGGCGGAGGATCTCGCCGGTCAGATTGCGGGCGACGCCGTCGGGCTTGATGAGGACGAGGGTCTCCTCGATGGCGGTGGTCATGAATGTTCCTTCCCGGCCGCATCGGCGGCGGCCCTGTCTCGGTCGATACGTGCGCCGACGACCATGCAGTACGCCCACATGCCGCCGAACACGGCCCCGACGATGAACATCGCCGGGTTGAGGATCCCTGAGGCCAGGATGAGCACCTGGATGGCCCAGCCCAGCCCGTACGCCCAGGGGTGACGCAGCAGCCCGATCGTCGCGATCGTGAGCAGCACGGCGACGCCGCCGACCACGAGGATGGACCATCGCGGCAGGCCGAACGGCGTCTGCCCCTCGACCGCGAGTCCCCAGATGGCGAGCGCCGCGAGAAACACCACGAAGATCTCGAAGGCGAGCACGATCGATGCGAGGCTCTGGCGCAGGGACCGGGCCGGGCGCGCCGCGTCGGGTGCGGGCAGGGCGGTTTCGCTCATTCGTGGCCCCACTCACGGTCGTGCGCGAAGGCGAGGGTGTCGCCGACGAGCGTGATCGAGCCCGTCACGACCACCCCGCGCCCCGGTGCCTCGGCGGCCCAGTCGCGTGCGGTCTCGAGCGCGTCCTCGTACCGTTCGACGACCTGGACCCGCTCGGGGCCGACGAGCGCGGCGACGGTCCGGCCGAGCACCTCGGCCGGCAGCGCCCGCTCGGACTCCGATTGTGTGACGACGAAGGTCGCCCCGGTGCGTTCCAGTTCGCGCACGATGCCCTCGGCGTCCTTGTCGGCGAGGATGCCGAGCACGATGACGAGTTCACTGAAGTCGAAGTACTCCGTCAGCGCAGCCACGAGCGACTCGGCGCCGTTGGGGTTGTGCGCGGCGTCGACGATCACGGTCGGCTCGCTCGCGATCCGCTGCAATCGGCCGGGCGAGCTGACGGATGCGAGCCCCTCGGTGACGACCTCATCGGCGAGGCGGACCGCACCGCCGCCGACGAACGACTCGACGGCCGCGATCGCGAGCGCGGCGTTCTCCGCCTGGTGGCGTCCGAAGAGCGGCAGGGCGAGGTCGCGGTACTCGCCCGCGAGCCCACGGACCGAGATCACCTGGCCACCGACGGCCACCTGGCTGTCGAGCACGGCGAACCCGCCGCCCTCGACGGCGAGCGTGCCGTCGTGACGTTCGGCGGCCTCGTTCAGCACCGTCAGCACCTCGGGCGGCTGGAACGCCGTGACGACCGCCGCGCCGGGCTTGATGATGCCGGATTTCGTGCGGGCGATCTCGGCGACGGTGCGGCCGAGGCGCTGCATGTGGTCGAGGGCGATCGGGGTGAAGACGGCGACCTGCCCGTCGGCGACGTTCGTGGAGTCCCACTCGCCGCCCATGCCCACCTCGAGCACGACGACGTCGACCGGTGCATCGGCGAACACCGCGAACGCGAGCACGGTGAGGGCCTCGAAGAACGTCAGTGGGGGCTCGCCGTTCGCGGTCAGTTCCCCGTCGACGAGGGCGATGTACGGCGTGATCTCCGACCAGATGCGCGCAACGTCGGCGTCACCGACCGCCTCGCCGTCGATGCGGATCCGCTCGGTGAAGCGCTCGAGGTGCGGACTCGTCATGAGTCCGGTGCGCAGCCCGCCGGCGCGCAGCAGGCTCTCGATGAGCCGCGCGGTGGAGGTCTTGCCGTTCGTGCCGGTGAGATGGATCACCGGCGCGGCGCGGTGCGGGTCGCCGAGCACCTCGACCGCGCGCCGCGTGGCCGAGAGCCGCGGTTCGGGCGCCTGCTCGCCGACGCGTTCCAGCAGCGCCCGGTAGACGGCGTCGGCGGCCTCACGGTCCAGGACGTTCTCGTCGGTCATCGCTTCTCCAGGTCGACGAGCAGCGTCGACGACTCGCCGACGGCGCGCGCGCCGTCGATCTCCGACAGGGTGCCTCCCGCGCCGTCGAGCACGGAGATGTCGAGCTCGACCGCGAGCGTCTCGCCGGCGATCAGCTCGCGGTGCGTCGCGGCGGCCTCGGCACCGCTCGGATCGAGCGTGAGCGCGAGCCGGATGCGATCCCCGACCTCGAGCCCACGGGCCTTCCGGGTCTCCTGCACGACCCGCACGATGTCGCGGGCGAGGCCCTCGGCCTCGAGCGCGGGGGTCGTCGCGGTGTCGAGGATCACGAAGCCGCCGTCGGCCAGCAGACCGAGCGCGCGCTCACCGTCGCCGGCGCCGGCCTCGAGGACGAGGTCGTACTCCCCAGGCTCGAGCGCGATGCCACCGGCGGCGACGCCGTCGCCGTTCGCGGACCAGTCGCCGGCTCGCGCCGCCTGGATGGCCTGCTGCACCGACTTGCCGAGCCGCGGCCCGGCGGCCCGTGCGTTCACGGTGAGCCGCTTCGTCACGCCGAACCGGTCGGCGCTCGACGCGTCGAGCTCGACGAGCTCGACCCGCTTCACGTTGAGCTCGTCGCGGAGGATCGCCTCGAACGGCGACAGCGCCGAGGCATCCGTCGAGACGACCGTAAGCGACGAGAGCGGAAGACGCACGCGTCGACCCGCCTGTTTGCGCAGCGCGAGCGTCGTGCTCGAGATCTCGCGGACGGCATCCATCGCCGCGACCAATGCGGGGTCGGCCGGGAACTCGGCCGCAAGCGGCCAGTCCTCGAGGTGGACGCTCCGCCCGCCGGTGAGCCCTCGCCAGACCTGCTCGCTCGTGAGCGGGAGCAGCGGCGACGCGAGACGGGTGAGCGTCTCGAGCACGGTGAAGAGCGTGTCGAACGCCTCGGCGCCCCGGCCGTCGGCGTCGACGCCCACCCAGAACCGGTCGCGGGACCGACGCACGTACCAGTTGGTCAGCACGTCGGCGAAGTCGCGGAGCTTCTGCGCGGCCAGGGTCGAGTCGAACGCGTCGAGGTCGGCCGTGACCGCCTCCACGAGGTCGTGCAGCTTCGCGAGCAGGTACCGGTCGAGCACGTCCGTCGAATCGGTCCGGCGGACCGCCTCGTAGCCACCCTCCCTCGCGGTGTTCGCATAGAGCGAGAAGAAGTACCAGGTGCTCCAGAGCGGCAGCATGAGCTGGCGGACGCCCTCGCGGATGCCCTCCTCGGTGACGACGAGGTTGCCGCCCCGCAGCACCGAGCTGGACATCAGGAACCAGCGCATCGCATCCGAGCCGTCACGGTCGAACACCTCGGCGACATCCGGGTAGTTGCGCAGCGACTTGGACATCTTCTGCCCGTCGCTGCCGAGGACGATGCCATGGCTCACGACGTTCTTGTACGCCGACCGGCCGAACAGGGCGGTCGAGAGCACGTGCATGACGTAGAACCAGCCACGCGTCTGCCCGATGTACTCGACGATGTAGTCGGCGGGGTGGTGCGTGTCGAACCAATCTTGGTTCTCGAACGGGTAGTGCACCTGCGCGAACGGCATCGACCCCGAATCGAACCACACGTCGAGCACATCGGGGATGCGGCGCATCGTGGACTGCCCGGTGGGGTCGTCGGGATTCGGCCGGGTGAGATCGTCGATGTACGGCCGGTGCAGATCCGGCTCGCCGTGCGCGTTCAGCGGCAGCCGGCCGAAGTCGCGCTCGAGCTCCTCGAGTGAGCCGTAGACGTCGATCCGCGGATAGTCGGGGTTGTCGCTCTTCCACACCGGGATGGGCGAGCCGAAGTACCGGTTGCGGCTGATCGACCAGTCCCGCGCGTTCGCGACCCATTTGCCGAACTGGCCGTCCTTGACGTTCTCGGGCACCCAGTTGATCGACTGGTTGAGCTCGCTCATCTCGTCGCGGAACTCGGGCACCCGCACGAACCAGCTCGACACCGCCTTGTAGATCAGGGGGTTCCGGCACCGCCAGCAGTGCGGGTAGGAGTGCTCGTAGCTCGCCTGGCGGAGCAGGCGCCCCTCGGCCTTCAGCAACTGCGTCAGCGGCTTGTTGGCGTCGCTCCACAGCATGCCGGCGACATCGGTCACCGCGGGCAGGAAGCGGCCGGCATCGTCGAGCGAAAGGATGACCGGGATGCCGTTGGCCTCGCCGACCTTCTGGTCTTCTTCACCATAGGCGGGGGCCTGGTGCACGATGCCCGTGCCGTCGTCGGTGGTCACGTAGTCGGCGACGAGGATGCGCCAGGCATCCTGCAGCCCGTACGCCTCGACGTCGGCGTAGTAGTCGAAGAGCCGGTCGTAGGTGATGTCCTCGAGCTCGGCGCCGCGGAAGGTCCGCGTCACCGCCGCGCGTGCCGCCTCGGCCGACTCGTAGCCGAGTTCCTTGGCATAGTTGCCCACGAGATCGCGAGCGAGCAGGTAGTCGGCACTGAGCACCTCGTGGTCGCCCCCCGCGGTGACCAGCTCGCGGTTCACGGTCGCGTCGGGCGTGCCGTTGGGGCCCGCGGGAACCACGGCGTAGTCGATGTCGGGACCCACCGCGAGCGCGAAGTTCGTCGGCAGCGTCCACGGCGTGGTCGTCCACGCGAGGGCGCGGGTGCCCGTGAGGCCGAGCGTCTCGGCCTTCGGCCCGGTGAGCGGGAAGGTCACGGTCACCGTCTGGTCCTGACGCATCTTGTAGACGTCGTCGTCCATGCGCAGCTCGTGGTTCGACAGCGGGGTCTGGTCGCGCCAGCAGTACGGCAGCACTCGGTAGCCCTCGTACGCGAGACCGCGCTCATGCAGCTGCTTGAACGCCCAGATGACCGACTCCATGTAGGTCACGTCGAGCGTCTTGTAGTCGTGTTCGAAGTCGACCCAGCGCGCCTGGCGGGTGACGTATTCCTGCCACTCCTTGGTGTAGCGCAGCACGGATGAGCGGGCGGCCTCGTTGAAGGCCGCGATGCCCATCTCCTCGATCTGGCTCTTGTCGGTGATGCCGAGCTGGCGTTCGGCCTCGAGCTCGGCCGGCAGGCCGTGCGTGTCCCAGCCGAAACGGCGGTGCACCTGCTTGCCGCGCATGGTCTGGAATCGCGGGAAGACATCCTTCGCGTAGCCCGTGAGCAGATGTCCGTAGTGCGGCAGGCCGTTGGCGAAGGGCGGGCCGTCGTAGAAGACCCACTCGGGTGCGCCCTCTCGCAGGTCGATCGACGCCTGGAAGGTGTCGTCGGCCTTCCAGTACGCGAGGATCTGCTCCTCGATGGCCGGGAAATCCGGGGAGGGGGTCACGCCGTGGTCGTCTGGGGTGCGCGGGTACACGCTCGCTCCTTGCGGGGACGGATGCTTCGCGAGGACGCCGCCGGCCCGATTGAGCCCGCGTCGCGGTACCACCTCGCGTGTCCCGGGCGCAGCCCGAGACCCCTCGTTCATTGGCGATGACGGGCCAGCCCCGTTCGGTTCTACTGACGCTCGGCCGCTCCGGCACCCATGGGTGCGAACGGCCTCACGCGTTCTTCCGAAGACTCCCCGGTGATGGCCGGATCGCAGTCGATCGCCCAAGTCTACCGTCTCCCGCATACGGCGCCGCGACGGATGCCTCGTCAGCGGTACGCGGCCCTGATGAGCTCGACCAGCGCGTGCTCGCCGACCCCGTTCAGCTTCGCCTCGTCGACGAGATCGTGGATGGCTCCGGCGAGCGCGGTGTGATGGCCGAGCCGCACGACGACGACGGCTCCGCGGCCGGGGTGCAGCTCGATGAGGCGCTCGTCGCGGAGCAGGCGGTAGGCGCGGAGGACGGTGTGCACGTTCAGGTGCAGGTCGGCGGCGAGTCGCCGAGCGGGCGGCAGACGCTCGCCGAACGCGATGCGACCGTCGACGATCGAGGCGCGGATTCCCGAGGCGAGCTGGTGGAACAGCGGTTCGGGGCGTGCCGGGTCGACGTTGATGAGCATGAAATGAGCGTATTGTGCGAGTAGGACTCGCACAACTTGCTGGTTCCGTCGCGCCATCGCTGTCAGGATGGGCGTCGTGAATGCGCCCCTCTCCCCCGCAGCCCACCACCGCATGCCTCGCCGAATCGTCATGTCGGCCATCGCCGTCACGGCAGCCTCGCTCGCGCTCGGCTCCTGCACGAGCGATGGCTCCGGCGCACCCGGGGCGGCCGCCGACGGCGGCACCCTCGTCTACGCGACCGGCGATGCGGAGCCGACCTGCCTCGACCCGCACGTCGGGGGCAACTATCCGCAGGCGCTCGCGGCCACCCAGTTCCTGGAGTCCCTGGTCTCGCGCGACGCCGACGGTGAGATCATCCCGTGGCTCGCCGAGTCGTGGCAGGTCTCGGAGGACGGCCTCACCTGGGACTTCGAGCTCAAGGACGGGATCTCCTTCACCGACGGCACACCCTTCGATGCGGCCGCCGTGCAGGCGAACGTCGAGCACATCCAGAATCCCGACACGGCATCCTCGACCGGGTGGCTGGCGCTCGCGAAGGTCGAGCGCGTCGAGGCGGTCGATGCGACCCATGCCCGCTTCCACCTGAGCGCGCCGGACAGCGCGCTCCTCGAGTCGTTGAGCCAGCCCTGGGTTGCGATCGAGTCGCCGACGGCCCTCGCGAGGGGCACCGACGAGAACTGCCTCGCGCCCGTGGGCACCGGCCCGTTCTCGGTCGAGTCCTGGACACCGCAGGACCGGATCGTGTTCGTGAAGAACCCGGAGTACGCCTCCGCGCCGGCTGATGCCGGTCATGACGGGCCCGCCTACCTCGACCGCATCGAGTGGCGCTTCCTCCCGGACTCGGCCACCCGCTACGCGGCACTCCAGGCGGGTGAGGTCCAGGTCATCGACAATGCGCAGCCCGACACCATCGCCGCGGCGTCGGACGCCGCCGGGATCACCGAACTCGACGCGCCCCGGCCGGGCGCCGCGAACCGCATCGAGCTGAACTCGAGCACGCCCCCGTTCGACGACGTCCGGGTGCGTGAGGCGTTCGTCCGCGCCGTCGACGTCGACGCCGGCATCGACGCCCTGTTCTTCGGCACCGCCGAGCGCGGCACCTCGCCGCTCTCGAGCGTGGAGCCGACGGCGTACAGCGAGCCGGGACTGTTCACGGTCGACCCCGACCGCGCGGACGAGCTGCTCGACGAGGCCGGCTGGACGGAGCGCGACGCGGACGGCACGCGCATGAAGGACGGCACCCGGCTCACGCTGCGCTTTCCCGTGAGCACGAACCAGTCGACGCCGGCCGAGCAGTCGCTGTTCCAGCAGCTCGCAGCGGGGGCGCGTGACGTCGGCTTCGACGTCGAGCTCACGCCGCTGGACCTGTCCAGCTGGTACGCGGCCCTCGCGGCGCACGAGTACGAGCTCGTGAGCGCGCCGTATACCAAGGTCGGCCCCGACGTCCTGCGCATCCTGTACCACTCGGCGAGCACGGTGCCCGCGCCGAGCGGCTACTTCGCGAACCTCGCGCAGGTGCGCGATCCCGAGATCGACGCCCTGCTCGAGCAGGCCTCGGCGTCGCAGGACACCGACGCCCGCGCCGCCATCTACCGTGACGTGCAGCAGCGCGTGCTCGAGGGCTACTACCTGCTGCCGATCTACGATCAGCAGAACCATTACCTCCTGAGCACGCGGGTCGAGGGCGTCCGCGCCATGCCGACGGTCTCCACGCCGACATTCCTCGACGCGCGTCTGACCGAGTGAGCGGGCCGCGCGCGAGACCGGCGCGCGCCCGATCCCGTTCGATGGCGCGCCGACTGGGCGTGCGCGCCGCCGGCGGCCTGTTCGTGCTCTGGGCCGTCGCGACGATCACCTTCTTCGTCATCCGCCTGATCCCAGGAGACCCCGCTGCGGCGATCCTCGGCGGCCCGGGATCGCAGGCGAGCGACGCTGCGCTGGCCGCTGTTCGGGAGGAGTACGGGCTCGACCTGCCCGTCTGGCAGCAGTACCTCCTCGCGCTCGGACGGATGGCGACGCTCGATTTCGGCACCTCGTACGCGCTCCGGCAACCGGTGGCCGACGTGATCGGCGCCCAGCTGCCGGGAACGTTCCTGTTGGCGTTGCTCGCGCTGATCGTGGCGTGGGTCGTCGCGGTCGCCCTCGCGCTCTTCTCGACGCTGGGAGTGGGCGATACGTCCCGCGGCCTCGGGCGTGCCGCGGCCGCGGTGGGCGGCACGCTCGAGACCGTCGCCGCCGCGCTGCCGCACTTCTGGCTGGCGGCCGTGCTCGTCGTCGTCTTCAGTTCGTGGCTTCGTCTGCTCCCGCCGGTGAGCACGGGCGACGCGGCCGGGCTGGTGCTCCCGGTGCTGACGCTGGCCATTCCCGTGGCCGGCTTCCTCGCACAGGTCATGCGCGAGTCGCTGCTGGACGCGCTCGCCACCCCGTACGCGCTCTCCGCACGGGCCCGCGGCGAGACGGAATGGGGCGTACGAATGCGGCACGCGCTCCGGCACGCGGCGCTCCCCGGGGTGAATCTCAGCGCCTGGGCGTTCGGCTACCTCGTCTCCGGTGCAGTCGTCGTCGAGACGATCTTCGCCCGCCCCGGGCTCGGTCGTTCGCTGCTGCAGGCCGTCACGCTGCGCGACGTGCCGTTGGTGACCGGGATCGTGCTCGTCACCGCGCTCGCGTACATCGTCGTCACGCTCGTCGCCGACCTCGTCAGCGCCGCGCTGGATCCGAGGCTCAGACGGACCACGGCTTGGAGCGGTCGATGACCCGGCCCGAGTCGTCGGGTGTCGCCGGTGAGCTGGACGCCCTGCGGGCGCGCCCCGCGTCGGCCGTGGCGCGCCTCGGCTGGTTCGGCTTCAGCCTCGGTGAGCTGCTTGCGGCGGTGTTCGTGGTGTTCCTCGTCGTGGCGGCGTTCGCCCCCTCACTGATCGCACCCGGCGACCCACTCGCCATCGCACCGCGTGAGGCGTTCACGCCACCCTCCCCCGGCCACTGGCTCGGGACGGACGAGTCGGGGCGGGACGTCTACACCCGGATCGTGCACGGCGCGGCCGCATCGCTGCTCATCGGGGTCGCGGCCACCGCGATCGGGCTCGCGCTCGGCCTCATCCTCGGGCTCACCGCCGGGCTCGCAGGCCGAGTCGCGGACGCCGCCGTCGGCCGGGTGCTCGAGGTGCTCTTCGCCTTTCCGAGCCTGCTGCTGGCGCTGCTCGTGATCGTGATCGCCGGGCCGGGGCCCGTGCCCGCGACGATCGCGGTGGGCCTCTCGACCGCACCGGGCTACGCGCGGATCATCCGTGGGCATGTGATGCGCATCCGCGGCACCGGATTCGTCGAGACGGCGCGGCTGCTCGGCCATTCACCGGCGCGCGTGATCCTGCGCTCGGTCCTGCCCAACCTCGCGCCCGAGCTCGTCGTCCTCGCCACGCTCGGGGTCGGCCAGGCCGTGGTGTGGGCGTCCACGCTGAGCTTCCTCGGCCTCGGAGCGCAGCCGCCCGCCCCCGAATGGGGCGCGATGCTGGACGCCGGCCGGACCTACATCCAGACGGCCTGGTGGCTGACCGTCATGCCCGGGCTGTGCATCGTCGCCACCATCATCAGCGCGACGGTGCTCGGCCGGCGACTCGCGGCGCGCGGTGCTCGGCGCACCGACACGGCCGGCCGAGCGGCCGAGTCGGTCGCGCCGGTCGGCGCGGACGAGGAGGCGGAGGCGGACGAGGAGGCGGAGCCGGTCCAGACGACACCGCCGGTCGCCCCGCCCGCGCACACGGGCCGTCCCGAGTCCGACGGCCTGGGCGACACTGACATCGGGTCCGCGGGCGAGGCATCCGCCGACCCTCACGGCGATGCGCCACTGCTCGAGGTCACCGGACTCGGCGTGACGTTCGGTGAACGTCAGGTCGTGCGCGACGTCTCCTTCGTGCTCCACCCGGGCGAGTGTGTGGCGCTCGTGGGCGAGTCGGGCTCCGGCAAGTCGGTGACGGCACGTGCACTGCTCGGCCTCGCCGGTCGGGGCGCGAGCGTCTCAGCGACCCGGATGCGGCTCCAGGGCCGTGACCTGCTCGGTCTGCCGGCTCGGCGGTGGCGAGCCCTGCGGGGTTCCTGGATCGGACTCATCCTCCAGGATGCCCTCATCTCGCTCGACCCGCTGCGCCCCATCGCCCGCGAGATCGCCGACGCCGCGCGACTGCACCGACGCGGGTCGGCGCGAGCGCGGTCGGCCCTCGTGCTCGACGCGCTGCGCCGCGTCGGGATGCCCGAGCCGGCCGTGCGTGCGCGTCAGCGCAGCGGAGAGCTCTCCGGCGGTCTCCGGCAGCGCGCGCTCATCGCGTCAGCGATCGTGCTCGATCCGCCGGTGCTCATCGCCGATGAGCCGACCACCGCGCTCGATGCATCCGTACAACGACACGTGCTCGACGAACTCGCGCGACTGAAGGCCGCAGGAACCGCGGTCCTGCTCATCAGCCACGACCTCGCCGTCGTGGCCGACCTCGCCGACCGGGTCCTGGTCATGCGCGCCGGTCGCATCGTGGAACACGGCCCGACCGACCGGGTGCTCAGCGACCCGCGCACCCCGTACACGCGCGAGCTGGTCGCCGCGGCGACCCTGCCCCCGCGGCGAACCATCCAGTCGGTGAGCGTTCCGCGCCAGGCGGATGCCACGCAGGCCGGGCGCACGCACGCCGAACCACGCACTGCCGCGAGCACGCCGGCCGTGCGCGTGACCGGGCTCCGACGCACCTTCGGCGAGCGCGTGGCGCTCGACGGCGTCGATCTCGAGCTGCGGCCGGGCGAGACGTTGGGCGTGGTCGGCGAATCCGGCTCCGGCAAGACCACGCTCGCCCGGATCGTGCTCGGCCTCGAGACTCCCGACGCCGGGACCGTCGAACTCTTCGGCCGCGGCATGGGCTCGATGCCGGAGCGGACACGTCGTGCGGAGCGCCGCCGGGTGGGCCTCGTCGCTCAGGACACGGCGTCGACGTTCGATCCGCGTTGGACGGTCGGGAAGGCGATCTCGGACGCGTTCCCGGGAGACATCCGTCCGGCCGACCGAGCGAAGACGGTGGCCAGGGTCCTGGCCGACGTAGGCCTGGATCCGGCGGTCGCCGAGCGTGCCCCCGCCTCACTGTCGGGCGGGCAGCGGCAGCGCGTCGCCATCGCGCGCGCCCTCGCCGCCGCGCCGGAGGTGCTCGTGCTCGACGAGCCGGTGTCCGCGCTCGACGTCACGGTTCAAGCCCGGGTGCTCGCGCTCCTCGATCGCCTGCAGCGCGAACGCGGTATGGCCTTCCTGTTCGTGTCGCACGACCTCGGAGTCGTGCGACACATGGCCGACCGAGTCCTCGTGCTGCGCGAGGGCCGCGTCGTCGAGGCCGGCGATGCTGCCGCGGTGTTCGACGCCCCCGACTCCCCGTACACGGCGCAGCTCCTGCGCGACCGCCCCCGGCTCCCGACGGCACCGGCACGCTGAGCCGCCGACAGGTCGACCACCCGGCTCGTGGTGCGCAGGTCCGGTAGGCTTGAGCGTCGCACATTCAGGCACCTTCACGGACTCGGTGCCGCACATACCGACCGGAGCATCATGACCGACACCCCGCGCATTCCAGACAAGCCCGCCCTCGAAGGGCTCGAAGCCAAATGGGGCGGCGTCTGGGAGGCCGACGGCACGTACCGGTTCGACCGTGGTGCGGCGACCCGCGAGAACATCTACTCGATCGACACTCCGCCGCCGACCGCCTCGGGTTCGCTGCACATCGGGCACGTGTTCTCCTATACGCACACCGACGTGATGGCCAGGTATCAGCGCATGCGCGGGCGGAGCGTCTTCTACCCGATGGGCTGGGACGACAACGGGCTGCCCACTGAGCGACGCGTGCAGAACTACTACGGCGTGCGCTGCGACCCCACGTTGCCGTACGACCCGGACTTCACCCCGCCGTTCGAAGGCGGCGAGGGCAAGAGCGTCAAGGCCGCCGACCAGGTGCCGATCTCGCGTCGCAACTTCATCGAGCTGTGCGAGCGACTGACCGTCGAGGATGAGCAGCAGTTCGAGGCGCTCTGGCGCACGCTCGGGCTGTCCGTGGACTGGACCCAGTCCTACCGGACCATCGCCGACGAGGCGCTCTTCACCTCCCAGCTCGCGTTCATCCGGAACGTCGAGCGCGGCGAGGCGTACCAGGCGCTCGCGCCGACCCTGTGGGACGTCACGTTCCGCACGGCGGTGGCGCAGGCGGAGCTCGAAGACCGCGAACAGCCGGGCCACTACCACCGCATCGCGTTCCACCGGCCCGATGGGGGCACGATCGAGATCGAGACGAGCCGCCCCGAGCTGATCCCGGCGTGCGTCGCACTCGTCGCGCACCCCGACGACGAGCGCTACCAGTCGCTCTTCGGCACGACGGCGGCGACGCCGGTGTTCGGCGTCGAGGTGCCCGTGGTGGCCCACCACCTCGCGCAGAAAGACAAGGGCACGGGCATTGCCATGATCTGCACGTTCGGTGACGTCACCGACGTCGTGTGGTGGCGCGAGCTGAACCTGCCGAACCGGGCCATCATCGGCTTCGACGGCCGCATCATCGCCGAGCCGCCGGCCGCGATCGAGTCCGAGGCCGGCCGGGCCGCGTACGCCGAGCTCGCCGGCAAGACCGCGTTTTCGGCGAAGCAGGCCGTCGTGGAGCTGCTGCGCGCCTCGGGCGACCTCCTGGCCGACCCGAAGCCGATCACGCACCCCGTGAAGTACTTCGAGAAGGGTGACCGCCCGCTCGAGATCGTCTCCACGCGTCAGTGGTACGTCGTGAACGGCGCCCGCGACGAGGAGCTCAAGGCGCGCCTGCTCGAGCGTGGTCGCGAAATCGACTGGCACCCCGACTTCATGCGGGTCCGCTACGAGAACTGGGTGGGCGGACTCTCGGGTGACTGGCTGATCTCGCGCCAGCGGTTCTTCGGGGTGCCGATCCCCGTGTGGTACCCCATCGACGGCAATGGCGACCCGGTGTACGACGAGCCGATCGTGGCGACGCGCGAGATGCTGCCCGTCGACCCGTCGTCGACGCCCGCGCCGGGCTATGAGGAGGCGCAGCGCGGCGTCGCCGGCGGCTTCATCGGCGAGCACGACGTCATGGACACGTGGGCGACGAGCTCGCTCACGCCGCAGCTCGCGGGCGGCTGGGAGCGCGACCCCGAGCTGTTCGACCTGGTCTTCCCGTACTCGCTGCGTCCGCAGGGGCAGGACATCATCCGGACCTGGCTCTTCTCGACGACGCTTCGCGCGGAACTCGAGCACGGCGTCGCGCCGTGGGGCAACGCCGCGATCTCGGGGTTCATCGTGGACCCCGACCGCAAGAAGATGTCGAAGTCCAAGGGCAATGTCGTCACGCCTGCTGGCCTGCTCGAGCAGCACGGCTCGGACGCCGTGCGGTACTGGGCCGCCTCGAGCCGCCTCGGCACAGATGCAGCGTTCGACGCGCAGAACCCCACGCAGGTGAAGATCGGTCGCCGCCTCTCGATCAAGGTGCTCAACGCGGCGAAGTTCATTCTCGGGTTCGAGGGCACCGCCGATGCACCCGTGACCCAGCGGGTCGACCGCAGCATGCTCGCGACCCTCGCGACCGTCGTCGAGCAGGCGACCAGGGCCCTCGACGGGTACGATCACGCCCGCGCGCTCGAGGTCGCCGAGACGTTCTTCTGGACGTTCTGCGACGACTACCTCGAGCTCGTCAAGGAGCGCGCATACGGTGAGCCGAGCGCCGAGCAGGCGTCCGCGGTCGCCGCCCTGAAGACCGCACTGAGCGTGCTCGTCCGTCTGTTCGCCCCGGTCATCCCGTTCGCCGCTGAGGAGGTGTGGAGCTGGTCGAACGACGGCTCGGTGCACACCGCTGCCTGGCCGACCGTCGACGACCTCGCCGCCCGCGGCGACGCAGGTGTGGAGCTGCTGGAGCTCGCGGGTATCGCGCTCACCGGCATCCGCCGCGCGAAGACCGACGCGAAGGCGTCCCAGAAGACGCCCGTCGCCCGTGCGGTGATCGCCGGCCCGGCGGACGCGGTCCGGCTCCTCGACTCGATCTCGGAGGATCTGCGCGCGGTCGGGCGGATCAGCGTGCTCGAGTTCGCGGAGAGTGACGAGCTCACGGTGCGTGAGGTCGAATTCGAGCAGGCCGACTGACCAGTCGACGAAGATAGGAACACACGACGATGGCATACGAGATCAGGCCCGCAGCCGATGAGGACTTCTTCGGCTGGCTGCCGCTGTTCGAGGGGTACTGCGCGTTCTACAAGCAGGACCTCGACGACATGAAGGCGCTCACCGTCTGGACGTGGCTGCGCGACCCGGCGAACCCCTTCGAGGCGGCGCTCGCCGTCAACGAAGAGGGCACGCCCGTCGGACTCGCCCACTTCCGCCCGGTGCCCGACAGCCTGACCGGCACGGTGGGCTACTTCCTCGACGATCTCTTCGTGGCCGACGAGGTCCGAGGCGGCGGCGTCGGGCGCGCGCTCATCGAGTACGTGCACGCGCGGTCCTCCCAGATCGGGTCGGGTGCGGTCAGCTGGATCACCGCCGCCGACAACACGTCGGCACGCAAGCTCTACGACTCGGTCGGCCGCCGCACCGACTGGGTGTGGTACGACCTGGACGCGTGATGCGACTCGGGACCCGCTGGCCGTTCGGCACCGAGCCGCCGGCATCGGTGCCCGCCGACCTGCGCGCTCGGATCGCCGAGGCGGAATCGCGGCACGCCGACGGGTCGGGCCGGCACTGGACGCTCACCTGGCTCGAGAACCGGCCGATCGCGGAACTCGACGACGGCACGATCGTCCGCGAGACGCTGGCCGACGCGCACGACGCCGACGAGGACTGGTAGCGGCGCCGACGAGGACTGGGAGCCCGGCGACCGTCAGGCGCGCGCGAGCATCTCACCGTGCGGCATCAGCAGCCAGCCGTCGGGGTCAGCCGCCCACGACCGCCAGGCCTCGGCGATCGACTCGAGCTCGGCCGCATCGGCGTGGCCGGATTCGATCGCGTGTGCGGCGAACGTCGACTCGGTGACGCGCTGCGCCCACGATCCGCCCCACCATTCACGGTCGAGCTCGGTCGCGAAGACCCACACGCTGCCGGATGCCTCGAGCTCACGGAATCCGGCCTCACGCACCCAGCGCATGAGCTTCCGGCCCGCGTCCGGTTCTCCCCCGTTCCACGACGCGACCGAGTGGTAGAGCTCGAGCCACCTCGTGAGACCGGGCAGCTGCGGCTCGAGAACCACGCCGCCGTAATCGACGTCCCGGACCGCGAGCAGTCCGCCGGGCTTCAGCACCCGGCGCCACTCACGCAGCGCATCGACGGGCCGTCCGAGGTGCTGCAGCACCTGGTGGGCATGCACGACGTCGAACGAGTCGTCAGCGAACTCCAGCGCATATGCATCACCCGTCTGGAACCGGACGTTGCGTACACCCTCGCTCTCGGCGAGACCGTTCGCCTGCGCGACGACCTCCGCCGAGGCATCCACCCCGATGACGTCGCCGGGGCGCACCCGACGCGCGAGATCGAGCGTGATCGTGCCCGGCCCGCTGCCGACGTCGAGGATCCGCATCCCCGCCTCGAGGCGGGGCAGCAGGTACCCCGCCGAGTTCTCGGCGGTGCGCCAGGCGTGTGAGCGCAGCACACTCTCGTGATGCCCGTGCGTGTAGACCACGCGTCGCGCGCCGGATGCCTCGCGCGAGGTCATGTCAGATCGCGAAGCCCAGGGCGCGCATCATGTCACGACCGTCGTCGGTGATCCGCTCGGGCCCCCACGGCGGCATCCAGACCCAGTTGATGCGGAACGCGTCGACGATGCCGTCGAGCGCCTCCCCAGTCTGCTCCTCGAGCACATCCGTCAGCGGGCAGCCCGCGCTCGTCAGCGTCATGTGGATGACGAGCGCATTGTGCTCGTCATCCCACCCGAGGTCGTAGATGAGGCCGAGGTCGACGACGTTGACGCCGAGCTCGGGATCGACGACGTCCTTCAGTGCCTCGGTGACCTGGTCGAACTTCTCCGGTGCCAGTGAGGTGACCATACGACCAGCCTACGCCGACTGCGAGACGTAGCGGTCGTAGCCCTCTTCCTCGAGCCGGTCGGCGAGCTCGGGCCCGCCCTGCTCGGCGATCTTGCCCGCGACGAACACGTGCACGTGGTCGGGCTTGATGTACCGGAGGATGCGCGTGTAGTGCGTGATCAGCAGGATGCCGAGACCCGACGTCTGGTGGGCCCGGTTGACGCCCTCCGAAACGATCTTGAGGGCGTCGACGTCGAGGCCGGAGTCGGTCTCGTCGAGCACCGCGAACTTCGGCTTCAGCAGTTCGAGCTGCAGGATCTCGTTCCGCTTCTTCTCACCGCCGGAGAAGCCCTCGTTGACGTTGCGCTCGGCGAACGCGGTGTCCATCTTCAGGTTCTCCATCGCGCCACGGACCTCTTTCAGCCACGGGCGGATCGCGGGCGCCTCGCCCTCGATCGCGGTCTTCGCGGTGCGCAGGAAGTTGGTGACGGTGACGCCGGGGATCTCCACCGGGTACTGCATCGCGAGGAAGAGGCCCGCGCGAGCACGCTCGTCGACCGACATCTCGAGGACGTTCTCACCGTCGAGCAGGATCTCGCCCTCGACCACGGTGTACTTCGGGTGGCCGGCGATCGTGTAGGCGAGCGTCGACTTGCCCGAACCGTTCGGGCCCATGATGGCGTGGATCTCGCCCTCGTTGATGACCAGGTCGACGCCGCGAAGGATCTCGCGGACGCCCTGATCGGTGTCGACGTTGACGTGCAGGTTCTTGATCTCGAGCACGGACATGTTGGGGCAATCTCTTTCAGTCGGAGCTCCGGCAGCTCGGCCGGAGGTGGGTCAAACGGTCAGGGTGACCGCGGGATCGATGTGAACGCCGCCGTCGACGATGTCGACGCGGTAGACGGGAACCGGCTCGTAGGCGGGCAGGGTGAGCGGCTTGCCGGTGTGCAGCGAGAACTGCGACCCGTGGGCCCAGCACTCCAGCGTGTCGTCCTCGACGAACCCCTCGGCGAGCGAGATGTCGCCGTGGGTGCAGGTGTCGCCGATCGCGAACACGTCACCGGCCGCGTCCTTGACGACGGCGATCGGGACGCCGTCGACGACGAACCGGACGGCCTGGTTCTCGGCCAGGTCGTCGACACCGCAGACCCGCGTCGCTGCCACGTCAGTTCCCCTGGAGTTCGGCTTCGAGGGCGGCCGTGAGGCGCGCTTCGAGCTCGGGTGAGCCGATCTGCTGCACGACCTCGGTGAGGAACCCGCGGACGACGAGGCGGCGCGCCTCGTCTTCTGCGATGCCGCGGGCCATCAGGTAGAACAGCTGCTCGTCGTCGAACCGGCCCGTGGCCGACGCGTGGCCGGCGCCCTCGATGTCACCGGTCTCGATCTCGAGGTTCGGGATCGAGTCGGCGCGCGTGCCGTCGGTGAGCACCAGGTTGCGGTTCTGCTCGTAGCTGTCGGTGCCGGTCGCGGCGTTGCCGATGAGCACGTCCCCGATCCAGACGCTGCGAGCACCCTCACCCTGGAGGGCGCCCTTGTACGTCACGCGTGACCGGGTGTGCGGCGCATCGTGGTGCACGTAGACCTGCTGCTCGAGGTGCTGGCCGGCATCGGAGAAGTACAGCCCGAGCGACTCGACGTCGGCGCCCTGCTCGGCCAGGTGGGTCGAGGGGTTCACCCGGACCACGCGCCCGCCGAGCGAGACGACGATGTGCTTGAGCTTCGCGTCATGTGCGACGCGGGCGAAGTGGCTCGCGAGATGGACCGAGTCATCGCTCCATTCCTGAAGCGACACCACCGTGAGGTTCGCGCCCTCGCGGACGATGACCTCGACGTTCTCGCTGAGCCGGGCGTCGCCCGTGCCGCGCAGCACGACAAGGCCGCGGCTGTTCGGCGCCGCCTCGATGATCGTGTGCGCTGCGCGCGGCGTCGCACCGAGACCATCGCGCGTGAGCGTGATGACCTTGTCGTCTTCGCCGGTCACCTGCACGAGCAGCGCCTCGCCGAAGCTCGACCAGGCGTTCGCGGACGCGCGCTCTTCGGGCGCGCCCGCGGTGCCGATTCTGGCATCGTCGCGCGCGACCCACGAGACCGAGATCCCGGCGACGTCATCCGAGGTGAGGCTGAGGCGCGACCCGTCGAGTTCGCCTCCTGTCAGGTCCGCGAAGGCCGCGACGGGCGAGAGCTTCCATTCGTGCTCGCGGCCCGTGACCGGCGCGAAGTCGGCGACGTCGGTCGAGCGGAATCGCTCGGATCGGGTCTGCACCGGGACGAGGGTGTCGGAGTGAGCGCGAAGCCCGTGCTGCTCGGCCGTGGGCATGGCGGTACTACTGATCTGTGCGGTCATCCCTAGCCGACGCTGCCTTCCATGCCCATCTCGATGAGCTTGTTGAGTTCCATCGCGTATTCCATCGGCAGCTCGCGCGCGATGGGCTCGATGAAGCCGCGCACGATCATGGCCATGGCCTCGTCTTCGGGCATACCCCGCGACATGAGGTAGAACAGCTGCTCCTCGCTCACCTTCGACACCGTCGCCTCGTGGCCGAGCACGACGTCGTCGACCCGGATGTCGATCGCCGGGTACGTGTCGGAGCGCGAGATCGTGTCCACGAGGAGCGCGTCGCAGCGGACGGTGTTGGCCGAGTGGTGCGCGTTGGCGTCCACCCGGACCTCACCGCGGTAGCCCGCACGACCGCCGCCGCGCGCGATCGACTTGGAGACGATGGACGACTGCGTGTGCGGCGCCATGTGGATCATCTTCGCGCCGGCGTCCTGGTGCTGCCCGGGTCCCGCGAAGGCCACGGAGAGGGTCTCGCCCTTCGCGTGCTCCCCCATGAGGAAGATCGACGGGTACTTCATCGTCACCTTCGAGCCGATGTTGCCGTCGACCCATTCCATGGTCGCGCCCTCGTGGGCGACCGCACGCTTGGTGACGAGGTTGTAGACGTTGTTCGACCAGTTCTGGATCGTCGTGTAGCGAACGCGGGCGTTCTTCTTCACGATGATCTCGACGACGGCCGAGTGCAGCGAGTCGGACTTGTAGATCGGCGCCGTGCAGCCCTCGATGTAGTGCACGTAGCTGTCTTCATCGGCGATGATCAGCGTGCGCTCGAACTGGCCCATGTTCTCGGTGTTGATCCGGAAGTAGGCCTGCAGGGGGATCTCGACGTGAACGCCCTTGGGCACGTACACGAACGAACCGCCCGACCAGACGGCCGTGTTCAGCGCCGCGAACTTGTTGTCGCCGGCAGGGATGACCGTGCCGAAGTACTCCTCGAAGATCTCGGGGTGCTCGCGAAGCGCGGTGTCGGTGTCGAGGAAGATGACGCCCTGCTCCTCCAGATCTTCACGGATCTGGTGGTAGACGACCTCGGACTCGTACTGTGCGGCGACGCCCGCGACGAGACGCTGGCGTTCGGCCTCGGGGATGCCGAGCCGCTCGTAGGTGTTGCGGATGTCCTCGGGCAGGTCTTCCCAGCTCTGCGCCTGCTTCTCCGTCGATCGGACGAAGTACTTGATGTTGTCGAAGTCGATCTCCGACAGGTCGGCGCCCCACGTGGGCATCGGCTTGCGCTCGAACAGCTTCAGTGCGCGCAGTCGGCGCTGCAGCATCCACTCCGGCTCGTTCTTGAGTCGCGAGATGTCCGCGACCACGTCCTCCGACAGCCCGCGGCGAGCGGACGCTCCTGCGGTGTCGGAGTCGGCCCAGCCGAACTCGTAGACGCCGAGGCTTTCCAGCTCGGGGCGGTCGATCAGTACGTCCGTCATGTGCTCCTCTTCTCCTCCCTGCAACCGGATATCAGTCCGGCTCACCTTCCCTCGCGCGTCGAGGTGCGGGCGATCGGGGGTGATGTGCGGGCGGCTCCATTGCGAACCTAAGATGTTGTGCGGATCTGCCCGCGCGAATCACGCACGCGTCGAGCGGATGCCTCAACCCATCAAGTCTACAGGGTCCAGCCGACCGTCATCCCGACTCACGGCACCGTCACAGGACGCGGACCCCAGTGAGGAATGAATTCCCGTGCACCGCTCCGCCCCGGTCTCCGAGCGCACCGAAAGGAACCGCGTCGCATCGGCACTGCTTCCCACGACGATGACCCGGTGGGTCCGCGTCGTCGCATGGCTTTCGTTGATCGTGAACATCGGGATCGTCGGAACGGGCGGCCTCGTCCGCCTCACCGGCTCCGGCATGGGGTGCGAAACCTGGCCGTACTGCACGACGGAGTCGCTCATTCCGACCGCCGAACTCGGCATCCACGGTCTCATCGAGTTCGGCAACCGCACGCTCACGGGCGTGCTCATCATCGTCGCCGCACTCATGTTCCTCGCCGTCCTGAAGCTCGAACCCCGGCGCCGCGACCTCGTCCGCATCTCGTTCGCGATCGGTGTCGGCATCATCCTGCAGGCCGTGGTCGGCGGCGTGACGGTCTGGCTGCACCTGCACCCGAGCATCGTCGGCGTGCACTACCTCATCTCGGCCGCCCTCGTCGCACTCGCGACGGTGCTGGTCTTCCGCGTGTACGCGGCGCCCGGACCACGAGTTCGGGCGGTGTCGAGCGGCTACGCCGTGCTCGCACACCTCACGAGCGCCGCCGTGCTCGTCACGGTGCTGTTCGGCATCCTGCTGACCGGTTCGGGTCCGCACGCGGGCGACGTTGCCGCCGCCCGCAACGGCCTCGACCCGATTCTCTGGCAGCACATCCACGCATGGCCGGGGTACGCCACCTTCGCCCTGACCCTCGCCCTGCTGGTCGGCGCATTCCGCACGCCAGCCGAGCTCGGCCTGCGCGGCGCGGTCGCGCTCCTGCTCGCGGTCGAGCTCGTGCAGATCGGCGTCGGACTGTGGCAGGCCCGGACCGGGCTGCCCATCGTGCTCGTGAACATCCACATGGTGCTCGCCGTGTGTCTGGTGGCGGCGATGACCTCGGTCGTCTTGCGGCTCAAGCGGCCCGAGGTGTCGCGGGTCGCCTAGGGTCTCGAGCCCGCCTGCTCGGTCAGAACGGCAGCAGCGGGTCCACGCCGACGGCGAGGAACAGCAGCGACAGGTAGACGATCGAGCCGTGGAACACGCGCATCGGCGAGACCTGCTCGTGACGGATCGCGAGCCCGTAGAGCCGGTGCGTCTCGTAGATGAACCATCCGCCGGTGACCAGCGCGGTCGCGGTGTAGACGAGACCCATTCCCGCGACGGGGATGAGCAGCAGCGAGCACGCGACGGTCGCCCACGCGTACAGGATCACCTGGAGGCCGACCTGCGCGCGTCCGCGCACGACCGCGAGCATGGGCACGCCCGCCGCCTTGTAGTCGGCCTGGTACTTCATCGAGAGCGGCCAGTAGTGCGGCGGCGTCCAGAGGAAGATGATGAGGAACAGGATGAACGGCGCCCAGCTCAGGTCGCCGGTGACCGCGGCCCATCCGATGAGCACGGGCATGCAGCCCGCGACGCCGCCCCAGACGATGTTCTGCGCCGTGCGCCGCTTCAGGATGAGGCTGTAGAAGACGACGTAGAGCAGGATCGCGGCGAGCGAGAGGGCCGCCGCGACCCAGTTGGTGAACACCCACAACCAGGCGATGGATGCCGCACCGAGCGCGTACGCGAAGATCAGCGCCTCACGGTCGGTCAGCTCACCGGTGACGAGCGGCCGGTTCTTGGTCCGCTTCATGACCCGGTCAATGTCACGGTCGATGTAGCAGTTGAAGGCCCCCGCCGAGCCCGCGCTCATGGCGCCGCCGATCAGGGTCGCGAGGAGCAGCCACAGGTCGGGTAGGCCCTGCGCCGCGAGGATCATGGTGGGCGCCGTGACCACGAGCAGCAACTCGATCACGCGCGGCTTCGTCAGGGCGACATAGGCGCCGATCTTCCGGCGAAGCGGCGACGCCGTTCGTGCGTCACGGGTCTGTACGGATGCCTGCATCGTTCCTCTACTCCGGGCGCCCGGGCGCGCTCGAGTGCGCACAGGCCCTCTCGATTCTAGGCCATGGCGACCCGGCACCGCGTCCCGTCGGCGGCGTCAAGGGCCGTCATAGGTGGAGCCGACTCCATATACTGAGACCAGCGCGCCCGGCGGCGCGGAACCCGTGTGCCGTCCACGTGCGACGCACATCCCGCATCAGCCGCCAGGCTCCACCGCGCCGAGACGTTTCCACGGCGGGTCCTGGGCGGACGAGTGTTCCCCCCTGACACCGCCACGATCGGAAGGAACACCACCTCGTGGCAACTCTGCAATGGGATCCCATCGACGACCGCGCCGTTGACACCGCGCGCGTGCTCGCCGCGGACGCGGTCGAGAAGGTCGGCAACGGGCACCCAGGCACGGCGATGAGCCTCGCGCCCGCTGCCTATCTGCTCTTTCAGAAGGTCATGCGCCGGGACCCCAACGACACGGGATGGCTGGGGCGCGACCGGTTCATCCTCTCGGCGGGCCACAGCTCGCTGACGCAGTACGTCCAGCTGTACCTCGAAGGCTCGGGTCTCGAGCTCGACGACCTCAAGGCGCTGCGCACCTGGGGCTCGCTCACACCCGGCCACCCGGAGTACGCGCACACCAAGGGTGTCGAGATCACGACCGGCCCGCTGGGTCAGGGCCTCGCCTCGTCGGTCGGGTTCGCGTACGCGGCGCGCTTCGAGCGCGGCCTGTTCGATCCGGATGCCCCGGCGGGTGAGAGCCCGTTCGACCACTTCGTCTATGTGATCGCCAGCGACGGCGACCTGGAGGAGGGCGTCACCAGCGAGGCGTCGTCGCTCGCGGGCCACCAGCAGCTCGGCAACCTGGTCGTCATCTACGACGCGAACCAGATCTCGATCGAAGACGACACGAACATCGCGTTCACCGAGGACGTGGCCAAGCGCTACGACGCGTACGGATGGCACGTTCAGACCGTCGACTGGAAGAAGTCGGGCCAGTACGTCGAGGACGTCGCCGAACTCCACGCCGCGATCGAGGCGGCGAAGGGCGAGACCGACAAGCCGTCGATCATCATCCTGAAGACGATCATCGGCTGGCCGTCGCCCGGGAAGCAGAACACGGGCAAGATCCACGGCTCGGCGCTCGGCGCCGACGAGCTCGCGGCGACCAAGAAGGTGCTGGGTTTCGACCCCGAGCAGCAGTTCGCCGTCGCCGACGACGTCATCGCTCACACGCGCTCCGCGCGCGAGCGGGGCGCCGCGCAGCACGCCGAGTGGCAGCGTTCGTTCGACGCGTGGGCCGCGGCGAACCCGGAGCGCAAGGCGCTGCTCGACCGCCTGCTGGCCGGCGAGCTGCCCGAGGGCATCGAGCAGGCACTTCCGGTCTTCGAGCCCGGGAAGGATGTCTCGACCCGGGCCGCCTCCGGCAAGGTGATCAACGCGCTCGCGGCCCAGCTGCCCGAGCTGTGGGGCGGTTCTGCCGACCTGGCCGAGTCGAACCTGACCACGATCAACGACGCGCCGTCGTTCATCCCCGAGCAGTGGTCCACGCACGAGTTCGCGGGCAACCCGTACGGCCGCGTGCTGCACTTCGGCATCCGCGAGCACGCCATGGCCGCGATCGTCAACGGCATCGTGCTGCACGGCCCGACGCGCGCGTTCGGCGGCACGTTCCTGATCTTCAGCGACTACATGCGCCCCTCGGTGCGGCTGTCGGCGCTGATGGGCATCCCCTCGATCTTCGTCTGGACGCACGACTCGGTCGCGCTCGGTGAGGACGGCCCGACGCACCAGCCGATCGAGCAGCTGGCCGCGCTCCGCGCGATCCCCGGCTTCTCGGTCGTGCGCCCCGGCGACGCGAACGAGGTCTCCTACGCCTGGCTCGAGATGCTTCGTCGCCAGAACGGACCCGCGGGCATTGCCCTGACGCGGCAGAACATCCCGGTGTTCGAGCGCGGCGACGGCGAGGCATCCGGGGATGTGCTCGCGTCGGCCGCGAACGTGGCGAAGGGCGCGTACATCATCGCGGAGGCGCCGTCAGGGACCCCCGAGCTGATCATCATCGCGACCGGTTCCGAACTGCAGATCGCGCTCGAGGCGCGCGATCTGCTGCTCGCCGAGGGCGTGCAGACGCGCGTCGTGTCGGCGCCGAGCCTGGAGTGGTTCGAGGAGCAGGACGCCGAGTACCGCGAGCACGTCCTGCCCGCGTCGGTCACCGCGCGCGTCTCGGTCGAGGCCGGACTGGCCCTCACCTGGCGCGCCTACGTCGGCGACCGGGGCCGCAGCGTGTCGATCGAGCACTTCGGCGCATCCGCCGACTACAAGACCCTGTTCCGTGAGTTCGGTATGACGACCGAGGCCGTCATCGCCGCCGCGAAAGAATCGCTCGCCGCCTGAGCGGGCGAGCAGAAGGAGACATGAGTCCCATGAGCAGCAGCACTCCCACCGCCGCCCTCTCCGAGGCCGGCGTCAGCATCTGGCTCGACGACCTGTCGCGTCAGCGCATCGTGTCGGGCGACCTCGCCCGCCTCATCGCCGAGCGCGACGTCGTCGGCGTGACCACCAACCCGACGATCTTCGCGGGCGCGCTCGCGAACGGCGCGAGCTACGCCGACCAGCTGCACACGCTGGCCGCACAGGGTGCCGATGTCGACACCGCGGTCTTCGAGATCACCACCGACGACGTCCGCGACGCCGCCGACGTGTTCCGTCCGATCTACGACCGCACCGACGGCTACGACGGCCGGGTCTCGATCGAGGTCGCCCCTGATCTCGCGCATGACACCGCCGGCACGATCGCCTCCGCGAAGGCGCTGTGGGCGAAGGTCGACCGACCGAACGTGATGATCAAGATCCCCGCGACGGTCGAAGGGCTGGACGCCATTCGCGAGTCGATCGCGGCGGGCATCAGCGTGAACGTGACGCTGATCTTCAGCCTCGAGCGGTACCGCGAGGTCATGGAGGCCTACCTCGCGGGCCTGGAGGCGGCCAAGGCGAACGGACACGACCTGTCGACCATCCACTCGGTCGCGTCGTTCTTCGTCTCGCGCGTCGACACCGAGATCGACAAGCGGCTCGTGGCGATCGGCACGGACGAGGCTCTCGCGCTCAAGAGCCGTGCGGGCGTCGCGAACGCCCGCCTCGCGTACGAGCTCTACAGCGAGGTCTTCTCGAGCGAGCGGGCGACCGCCCTGCTCGAGGCCGGCGCGAACCGGCAGCGGCCGCTGTGGGCGTCGACCGGGGTCAAGGACCCGGCACTGCCCGACACGTTGTACGTCACCGAGCTCGTCGCCCGTGGTGTCGTCAACACGATGCCGGAGAAGACGCTCGAAGCCACGTTCGACCACGGCGAGGTCCGCGGCGACACGATCACGGGCGCCTACCGCGACGCGGGCGAGACCCTCGACGCGCTCGCGCGCGTCGGCGTCGACTACGACGACGTGACGGCTCTGCTGGAGCGTGAGGGCGTGGAGAAGTTCGTCGTGTCCTGGAACGAGCTGCTGGGCACCGTCCGCGAGGCGCTGGAGGCGGCACGATGAGCTTCCGCATCTCGGTCAGCGGCGCGGCCGCCGACGCCGTCCGTCGCACCCTTCCGGCCCTGGTCGCCGACCAGGTGGCCTCCGGCATCACCGCGCAGGACCCCGCGCTGTGGGGCCCGGCGGCCGAGTCCGAGTCCGCGAAGCGGCTCGGCTGGACCGAGGCCGTCGCGGTCTCCCGCCCTCTGGTCGCCGAGATCACGGCACTGCGCGACGAGCTGCGGGGCAAGGGCGTCGACCACATCGTGCTCGCCGGCATGGGCGGCTCGTCCCTCGCGCCCGAGGTGATCACCCGCACGACCGGCGCCCACCTCACGGTCCTCGACTCGACCGAGCCCGGGCAAGTCCGTGCCGCGCTGGCCGACCGCCTCGCCTCGTCGGCCCTCGTGGTCTCCTCGAAGTCGGGCTCGACGGTCGAGACCGACAGCCAGCGCCGCGTGTACGAGCAGGCGTTCCGCGACGCGGGCATCGATCCGGTCGAGCGCATCATCATCGTCACCGACCCGGGTTCGCCGCTCGACGAGTCGGCACGCGCCGCCGGCTACCGGGTATTCAACGCCGACCCGAACGTGGGCGGCCGATACTCGGCGCTCACCGCGTTCGGCCTCGTGCCGTCAGGGCTCGCGGGCGTGAACATCTCGGAGATCCTCGACGAGGCGGAGACCATCGAGCTCTCACTGGCGATCGACGCGGACACGAACCCCGGACTGATCCTCGGTGCCGCCATCGCCGCCACCGAGCCGCTGCGCGACAAGCTCGTGATCGTGGCCGACGGCACGCACATCGTCGGCTTCGCCGACTGGGCCGAGCAGCTCATCGCCGAGTCCACGGGCAAGGAGGGCAAGGGGCTGCTGCCCGTCGTCGTCGACACGAACGCCCCTGAGCTCACCGCGGGCCTGCCCGACGTGCAGGTGGTGCGGCTGGTCGCCGACGCGGGCGAGAACGTCTTCGCGGGCCATGAAGGCGAGATCCGAGTGTCCGGCACGCTCGGCGCCCAGCTGCTCGTGTGGGAGTACGCCACGGCCGTCGCCGGTCGTCTGCTCGGCATCAACCCGTTCGACCAGCCCGACGTGGAGTCGGCCAAGGTGGCGGCGCGTGGTCTGCTCGACGCGCGGCCCGCACCGGCGCCCGCGGCCTTCGTGGCCGACGGCATCGAGGTGCGCGGCACCGCCGACGTCATCGGCGCCTCCAGTGACCTGATGTCGGCGATCGACGTGCTGCTCGAGGAGCTGCCCGCTGACGGCTACATCTCCATCCAGGCGTATCTCGACCGGGTCGCGTTCCCGCAGTACGCCGAGCTGCGTGACCTGCTGGCCGCGCGCTCGGGCCGTCCGGTCACGTTCGGCTGGGGCCCGCGGTTCCTGCACTCGACCGGTCAGTTCCACAAGGGCGGCCCCGCGGTCGGCGTGTTCCTGCAGCTCACGCAGGAGCCCGCCGACGACCTGGCCATCCCGGATCGCCCGTTCACCTTCGGTCAGCTGATCGCGGCGCAGGCGTCGGGCGATGCGAGCGTGCTCGCCGAGCATGACCGCCCGGTGCTGACCCTCACGCTGACCGACCCGGCGGCGCAGTACGCCACGGTTCGTGGCGCGCTCGACTGAGCGCGGGCAGACAGGACACTGCATGGAACCGGCCACCATCAGCGCGGGGCACAACCCGCTCCGCGCCCCCACCGACTACCGGTTGAATCGGATCGCGGGTCCGTCGAGTCTCATCATCTTCGGTGTGACCGGCGACCTGTCCCGGAAGAAGCTGATGCCGGCGGTCTACGATCTCGCCAACCGCGGGCTGCTGCCGCCGGGCTTCGCGCTCGTCGGCTTCGCCCGTCGCGACTGGGAGGATGAGGACTTCGCCCAGGTCGTGCACGACGCGGTGAAGGAGCATGCGCGCACCGAGTTCCGTGAGGATGTCTGGACGCAGCTCGCGCGAGGCATCCGCTTCGTGCAGGGCACGTTCGACGATGACGAGGCGTTCGACCGGCTGCGTGAGACGGTCGAGCGCCTCGACCGCGAGCGTGGCACCATGGGCAACCACGCGTTCTATCTGTCGATCCCGCCGAAGTCGTTCCCGGAGGTCATCGCGCAACTGAAGCGGTCGGGCCTCGCCGAGCAACGCGACGACCAGTGGCGTCGTGTCGTCATCGAGAAGCCGTTCGGCAGCGACCTGAAGACGGCTCGCGAGCTCAACGACGTCGTGGCGTCGGTCTTCCCGCCCGACTCGGTCTTCCGGATCGACCACTACCTCGGCAAGGAGACGGTTCAGAACATCCTCGCGCTGCGGTTCGCCAACCAACTGTACGAGCCGATCTGGAACGCGAACTTCGTCGACCACGTGCAGATCACCATGGCGGAGGACATCGGGGTGGGCGGCCGGGCCGGCTACTACGACGGCATCGGCGCGGCGCGTGACGTCATCCAGAACCACCTGCTGCAGTTGCTCGCGCTCACCGCGATGGAGGAGCCGATCTCGTTCGACGCGGCCGACCTGCGCGCCGAGAAGGAGAAGATCCTCGCGGCGGTCCGGCTGCCCGACGACCTCGCGACCGGCACCGCGCGTGGCCAGTACGCGGGCGGCTGGCAGGGCGGCGAGAAGGTCGTCGGATTCCTCGACGAGGATGGGATGAACCCCGAGTCGACGACCGAGACGTACGCGGCCGTGAAGCTGCTCATCGGCACCCGCCGTTGGGCGGGCGTGCCGTTCTATCTGCGCGCCGGCAAGCGACTCGGCCGACGCGTGACCGAGATCGCCGTGGTCTTCAAGCGTGCGCCCCAGCAGGTGTTCGCCGACAGCCAGACCTCCCAGCTCGGGCAGAACGCGCTCGTGATCCGGGTCCAGCCCGACGAGGGCGTGACGATCCGATTCGGCTCGAAGGTGCCGGGCGCGGGCATGCAGGTACGCGACGTCACGATGGACTTCGGCTACGGGCACGCGTTCACCGAGGCGAGTCCGGAGGCGTACGAGCGACTCATCCTCGACGTGCTCCTGGGCGAGCCGCCGCTCTTCCCGCGTCAGCAAGAAGTCGAGCTGTCCTGGAAGATCCTCGACCCGATCGAAGAGTTCTGGACCACACAAGGCCGGCCCGAGCAGTACCGGCCGGGCACCTGGGGGCCGAGCTCGGCCGATGCCCTGCTCGCCCGCGACGGACGAACCTGGAGGCGCCCGTGATCGTCGACCTTCCCGACACCACGACGAGCAAGATCTCGAAAGCGCTCGTGAAGATCCGCGAGGAGGGGGGCGCCGTCGCCCTCGGCCGTGTGCTCACGCTCGTCATCGCCACGAACTCGGACGGCGAAGAGGAAGCCATCGAGGCCGCGAACGACGCGTCGCGAGAGCATCCGATGCGCGTCATCGTGGTGTCGACCGAGGAGGACGCCGCGAACGAGCCGAGCCGCCTCGACGCGGAGATCCGCGTCGGCGGTGACGCCGGTGCCAGCGAGGTCATCGTCCTGAGGGTCTGCGGCGACGCCGCAGACGACGAGGAGAGCCTCGTGATGGGTCTGCTGCTCCCCGACGCCCCCGTCGTCACCTGGTGGCCGGGTCGCGCGCCGGAACGGCCCGGCGCGTCGGCGCTCGGGCGCATCGCGCAGCGGCGTATCACGGATGCCTCGAGCCAACCGGATCCGCAGGCGGCGCTCCGCGTCCTCGCCGCGAACTACTCGCCGGGCGACGCCGACTTCGCCTGGACCCGGCTCACGCTCTGGCGGGCGCAGCTCGCCGCGGTGCTGGACCAGCCGCCCTACGAGCCGGTGACGGCGGTGCGCGTCACCGGCGCGATCGACTCACCGTCGACGACCCTGCTCGCGGCGTGGCTGCAGATGCGGCTGCAGGCCGAGACGCACTACCGGCTCACGCCGGTCGAGCAGGGCTCGCACGGCATCCACGGCGTGCACCTGGAGCGCACGAGCGGCGCCATCGACCTCGTCCGGGATGTCCCCGGCGTGGCCACGCTGAGTCAGCCGGGGCAGCCCACCCACGACCTCGCGCTGCCGCGCCGGAACCTCCGCGACTGCCTCGCCGACGAGCTCCGGCGCCTGGACCCTGACGAACTGTACGGTGAGGTGATCACGAGTGGCCTCGCGCTGCTCCGTGCGCCGGACCCCGAGGAGGCCGCCCGATGACGAACGACCGACGTGTGCTCGTCCACCCCGACAAGGCGTCACTCGCCGGAGCCGTGGCCGCACGCTTCATCACGAAAACCCTCGACATCCTCGACGCCCAGGAGGTCGCGCACATCGCGCTGACCGGCGGTTCGATGGGGTCGGCGGTCCTCGCGGCGGTCGGGAGCTCACCCGCCCACACCTCGATCGACTGGTCGCGCATGCACTTCTGGTGGGGCGACGAGCGCTGGCTGCCCGAGGGCGACGCCGAGCGCAATGACCGCCAGTCGAAGGACGCGCTGCTCGACCGCCTCCCCCTCGCCGCCGACCACGTGCACGCGTTCGCCGCGTCCGACTCGGGGGTGAGCCTCGAGGAGGCCGCGGATCGATACGCCGACGAGCTCGCGCAGTTCGGCACGGACGACGTGGCGCACCCCGTGTTCGACATCACCTTCCTCGGTGTCGGGCCCGACGGTCACGTCGCCTCGCTGTTCCCGCACCGTAGCGGCATCGAGGTCACCGATCGAACCGTGATCGCCGTGCGCGACTCGCCGAAGCCGCCGCCCGAGCGGCTGAGCCTCACCCGCCCGGTGCTGAATGCCTCGCAGCGCGTGTGGTTCGTGCTCGCCGGCGCCGACAAGGCGTCTGCGCTCGGCCTCGCACTCGCGGGCGCGAGCCGCGACGAGGTGCCCGTTGCCGGTATCAAGGGCCGCCGCCGCACGGTGTTCTTCATCGACCAGGACGCGGCCTCCGAGGTACCCGAGGCGCTCATCGCCCGCGAGTACTAGTGCCGCGGCCACCCGCTGGTCGAGCGGCCTGCTGGTCCGGGGGCCCCGCTGGTCGAGCGACCATGCTGGTCGAGGAGCGGGCGACGAAGGAGCGCGCGTCTCGACACCGGCCCGCCACCCACAGACACCGAGAAGGGCCGGCTCCCGCGGGAGCCGGCCCTTCTCGGTGTCTGTGCTGCGCTTACTCGGGGGCCGCAGTTCCGCGACGCGCGCGAAGCTGCTGCAACGCCTCATCGAGCAGGGCGGCCGCCTCTTCTTCGGAGCGCCGCTCCTTCACATACGCGAGGTGCGTCTTGTACGGCTCGGCCTTCGCCAGAGCGGGCGGGTTCTCTTTGTCGCGACCGGCCGGCAGCCCCGTGGACGGGCTGTCGATGACCTCGGGGATCTCCTCCTCGGGGAGATTCGCGGCGAAGTACCGGACCGTCTCGTTGCCGAGCGCGTCCCAGTAGCTGACGGCGATGCGGTCGGCGTGGAAGCCGTGGTCCTGCTCGCCCATGGGGCCCGCACCGACGCGCGAGCCACGGATGGCACTGTTTCCTGAAACCATTCTCGTCCTCCGAGTCTTAGAGTCCGGCGTCGAACTTCGTGAGCAGGCCCAGCACCACGATGCAGGCGACCCACACGAGTGCGAGGATGATCGTGATGCGGTTCAGGTTTCGCTCTGCGACACCCGAAGCGCCGAGGCTCGAGGTCACGCCACCGCCGAACATGTCGGACAGACCGCCGCCGCGACCCTTGTGCAGCAGGATGAGCAGCGTCAGCAGGAGGCTCGTGAGGCCGAGCAGCACCTGCAGGACGACCTGGAGAATCTCCACGGTGAACCCTTTCCGGGCACGGCGAGGGGCGCGTGCCGACACCTGAGTATAACGGTCGAGCGCGGCCGCGCCTCATTGCGAGGCGGGCCACGCCACGACGACGTGCAGCCTAGGCGCCCACGTGTTTCTTGAACCGGACGATGCTCGAGAACTCGTCGATGTCGAGACTCGCGCCACCCACGAGCGCACCGTCGACGTTCGGCTCGCGCATGAACGCGGCGATGTTCGCCGCCTTCACCGAACCGCCGTACAGAATGCGCGTTGCCCGTGCTGCGTCATCGCCGAGCACCTCGGTGAGCACCGCGCGAAGCGCGGCAGCGACCTGCTCGGCCTGGGCCGGCGTCGCGGCCTGACCCGAGCCGATCGCCCAGACCGGCTCGTATGCGACGACGATCTCCTTGGCGGCGTCCACGCCCTCCAGCGCCGCACGAAGCTGCCCGACCGGGACGGCGCTCGCACCGTGCGCCTCGAGGTCTTCCGCCGTCTCACCGACGCAGAGCACTGGCACGAGACCGTGCTTCTGCGCCGCGAGCACCTTCGCGTTCACGATCTGGTCGGTCTCGTGGTGGTAGCTGCGTCGCTCGGAATGACCGATGATGACGTACTTCGCGTCGAGCTTGGCCAGGAAGGCGCCCGAGATCTCGCCCGTGTACGCGCCCGAGTCGTGCGCCGAGACATCCTGCCCGCCGTAGGCGATGGGAAGCGTGTCGGCCGCGACCAGCGTCTGCACCGAGCGAAGGTCCGTGAACGGCGGGAAGACGGCGACCTCGGCGTCGGCCGGGTCGTGCTTCGCGTCGGCGAGCGACCACGCCAGCTTCTGCACGAACGCGATCGCCTGCAGGTGATCGAGGTTCATCTTCCAGTTTCCCGCGATGAGCGGGGTGCGCGCGCCGCGCGGCGTCGGTGTTACTGCCAACCGAGGACCTCCAGTCCGGGGAGTTTCTTACCTTCTAGGAATTCGAGGCTTGCGCCACCGCCGGTCGAGATGTGGCCGAAGGCGTCGTCGGCAAACCCGAGCTGACGCACGGCAGCGGCGGAATCGCCGCCACCGACGACGCTCAAGCCGTCGACCTCGGTGAGTGCCTGAGCGACCTGGCGTGTGCCGTCGGCGAAGGGCGCCAGCTCGAACACGCCCATCGGGCCGTTCCAGAACACGGTCTTCGAGGCACGGATCCGCTCGGCGAACGCCGCGGCCGTGGCCGGACCGATGTCCAGGCCGAGACCCGACGAGCCGAAGGGCGTGTCCTCGATCGCGTCTGCCGGTGCGATCTCGTGCGCCGCGTCGGCGGAGAACTTCTCGGCGACCACGACATCGGTGGGCAGCACGAGGTCGACACCCCGTTCGGCCGCCTCGGCGAGATAGCCCCTGACCGTCTCGATCTGGTCGGCCTCGAGCAGGCTCGACCCCACCTTGTGGCCCTGCGCGGCGAGGAAGGTGAAGAGCATGCCGCCGCCGATGAGCAGCGCATCGACGCGCGGCAGGAGGTGCGCGATCACGCCCAGCTTGTCGGAGACCTTCGACCCGCCCAGCACGACCGTGTACGGCCGTTCGGGCGTCTCGGTCAGCCGATCGAGGACCTCCAGCTCGGCCGCGATCAGCAGACCCGCCGCGCTCGGCCGGAGCTGCTCGAGGTCGTAGACACTCGCCTGCTTGCGGTGCACGACGCCGAACCCGTCGGAGACCACGGCATCGGCGAACGCCGCGAGCTGCTCGGCGAACGCCCCGCGCTCGGCGTCGTCTTTGGCGGTCTCCCCCGGGTTGAACCGGAGGTTCTCCAGGACCAGCACCTCACCGTCGGCGAGCGAGTCGACCTTCGCCGAGGCATCCGGCCCGACCGTGTCGGACGCGAAGCCGACCGGCGCGTCGAGCACTTCGCCGAGACGCGCCGCGACGGGCGCGAGGCTGTATCTCGGGTCGGGCGACCCGTCGGGGCGGCCGAGGTGGGAGACCACGATGACGCGAGCGCCCTTCGCGGTCAGCGCCTGCAGTGTCGGCACCGACGCACGGACCCGGCCGTCGTCGGTGATGACCCCGTCCTGCAGCGGGACGTTCAGGTCGCACCGCACGACGACGCGCGTGCCGGCGAGCTCGCCGAGGGATTCGATGGTTCGCAGTGACACCATGCCTCGCTTACAGCCGCTCGGCGACGTACTCGGTGAGGTCGACCAGACGGTTGGAGTACCCCCACTCGTTGTCGTACCAGCTGGACAGCTTCACCTGGTCTCCAATCACGCGCACGAGGCCCGCGTCGAAAATCGACGAGTGCGGGTCGCTCACGATGTCGCTCGAGACGATCGGGTCCTCGGTGTACTTCAGGATGCCCTTCATGGGCCCCTCGGCCGCAGCCTTGTACGCGGCCTTGACCTCGTCGACCGTGACCGGACGCGACGAGGTGACCGTGAGGTCCGTGATCGAACCCGTCGGGATCGGCACGCGCAGCGCGAATCCGTCGAGTTTGCCGACGAGCTCCGGCAGCACGAGGCCGATGGCCTTCGCCGCACCGGTCGAGGTCGGCACGATGTTGATCGCAGCGGCGCGGGCACGACGCAGATCGCGGTGCGGGCCGTCTTGGAGGTTCTGGTCGGCCGTGTACGCGTGCACGGTGGTCATGAGCCCGCGCTCGATGCCGAACGTATCGTTGAAGACTTTGGCAAGTGGAGCGAGGCAGTTGGTGGTGCACGACGCGTTCGAGATGATGTGGTGCGCCGCGGGGTCGTAGTCCTGCTCATTGACGCCCATGACGAAGGTCGCGTCCTCATCGGTCGCGGGTGCCGAGATCAGCACCTTCTTCGCGCCGGCCTCGAGGTGCTTCCGCGCCTCGCCCGCCTTCGTGAAGAACCCGGTCGACTCGATGACGATGTCGACACCCAGCTCGCCCCACGGCAGGTTCGCGGGGTCGCGTTCGGCGAACGCCCTGATCCGCTTCCCGTCGACGATGAGATGTTCGTCGTCGTACTCCACCGTCGCGTCGAGCCGGCCCGTGATCGAGTCGTACTTCAGCAGATGGGCGAGGGTCTTGTTGTCGGTGAGGTCGTTGACCGCGACGATGTCGAGGTCAGCGCCCTGCGCGAGAGCCGCTCGGAAGTAGTTGCGGCCGATCCGGCCGAAGCCGTTGATGCCGATCTTCACGGACACGAGGTCTCCTGACTGATATGCGCGGGACTGCGCGGTTTCATGGTGGAGCCGGACGACGGTGTCCCCGGACGGAGCGTCCGGGGACGCCATCCGGGTTATGACAGTAGCAGCAGGCCCGAGGTCTTCTCCTGGGCGACGCTGAACCGCTCCTGGACGTTGGCCCAGTTGGTGATGTTCCAGAACGCCTTCACATAGTCGGCGCGGACGTTCTGGTAGTCGAGGTAATACGCGTGCTCCCAGACGTCGAGCATGAGCAGCGGCACGATGCCGGCCGGGAGGTTGGACTGCTGGTCGAAGAACTGGAGCACGATGAGACGAGCACCGATCGAGTCCCACGCGAGCACCGCCCATCCCGAGCCCTGCACGCCGAGCGCCGTCGCCGTGAAGTGCGCCTGGAAGGCGTCGAAGGAGCCGAACTGATCGTCGATCGCGGCCGCGAGCTCACCGGTCGGCTTGTCGCCGCCCTCCGGCGAGAGGTTGGTCCAGAAGATCGAGTGGTTGACGTGACCGCCGAGGTTGAACGCGAGGTCCTTCTCGAGCTTGTTGACGTTGGCGAGGTTGCCCGATTCGCGGGCTTCCGCGAGCTGGGCGAGGGCGGTGTTCGCCCCTGTCACATATGTCTGGTGGTGCTTGGAGTGATGCAGCTCCATGATGCGTCCGCTGATCGACGGCTCGAGGGCCGCGTAATCGTACGGGAGTTCGGGCAGGGTGTAATCGGCCATTGCTTCTCCTTGTCAGATGCCGCGTTCGGCGCGCCTGGCTGGGAACGGCGGCTGATTTCGAGTCTATGCCTCTGTAAGGATCGGGCGCCCGGGGTTGCGCCGCGCGACGTCGCACCCGACGGGCGCACACCGGGCGAGCGAGCGGGGCCACCCGGGCTCCGGCCCCGCGGCCGCGATCGGTCAAACAGATCGCGGATGCCCCGCGCAGCCACCCTCCCCCGCGCCACAGGCGCGGGGCATGCACCGACCGTGCGCCTCCGGGCGCGGGCTTCACCGCGCCTGGAGGCGCTGGCTCACACGTCGTCGAAGTCGGCGGGCAGACTCGCCTCGGTGCCCGGGACGCCGAGTTCGGCGGCGCGCTTGTCGGCCATCGCGAGCAGTCGGCGGATGCGGCCGGCGACGGCGTCTTTCGTCATGGGCGGGTCTGCGTGGTGGCCGAGCTCGTCGAGGCTGGCGTCGCGGTGCGCGAGGCGCAGCTGCCCCGCGTACTTCAGGTGATCGGGGATGTCCTCGCCGAGCAGCTCCATGGCGCGTTCGACGCGTGCGCACGCCGCGACGGCGGCCTGCGCGGAGCGCCGGAGGTTGGCGTCGTCGAAGTTGACCAGGCGGTTGGCGGTGGCCCGAACCTCGCGGCGCTGGCGCAGTTCCTCCCAGTTGCGGACCGTCTCCGCCGCGCCCATGAGCGCGAGCATCGCGCTGATGGCCTCGCCATCGCGCACGACGACCCGGTGCACGCCGCGCACCTCGCGTGCTTTGGCGGCGACGCCGAGCCGGCCTGCTGCGCCGACGAGCGCCATCGCGGCCTCGTTTCCCGGGCAGACGATCTCGAGGGCGGCGGACCGACCGGGATCGGTGAGGCTGCCCTGCGCAAGGAACGCGCCGCGCCAGACCGCCGCGACCTCGTCGCGCGAGCCGGTTGTGAGCCGATTCGGGAGACCGCGGACGGGCCGCCGGCGCGCGTCGAGCAGGCCGGTCTGTCGCGCGAGGGTCTCACCGCCGTCGAGGACGCGCACGAGGTACTGGTTCTGGCGCCGCATCCCCGAGGCCTGGATGACCGAGACGTCGGGACGGACGCCGTACAGTTCGCCGAGGGCACGGGTGACGCGCTTGGCCACAGGGGCCGAGTCGAGCTCCGCCTCGATCGCGATCCGGTTGGAGATGAGGTGCAACCCGCCGGCGAAGCGCAGGATCGACGCCAGTTCGGCGGCCCGCACGCTCGTCTTCGACACCTCGACCCGCGCGAGCTCGTCCTTCACTTCGGCGGTCAATGCCACGTCGTCACTCCATTTTCGTGCGTCATTCGTGCGATCTCATCAGCGGCTTCGGTCGGATACGGCTCATTCACGACCGAGATCGCGGTCCTTCACCGCGACGGCGACGCCCGGAAGCCGCTCCAGACGTTTGGCGAGCTCGCGAACCAGCGCGACCGACCGGTGCTTGCCCCCGGTGCAGCCGATCGCGACCGTGGCGTGGCGCTTGTTCTCGCGCTGATAGCCCGCGACGACCGGTTCGAGCGCCGCTGCGTAGGCGTCGAGGAACTCGCGGGCGCCGTTCTGGCCGAGTACATACTCGGAGACGGCGTCGTCGGTGCCCGTGAGCGGGCGCAGGTCGGGCACCCAGAACGGGTTCGGCAGGAATCGGGCATCAGCCACGAGGTCCGCGTCCGGCGGCAGGCCGTACTTGAAGCCGAAGCTGACGACGGTCAGCCGGAGGCCCGCCGCGTCACTCTCGGCGAACGCCTCGGTGACGCGGTTGGCCAGCTGGTGGATGTTCAGGTCGGACGTGTCGATGAGGATGTCGCTCATCTCGCGCACGGCGGCGAGCCGGCCGCGCTCGGCCGTGATGCCGTCCAGGATGGTGCCGTCCTCCTGCAACGGGTGCGGCCGGCGCACCGACTCGAACCGGCGCACGAGTGCCGAATCGTTCGCGTCGAGGAACACCACACGGACGTTCACCCCCGTGCGCAGCGCCTGCACGATGTCGTGGAACTCCCCGAAGAAATCACCGCCACGCACGTCGACCACGGCGGCGATACGCGGCAGCGATGCGCCGGCGCGTTCGACGAGTTCGACGAGCGGCCGCAGCATCTGCGGGGGAAGGTTGTCCACGACATACCAGCCGAGGTCTTCAAGGGCGTTCGCCACGGTCGATCGGCCTGCCCCGGACATGCCGGTGACGATGAGCATCTCTTGACGCTCGGACTCATCGCCCATCGGCTGATGCCCCCTCTTCGATTCGGTCCTTCCACCCTACCTGGGCGCAGGAGCGGAATCCCCCTGCAGGGTCTCGCGGATGGTACCGGCAAGCGTGGGTCCGATGCCCTTCACCTCGGCGATCTCGGCTTCGCTCGCGGTCTTGAGTCGGGCGACGGAGCCGAAGTGCCGCAGCAGCTGCTTGACCCTCGCGGGCCCCAGCCCTGGGATCTCGGACAGCACTGTGCCGATGTCCCGTTTGCGGCGCTGCCGCTGATGGGTGATCGCGAACCGGTGCGCCTCGTCACGCACTCGCTGGAAGAGGAACAGCGCATCGGAGTTGCGCGGCAGGATGACGGGGAAATCCGCGTTAGGGGTCCAGATCTCTTCGAGGCGTTTGGCGATCCCGCACAGCGTGATGCCCTGGACTCCGGACTCGCGCAAGGCTCGCGCCGCGGCCTCGACCTGCGGCTGGCCTCCGTCGACCACGAGCAGGTTCGGTCGATAGGCGAATTTCTTGCGCGTCGGCGATACCACGGCCGCATCCGTCGGCGGGCTCGTCTCCTCCGCACCGCGCACGGCCGTCGCATCCGGTTCTGTGACGGATGCGCCACCGTCACCACCGGCCAGGTGCGCGAGGCGGCGTGTCAGCACCTGGTGGATCGAATCGGTGTCGTCGGTGGAGGCCGGGATCGTGAACCTGCGGTACTCGTCCTTCCGAGGCAGGCCGTCTTCGAACACCACCATCGATGCGACGATGTTGGTGCCCGACAGATGCGAGACGTCGTAGCACTCGATCCGGAGCGGCGCGTCGGGCATGCCGAGCGCCTCTTGAATGTCTTCGAGCGCGCGGGACCGCGTCGTGAAGTCGGCGCTTCGACGCGTCTTGTAAAGCATGAGGGACTGCTTGGCGTTCTGGGTGGCGGTGTCGAGCAGAGCCGCCTTGTCGCCGCGCTTGGCTGCGCGGACCCGCACCCGGCGGTGCGCGAGGGACCCGAGCCAGTCTTCGAGCGCGGGCGCGTCGTCGGGCAGCTCGGGCACGATGACCTCCCCGGGCGGCACGATGTCCTCGGCGTACGCGTTCTGCAGCACGGAGTCGACCAGGTCGCCCAACGGAACGTCGAGCTCCTTGTCGACGGTCCAGGAACGGACACCTCGGATGCGACCACCGCGCACGATGAACAGCTGCACGGCCGCTGCGAGTTCGTCGTGGTCGATGCCGAAGACGTCGAGGTCGGCATGCTCGGGGAGCACGACCGCGCTCTTCTCGAAGAACTGGTTGGCCGCCTGGAGTTCGTCGCGCCGACGCGCAGCGGTCTCATAGTCTTGGACCGCCGCCGCGCGCTGCATGGCCCGGTTGAGGTCATCGATGATGCGTCGGTCTTGATTCTGCATGAACGCTACGAACCGGTCGACGTTGACGCGGTGCTCCTCGATGGTCACCCGGCCGGAGCATGGACCGAAGCACCGCCCGATCTGGCCGGCGAAGCACGGCTTGCCCGTCGCCATCGCACGACGGTAGTCGCTGTCTTTGCAGGTGCGGATCGGGAACAGCTTGAGCAGCAGGTCGAGCGTCTCGTTGACGGCCCACACCTTGGGGTACGGCCCGAAGTACCGCGCGCCCGGGATGCCGCGTTTGCGGGTGACGATCGCACGCGGCGCCTCATCGGCCAGCGTCACCGCGAGGTACGGATAGGACTTGTCGTCGCGGTATTTCACGTTGAACGGCGGAGCGAACTCCTTGATCCACGTGTACTCGAGTTGCAGGGCCTCCACATCGTTGCCGACGACCGTCCATTCGACGGACGCGGCCGTGAGCACCATGCGCCGGGTGCGCTCGTGCAGTGTGCGCAGCGGCGCGAAGTAGTTCGAGAGCCGGGCCCGGAGGTTCTTCGCCTTGCCGACGTACAGCACGCGGCGGTCGGCGTCGCGGAAGCGATACACCCCCGGCGACGTCGGGATCTCCCCCGCCTTGGGGCGCCAGGGAACGGTACTGCTCATCGCCTCAGCTGGCGACCTCGGCGCGCTCGTGCGCGTCGAAGATCTCGCGGAGGAAGTAGCCCGTGTGGCTCGCGTGGTGGTCGGCGACCTGCTCAGGCGTGCCGGTCGCCACCACCTGGCCGCCGCCGGAACCGCCCTCTGGGCCCATGTCGATGATCCAGTCGGCCGACTTGATCACGTCGAGATTGTGCTCGATGACGATGACGGTGTTTCCCTTGTCGACGAGTTTGCCAAGCACCTTCAGCAGTTTGCGGACATCCTCGAAGTGCAGACCCGTGGTCGGCTCGTCGAGCACGTACACGCTGCGCCCGTTCGAACGCCGTTGCAGCTCGGTGGCGAGCTTGACGCGCTGCGCCTCGCCTCCCGAGAGGGTCGTGGCGCTCTGGCCGAGCTGGACGTACCCGAGGCCGACGTCGACCAGGGTCTTCAGGTAGCGGTGGATCGCGGAGATCGGCTCGAAGAACTCGGCGGCCTCGCTGATCGGCATCTCGAGCACCTCGGCGATGTTCTTGCCCTTGTAGTGCACCTGCAGCGTCTCGCGGTTGTACCGCTTTCCGCCGCAGACCTCGCAGGCGACGTACACGTCGGGCAGGAAGTTCATCTCGATCTTGATGGTGCCGTCGCCCGAGCACGCCTCACACCGGCCGCCCTTCACGTTGAAGCTGAACCGGCCGGGAAGGTAGCCGCGGGCCTTGGCTTCGGTCGTCTCAGAGAAGAGGGTGCGGATGCGGTCGAAGACTCCGGTGTAGGTCGCCGGGTTGGACCGCGGTGTGCGACCGATCGGCGCCTGGTCGACGTGGACGACCTTGTCGAGCTGCTCGAGCCCGGTGACCCGGCGATGCTTGCCAGGGACTTTGCGCGCGCCGTTGAGCTTGTTCGCCAACACCTTGTACAGGATGTCGTTGACGAGTGAGGACTTGCCCGACCCGGACACCCCGGTGACGGCCGTGAACGTACCGAGCGGGAACGTCACATCCACATTGCGCAGGTTGTTCGCCGCGGCACCCTGGACGGTGATGACGCGATCCGGGTCGACCGGTCGGCGACGCGGCGGGATGGTCAGGCTCTTCCGCCCGGACAGATAATCACCGGTCAGCGAGGCGGTGTTCTTCAGCAGGTCTTCGTAGGACCCGGAGTGCACGACGGTACCGCCGTTCACGCCCGCGCCCGGGCCGATGTCGACGATCCAGTCGGCCATGCGGATGGTGTCTTCGTCGTGCTCGACCACGATGAGCGTGTTGCCGAGATCGCGCAGCGCCACGAGCGTCTCGATCAGGCGACGATTGTCGCGCTGGTGCAGGCCGATGCTCGGCTCGTCGAGCACGTAGAGCACGCCCGTGAGGCCAGAGCCGATCTGCGTGGCGAGTCGGATGCGCTGCGCCTCACCGCCGGAGAGCGTACCGGCGGCACGAGCGAGGTCGAGGTAGCTGAGGCCTACGCGGATGAGGAAGTCGAGGCGGACCTTGATCTCGCGGAGCACCTGCGCCGCGATCGCCTGCTCGCGGTCGGTGAGCTCGAGCCGGTCCATGAACGCGCGGGCGTCGGTCAGGCTCAGGAGCCCGACGTCGGCGATGCTGTGGTCGTGGATGAGCACCGAGAGCACCTCGGGCTTCAAGCGCTTTCCGTCGCAGACCGGGCACGGCACCTCGCGGAGGTACTCGGCCCAGCGCGCGCGCTGCACGTCGGTCTCGGCCTGCACGTACTGCCGCTCGATGTACGGGACGACGCCCTCGAAGCCCGAGGTGTAGCTCATCTCACGGCCGTAGCGGTTGCGCCATTTCACCCGGACTTCGAAGTTGTCGCCACGGAGCACGGCGTGCCGAGCGGATTCCTCGAGCTGCTCCCACGGGGTCTTCAATGAGAAGCCGAGATCGCTCGCGAGGCCCTTGAGCAGCTTCTCGTAGTAGTTGTAGAGGCTCTTGCCCTGCGACGTCCATGGCAGGATGACGCCCTCGGAGATACTCAGCGACTGATCTCCGAGGAGCAGCTCCTCGTCGACGGACATGCGCGTGCCGAGCCCCGAGCACTCGGGGCAGGCGCCGAACGGCGCGTTGAAGGAGAAGGTGCGCGGCTCGATCTCGGTGAGCTGGATCGGGTGCTGGTTCGGGCACGAGAGCTTCTCGGAGAAGGTCTGCCACGCCTCGTCGCCCTCGCGGTCGACGTAGTTGATCTGGACGAGGCCGTCGGTGAGCCGGAGAGCGGTCTCAAGTGAATCGGTGAGCCTGCCGAGGATGTCCGACGAGGCCACGAGCCGGTCGATCACGACCGAGATGTCGTGCTTGACCTGCTTCTTCAGCTTGGGCGGCTCGTCGAGCCGGATGACCTCGCCGTCGACGACGGCGCGCGTGTAGCCCTGCGTCGCAAGATCGCGGAAGAGGTCGACGAACTCGCCCTTCTTCTTCGAGACGACGGGGCTGAGGACCTGGAAGCGCGTGCCCGCCTCGAGCTCCATGAGCTGATCGGCGATCTGCTGGACCGTCTGCTTCTGAATGCGCTCGCCGCACACCGGACAGTGCGGCACACCGATGCGCGCCCACAGCAGTCGCATGTAGTCGTAGATCTCGGTGATCGTGCCGACCGTCGACCGCGGGTTGCGATTGGTCGACTTCTGGTCGATCGACACCGCCGGGCTGAGGCCCTCGATGAAGTCGACGTCAGGCCGGTCGACCTGGCCGAGGAACTGACGCGCGTACGCCGACAACGATTCGACATACCGTCGCTGCCCTTCGGCGAAAATCGTGTCGAAGGCGAGCGAGGACTTGCCCGAACCCGACAGCCCCGTGAACACCACCATCGCGTCGCGCGGAACCTCGACGTCGACGTTGTGCAGGTTGTGCACGCGGGCACCGCGGACACTCAGGCGCGAATGGGCATCGAGACGAGAAACTGGCACCTCAGAAGTCTAAAGACGACCACCGACACCGCGACACGGAACGCACGCGCTCTCAGCGAACATACGTTCGAATCTCAGGGAGCCTGCTCGCCTGCTCCACGCGCACCGACTCAGCCGAGGTGGCCCGCCTTCTCCATCTGGCGCAGCTCCCGCTTCAACTCGGACACCTCGTCGCGCAATCGCGCCGCGAGCTCGAACTTGAGCTCGCCGGCCGCCTGCAGCATCTGCTCATTCAGGTCACGGATGAGCTCTTCGAGTTCGTTGCCGCCCGCGGCCGCGATGCCGGCCCGCTTGCCGGGCACCGGTGCGGACGGCTTCGACTTCCGCCCGGCGAGCAGTGCCGCGGTGTCGGCCTCCTCGCGCGCAAGCACGTCGGTGATGTCGGCGATGCGCTTGCGGAGCGGCTGCGGGTCGATGCCGTTCACCCGGTTGTACTCGAGCTGCTTCTCCCGGCGGCGGTTGGTCTCGTCGATCGCGTTCTTCATCGAGTCGGTGAGCACGTCGGCGTACATGTGCACCTCGCCCGACACGTTTCGCGCGGCGCGGCCGATCGTCTGAATGAGCGACGTGGAGGACCGCAGGAAGCCCTCTTTGTCGGCGTCGAGGATGGCCACCAGCGAGACCTCGGGCAGGTCGAGGCCCTCTCGCAGCAGGTTGATGCCGACCAGGACGTCGTACACGCCGGCGCGGAGCTCGGTGAGCAGCTCGACGCGGCGCAGCGTGTCCACGTCAGAGTGCAGGTAGCGCACGCGTACCCCCGCCTCCGTGAGGAAGTCGGTGAGTTCTTCGGCCATCCGCTTGGTCAGCGTGGTCACCAGCACCCGCTCGTCGCGGTCGGCGCGAAGACGGATCTCCTCCAGCAGGTCGTCGATCTGCCCCTTGCTGGGCTTCACCACGATCTGCGGGTCGACCAGGCCGGTCGGTCGGATGATCTGCTCGACGACGCCGTCGGCGATGCCCATCTCGTACCGACCCGGCGTCGCGGAGAGGTAGACGGCCTGACCGATGCGGTTCTTGAACTCGTCCCACTTCAGCGGGCGGTTGTCGAGGGCGCTCGGCAGCCGGAACCCGTGCTCGACGAGCGTGCGCTTCCGCGAGGAGTCGCCCTCGTACATCGCGCCGATCTGCGGCACGGTCACGTGGGACTCGTCGATCACGATGAGGAAGTCGTCTGGGAAGTAGTCGATCAGGCAGTGCGGCGGCTCCCCCGGTGCACGCCCGTCGATGTGCCGAGAGTAGTTCTCGATGCCGGAGCAGAAGCCGATCTGCTCCATCATCTCGAGGTCGAACGTCGTCCGCATGCGCAGCCGCTGAGCCTCGAGCAGCTTGCCCTCGCGCTCGAGCTCGACGAGTCGCTCGTCGAGCTCGTCGCGGATCGTGCCGATCGCGCGCTGCATGACGTCGGTGCTCGCCACATAGTGCGAACCGGGGAACACGGGCACAGCGTCGAGCTTGGCCACGACCTCGCCCGTGAGCGGATGCAGGCTGTACAACCCCTCGATCTCATCGCCGAACATCTCGATGCGGATCGCGAGCTCCTCGTACACGGGGATGATCTCCAGCGTGTCACCGCGCACGCGGAAGGTGCCTCGCGCGAAGTCGACGTCGTTGCGCTGGTACTGCATGGAGACGAACTTGCGGATGAGCCAGTCGCGGTCGACCCGCTGCCCCACCTGAAGCGGCATCATCGCCGCGAGGTACTCGGCCGGCGCGCCCAGACCGTAGATGCAGGACACCGTCGACACCACGACCACGTCGCGCCGGCTGAGCAGCGAGTTCGTCGTCGAGTGGCGGAGCCGCTCGACCTCCGCGTTGATCGAGGAGTCCTTCTCGATGAACGTGTCGGTCTGCGGCACGTACGCCTCGGGCTGGTAGTAGTCGTAGTACGACACGAAGTACTCGACGGCGTTGTTCGGCATCAGCTCGCGGAACTCGTTCGTCAGCTGCGCGGCGAGCGTCTTGTTGTGCGCGAGCACGAGCGTCGGGCGCTGCACCTGCTCGATGAGCCAGGCCGTCGTCGCGGACTTCCCCGTGCCCGTCGCGCCGAGCAGCACCACGTCGGTCTCGCCGGCGTTGATGCGGGCGGCGAGCTCCGCGATCGCGTGCGGTTGATCGCCGCTCGGCTGGTACTCGCTCACCACCTCGAACGGGCGAACGGAACGCGTGGACTGCATGCTGTTCAGTCTATGAAGCCCCACCGACACGTCGGGCGGGGTTCGCTCTCAGCGACCATGCCGCCGCGCGGCGGCCCGGCTGCCGCCCGCGCCGTCCGCCCGCGGCGTGTCCGCCCCGAGGCATCCGCCCGCCCCGAGGCATCCGCCCGCCCTGAGGCATCCGCTCAGCGATGTGTCAGTCACCCGTCGAACGTGCGCGCCGCTCCGCCGCGACGCGCGCCCAGAGCGCGTCGGTCTGGCTCATGGTGTGCGCGAGCGAGCCGGATGTGTCGATGACCACGTCGGCGATCTCGCGGCGAGCGGCATCGTCGACCTGTGCGTCGACCCGCGCCTCCGCGTGGATCGGGTCCATGCCACGGACCTCGACGAGGCGCTTGACCTGCTCTTTGCGGCCCGCGCTGGTCACGACGATGAGGTCATAGGGATGGTCGACGGATGCCTCGACGAGCAGCGGCACGTCGTAGACGACGACCGCGTCGGGGTCCTCGCGCTCCGCCTCGGCGATGAGTCGCTTCGACAGCTCGCGTACCGCCGGGTGCACGATGCCGTTGAGCGTGGCGCGCGCGGCATCGTCGCGGAAGACGATCTCACCGAGCTTGGGCCGGTCGATCGCCCCGTCGGATCGGAGGATGTCGCGGCCAAACGCCTCGACGATCGCCTGGTACGCCGGCTTGCCCGGCTCGACCACCCTCCGCGCCAGCTGGTCGGCGTCGATGTGCACGGCACCGTGCTCGTAGAGTCGGCGCGCGACGGTGGACTTCCCTGAGGCGATGCCGCCCGTGAGACCGATCAGATACACGCCTCCACCCTACCGAGGCCGCGCCGATCCTCGAGGTCCCGGGGTGGCCCGGCTCACTGCGGCGACATGTGTGGCCGCGAGCCGATGGTGGGTGGGAACGCGGGCATACGGGCATTCCCACCCACCATCCGTCTTCCGACACGGCACGGGTGCGCTTGAGCGCCCGACGCACACCTCCCGAGAACGACCGAAGGCCGGCCCCGCAGGGGGCCGGCCTTCGTCCGTGTCGCGCGGAGCGCGATCAGTTGTTGCTGGAGAGCTTCTCGCGAAGCGCCGCAAGCGACGCGTCGTCGGCGAGGGTGCCGCTGCCGGCGGAGTCGCTCGAGTACGAGCCCGCACCCGCGGCGCCACCGAAGGACTCCTCGGCCTGAGCCTGAGCCGCCTGCGACGCGGCGACCTGCTTCTTGTGGGCCTCCCAGCGCGCCTGAGCGGCGGCGTACTGCTGCTCCCACTCTTCGCGCTGCGTGTCGAAGCCTTCGCGCCACTCGTTCGTCTCCGGGTCGAAGCCCTCGGGGAACTTGTAGTTGCCCTGCTCGTCGTACTCGGTGAGCATGCCGTAGAGCGCCGGGTCGAACTCGGTACCCTCGGGGTCGACGCCCTCGTTCGCCTGCTTGAGCGAGAGCGAGATGCGGCGACGCTCGAGGTCGATGTCGATGACCTTGACGAAGACCTCTTCGCCGACCGACACGACCTGCTCGGCGAGCTCGACGTGCTTGGCCGAGAGCTCCGAGATGTGCACGAGGCCCTCGATGCCGTCGGCCACGCGGACGAACGCACCGAACGGCACGAGCTTGGTGACCTTGCCCGGTGCGACCTGCCCGATCGCGTGGGTCCGGGCGAACACCTGCCACGGGTCTTCCTGCGTCGCCTTGAGCGAGAGCGACACGCGCTCGCGGTCGAGCTCGACGGAGAGCACCTCGACGGTGACCTCCTGGCCGACCTCGACGACCTCGCTGGCGTGCTCGATGTGCTTCCACGACAGTTCGGAGACGTGCACGAGGCCGTCCACGCCGCCGAGGTCGACGAACGCACCGAAGTTGACGATCGACGAGATGACACCCTTGCGGATCTGGCCCGGGTGGAGGTTCGCGAGGAACGTCGAGCGCGACTCGGACTGCGTCTGCTCGAGCAGTGCACGGCGCGAGAGCACGACGTTGTTGCGGTTCTTGTCGAGCTCGAGGATCTTCGCCTCGATCTCCTGGCCGAGGTACGGCGTGAGGTCGCGGACGCGGCGCAGCTCGATGAGCGAGGCCGGGAGGAAGCCGCGGAGGCCGATGTCGACGATGAGGCCGCCCTTGACGACCTCGATGACCTGACCGGTCACCACGCCGTCGGACTCCTTGATCTTCTCGACGTCACCCCAAGCGCGCTCGTACTGGGCACGCTTCTTCGACAGGATGAGGCGGCCTTCCTTGTCCTCCTTCTGGAGAACGAGGGCCTCGACGGTGTCGCCGACCTCGACGACCTCGGTGGGGTCGACGTCGTGCTTGATGGAAAGCTCACGGGAGGGGATGACACCCTCGGTCTTGTAACCGACATCGAGGAGAACCTCGTCGCGGTCGATCTTGACAACGGTGCCTTCGATGAGGTCGCCGTCGTTGAAGAACTTGAGCGTCTTCTCGACCGCGGCGAGGAAATCGTCAGCAGATCCGATGTCGTTGATCGCGACCTGCTTGGGCGCCTTGGTCGTTACGGTGGTCATGTAGTGGTTGCTCCGAAAGGACAAATTCAGGCCCATCGCGTGGTCGAGCAAGGTGTGGTTCCGCGATGGGCATGCGGACATGGATGTCACAAGCGTGACATTCCATCCTAACGGACGTCCGCCGTCGGCGGCAAGAGCGGGTCGGCCCGGCCTCGGCCGGCCCGGCGGCGGCGGCGCCCTCGTCACCGAGGCATCCGGCGACGCGGGCTCACCCCAGCATGACCCGCCGGAGCGTGTCGAGCCCGACCCCGCCGAGGTCCAGCGCGCGCTTGTGGAACGCCCTGATGTCGAAGGCCGCGCCCTCCCGGCGGCGGGTCTCGTCGCGCACCTGTTCCCAGATGCGCTGGCCGATCTTGTACGCGGGCGCCTGGCCGGGCCATCCGAGGTAGCGGTTCACCTCGAACCGGATGAACTCGTCGGGCATGGCGACGTTGCGGCGCATGAACTCCAGGGCGTCGTCGGCCGTCCACACCCCCTCACCGTCGGGGCGCGTCTTGCCGAGGTGGACGCCGAGATCGAGGACGACGCGCGCCGCCCGCATCCGCTGCCCGTCGAGCATGCCGAGCCGGTCGGCCGGGTCGTCCAGATAGCCGAGCTCCTCCATGAGGCGCTCGGCGTACAGCGCCCACCCTTCGGCGTGCCCTGACGTGCCGGCGAGCTGGCGCCGCCACGTGTTGAGCGTCGCGCGGTTCACGACCGCCTGCCCGATCTGGAGGTGATGGCCGGGCACACCCTCGTGATAGACCGTCGTGAGCTCTCGCCAGGTGTCGAACTCGGTGACGCCCTCCGGCACCGACCACCACATCCGGCCCGGTCGGGAGAAGTCGTCGGTCGGGCCGGTGTAGTAGATCCCGCCCTCCTGGGTGGGTGCGATCATGCATTCGAGCGTGCGGATCTCGGCCGGGATGTCGAACTGCGTCGCCCCGAGCTCCGCCACGGCACGGTCGCTCGTCCGCTGCATCCAGCGCTGCAGCTCCTCGGTGCCGTGGAGCTTGCGACTCGGGTCTGCCTCGAGGTGCGCCACGGCCTCGGCGACGGATGCCCCGGGCAGGACCTCGTTCGCGACCGCCTCCTGCTGCGCCACCATGCGGGCGAGCTCCTCGAGTCCCCACTCGTAGGTCTCGTCGAGGTCGACCGTCGCCCCGAGGAAATGCCGCGACCGCAGCGCGTAGATGTCTCGGCCCACCGCGTCGGCGGTACCGGAGCGTGCGGCGAGCTCGTCCTCCAGGAACTCGGCGAATCTCGCGTACCCCGCCGCGGCATCGGCCGCCGCACGGTTCAGGTCGTTGCGCAGCGACGCGGGCAGCTCGACGCTCGCCGACGTCGCATTCGCGGCGAGCTTGGCGAAGAACCCGTCGGATCGCGCGTACCGCCGTGCCTGCACCGCGACCTCGCGCACCTGGCGCACGGCCGGGACGGTGCGGCGCTCGACGCCGAGCCGAAGGGTCGCGACATACCCGTCGAGCGCATCCGACACGGCGCCGAGCCGGGTCGCGATCACCGCCCAATCGTGGACCGTGTCGGTCGCCATGAGGTCGAAGACCTCCCGCAGGTCTTGGGCCGGGCTCGCAATCACGTTCAGATCGCGGAGGTGGAGCTGTGCGTCGTGCTCCGCGAGCGCAAGCTCGAGCTCCGCGCCGAGATCCGTCGCGGTCACGAGGTCGACCGCGTCCACGGGCTCGGCGGCGCGGATCGCGGCGAGCGCCTCACGGCTCGCGAGCCGCGCCCGCTCCGCACCCTCGGGGGAAAGGTCGGGCAGACGCCCGTCGGCCTCACGCCGGCCGATGTACGTGCCGGTTGTCGGCGACAGGTCGACCACGGTGTCGACCCAGCGCTCGGCGATGCGGTCGATCTCGGTCGGGATGCGGGTCTCGGCAGCCATGCCCCCACCCTACGAGCACCGTGCGACGCTGGGCCGAGGAGCCGCTCCACGACGGAGCCGGCGCTCGCCCGCGACCAGGGATGCGACTCAGTGCGCCGCGTCGTCCCAGCTCGCGCCGCGGCCGATCTGGACGTCGAGCGGCACCAGCAGGTCGGCCGCGTGCGCCATGCGATCGCGGACGATCTCGGCGACCTGATCGCCCTCGCCGACAGCCACCTCGAAGATGAGCTCGTCGTGCACCTGCATGAGCATGCGCGAGCGCAGACCCGCTTCGTTCAACGCGCGCTCGGTGTGCACCATCGCGAGCTTGATGAGGTCGGCCGCTGAACCCTGGATGGGCGAGTTGAGCGCCGCGCGCTCGGCGTTCTCGCGGAGGACGCGGTTCGGGCTGGTCAGGTCGGGGAACGGCCGACGACGGCCGAAGATGGTCTCGGTGTACCCGTCGAGCTTCGCCTGCTCGACCACGCCGCGCAGGTAGTCGCGCACCGCGCCGAACCGCTCGAAGTAGTCCTTCATGAGCTGGGTCGCCTCGGCCCGATCGATGCGCAGCTGCTTCGAGAGCCCGAACGCGCTGAGCCCGTACGCGAGGCCATACGACATGGCCTTGACCTTCGTGCGCATGATCGGGGTCACGTCTTCCGGCGCGACCGAGAACACGCGCGCGCCGACGAACCGGTGCAGGTCTTCCCCGGCGTTGAACGCCTCGATGAGCCCGGCATCACCCGAGAGGTGCGCCATGATGCGCATCTCGATCTGCGAGTAGTCGGCGGTGAGCAGCTCGACGTACTCGGGGCCGTGCCGGAACGCCTCGCGGATGCGCCGGCCGTCTTCGGTGCGGATGGGGATGTTCTGCAGGTTGGGATCGTTGCTCGACATGCGACCGGTGGCCGCGCCGACCTGCCCGTAGGTCGTGTGGATGCGTCCGTCCGAGCCGATCGCCTTGTCGAGCGCATCGACGATCTGGCGGAGCTTCGTGGCGTCCCGGTGCTCGAGCAGCAGGCCCAGGAACGGATGCGGGCTCGACTCCTGCAGGTCGGCCAGGGCGTTCGCATCGGTGGAGTACCCGGTCTTCGTCGCGCGCGTCTTCGGCATGCCGAGCTGGTCGAAGAGCACCTCCTGCAGCTGCTTCGGGGAGCCGAGGTTCACCTCGCGGCCGATCTCGGCGAACGCCGAAGCGGCCAGCTGAGCCGCCCGTTCACCCAGTTCCGACGAGAGCTCCGCGAGCCGCTCGTGCGAGACCGCGACGCCGCGCAGCTCCATGGCTGCGAGCACCGGGATGAGCGGCATCTCGATGTCGGCGAGCAGGGTGCGCATGCCGTCGCTCATGGCCGAGAGCACGGCGGGCGCCACGCGCACGCTGTACCACGCGAACTCGGGCACACCCGCCCCCTCGCCGTCGACCGCGAGCAACTGCGACGGATCAGCCTCGGCCACGGTCTCGCCGAGATAGCGCTGGACCAGGTCGGCCAGCGTCTTCTCCTGCAGATTCGGCCGCACGAGCCAGCCGGCGATGAGCGGGTCGATCACGAGGCCGTCGAAGGCGAGTCCCGAGCGAGCGAGCGCCTTGAGCTGCCCCTTCGCATCGGTCACGATCTTCGGCGCGTCGCTCGCGAGCCACGACTCGAACGGCTCGAGCTCCGGGGCGCCGGCGCGCCACTGCACCTCGACGGTCTCGGCCTTGGTCGCGATGCCGGCGCCGATGACCTTGCCGTCGAGCACGTCGAAGTGGAGACCGAGCCCCGCGGGCTCGACCCCGGTCGCACGGTCGAGCCAGGCCTGGAGCTCGGCTCCGACGGGACGGCTCGGCGTCGGGGTGTCCGGTGCGGGCGTCGCATCCGGGATCTCGAGCGGCGCGACGGGCGTCGCCAGCTGCCCGGTCGTGGAGCCCGTCTGCACGAGCTTCGTCAGCCGGTCCATGAGTGTGCGGAACTCGAGCCGCGTGAACATCTCGCGGACCGCCTCGAGGTCGAACGGCTGTGCCTCGAGCGATGCCAGATCGACCTCGAGGGGCGCGTCGCACACGAGCCGGTTCAGCCGCCGGTTGCGCTCGGCATGCTCGCGCTCCCGGCGCAGGTTCTCGCCGACCACGCCCTTGATCTCGTCGGCGTGCGCGAGGATGCCCTCGAGGTCGCCGTACAGACCGAGCCATTTCACCGCGGTCTTCTCGCCGACCTTCGTGATGCCGGGGAGGTTGTCGCTCGTCTCACCGACGAGCGCCGCGACATCGGGATACTGCTCGGGCCGGACGCCGTAGCGCTCGACGACCGCCTGCGGGTCGTAGCGCTTGAGCTGGGAGACCCCCTGCGTGTTCGGGTAGAGCAGCGTGACATCGTCGTTGACCAGCTGGATGGTGTCGCGGTCGCCCGACACGAGCAGCACGCGGTAGCCATCGGCGACACCGCGGGTGGCGAGCGTGGCCAGGATGTCGTCGGCCTCGAAATCGTCGAGCTCGAGCACCGTGATGCCCATCGTCTTCAGGGTCTCCTGGAGGAGCGGCACCTGACCCTTGAACTCGGCCGGCGTCTCGCCGCGATTGCCCTTGTACTCCTCGTATTCGCGCGTGCGGAAGGACACCCTGGACTTGTCGAACGCCACGGCGATGTGCGTCGGCTTCTCGTTCTGCAGCAACAGCAGCAGCATCGACAGAAAGCCGTGGATCGCGTTCGTGTGCTGCCCGTCGCGGGTGCTGAAGCTGTCGACCGGGAGGGCGTAGAACGCCCGGAACGCGAGCGAGTGGCCATCGATGACGAGGAGGGTGGGCTTCTGGGGGTCCGACACCACAACAGCCTACAAGCGACCGCTGACACCGCCGTGTGCGGGTGACGCCCGACGAGACGACGGATGCCGCGGCGAAACATTCGCCGCGGCATCCGCCCGCTGATCGTCTGGTGATTACTTCTTGGTCGAGAGCTGCTCGATGATCGCCTGTGAGACATCGCGCATCGTGAGCCGGCGGTCCATGGACGCCTTCTGAATCCAGCGGAAGGCCTCGGGCTCGGACAGGCCCATCTTCTCGTTGAGCAGACCCTTCGCGCGGTCGACCAGCTTGCGGGTCTCGAACCGCTCGACGAGGTCACCCACCTCGGCCTCGAGCGCGATGATCTGCGCGTGCCGGGCGAGCGCGATCTCGATCGCGGGCAGCAGGTCGTTCGGCGTGAACGGCTTCACGACGTACGCGAGCGCGCCCGCCTCGCTCGCTCGCTCAACAAGCTCTTTCTGGCTGAAGGCGGTGAGCAGCACCACGGGCGCGATGTGGCCCTTGGAGAGTCGCTCCGCGGCGGAGATGCCGTCGAGCTGGGGCATCTTCACGTCCATGATGACGAGATCCGGCCGCAGCTCGGTTGCGAGTGCCACGGCCGTCTCGCCGTCGCCGGCCTCGCCGACGACCTCGTAGCCGTTGTCCCGGAGGATTTCCACGATGTCGAGGCGGATGAGGGACTCATCCTCGGCCACGACGACGCGCCGGGGCGTCGACTGGGGTGCTTCGCTGTCTGTCACGTGGGAAAGCCTACGGTATTCTGGCGTGGCCCCCTGGCCGGTGTGGCGGAATGGCAGACGCGGAGCACTCAAAATGCTTTGCCCGAAAGGGCGTGTGGGTTCGACCCCCACCACCGGCACCCAGAACGTGTGCGAACGACGAACGGCCCGGTCGCCAGGAGTGAAATCCTGGCGACCGGGCCGTTCGCCGACGCGGGTCAGAGCACCTCGCCGACTCGGGTCAGAGCACCTCGCCGACGCGGTGCACGCGCACGTCGTTGGTGGTGCCGGGAATGCCGGGAGGGGACCCGGAGATGATGACCACGGTCTCGCCGTCGATGGCACGGCCGGTCTTCCGAAGGACCTCATCGACCTGACCCACCATCTGGTCGGTGTGCGTCACCCGGTCGACCACGAACGACTCCACGCCCCAGAACAGCGACATCCGGCGACGGATCGCGGGGTCGGGCGTGAAGGCCAGGATCGGGATCGGGCTGCGCAGACGAGACATCCGCCGCACCGACTCGCCCGACTCGGTGAACACGCAGAGATACTTCGCGCTCACGAAGTCCGCGATGTCGACCGCGGCGGCGGTGATCGCACCCGACTGCGTGCGCGGGCGCGTCCCGAGCTTCGGCACCCGCTCGAGGCCATGCTGCTCAGTGGACTCGACGATGCGCGCCATGGTCTTCACGGTCACGACGGGGTACTCCCCCACGCTCGTCTCGCCGGAGAGCATGACCGCGTCCGTGCCGTCGAGCACCGCGTTCGCGACATCGGAGGTCTCGGCGCGGGTCGGCACGGGGCTGTGGATCATCGACTCGAGCATCTGCGTGGCGACGATGACCGGCTTCGCGAGGCGGCGCGCGATCTCGACGGCCTTCTTCTGGACGATCGGCACCGCCTCGAGGGGCAGCTCGACGCCGAGGTCTCCACGGGCCACCATGATCGCGTCGAACGCCTCGATGATCTCCTCGAGGTGGTCGACCGCCTGCGGCTTCTCGATCTTGGCGACGACCGGGACCCGCCGGCCGACCTCGTCCATGATCTCGTGAACGCGGGTGATGTCGGCGGCGTTCCGAACGAACGAGAGCGCGATCAGGTCAGCGCCGAGCTCGAGGCCCCAGCGCAGATCCGCCTCGTCCTTCTCGGACAGCGCGGGCACGTTGACCGCGACGCCCGGGAGGTTGATGCCCTTGTTGTTCGACACCGGCCCCGCGACGACCACCTTCGTGGTCACGACCGTGCCGTCGGTCTCGACGACCTCGACGCGCACCTTGCCGTCATCGATCAGCAGCGGGTCGCCGGGCTTGACGTCGCCGGGCAGCCCCTTGAACGTCGTGCCGACCATCTCCTTGGAGCCGACGATCTCGTCGGTGGTGATCTTGAAGATGTCGCCCTCGGCGAGCTCGTACGGGCCGCCCTCGAACTTGCCCAGGCGGATCTTCGGCCCCTGCAGGTCGACGAGCACGGCGATCGCGCGGCCCGAGTCGTTCGCGGCCTTCCGCACGTTCTGGTAGACCGCCTCGTGGACCTCGTAGCTGCCGTGGCTGAGGTTCATGCGCGCGACGTCGACCCCGGCATCGATGATGGCTCGGATCTGCTCATAGCTCGACGTCGCAGGCCCGAGGGTCGCGACGATCTTCGCTCGTCTCATGTGAATGGTGTGCTCCCAGGTGTTCCACGCGGATCGCGCGCGGGTCAATGGTCGTTGGGCGCCAGTCGGCACCGATGGTCAGACCGCGAACGCGGTGTCGCTCGCTCTGACCGGGCTCGGAAGCCGCGTCTCGCCTTCAAGGTACCGGTCGACGGCCGCGGCCGCAGCCCGGCCCTCCGCGATGGCCCAGACGATGAGCGACTGCCCACGGCCGGCGTCGCCAGCCACGAACACGCCAGGCGTGCTCGTCGTGTACGCGTCGTCGCGCTCGATGGCACCACGCGCGCTCAGCGCGAGGTTCAGCTGCTCGTCGAGCTGCCCGGTCTCGGGTCCGGTGAATCCGAGCGCGAGCAGCACGAGGTCGGCGGGAATCTCCCGCTCGGTGCCGGCCTTCGGCACCCGGCGTCCGTCGAGGTATTCGGTCTCGGCCACCCGGATCGCTCGGACCTCGCCGGCCTCGTTCGCGAGGAACTCCACCGTTGAGGCGAGGTACTCCCGAGTGCCGCCCTCCTCGTGCGCGGACTGGATCTCGAACAGGGTCGGATGCATCGGCCAGGGCTGGTCCGCGGAGCGGACGTCGGCCGGCTGCTTGCCGATCGCGAGGTTGGTCACGGTGAGCGCCCCCTGACGGTGCGCGGTGCCGATGCAGTCGGCGCCCGTGTCACCACCGCCGAGCACGACCACGTGCTTGCCCTCGGCCGTGATCTGGTCGAAGACGTCGTCGCCGGCCACGGCGCGGTTGGACTGCGTGAGGTACTCCATCGCGAAGTGCACGCCGGGCAGGTCCCGACCGGGAATCGGCAGATCGCGCGGCACCATGGCGCCGGTGGCGATGACCACCGCGTCGTACCGTTCACGGAGCTGCGCCCACGTGATGTCGACCCCGATGTTGACGCCGGCACGGAAGCGCGTGCCCTCGGCCGTCATCTGCGCGAGTCGCTGGTCGACGTGCTTCTTCTCCATCTTGAAGTCGGGGATCCCGTAACGCAGGAGGCCGCCGATGCGGTCGTCCCGCTCGTAGACGGCGACCGTGTGCCCCGCGCGCGTCAGCTGTTGGGCCGCGGCGAGCCCCGCCGGGCCCGAGCCCACGACGGCCACCGTCTTGCCCGTGAGCCGCCCCGGGGGCTGCGGCTGCACCCAGCCGTGGCCGAAGGCCTCGTCGATGATCGAGACCTCGACCTGCTTGATGGTCACGGCCGGCTGATTGATGCCGAGCACGCATGCGGACTCGCACGGCGCGGGGCAGAGCCGACCCGTGAACTCCGGGAAGTTGTTGGTCGCGTGCAGCCGCTCGATCGCCGCGCGGCCTTCGCCCCGCCACGTGAGGTCGTTCCACTCCGGGATGAGGTTGCCGAGCGGGCAGCCCTGGTGACAGAACGGCACGCCGCAGTCCATGCAGCGGCCCGCCTGCCGGCGGAGCACCGCCGCGTCACCCGGCTCGTAAACCTCTTTCCAGTCCATGATCCGCACCGACACGGGCCGCCGCTTGGGCAGCTCACGCTCGGTGACCTTCAGAAAGCCTTTCGGGTCAGCCACCCGTCACCTCCAAAATGCGCGTCCACACGACGTCGCCGTCGGGGTCGAGCCCCTCGTCGACCGCCGTCTGACGGGTACGGAGCACCGCGGCGTAATCGCGCGGCAATACCTTGGTGAACCGGTCGAACGCCGCCTCGCCCTCGTCGAGCAGGCGGGCCGCGACGGCCGAGCCGGTGTGCTCGACGTGCTGCTCGAGCAGGTCGCGCACGATCTCCCGGTCGGCGCTGCCGAGCGGCAGCAGCTCCAGTTCGCCACCTGCGAGCGACTCCCGGTTCACGCGGCCCTCGCGCAGCCCGAGCACGTAGGCGGTTCCGCCCGACATGCCGGCGCCGAGATTGCGGCCGGTCTCGCCGAGGATCAGCGCGAGGCCACCGGTCATGTACTCGAGGGCGTGGTCGCCGACACCCTCGACCACGGCCGTCGCGCCCGAGTTGCGGACGAGGAAGCGCTCGCCCACGATGCCTCGGATGAACATCGATCCGCGCGTCGCGCCGTAGCCGATCACATTGCCGGCGATCACGTTGCGCTCGGCGACGAAGCCGGCGTCGGCCGCGGGACGGACCACGATCTGGCCGCCCGACAGCCCCTTGCCGACGTAGTCGTTGGAGTCGCCCTCGAGCCGGAGCGTGATGCCCGTCGGCAAGAACGCGCCGAACGACTGGCCGGCCGACCCGGTCAGGGTGATGTCGATCGAGCCCGTCGGCAGCCCGTGCTCGCCATAGCGGGAGGTCACCTCATGCCCGAGCATGGTGCCGACGGCCCGCTCGGTGTTGCGGATCGGCAGCCGCATGCTCGTGCTGCCGCCCTCGTCGAGGACGAGCCGGCTGCGCTGGATGAGCTCGTTGTCGAAGTGCTCGGCGAGCTCATGGTCTTGCACCCGGGCGTTCCGGCGCGGCTCAGACTCCGAGAAGTCGGGCCCCACCAGCACGGGCGTCAGGTCGAGCCCGGACGCCTTCCAGTGCTGGACGGCGCGGTCGACGTCGAGCAGCTCGCGGCGGCCGATGATCTCGTCGAGCGACCGGAAGCCGAGCTCGGCGAGGTACTCGCGCACCTCCTGCGCGATGAACTCGAAGAAGTTGACCACGAACTCTGGCTTGCCTGAGAACCGCTTGCGCAGTTCGGGGTTCTGCGTCGCGACGCCCACCGGGCAGGTGTCGAGGTGGCAGACACGCATCATGATGCATCCCTCAACCACGAGCGGCGCTGTCGCGAAGCCGAACTCCTCAGCGCCGAGCAGCGCGCCGATGATGACGTCACGACCGGTCTTCAGCTGACCGTCGACCTGCACGACGACCCGGTCGCGCATGCCGTTCAGCATGAGCGTCTGCTGGGTCTCGGCGAGGCCGAGCTCCCAGGGCGTGCCGGCGTGCTTGAGCGAGTTCAGCGGGCTCGCACCCGTACCGCCGTCGTGCCCGGAGACGAGGATCACATCCGCGAGCGCCTTGGCCGTGCCGGCCGCGACGGCGCCGATCCCCGACTGGCTTACGAGCTTGACGTGGATCCGCGCGTGCGGGTTCGCTCGCTTCAGATCGAAGATGAGCTGCTTGAGGTCCTCGATCGAGTAGATGTCGTGGTGCGGGGGCGGCGAGATGAGGCCGACACCGGCGGTCGCATGCCGGGTCCGCGCGACCCACGGGTAGACCTTCGTCGGCGGCAGCTGACCGCCCTCGCCCGGCTTGGCGCCCTGCGCGAGCTTGATCTGGATGTCGTCGGCGTGGGTGAGGTACATGCTCGTCACACCGAACCGGCCCGATGCGACCTGCTTGATCGCGCTTCGGCGCTCAGGGTCGAGCAGGCGGTCGACGTCCTCGCCGCCCTCGCCCGTGTTGGACTTCGCGCCCAGCCGGTTCATGGCGATCGCGAGGGTCTCGTGCGCTTCCTTCGAGATCGACCCGTAGCTCATCGCACCCGTCGAGAACCGCTTGACGATCGATTCGACGGACTCGACCTCTTCGACCGGGACGGGCGGACGGGAGCCGGAGCGCAGCGCGAACAGGCCGCGGAGGGTCATCAGCGTCTCGGCCTGTGAGTCGACGAGCGACGTGTACTCGCGGAAGATGTCGTACCGGCGCGTCCGCGTGGAGTGCTGCAGACGGAAGACCGTTTCGGGGTTGAACAGGTGCGGGGACCCGTCGCGGCGCCACTGGTACTCGCCGCCGGTCGCCAGCCGCTCGTGTGCACGGACGGCCTCGTCTTCCGGGTACGCGACGGTGTGCCGTGCCAGGTTCTCGACCGCGATCACGTCGAGACCGACGCCGCCGAGCTTCGACGTGGTGCCCGTGAAGTACTCGTCGACGAACTCCTGCGCGAGCCCGACCGCCTCGAAGGCCTGCGCCCCCGCGTAGGAGGCGATGGTCGAGATGCCCATCTTGGACATGATCTTGAGGACGCCCTTGCCGAGCGCCTTGATCACATTGCGTACGGCCTGCTCGGGTGAGATGCCCGAGATGACCCCCGAGCGGACGAGCTGCTCGCAGGTCTCCATCGCGAGATACGGGTTCACGGCCGACGCCCCGAAGCCCACGAGGAGCGCCACGTGGTGCACCTCACGGACGTCGCCCGCCTCGACGACCAGACCGACCTTCATCCGGGTCTCGGACCGGATGAGGTGGTGGTGCACCGCGGAGAGCATCAGCAGCGACGGGATGGGGGCGAGGTCCTTGTTCGAGTCGCGGTCGCTGAGGACGATGAACGCCGCACCGCCGGCGATCGCCTCGTCGACCTCGTCGTAGATCGCGTGCAGCCGGTTGCGCAGCGCGTCGGGGCCCTCGTCGAAGCGGTAGAGCCCGCGGATCGTCACCGTGGTGCGCGAACCGGGCCGCGGGTCGATGTGCACGATCTTCGCGAGCTCGTCGTTGTCGATCACGGGGAAGTCGAGCGACACCTGTCTGGCGTGCTCGGGACCCGCGGTCAGCAGGTTGCGCTCCGGACCGAGCGTCGTGCCGAGCGAGGTCACGACCTGCTCGCGGATCGAGTCGAGTGGCGGGTTCGTCACCTGCGCGAACTGCTGCGTGAAGTAGTCGAAGAGCAGCCGCGGGCGCTCCGACAGCACGGCGACCGGCGTATCGGAGCCCATGGCGCCGAGCGGCTCCTGGCCGGTCTTGGCCATGGGGGTGAGAAGGATCCTCACCTCCTCCTCGGTGTAGCCGAACGTCCGCTGGCGACGCGTGACCGAGGCGGGCGGATGCACGATGTGCTCGCGCTCGGGCAGATCGGCGAGGTTGATCCGCCCCTCGTCGAGCCACTCGCCCCACGGCGCGGCGGCCGCGAGCTCGGACTTGATCTCGTCGTCCTCGATGAGGCGACCGGCGTCGGTGTCCACGAGGAACATGCGTCCGGGCTGCAGCCGGCCCTTGCGCACGATCTTCGACTGGTCGATGTCGAGCACGCCGATCTCGCTCGCAAGCACCACGAGCCCGTCGTCGGTGACGACATAGCGCCCGGGGCGCAGGCCGTTGCGGTCGAGGGTGGCGCCGACGAGTGAGCCATCGGTGAACACGATCGCCGCGGGGCCGTCCCACGGCTCCATGAGCATCGAGTGGTACTCGTAGAACGCGCGACGGGCGGGGTCGATCTCGGTCTGATTCTCCCAGGCCTCCGGAACCATCATCATGATCGCGTGCGGCAGGCTCCGGCCGGACAGCGTCAGCAGCTCGACGACCTCGTCGAACGAGGCCGAGTCGCTCGCGCCCGGCGTGACGATCGGCAGCACCGGCGAGAGATCGCCGAGCAGCTCGGACTCGAGCTGGGACTGCCTGGCCCGCATCCAGTTGCGGTTGCCCTGGATCGTGTTGATCTCACCGTTGTGCGCGATCATCCGGAACGGCTGGGCGAGCGGCCACGACGGGAAGGTGTTCGTCGAGTAGCGCGAGTGCACGAGCGCGAGCTTCGACGCGAAGCGCTCGTCGGAGAGGTCGGGGTAGAACGGCTCGAGCTGCAGGGTCGTGACCATGCCCTTATACACGAGGGTCCGGCACGAGAGCGAGGCGAAGTACAGCTCGAGCTCGCGCTCGGCGCGCTTGCGCAGCCGGAAGGTGAGCCGGTCGAGCGCGATCCCGCTGATCCGGTCGCCGTCGTCGTGGCGCGCCATCGACTGCACGAACAGCTGCTGCACGACAGGCATGGCCGCCCGGGCCAGCGTACCGAGCTCGTCGGGCCGGACCGGGACCTCACGCCAGCCGAGGACCTCGAGGCCCTCTTCGCGGGCGATGTGCTGGAGCTTCTGCTTGATGCCGCTCCGCGCGGTGGGGTCCACCGGCAGGAACGCGTTGCCCACGGCGTACTGCCCGGCCTCAGGCAGCGCGAACCCGGCGACGGCGCGGAGGAACGTATCGGGCACCTGCGTGATGATGCCGGCGCCGTCACCCGTGCCGGCGTCGGACCCGACGGCACCGCGGTGCTCGAGATGACGGAGGGCGTCGAGCGCCGACGTGATGATGTCGTGGCCAGCGCTGCCGCGCAACGTCGCGACCATGGCGAGGCCGCACGCGTCTTTCTCCGCGGCAGGGTCGTACATGCCCTGCGCAGCGGGAACCGTGCTGAACCGCGAAAAGGGTGGAGTGAGCGACACGTGGGACCGTCCTCATCAACTAGGTGGCGGGGGACGACGTCGGCCCATCGAAGCGGGAACAACGGCGCGCGGATAGTGGCGCCGCATCAATGAACGAAACCGGGTTACTCGGTCGCTCGCAGGGTGGGGCTTGTGGCCGCCGCGCTGCCGGGCTGGTTCTCACCCTCGACATCATCGTCGAGCGAGTCCGATTCGGACTCGGAGCCATCAGAGTCTACCTCAGCATCCGGGCCCTGCCACTCGCGGCCGGGAACGTACACGCTCGGCTCGAGACCGGGGTGGCGTCGCCGCTGCACGATGAGCACCACGATCCCGACGACGACCGCCGCCCACGCGGCCCAGACGTTGACCCGCACGCCGAGGAACATCTCGCTCGGGTCCACCCGGATCGACTCGAAGAACGCGCGGCCGACCCCGTACCAGATCAGATACACCGCGAACGCCCGGCCCCACCGCATGTGGAAGCGTCGTTCGAGGAGGAAGACGATGACCGCGGCGCCCGCGAGGTTCCAGAGGAGCTCGTAGAGGAAGGTCGGGTGGAAGAGCACGTCGGCGGGCAGACCCGCGGGGTAGGCCGGGTTGTCCGACTCGATCTCGAGGCCCCACGGCAGATCGGTGGGCATGCCGAACAGTTCGTGGTTGAACCAGTTACCGATGCGGCCGACGGCCTGTGCGACGAGCAGCCCCGGCGCGAGCGCATCGGCGAACGACCAGAAGCGCAACCCCGTCAGACGGCAGCCGATGAACACGCCGACGGCGCCGCCGATCAGTGAACCGAAGATGGCGTTGCCGCCCTCCCAGATGTTCCAGATCGCACCGGGCTCGAACGGGTTCCAGATGTTGGCGCCCTCGTAGAAGTAGTCGCCGGGGTGGGTCAGCACGTGGTAGAGCCGCGCGCCGATGATGCCCAGGACGACCGCCCACAGGGCCACGTCGAGCACGACACCCGGTTCGCCGCCGCGCTTGGTGAGCCGGCGCGACGTGATGACCACGGCGAGGACGATGCCGAGCAGGATGCACAGGGCGTACATGTGGATGTTCAGCGTCCACCCGAACAGGGGAATCTCCCAGACCTGCCAGCCGTAGTCGGGGCTCGGGATGCTGAGGGGTGCGATCACGCCTGGTGCGCCTTTCTCACTGACGGACGAGCCGTCTCACGGGTGACGGGCCAGGCGCCGGACGACGCATGCGTCGCCGAGGTCGGGTCCGCGTCTCACGGATGCTCCGGGCCGCGAACGGCCTCAACGAGCGTACTTCACTCGCGGCGTGTCCCGCGCGCGAGCTCCGCGGCGAGCTCCGCGACCGCGTCGACCCCGCCGCTGGCGAGGGCCGCGACGAGCGCCGATCCGACGATCGCGCCCTCGGCGTAGTCGAGGACCTCGGCCACCTGAGCGGAGGTCGAGATACCGATGCCGACGCATGCCGCGGCGGCGTCGGCGTCGTGCAGCCGCTCGACGAGGGTCCGCGCGGCCTGATCGACGTCGGAACGCGCGCCCGTGATGCCCATGGTCGACACCGCGTAGACGAAGCCGCGGCTGGACTCGACGGCCTGCCGGATACGCGCGTCGCTCGAGGTCGGCGCGGCGAGGAAGACGCGGTCCAGCCCGGCCCGCTCCGACGCGGCGATCCAGTCGGCCCCTTCGTCGGGGATCAGGTCGGGCGTGATGAGCCCGGCTCCACCGGCGGCGGCCAGGTCGGTCGCGAACCGCTCGACGCCGTACTGCACGACCGGGTTCCAGTACGTCATCACGAGGACCGGCGCTCCCGTGCGCTCCGTGATCCGACGTACGGCCTCGAAGCCGTCGGCGAGCCGGAACCCGCTCGCGAGCGCCTGCTGCGTCGCCGCCTGAATCACCGGCCCGTCCATGACCGGGTCGGAATACGGCAGGCCGAGCTCGAGCACGTCCACGCCGTTCTCGAGGATGGCGACGGCGGCGTCCACGCTCGTGTCGAGGTCGGGGAAGCCCGCCGGCAGGTAGCCGATGAGCGCACCGGCCGACTCCGCGTTCCGGCGTGCGATCACGGAAGCGACCGACGTCATGCCCGTGCCTCCTTCTCGTCCTCGTCGTACAGTCCGAACCAGCGCGCGGCGGTGTCCATGTCCTTGTCGCCACGACCCGACAGGCTCACGAGGATCGTGGCGTCCGGGCCCAGTTCGCGACCGAGTTCGAGCGCGCCGGCCAGCGCGTGCGCCGACTCGATCGCGGGGATGATGCCCTCGGTGCGCGTGAGCAGCCGCAGCGCCTCCATGGCGGCGGCATCCGTCACGGGTCGGTACTCGGCTCGGCCGAGTGCCGCGAGCCAGGAATGCTCGGGACCGACGCCCGGGTAGTCGAGGCCGGCGGAGATCGAGTGCGACTCGATGGTCTGGCCGTCCTCGTCCTGCAGCATCATGCTGCGGGCACCGTGCAGCACGCCCGGCCGACCCTTCGTGATCGTGGCGGCGTGCCGCGGTGTCTCCGCGCCTTCGCCGCCTGCTTCGAAGCCGTAGAGCGCCACGTCGGCGTCGTCGAGGAACGCGTGGAAGATGCCGATGGCGTTCGACCCGCCGCCGACGCACGCGGCGACGGCGGTCGGCAACCCGCCCGTGAGCTCGAGCACCTGAGCCCGTGCCTCTTCACCCACGATCTTCTGGAAGTCACGGACCATTTCGGGGAACGGGTGCGGCCCTGCGACGGTGCCGAACACGTAGTTCGTCGTGGCGACGTTCGTCACCCAGTCACGCATCGCCTCGTTGATCGCATCCTTCAGCGTGCGCGAGCCGGCCGTGACCGAGACCACCTCGGCGCCGAGCAGCCGCATGCGAGCCACGTTCAGCGCCTGACGCTCGGTGTCGACCTCGCCCATGTAGATCGTGCAGTCAAGACCGAACAGCGCCGCCGCCGTGGCCGTCGCGACGCCGTGCTGGCCGGCACCGGTCTCGGCGATCACGCGCCGCTTGCCGATGCGCTTCGTGAGCAACGCCTGCCCGAGCACGTTGTTGATCTTGTGCGACCCGGTGTGGTTCAGGTCTTCGCGCTTGAGGATGATGCGGGCGCCGTTCGCGTGCTCGGCGAACCGCGGCACTTCGGTGATGATCGAGGGCCGACCCGTGTAGCTGCGCCCGAGCTCCGTGAGCTCCGCGGCGAACGCCGGGTCGAGCTTGGCGAGGGTGTACGCCTCACTCAGCTCGTCGAGCGCGGCGACGAGCGACTCGGGCACGAAGCGCCCGCCGAACTCACCGAAGTACGGACCGGTCTGGTCGCGGAGGGCCATGTTCACACCGCCAGGAATGCTGAGAGGTTCGCAATGGGGTCGGCGCCCGTGACGAGCGCCTCGCCGACGAGCACCGCGTCGGCGCCCGCACGACGGTAGTGCGCGACATCCGCCGGCGACAACACGGCCGACTCGGCCACGCGGATCGCACCGGCGGGAAAACGATCGACGAGTCGGCCGAACAGGTCACGGTCGAGCTCGAACGTCGAGAGATCGCGCGCATTCACGCCGATGAGCTTCGCGCCGAGCGCAGCGGCCCGGTCGAGCTCCTCGGCCGAGTGCGTCTCGACGAGCGCGGTCATGCCGAGCTCGACGATGAGGGCGTAGAGCTCGGCCAGCGTGGCGTCATCCAGCGCCGCCACGATGAGCAGCACGAGGTCGGCACCGGCCGCGCGGGCCTCGAAGACCTGGTACGGCGTCGCGATGAAATCTTTGCGGAGCACCGGAAGCGACACCGCGTCGCGCACGGCCTCGAGGTCCGCCAGCGACCCGCCGAACTTGCGGCCCTCGGTGAGCACGCTGATCGCGCTCGCACCGCCGAGCTCGTAGGATCGCGCGAGCGCCGCGGGATCGACGATGTCGGCGAGTGCACCGCGCGACGGGCTCGAGCGCTTGATCTCGGCGATCACCTTGACGCGTTCGCCCGGCGCCAGAGCGGCGAGTGCGTCGATGGCCGCGGGCCGGGCGCGGGCGGCGGACTCGACCTCGGACAGGGGGCGAAGGGCCTCGCGGGCACGGGCATCGGCGACGGCGTTCGCCGTCAGCTCGGACAGCACGTCGCTCAGTGTGTTTTCGCGGGCGCGGTCTTCGAGCCGCCGACGCCGTACCCGACGCGGGCGAGCACCCAGCCGACGATGAGACCGACGACGAGCAGGCCTGCCGACGCCCAGACGAGCCACGGCACGTCGAACCAGAACGCGAAGGTGCCGATCGTGAACGCAACCAGCATGATCGTGACGGCGGTCCAGGCCGCGGGCGAGTGTCCGTGGCCGGGTTCGTCGGTCTCAGTGCTCATGTCGCTCCTTCGTTGCGGGGGGTCGCCTGCCAGTCTAGCGGGCGTGCGGACGGCGGTTTCGCGCGGCCGTCAGCGCGTGGGGTCGTCGCCGCGGGTGAGGTCGTCCCAGTCGTCGATCGCCCGGTCCGAGCTCGTCTGCGGTCGGCGCGACCCACCGGATGCCTCGGCCGAGCCGGGGGCACCGCCGCTGCCGGACGCGTCGGCCGAGTCGGACCCGGATGCGTCGAGTGCGGGCGAATCGGACGCCCCGGCATCGGCCGCGTCCTCGAAGCTCGGACGGCGTGCGTCACGATATCGCCTCGACGACGCGGGCCAGGCCAGCCCGGTCACCAGGACGAGCACGCCCGCCGCGACGATCAGGGCGCCGCTCACGATCGCGATCACCGGCCACACCGTGGCGTCGACCGACGCCACGAGCGCGGCCGTGGGGCGGGCGCCGGCGACGCCCGTGGCATCCGTCACCGCCGGCCCGACCGCCGAGACCGGACCGCCGAGCGTCACGCCCGCGGCGAGCAGCACGCAGGCGCCGAGCACGACCCCGAGCACACCGAGCACCATGCGGATACCCGGACCGGCGATGGCGAGCGCGCCGCCGAGAGCGAGCGCGGCGAGGCCGAGCGCGGCCACCGCCGGTGAGGCGACCTGGCCGGCGACCGCGATCGCCGCGTCGCCGCCCGTTCCGGCACCCGCGGTGAGCACGAGCTCGAACCAGGGCTGGCTCCAGGCCAGCAGCGCCAGTCCGCCGCCCACGATCGACAGCAGGATCGCGGGCAGCTTCATGCGCGAGCGGCGCACTCAGTCCACCCTTCGCATGGCGTTCGCGACGGCCACCGCCCGGAGCGGCGCCGCTGCCTTGTTTCGCGATTCCTCGTACTCGGACTCGGGGTTCGAGTCGGCCACCAGCCCGCCGCCCGCCTGCACGCGCGCGACGCCGCGCGAGATGGTTGCCGTGCGGATCGCGATCGCGAGGTCGGCGTCGCCGCCGAACCCGAAGTAGCCCACCACTCCCCCGTACAGCCCACGCTGAGCGGGCTCGAGCTCGTCGATGATCTCGAGCGCGCGCGGCTTCGGCGCGCCCGAGAGCGTGCCGGCCGGGAACGTGGCGCGGAACACGTCGATCGCGTTCATGCCGCCCGTCAGATCGCCCTCGACCGACGACACGAGGTGCATGATGTGGCTGAACCGCTCGACCCGCATGAACTCGGTGACCTCCACGGAGCCCGCGGCGCAGACCTTCGCGAGATCATTGCGTGCGAGGTCGACGAGCATCAGATGCTCGGCCTGCTCCTTCGGGTCCTTGATGAGCTCGGCCTCGAGATCCGCGTCCTCTTCGGGGGTGCCGCCGCGCGGCTTCGAGCCCGCGATGGGATGGGTGTACACCCGCTGATCCTCGACCTTGACCAGGGCCTCGGGCGAGGAGCCGACGATCCAGTACGGCTCGCCATCGACACCCTCGAGGTGCAGCAGGTACATGTAGGGGCTCGGGTTGAGCGTGCGCAGCACCCGGTACACGTCGATCGGGTGCGCGGTGGTCTCCTGCTCGAAGCGCTGCGAGATGACGACCTGGAAGATGTCGCCCTCTCGGATGTACTCCTTCGAGCGCTCGACCGCGGCGAGGAAGTCCGCCTTCTCGGTCCGGTGGCGCGGCTGACCGGTCGCCGCCAGATCGATCTCGGCGAGCCACGCCTCCGCGGGCGCGGCGAGTCCGGCCTGCATGCGATCGAGCCGGGCCTGCGCGTCGGCCCAGAGCTCGGGCCCCGCCATCTCGCCGTCGTTCAACGCCGAGGCGATCAGCTGTACGGTGCCGGTGCGGTGATCGATCACCACGAGCTCGGAGACGAACGCGAAGGCCTGACCCGGCATGGCGAACTCGGCCGGTGGCCGGTTCGGCAGATGCTCGATCTGGCGGATCGCCTCCCACCCGATGAATCCGACGAGTCCGCCGGTCAACGGCGGCGCGCCCGGGACATCCGCCGTGGCCCACCGCTCGTACAGCGCCTCGAGCGCCGCGAGCGGAGCCAACCCGGCCGCCTCGCCCAGCGCGCGTCGCTCGCTGAGCCCGTGGTCCTGCCAGACGACCGCGCCCTCGTGCTCGGTGAGCACGCCGTACGACGCGACGCCGACGAACGAGTACCGCGACCAGATGCCGCCCTGCTCGGCCGATTCGAGCAGAAAGGTGCCGGGCCGGCCGGCAGCGAGCTTGCGGTAGATGCCCACCGGGGTCTCACCGTCGGCGAACAGCTCGCGGACCACCGGCACCACGCGCCGACCCTCCAGCAGCGCACCGAAATCGTCGTACCTGGTCGTGGCGGGCATCGCGGTCATCGCAGCTCCTGTCCGTCGGTCGAATCGGACCGGTCGCCCTCGACGACGCGAAGCCGGTCGGCGTCGAAGCACGTGCGGGTGCCGGTGTGGCAGGCCGCACCCACCTGGTCGACGCGCACCAGCAGGGTGTCGGCATCGCAGTCGAGCGCGGCGCTCTTCACGTACTGGGCGTGACCTGACGTGTCGCCTTTCCGCCAGTACTGCTGACGCGAGCGCGACCAGAAGGTCACGCGTCCCTCGGTCAGCGTGCGCCGCATCGCCTCACGGTCCATCCAGCCGAGCATGAGCACCTCGCCGGTGTCCCACTGCTGGATGATCGCGGGGAGCAGGCCGTCGGCGTTGAACGCGGCGCGGTCGACCGCGACCTCGTTGGGCGACCACGGCTCACGGTCGCGTTCGAGCTCCTCGTCGCGGGGGTTTCCGTTCGCGGCGTCCGTCATCGCACGATCCTCCCGTCAGCGGCCAACGCCTGCTTGACGTCGGCGATCGTCATCTCCCCGAGGTGGAAGACGGATGCGGCGAGCACGGCGTCGGCGCCTGCGGCGACCGCAGGCGGGAAGTGCTCGACCGCTCCGGCGCCGCCCGAAGCGATCACGGGCACGCTCGACAGCTCGTGCATGAGCGCCGTCAGCTCGAGGTCGAAGCCCTGCTTCGTGCCGTCGGCGTCGATCGAGTTGACGAGCAGCTCACCAGCACCCAGCTCGATCGCCTGACGCGCCCACTCGAGCGCGTCGAGGTCGGTCTCGGTGCGGCCGCCGTGCGTCGTGACCACGAATCCGGATTCGGTGCGCTCGGAGCGCTTGACGTCGAGCGAGAGCACGAGGACCTGCGCACCGAACCGGTCGGCGATCTCGGCGATCAGCGCCGGCCGTGCGATCGCGGCGCTGTTCACGCCGATCTTGTCCGCGCCGTGTCCCAGCAGCCTGGCGACGTCCTCAGCGCTGCGCACGCCCCCGCCGACCGTCAGCGGGATGAAGACCTGCTCGGCCACCCGCTGCACCATGTCGTACGTCGTGGAGCGGTCGTCCACGGTCGCGGTCACGTCGAGGAAGGTGAGCTCGTCGGCGCCCTGCGCGGAGTACCGCGCCGCGAGCTCGACCGGGTCGCCCGCGTCGCGCAGGTTCTGGAAGTTCACACCCTTCACGACGCGGCCGGCCGCCACGTCGAGGCATGGGATCACACGGATGGCCAGTGACATCGTCGGCCTCAGAGCCTCGCGGCGTGGATCGCCGAGACGAGGATCGCGCGTGCGCCGAGCGAGTACAGCTCGTCCATGACCTGGTTCATGTCGCCCCTCGGGATCATGACGCGCACGGCGACCCACTCGGGGTCGTGCAGCGGCGACACCGTCGGCGACTCGAATCCGGGCGCCACGGCGGTGGCGCGCTCGAGGTGCACGAGCGGCACGTCGTAGTCGAGCAGCACGTACTGGCGTGCGACGAGCACACCCTGCAAGCGCCGGATCAGCGTCTGAGCGCCGGGGTGTTCGGTACCGGACCCGATGAGCACGGCCTCCGATTCGAGGATGACGGGGCCGAAGATCTCGAGACCGGCCTTGCGGAGCGTCGACCCGGTCGACACGACGTCGGCGACCGCATCGGCGACGCCCAGTCGCACGGCCGACTCGACGGCGCCGTCGAGCTTCACGAGCTTCGACTCGACGCCGTGTCGGGCCAGGAAGTCGCCCACGAGACCCGGGTAGCTCGTGGCGACCCGCACGCCGTCGAGGTCGGCGAGCTCGGCGAAGCCGCCGCCGGTCGGCGCCGCGAAGCGGAACGTCGAGTCCCCGAAGCCGAGCGACGAGATCTCGGTCGCCTCAGAGCCGGAGTCGAGGAGCAGGTCGCGACCGGTGATGCCGACGTCGAGCGCGCCCGATCCGACGTACGTCGCGATGTCGCGCGGGCGGAGGTAGAAGAACTCGACCCCGTTGCGGGGATCGGCGACGACCAGCTCGCGCGGGTCGCGTCGGCCGGTGTACCCGGCCTCGAAGAGCATCTGGGCGGCGGTGTCGGAGAGCGAGCCCTTGTTGGGCACGGCGATTCGGAGCATGTCAGGCTTTCGTGGTGACGAGAGAAGATCGGTCATGTGATCGTGCCGATCTACAGATGTCGGTACACGTCGGCCGGCGCGAGCCCCTTCGCGAGCATGAGCACCTGGAGGTGGTAGAGCAGCTGCGAGATCTCCTCCGCGGTCTCTTCGTCGCTCTGGAACTCGGCGGCCATCCAGACCTCGGCCGCCTCCTCGACGATTTTCTTGCCGATCGCGTGCACGCCCGCATCGAGCTCGCGCACGGTGCCGGAACCCTCGGGGCGGGTCGCGGCTTTGTGGCTGAGCTCGACGAAGAGATCGTCGAAGGTTTTCACCCGACCAGCCTACCTGTGCGAACGAGTCACGGATGGCGGTGCGCCGCGACCGCCTCGCGGAGCGCGCTGATCCGATCAGCCGGGACCTCGCCGCCGAACACCGCCGAGCCCGCCACGAACGTGTCAGCGCCCGCCTCAGCGGCGATGCCGATCGTGTCCGCGGTGATGCCGCCGTCGACCTGCAGCCACACGTCGAGCCCGGCGCGACGCACCGCGTCGGCCACGCGACGCAGCTTCGGCATCGTCTCGGGCATGAACGCCTGCCCGCCGAAACCCGGCTCGACGGTCATCACGAGCACCTGGTCGAACTCGGGCAACAGCTCGAGGTATGGCGCGACATCCGTCCCGGGTTTGAGGGCGATGCCGGCTCTCGCGCCGATCTCGCGGAGCCGACGCGCGACCGCGACCGGGTCGGCGGCGGCCTCGGCGTGGAAGGTCACCGAGAATGCGCCGGCCTCGGCGTACCCAGGGGCCCAGCGATCGGGGTCGTCGATCATGAGGTGCACGTCGAGCGGGATCGGCGAGACCTGCTGCAGCCGTTCGACCATCGGCAGACCGAACGTCAGGTTCGGCACGAAATGGTTGTCCATGATGTCGACATGGACGAGATCTGCGGTCGCGATGCGCTCGAGCTCGTGCTGGAAGTTGGCGAAGTCAGCGGCGAGAATGCTCGGGTTGATGCGCGTCGTCACTCGACCAGCCTAGCGAGGCCAGCTCAGCCCGCGCGGCGCAGCAGCGCGATGAACATCGCATCGGTGCCGTGCCGGTGCGGCCAGAGCTGGGCGGTGCTGCCGTCGCCCGAGAGATCCAGCGGATGCTCGGCGAGCGCCTCGAGCGCCGCGCGGGTGTCGACGGACTCGACGGCCTCGGCCCAACGCGAGCGGGCCGCGGCGAGCGAACCGAGCGTCTCCGCCGTGTGCGGCGAGCAGGTGACGTAGGCGAGCACGCCCCCGGGGCGGAGCATCCGGATCGCCGCGTCGAGCAGCTCACCCTGCAGTGCGGTGAGTTCCGCGACGTCGGAGGGCGCCTTGCGCCACCGGGCCTCGGGCCGGCGGCGGAGCGCGCCCAGCCCGGTACAGGGCGCGTCGAGCAGGATCCGGTCGAAGCCCTCGGGCGCCCCGAGCTCGGCCGGCTCGATCGTTCGGCCGTCGCCGACCCTGACCGTCACATCCAGCGGCACACCCGCGATCGAGCGGCGGACGAGCTCGGCGCGCGCGGGCACCAGCTCGTTGGCGACGAGCGCGGCCCCGCCCGCGAGCGCCTCCGCCGCGAGCACGGCGGTCTTGCCGCCGGGGCCGGCGCACAGATCGAGCCAACGCTCCCCCGGCTCGATCGGCCGGACGCGGCTGAGGGCGAGGGCAGCGAGCTGCGACCCCTCGTCCTGCACCCGCACGCGGCCCTCATGGGCCGCGACGAGGGCGAGCGGATGCTCCGCCGTGAGCCCGATCGGTGAGAATCGGTTGGGCATGCCGAGCTCGGCGGGCGCGCCCTCGCCGAGTCCGGGCAGCACCGCGAGATTCACCTGCGGCGAGGCATTGTCGGCGTCGAGCAACGCTTCCAGCTCGCCCGCGCGGCCGTCGCGGTCGAGCGCCGCGCGCAGCGCGCGCACGATCCACTCCGGGTGCGAGAAGCGGACCGCGAGCCGCTCGTCGTCGGTGCGCGCTTCCTCGACCACGAGCCGTCGCCACGCCTCGACGTCGGTCCGCGAGATCGTGCGCAGGACGGCGTTGACGAACCCCGCGGCCTGAGGGGCGACCCGGTGCGCGAGCGCGACCTGCTCGTGCACGGCCGCGTGGGTCGGGATCCTGGTGGCGAGGAGCTGGTGCGCGCCGAGCCGGAGCACGTCCAGCACCGCCGGGTCGATGCGGTCGGCCGGACGGTTCGCGGCGAGCGCGATCACCGCGTCGTAGAAGCCCAGCATGCGCAGCGTGCCGTACGTGAGTTCCGTGGCGAGTGCCGCATCGGCGTCGCGCAGACCCGCCCGATCGAGCCGTGCGGGCAGCAGCAGGTTGGCGTACGCCTCCGATTCGCGCACCGCCTCGAGGACGTCGAACGCGACCTGCCGGGCCGGCGAGACGGCGCGCGAGCGCCGAGCGGGCCGGCCCCGCCCCGGGCGCTGCCGGTCGTCGCGGGTCATCCGGCCACCACCTCGTCGTCGGCGAGGCCGCGCCACCAGTCGGCGGCCGCCATCGCCGTGCGGCCCGCCGGCTGGACGCGGACGAGCTCGAATGCGCCGTCCGCGGTGTCGACGACGATCGCCGCTCCCATCCGGCGCACCCGCCCGGGCGCGGGGGTCGCGTCCGCTGCGCCGCCGTCCGCGGTGGCGGTCTGGTGCGGCCGCCCATCGAGCACTTTGAGGCGGACCCCGGCCACCTCGGTGAACGCACCGGGTTCGGGCGTCACCCCACGGAATCGGGCGTCGACCTCGACGGTCGGCCTCGTCCAGTCGAGGCGGGCATCCTCGATGGTGAGCTTCGGGGCGAAGCTCGGCCGCCCATCCTGCGGAACGGCGACCGCGGTCCCGTCGCCGAGGGCGTCGACCACCTGCGCGACGAGTTCGGCACCGTCGTGGGAGAGCGACGCCAACAGGTCGCCGGCGGTCTCGCCGTCGGCGACCTCGCGCTGCAGCCGCCCGTAGACGTCACCGGCATCCAGCTCGGGCACGAGGTGGAAGACCGACGCCCCGGTCGTGCGGTCCCCCGCGATCAGGGCACGCTGCACGGGCGCGGCACCGCGCCACGCCGGCAGCAGCGAGAAGTGCAGGTTGATCCAGCCGAGACGAGGCCGGGACAGCAGCGGCTCGCGGACAAGCCCGCCGTAGGCGACGATGACCCCGAGATCCGGATCGAGCGCGTCAATGAGGTCGGTCGCCGCCTGGTCGAGGCGGGCCGCCTCGATCACCGGCACTCCGAGTTCGTCGGCCGCCGCGTGCACGGGCGAAGGGGTCAGCACGCGCTTCCGGCCGAGCGGGGCGGGCGGGCGGGTCACCACGCCGACGACCTCGTGAGGCCCGGCGGCGAGACGGCGAAGAGTGGGGACGGCAGGCGCGGGGGTTCCCGCGAAGACGATCCGGAGCGGAGCTGGCACACTCCATTCTCCCAGGCGCTCGACTCGCCCAGGCGCTCGGCTCGCCCGGGCGTTCGCTCCTGCCGAGCGCCTGATCAGGGCAGGTCGGGATCGTCGAAGCGGATGCGCAGCACCGGCGGACGACCGGGGCCGCGCCCGGCGACCGGACGACGGCGTTCGGTGGCGGTGCGGATGGCCTCGGCCTTGAGTGCGCCCGCGACCGCCGAGCCGGCGCCGTACTCGAACCGGACGATGGCGCGTTCGAGGCCGTCGTCGAGCGGCGCCGGCCCGAGGACGTCGACGCCGGCGGCGGCCTCCCGAACCATGACGAGCGCTCGGGCGAGCCGGTCGGGCGCGGCCGTCACACTCGCCATCCGGACTGCCGGCGGGAACCGGACCGATCGGCGTGCCGCGAGCTCTTCGGCGGCCCACTCCGGCTGACGCCAGGTGGCGAGCGCGGTGCCGAGCGCGCCGGCAACGCCCACGAGGAAGACCGGCGCGCCTGGGGCGGCGAGCGCCGCCGCACTCGACCACCATCGGAGACAGTCCTCGGCCACCCGCAGCGACTCCCTGAGCAGCATGCGCTCCCCGTCGAGGAGCAGCACGGCGCGGTACCCGCCGTCCGCGATCGGCTCGGCACCGCGTGTGGCGACGACGAGCGCGGGCTGTGGGCCGATCCGCAGTACCTGATGCTCGCCGTCGGCGAGGATCACGCGGGAGCGCGGGAACGCCCGGCCCAGCTCCTCGGCCGTGCGCGTCGCGCCGATGGTCGCCGCCCTGAGCTTGGTGGACTCGCAGACGGGGCACTGCCAGCCCGCGGTGCCCGTGCCGCACAGCGCGCACCGCGGCGGCCCGCCGGACGCCGGCACCTCGATGCGGCCACCGCACGCCGAACATTTCGCCGGCTCGCGGCACCGATCGCACACGAGCATCGGCGTATGCCCTGGACGCGCGACCTGGACGAGGACCGGCCCCTCGGTCACGGCCTGCTGCGCCTGCCGCCACGCCGCCGACGGGATACGCGCCGACCCCGGCTCGGGTGCCGCCTGCTGCTCGGTGAGGACCACCTTCGGGCGCGTGTGGCGGAGCCGGCCCACCTCGTGCACCCAGCCGAGCTCAACCAGCCGGGCGATCTCGACGCTGCGCGTGTGGCCGAGGAACATCAGTGCCGCGCCCGACTGCTCCTGTCTGACGAGCGCGGCGTCACGCGCGTGGACGCCCGGCGCGAGCGGTTCGGCGTAGAGCGGGTCCCCGTCCTCGAAGAGCGCGATCAGGCCGAGCCTGGCGGCGGGCGCATACACCGTCGACCGATTGCCGATGATGACCCGCGCGGCGTCCCCGGTCGACTCGAGGAAGGCCCGGTACCGATCACCAC
>Ga0180223_1000209_pt1 | contig 98778 bp, 96 predicted proteins | sample eDN5th30CKraftOP_FD_151337 | JGI IMG/M metagenome (GOLD analysis project Ga0180223, IMG submission 151337) | Enriched Organic Plus compost microbial communities from Emeryville, California, USA - eDNA 5th pass 30_C Kraft OP (version 2) (version 2) ...
CCCGGCACGACCGCACGACCCGTGGTCCCGAGCGGTGACCTGCCCGGCCGTCTGGACGAGAACCTGGGGCGCGGGCCGGGTCTTCGTGACCACGGTCGGTCACCGGCCGGACGAGCTCGAGCACCCCGATGTCCGCCGGATCGTCGAGCGCGGTATGGTCTGGGCGGCCCGCGACACCGCGACCCCCCGGGAGGCGGCGAGATGACCACCGCCGAGGCGTTCACCGCACCCGTGGCGTTCCACGGCGAGGGCGCATTCTGGGACGAGGCGGTGGGCGCGCTGCGCATGGTCGACATGCTCGAGGGCGATGTGCTCACCGTGACGGCCGAGGGCTCGGTCAGCCGGACCCGGGTGGGCACGGTCGCTGCCGTCGTCCGCGCACGTGCCGGCGGTGGGTACCTCGTCGCGACCGAGCACGGCTTCGCCGTGACCGACGTCGATCTGCGGGTCGAGACGCAGGTGTCCGCGCTCGACGATGCGGCGCTTCGATTCAACGAGGGCGGATGCGACCCGCAGGGCCGGTTCTATTGCGGAACGATGGCCTACGACCTCACCCCCTCGGCAGGCACGCTCTACCGCCTGGATCCGGACCTCTCAGTCCACGTGGTCCTCGACGAGGTGACGATCCCGAACGGCCTGCAGTGGTCGGCCGACGGCAGTACGGTGACCCACGCCGACACCGCGGCAGGCCGCATCTGGCAGTACGACTTCGACCCCGCCCGGGGAGCGTTCTCGGGCAAGCGCGAGTTCATCGCGTTCGACGAGTCCATGGGCGCGCCCGACGGCACGGCGCGCGACGAGGACGGTGGGCTCTGGGTCGCGATGTGGGGTGGCGGCGCGGTTCGCCGGTTCGACGCGCAGGGGCGCCTCGTGGAGGTCATCGATCTGCCGGTGAGCAATCCCACGTCGTGCGCGTTCGGCGGGCCCGACCGGGACATCCTGTACATCACCACCTCGCAGCAGGAGGTCGACGTCGCGCGCGAGCCTCTCGCGGGCGCCGTGTTCGTCGCGTCCGCAGGGACCCGGGGCGCGGCGCCCCACCCCTTCGCCGGCTGAGCCTACGCGCCGTCAGCGCCCCGGTCCGAACGCCGACGCGCCCCGGAACGCCGATGAGCCGCTCACATCCAGCCGCCGTCGACCACCCAGTTCTGTGCGGTGCAGAACCGGGAGTCGTCGGCCGCGAGCCAGAGCATCAGCCGTGCGACATCCGGCGGCGTCACCTTGCCGGGCAGGCACTGATTGCGTTCGATGGCCGCCTCCGCTTCGGGCGTGACCCAGTCGCGAAGCTGGCGTTCGGTCATCACCCACCCCGGGATGATGCAGTTCACGCGGATACCGTCCGGGCCGAGCTCACGGGCGAGTGTGCGAGTCAGCCCCTCGACCCCGGCCTTCGCGGCGATGTACGGCACCAGGTCGACGAGGTCGATGTGCGCGCTGATCGAGCCCAGGTTGATGATGGAGCCGCCGCCGGAGGCGCGCATCATCGGTGCCACCGCCTTCGCGGCGAAGAAGTGGTGCCTGATGTTGACGGCGTGCTGGTGCTCCCACCGCTCGAGGTCGATGTCATCGAGCGACATCCGGGTGTCCTGCGCCGCGTTGTTCACGAGGATGTCGATCGGACCGAGTTCGCGTGCGGCCTGCTCGATCCGGTCGACGAGCGACGGGATGTCGGTCACATCGCACGGCAGGAACAGCGGAGGGGTGTCGCCGGTCGCGACGATCGACGCCGCGAGTGCACGCCCAGCGGTCTCATCGATGTCGACGAAGGCCACGCGCACGCCCTGGGCCGAGAGATGGCGCACGAACTCGGCGCCGAGGCCGGTCGCCCCGCCGGAGACGAACGCCACGCGCCCCAAGAGGCTCGGGTACATCGCGAAACCGGATGACACGGAAGACACGGAAGACACGGATGCTCCTCAGGGAACGATGATCGAACGGCCGACGGAGCCGCGGGCCAACTCGGTATACGCCTCGTTCACGGCGTCGAGCGGGTACGTCGCTCCGAGCAGCTCGTCGAGCGGGAGCCTGCCGCTTCGGTAGAGGTCGAGGATGCGCGGGATGTCGAGGAGTGGGTTGGAGGACCCGTACAGGCTTCCTACCAGCTTCTTCTGACGCTGCACGAGCTCGTTGATCGGGACGCCGAGGTCCTCGCCCACGCGCGCGAGACCCACCGCGACGACGGTGCCGCCGGGCTGGAGGGCACTGAACGCCGTCCGGATCGTCTGCGGGCGGCCGATCGCCTCGATGGCCCACGCGACCCCGTCGGGCGCCACCTCAGCCACGCGTGACAGCGTGTCCTCGGTCCGGGCGTTGATCGTGTGCGTGGCGCCCAGGCGCCGCGCGAGCTCCAGCTTCGCGTCGTCCATGTCGACGACGATGATCGGGTTGGCGCCCGCGAGCTGCGCCCCCATCACCGCGGAGAGACCGACACCCCCGGCTCCGATGATGAGCAGCGACTCGCCGGCGCATGCCCCGATCGCGTTCGTGACGGCACCGACCCCCGTGATGACGGCGCATCCGGCAATCGCCGCGATACTCGCGGGCACGTCCGCCGGCACACCGACCACCGACCGCTCCGGGACGACCACCCGCTCCGCGAAGCAGGACACCCCCAGGAAGTGATGCGCCGTCTCCTCACCGATGCGCAGCCGACTCGTCCCGTCGAGCAGGCCGCCCGTGGCGGCCTGCACGCGCCCGAGTTGGCAGAGGACCGGGTTGCCCTCGAGGCAGTACCGGCACTGTCCGCACCGCGGCCGCCACATCAGTGCCACTCGGTCGCCGACGGAGATCCGGCCGGTCGAGTCGGGGCTCACCTCGACCACGGTGCCGGCACCTTCGTGTCCGAGCACCGCGGGCAGCGGGCAGCTGATGTCGCCGGTCATGTAGTGATAGTCGGAATGGCAGACGCCCGCCGCTTCGATCTCCACGACGACCTCTCCCGCGCGGGGCGGGAGCAGGGTGACGTCCTCGATGGTCAGCGGCGCACCGGCCTCGCGCAGGACTGCTGCTCGCATGATGCTCGTTCCCTCGATCCTGTTCAGGCTCAGCCCTGCTTGAGCTGCTCCACGAGCGACTCGCGCACCTGGCAGTTCTCGAACGCGAACGAGTCCGCGAGCGCATCCAGCTCGCTGTCGTCGAGTCCGCGGAGCAGGTCCGCGTATTCCTGCGCGAGCGGCTCGGCGAAGATGATGTTGTTCAGCAGCCGGCGCACGAAGTGGAACCGCCCGAAGGGGTACGGCTCGTAGTTCGGGAACTCGCGGGCGACGAGTTCCTGCACCGGCTCGGTCACCTCGCGCGGCCCGATCTCGTCGCTGCCCCACGCGTCCGCGCCGAGACGGTTCTTCTTCGCGACGAAGTCGTCGAACCGCCGACGGTACGGGGTGTCGGACCCGACCCCGACCATCCCCTGGCGGCCGAGGTCCTTGTACATCCAGGAGGCCCAGCTCACGTTGTACCGCGTGTAGATCTCCAGCTGGTCGGCGAGGATCTGGCGCCGCTGCGCGTCTTTCGCCTCGTCGTTGAAGTAGACCGGCGAGAACTCGCTCACCATGATCGGCGTGCCGGTCTTCCGCGCGTATTCCGCACGCTGGAGGAACTTCTGCTCGACATAGTCGCGGTCGATGTACACCCCGTCGGTGACCCCGGGGTAGGGGCCGCCACGTCCGAAGCCCGACGTGACGTAGTCGTGCAACGCGTACACGACACCGTCCTGGGGCTCACCGAAGATGTCCCACTCGGTCGAGTAGGTGTTGCCGTCGAGGAAGATGAGGTGGTCGGGATCGACGGCCTGCACCGCCGCCACCGCACGGTCATAGAAGGGGCCGACGCGGCGACTCGTGGCATCCGCCGGCTCGTTCATGATGTTGTAGCCGCTGACCCACGGATTGCCCTTGTACCGGTCGGCGATCGCTTCCCACATGTTGATGACCCGGTCCTGGAAGTGCGGGTGGTCCCAGAACGTGTCCACGTGCGTCGGGTTGTCGGCGTGCCAGTCCTGGTTCTGGTAGCCGGGGAGCGCATGCAGGTCGATCATGGTGTAGATGCCGTTCGCCCCGGCCAGGTCGATGGCCCGGTCGAGGTGGCGGAAGCCGTCCTCGACGATCTCGAAGGGCTTGGCATCACGCTCGAGATGGCGGTAGTTCACGTTCACGCGGATGGAGTTGAACCCCTCGGCGGCGAGGAAGCGGGCGTCGGCCTCGTTGAAGAAGACGGTGAGCAGGCGTTCGAAGAACCGCTCGTAGCGCTCGTCGCCGATCGCCTTCCGGACCTCGGCGCGCATGAGGGACTCATTTCCGGCGTACCCGGTGATGAAGTTCTCCATCAACAGCCATCCGCCGATGTTCGGTCCGCGCAAGCGCACCGCGTCGCCGTTCGCGTCGATGAAGTCGGAACCCGTGATGGACAGCGGCCGAGCCGGAGTGTGTGCCATGGTCTTCTTTCTCTTCGATGGTTCAGTGCGATTCACGGGCGACGGCGGAGCCGGTCGCGCCCGTGAGGAAGTCGAGGTCGGCGCCGCTGTCGGCCTGCATGACGTGACCCACGTAGAGCTGCTCCCAGCCCCGGGCGGGCGCCGCGAAGCCGGCGACCAGACTCGCCGGGGGCGTGCGCGTCGCGAGCTCCTCGTCGGACACCTCGAGCTGCAGGATGCGTCCCTCGACGTCGAGCGAGATCATGTCGCCGTTCTGGACGAGTCCGAGCGTGCCACCGGCGGCCGCCTCAGGCGAGACGTGCAGGATGACGGTGCCGTACGCGGTGCCGCTCATCCGGCCGTCGCAGATGCGCACCATGTCGCGCACGCCCTGCTCGAGGAGCTTCTTCGGCAGCGGCATGTTCGCCACCTCCGGCATGCCGGGGTAGCCACGCGGCCCGCACCCTCGCAGCACCAGCACCGAATCCGCCGTGACCTCCAGGTCGGGGTCGTCGATGCGCGCGTGGAAGTCCTCGACGCTGTCGAAGACGACCGCCGGGCCGCGGTGGGTCATCAGGTGGGCGGACGCGGCGGCCGGCTTGATGAGGGCGCCGTCGGTCGCGAGATTGCCGCGGAGCACGGCGATGCCCGCGTCGTGTTGAAGCGGGGCGTCTCGGAGCCGGATCACGTCCGGATCCCACACCGCCTGATCGGTGAGGTGCTCGACCAACCGATCGCCGAGGACGGTCAGCGCGGTCGGGTCGAGGAGATCGCGCACCTGCTCGAGGACGGCCAGCAGCCCGCCTGCACGGAAGAGGTCCTCCATCAGGTATCGTCCGGCCGGCTGCAGGTTGACCAGCAACGGCACCCCGTCGCCGATCCGATCGAAGTCGTCGAGGGTGAGATCGATCCCCAGCCGACCGGCGATGGCCAGCAGGTGGACGACCGCGTTCGTCGAGCCGCCGATCGCCGCGAGGGTCACGATCGCGTTGTGGAAGGACGCCTTCGTGATGACCTTCGCCGGCGTCCGCCCGCTCAGTGCGAGCTCGACCGCGAGCCGGCCGGTCGCGTGCGAGGCTTCGAGGAGCCGGCTGTCCGAGGCGGGCGTCCCGGCGAGCCCCGGGATCGTCATCCCGAGCGCCTCGGCCATGCAGGCCATGGTCGACGCGGTCCCCATCGTGTTGCAGTGGCCACGGCTGCGGATCATCGACGACTCCGAGCGGAGGAAGAGCTTCTCTGAAAGCGTGCCCGCCCGCACCTCCTCGCTGAGCTTCCAGACGTCCGTGCCGCAGCCCAGTGGGGTCCCCCGGAACGTGCCGTTGAGCATGGGCCCACCGGGGATGACCACCGCCGGGATGTCGACCGAGGCCGCGGCCATCAGCAGCGCCGGGATCGTCTTGTCGCAGCCCCCGAGCAGCACCACCGCGTCCACCGGGTTCGCGCGGAGCATCTCCTCCGTCGCCATCGCCGCCATGTTCCGCCAGAGCATCGCGGTCGGACGCACCGTCGTCTCCCCGAGTGACACCACGGGCAGGTTGTAGGGGATGCCGCCCGCCTCGTACACCCCGTTCTTCACGCTCGTCGCGACCTCGTCGAGGTGCGCGTTGCACGGGGTGAGGTCGGAGGCCGTGTTCGCGATCGCGATGTTCGGCCGGCCGTCGAACGCGTGGTCGGGCACACCCCGCCGCATCCAGGCGCGGTGCAGGTACGCATTGCGCCCGGCGCCGGCATACCACTCGGCGCTGCGCATCCGCGGTGCACCCCCCTGTTCGTACTCCTGCTCGTGTCCGTGCTCGGTCATCCCTTGACCCCTCCTGTTGCCAGTCCCGACTGCCAGTACTTCTGGAGGTACAGGAACGCGATCACGAGCGGGACGATCGAGACCAGCGACCCCGTGATGACCGTGCTGAACAGCGCCTGGGACCCGCCGCCGCCCGTCGTGCTGATGGACTGCCACTGCGCGAGACCCACCGTGATCGGGTACAGGTCGGAACTGTTCAGCATGATCAGCGGGAGGAAGTAGTTGTTCCACGTCGCCACCAGCGTGAACAGGAACACGGTGAGGATGGCCGGGCCGAGGAGCCGGAGCGAGACCTGCCAGAAGATTCGGAACTCACCCGCACCGTCGACCCGTGCCGCCTCGATGAGACTGTCCGGGATCGCATCGGCGGCGTAGACGCGGATCAGGTAGACCCCGAACGGGCTCACCAGCGACGGCACGATGACCGCCCAGGGCGTATTGGTCATGCCGAACTCGCTGAAGAGGAGATACGTCGGAATCGCCAGCGCGGTGAGCGGGATCATGATCGCGCCGAGCGTCACGCTGAACAGGAGCTTGTCCCCTGGGAAGTCGTACTTCGCGAATGCGTAGCCGGCCATCGTCGCGAGCAGCGTCGCCCCGATCGCGCTCACCCCCGCATACAGCACCGTGTTCCCCATCCAGCGGATGAAGATGCCGCCCTGCGTGGAGAAGACGTCCGCGATGTTGGTGAAGAGGTTGAAGTCGCGCCCGAACCACATCCCGAACGTGCTGAAGAGATCCGTGTTGTCCTTCGTCGACGCGATGAAGAGCCAGACCAGCGGGAAGAGGAAGTACAGCGCGCAGAGCCACAGCACGACCGTCAGCAGCGTACTTTTCCGACCCTGGGGGGTGTACCGCCGGCGCGGGTGCCGGGTGCCGGCGTCGTCGGACGGACCGCGGCTCGTCGCTGGAGCCGCGGCCGTTTCCTCGACAGTGGCGCTGGTGCTCATGAGAAGTCCTTCGCCTTGCGCTGGGTGGAAAGTTGGACGACGTAGGAGACGATCATGATGACGATGCCGAGCGCGAACGCGATCGCGGCCGCGTAGTTGATCTCCTGATTCACGAACGCGAGGTTGTACGCGTAGAAGTTGGGGGTGAACGCGCTGCCGATGACGTTCGGCGCGACGGTCTTGAGCAGGCTCGGCTCATTGAAGAGCTGGAAGATGCCGATGATCGAGAAGATGACGGTCAGCATGATGGCCGGGCGGATGGCGGGGATCTTGATGCTCCACGCGATGCGCCACTGGCTGGCGCCGTCGATCTCGGCCGCTTCATAGAGCTCCGACGGAATCGACCGGAGCGCCGAGTACATGATGATCATGTTGTAGCCGATGAACGCCCAGGTGACGATGTTCATCATCGAGCCCAGGATGTTCTGCTCGCCGAGGAGGTTCGGCGACGGCAGGCCGAGCGCTTGGAACGCCTGTGCGATCGGCCCGAACTGGTTGCCGTAGAGATAGCCCCACATGAGCGTGCCGACCACGGCCGGCACCGCGTAGGGCACGAAGAAGATGAGACGGAGCGCCTTGCTGGTCCTCGCCCGTCCGCTGTCGAGCGCCAGCGCGAAGAAGAGCGCGATCCCGAGCATGATCGGCACCTGGATGACGAGGAAGAGTGCCATGCGCCCGAGTCCACCGAGGAACGCGGGATCGGTCGCGGCACGCAGGTAGTTGTCGAACCAGACGAACGTCTCGCCGCCGATGAGCTTCGTCTGGAGGAAGCTGAGGTACCCCGAGAAGACCAGCGGTGCGACCAGCATGGCGAGGAAGACGAGCAGGAACGGCGCCACCAGCAGGTATGCCGCCACGTATTGCTTGCGCCGCGCGCGGCCGATCCGCGGTCTCGTCGCCGCAGGCCGCCGGGTGTTGGCCACCGGCTGAGGCGGCCGCCCGCGGGTCGTCGTCTCCGACATCGGTTCTCCTTCGTCTGTGTGCTCGTGGCCGCGGCGCTGCCGCAGCGTGCGCGCCCGGTCGGGGGTGACGGCCGGTGGCCGCCACCCCCGAAGCAGTCATCACCCGTTGACGGTGAATCCCTGGGCGGTGCCGTACTCGACGAGGACCTCCTGCCAGGCTTCGAGACCGGCCAGCAGATCACCCTTGTCGGCGATCGCCTTCCCGAGCGTCTCGTTGAAGCTCGAGTAGGCGTAGTCGATGTAGGGCAGCCAGTCGAAGTCGGTGTCCACCGTGGTCGAGATCTCGGCGAACATGGCGTTGACCTCCTGGCCGCCGTAGAACTCCGCCTTCTGGCTGGTGAAGTCGGGCGACTCGAGCACGCTCTTCAGCGTCGGGAAGAGGAAGAGGTCGTTCGCCGCGACCAGCGCGGAGGACTCGTCGCCGTTGATGAACTTGGCGAACTCGTATGCCACGATCGGGTTCTTGGTCGTCTTCAGCACCGCGGCGGACGAGCCGCCCCAGTTGCCGGAGACGGCCTTCCCCGAGCCCCACTGCGGCAGCGGCGCTGCGCGCCAGGCGCCGGAGGTGTCGGCCGCGTAGCCCTGGAGGTAGACCGGGCCCCAGGCCGCCGTGACCCAGCCGGCGTACTTGCCGGTCGCGAGGCCCTGGTACCACTGGTCGTTGAAGTCGGCATCCGTCGAGACCAGGTCACGGTCGATGAGGTCCTGCCAGTAGGCGATGACCTCCTTCGCTTTCTCGCTCGTGAGGTCGACGCCGACCTTCTCACCACCGTCGTAGCTGAACGGCTTCGCTCCGGCCTGCCAGAGCAGGCCGACCAGCTGGCCCGGGTTGTTCGAGGGCAGGTTGCTGATGTAGGAGCCGGTTGCGCGCACCTTCTCGGCCGCCGCCGCATACTCCTCCCAAGTGGCTGGCGCCTCGGTGACGCCGGCCTGCGCGAGGATGTCCTCACGGTAGAGGTTGCCCATCGGGCCCGAGTCGCCAGGGATCGAGTACACCGCGCCGTCGCGGGAGACCTGGTTCCACACCCAGCCCTCGTAGTTGTCCTCGAGCTCATCGGCACCGTACGGCGCCAGGTCGAGCAGGCTGTCCGTGACGATGAAGGAGTTGATGTACTGGTACTCCATCTGGACCACATCCGCGGCGCCCTCGCCGGCCTGCACAGCCGTGCGAATCTTGGCGTAGTGCGGACCGCCGTTCCCGACGTTCTCCAGATTCACCGTGATGGCGGGGTACTTCTCCTCGAAGAGCGCGACCTGCTCCTCGACACCGGGGACCCAGTTCCAGTAGGTGATCGTCGTGGGCGTCGTCATCGCCTCATCGATCTGCTCCTGGGTGAGTTCGCCGGCCTCGGCGGAGCCGCCGTCGCCCGCGGCACAGCCGGACAAGACCAGTGCGGCGCTGGCGACGAGCGCGCCGGCGGTCGTCGCGCGCCGCAGCCAGCGCCGATTGCCTCTACGTGTAACCATGTCGGGTTCCTTTCGTGATGCTCGCGATTGCAGGGAGGGAGCGCCCGATCCGCGCGCAGATGCACGCGGTGACCCCAGAAGGGCACCCGTTCCTACCGGAGTAGTCGTGATGCCGGGGACCGGGAGGGCCTCGGACGGGCGACCCCATTTGCGCCTGTATGACCGGTCACCGGCACCTGGGGGCTGAAGTGAGTTGCTGTTGCGCACCATTGCGTCTCCGGGGAATTAGTCACACATTCGCATTACAAGTGATGCTAATGCGAATGCCAGCTCGCCTCAACTGTTCTTCTCAAATTCGCGAAACTCGTCCTCGCGCGAGGGAGGCGGTGCCTTTGCCCGCCGCCGCCCCGGCCCGGGACGGCGATCGGCGTGGGCCCGCGATCGGCGCGCGTCGGAGGACGCCGCGCGACTCAGACCCCGGCGCCGCCGGGGCCGTCGAGGAGCGCGCGAGCGAGCGAGCGGTCGAGCACGAGCGTCTGGAAGATGGACGCCGCAGCGGCGGCCCTCGTGGCCGCGGCACGCTCCTCGCCATAGCTGCTCGCGATCACTCGGGGCACCCGCGCGAGCTGCTCGAGCGTGATACCGATCACGCGATCGTCGATCACCTGCGGCACGGTGTGGCCCTGGACGTCGTACAGCCGCCCGCTGATCTCGCCCACGACGCCGGCCACCTGACCCCGGACACGCTCGCTCTCGGTGGCGATCTCGTACACCGACGACGCATCCTCGGCCCACGCGCCGATGGAGATGACCGCGACCGAAAGCCGCTCGTAGAAGCTCATCGCCGTGGCGATGTCGCGCTGCTGGAGCAGGGCGTGCGCCACGTAGTTGTCGGGCGCGAGCAGCGGTGCGTAGATCGGGTACGCCTTGCCTTTCGCGACCTCGGCCGCCCGTCGGATCAGCTCGACACTGCCCGGCGCGGTGAGCTCGGACGTGATCTGACCGGCGAGTTGGACGAGCGTGCAGGGCTCGAGCTGCTTGAGCTGCTGAACCATCGCCACCATCGTCCGACTCCAGGTGAGCCCGACGATGTCACCCGGTTGCACCTCGGCGGCGATGACCTCGGCGAGCGCGCGCCCGATCTCCTCCCGTGGCATCCGCGACACCCCGGAGATGACGACAGCGCGTTCGATGCCGAGGTGCGCCGCCACGGCGGCGCTCAGCTCTTCGTCGATCGCACCCGGCTGACGGATCTCGATGGTGACGATCCCGCTCTGCCGCGCGAGCTGCAGAAGCCGCGCGACCTGGAACCGAGTGATGCCGAAGCGCTCGGCGATCTGCACCATCGAGTCCTCTTCGAGATAGAAGGCGGTCGCGATGCGGGACGCGAGTGCGAGCTCCTCGGCTTCACTCAGTCGGGTGGCCTCCTTGCCATCGACGGCGGGCCCGAGCGGCGGGCGTCCTCGGCGAACCATGCGTGTCCTTCCCCGGAGCGTCGCCCCGGCATTCGCTCGCTAATTATTCACAAATGCTACTACAGTGACGCTCGACTGTGGTTATATCGACCCATCCACCCGCACGGAGCGCTGGGGGAACCGTGGCGTGCCGCTCACTGCAGCAAGCCTTCCAGATCTTCGCCCGCGAGCGTGAGGCTTCACGCGATCGTGGGCCCACCCATTCAGACGAGGAGTACACGTTGGAACCCACATCGATGAGAGCAAGCGTGCTGGTCGAGCCCGGCCTGGTCCGACTGGACAAACGACCCGTGCCGCAGCTCGAGCCCGGTGACGTCCTGGTCGAGATCGCCGCAGTCGGCGTGTGCGGGTCGGACGTCCACTACTTCCACGACGGCAGGATCGGGGATTTCATCGTCGAAGAACCCATGATCCTCGGTCACGAAGCCTCGGGCACCATCGTCGCGGTGGGATCGGCGACGAGTCCCGACCGCATCGGCCAACGCGTCTCGATCGAGCCGCAACGCCCCTGCCGCGCCTGCGAGCACTGCAAGCGCGGCGCCTACAACCTGTGCACCTCGATGGAGTTCTACGCGACCCCGCCGATCGACGGGGCGTTCGCCCAGTTCGCGACGATCCCGAGCGACTTCGCGCACCCGATCCCCGACTCCGTGAGCTTCGAAGCCGCCGCCCTGTGCGAGCCGCTCTCGGTCGGCATCTGGAGCTGCCAGAAGGCGCAGGTCGGTCCGGGCAGCCGTCTGCTCGTCGCGGGCGCCGGACCGATCGGCATCATCGTGATGCAGGTCGCGTTCGCGTTCGGCGCGTCCGAGGTCATCGTCGCCGACGTCGTGGACGAGCGCCGTGCCGCAGCCGAGCGGTTCGGCGCGACGCGCACCATCGACCCACGGGCGGTCGACATCGCCGCAGAGGAGCTCGAGGTCGACGCCTTCATCGACGCCTCGGGCGCCGCGCCCGCGGTCGCCTCAGGGGTCACGGCCGTCCGGCCGGGCGGCCACGTGGTGCTGGTCGGCATGGGCGCCGACGACATGACGCTCCCGGTTGCACGGATCCAGCAGCGCGAACTGCTGCTCACCGGGGTGTTCCGCTACGCCAACACCTGGCCGCTCGCGATCGAGCTGCTGCGCACGGGTCGCGTCGACCTCGACGGGCTCGTCTCGGCCAGGTTCGCGCTCGACGAGGTCGCCGAGGCGCTCGAAGCCGCCACGCGGCCCGACACGCTGAAGATCATCGTCGAGCCGCGCTGAGTCGGCAGCGTTCCCCAGGCGGGGGCAGAAGGTATCTTGTTCGCGAGGACCCTTCCCGCGTCGAGGAGCGACATGACGATCCCCTACCGTGACGGCGCCGCATCTGCGGACGGCTGTTCGTTCGCCATGGAAGCACCGCAGGCCGGAACGCCCGCGAGGCACCTCCCGTGACGCTCGTCGCGGGCGTCGACTCGTCGACCCAGTCCTGCAAGGTGGTCATACGCGACGCGGCGACGGGCGAGCTCGTGCGCACGGGCCGTGCGGCGCACCCTGCGGGAACCGAGGTGCACCCGGACGAGTGGTGGGCGGCGCTGCACTCGGCGATCGCGGACGCCGGCGGTCTCGCCGACGTCGCCGCCGTCGCCGTCGCCGGGCAGCAGCACGGCATGGTGGCGCTCGATTCCGCGGGCCGGGTCATCCGCCCCGCCCTGCTCTGGAACGACACGCGGTCGGCCGCGGCGGCCGCCGCGCTCACCGACGAGGTCAGCCCCGACGAGTACGCCAGGCGTACGGGCGTCGTCCCCGTGGCGTCCTTCACGGCCGCGAAGCTCCGTTGGCTGCGCGATGCGGAGCCCGAGAACGCGGCGCGCGTCGCCGCGGTCGCGCTCCCCCACGACTGGCTGTCATGGCGCCTCAGGGGATTCGGGCCTGCGGACGCAGCGGATGCTCCGCTCGGTCCCTCGCTCGACGCACTGACGACCGACCGTTCCGATGCCTCAGGCACGGCGTACTGGGGTCGAGACGGGTATGACCACGATCTCCTCGTGCGTGCGCTCGGTCACGAGGCGGTGCTTCCCCTCGTCCTGGACCCGTCGAGTGTCGCCGGGAGAACGCCGGACGGGGCGATCGTCGGGGCGGGTGCCGGCGACAACGCAGCCGCAGCACTGGGTCTCGATGCCCGGCCCGGCGACGTCGTCGTGTCGATCGGGACGAGCGGGACGGTCTTCGCGGTCAGCGAGCGCCCGATTGCAGACGCCAGCGGCATCGTCGCCGGATTCGCCGATGCGACGGGTGCCTGGCTGCCACTGATCGCGACCCTCAATGCGGCTCGTGTGCTCGACACGACGGCTCGCCTGCTCGGTGTCGATCACCACGAACTCGGCCGCCTCGCCCTCGAAGCCCCGCCCGGGGCATCCGGCCTGGTGCTCGTCCCGTATTTCGATGGTGAGCGCACCCCGAACCTTCCCGATGCGACGGCGTCGCTCACGGGCATGACGCTCGCGAACACCACACGATCGAATCTGGCGCGCTCCACCGTCGAAGGACTGCTCTCGGGGCTGGCCGACGGCCTCGACGCGGTACGAGATCAGGGGGTGCCGGCTCGGCGGATCCTGCTCATCGGCGGTGCCGCTCAGAACCCCGCAGTCCGACAGATCGCCTCGGAGGTGTTCGACATCCCGGTCGCGGTCCCATCAGCCGGTGAGTATGTCGCCAACGGCGCGGCACGTCAGGCCGCCTGGGCGCTGACCGGGGAACGTCCATCCTGGCCGATCCGGCTCGACGAGGAGCTCGAACCGAACCCGGTGCGGCACGTTCGAGACGCCTACCGTCGCGCACGGGACCGCACCTCCCACTCGGCGCACTCGAGCTGAGCGGTCTCGTCCGGAGGGCCGGCGCTCCGCGCCAGTTCGCTGCGCAGTGCGCCATGCGGTGTGGCGCACGCGCGAACGAACTGGCGCAGAGGACGGACGCCCGCTCGGGCGGAAGGATCGCCGCGCCCGCGCGTTCGTGGGCTCGGTGCTCGAGGGGTAGCCGGGCGCGGCCCGCGCCGCCCGTCAGCCGCCCGGACGGTTGCGCAGCACGAGTGCCCGATACTCCTCGAGTTCGCGCTCGCGTCGTCCGGGCGGCCAGGGTACGAGCCGCTCGAGCTCGCGTGCGATCTGGTCCGCCGAGCCGAGACCACCGTCCGCGCTCCAGAAGAACACGGCCGTTCGTCGAACCAGCAGATCTGCGAGCGACACCACCATCTCCGCGGTGACCGCGTACTCGATCTCCGCACGGGTGAGCCGTCGGTCGCCGATCACCTCGCGGCTTTCGGGGTCCTGGGCCCACCGCTCGACGATGAGCCCGGCATTCGCTCCGTACCGGCGGATCCATACCGCGACGAGATCGGCGGGCACGCCTGCCGTCTCGGCTGCGCGGCGCGCCTCGGCGATGGCCGTGGCATCCGCCCCCGGCAGCGGCGTCGAGCCTGCGACGCTCGACCGGACCCGAGTCTTCGCCATGGCCGCATCCACCACCTGCTTGGCCATCAGACGACTGCTCGTGAGCTTGCCGCCCGAGATCGTGATCATGCCGGTCGGGCCGGTGGTGATCTCATGCTCACGAGAGGTGTTGCTCTCGCTCACGCCCGGTGGCGGCGCGACCAGCGGTCGCAGACCCGCCCAGCTTCCGACGACGTGGGATTCCGTGAGCCCGGCACCCGGGATGGTGCGATTGGCGACGTTCAGCAGGTAACGGATGTCCCGGTCGTCGGCGTGCACGTCGTCGAGGTCTCCGGTGTAGTCGGTGTCGGTGGTGCCGATGCACACGACATCGTCCTCGAGGGAGGGTGTGGGCCAGACGACCCGGTGATCGTCCGGCGATCGGAGGAAGACCGCGGTGCTCAGCGGGAAGTCGCGCTTCTTCAGCACGATGTGCACGCCTTTGGTCGGGCGCAGTGCGTGCGTGCTGCGGGTGTGCTCCAGCGCGCGCGTCCGGTCCGTCCATGGACCGGTGGCGTTGACGACGCGCTGCGCGTGGACCTCAATGGACTCACCGTCGATCAGGTCCCGCACGACGACCCCGCGAGCCGTCCCATGGTCGAGGATCAGCGACTCGACGACGGCGTGGTTCATCAGGACAGCGCCAGCGTCGGCGGCGCCGTTGGCGGTCTCGACCGTGAGCCGCGCGTCGTCGGTGAGGACGTCGTAGTACATGCCGGCGCCGCGGAGGCCCTCGCGCGCGAGATGCGGTTCACGCGCGAGCACCTGCTCGGGGCTCAGCATGCGGTGCCGGCGCTTGCGCCACGCCCCGGATGCGGCGTCGTAGAACGTGAGGCCGAGGTTCAGCTTGAAGCGACTCTCGGGGTAGCCGTCGTAGAGGAGATAGAGGAACGGCCGCACTTCGGTGAGGTGCGGTGCGATCTTCAGGAATCGCTCCCGTTCGCGGACGGACTCGGCGACGAGCCGGAACTGATACGACTCCAGGTAGCGCAGGCCGCCGTGGATGAGCTTGGACGACCGGCTCGAGGTCCCTGCCGCGAAGTCGTCCTTCTCGATCAGGGCGACCGAGAGACCACGCAGGGCGGCGTCGCGCGCCGTGGCGACTCCCGTGATTCCGCCACCGATGACGACGAGATCGAACAGCGGGCCCGAGAGTTCGGCGCGCGACGCTCGCCTCATTTCTTCAGCCACCCCCTGGAGCGTTCGACGGCGCGCGTCCAGACGGCGTAGTCCGCGGCACGCTGCTCGTCGGAGAGCTGCGGCTCGAAGGTCGCATCCGTCTCCTGCGTCGCCAACGCCTCCTCGGGCGTCGACCAGACACCGACCGCGAGGCCCGCCATGAGCGCCGCGCCGAGACTCGTGGCCTCGGTGTTCTTCGGGCGGACGACCCGCACCCCGAGCTGGTCGGCCTGGATCTGCATCAGCAGGTCGTTCTGCGATGCCCCACCGTCGACCGCGATCTGCGCGATGTCGTTGCCGGAGACGCGGCTCATGACCTCGATGAAGTCGCGCACCGAGAACACGATGCCCTCGAGGGTCGCGCGGGCCAGATGACCGCGTTGCGTCCCCGGGCTGATGCCGAACATCGTGCCCCGGGCATACAGGTCCCAGTAGGGGGCGGACAGTCCGGTGAGCGCCGGCACGAAGTACACCCCGCCGTTGTCGGGGACGCTCCGCGCGAGCTCCTCCGACTCGGCCGAGGTGGAGATGATCCCGGCGCCGTCGCGAAGCCACTGGACCGCCGCCCCGGTCGAGCCGGCGTAGCCCTCGAGCGCGTACACGGTCTCACCGTTCCGGCGCCAGGCGATCTGCGAGGTCAGCCCGCTGGACGTGTCGATGACCGGGGTGGTGCCGATCGTCATGTCGAGGAAGGTGCCGGTGCCGTGGGTGCACTTGACCATGCCCGGCTCGATGCACCCCTGCGCGAAGAGCGCCGAGTGCTGATCGGCGATCGCCGAGGCGATCGGCACCTCGGCTCCGAACACCTCAGCGCTCGTGGTCCCGAGGTGGCCCGAGTCGTCACGGACCTCGGGATAGATCGAGAGCGGGATGCCGAGGGCCTCGAGCCACTCGCCGTACCACCCATCGGTGAGGAGGTCGTATGAGCCCGTCACCGAGGCGTTCGAGGCGCTGATCACGTGCTCGGCACCACCCGTGAGCCGGTGGATGAGCCAGGAGTCGATAGTGCCGAACGCGAGGTCGCCGTTCGCCGCCAGTTCGCGCACCTCGGGCACGTTCTGCAGCATCCATTCGAGGCTGAGCGACGAGTACACGGGCGCGAGCGACCAGCCGGTGTGCGAGTACACGCGCTCGCCCCACTCCGTGGCCAGCTCCGTCGCGCGTTCAGCCGTGCGCGTGTCCTGCCAGACGATCGCCCGCGTGACGGGCTCGCCCGAACGTCGGTCCCAGACCACGGTCGTGGCGCGCTGGTTCGTGATCCCGATGGCGGTCACGTCCCCGGGTGCGAGACCGGCCCCTTCGAGGGCCGCGACGATCATGCGGGATGCGGCGTCCCAGATCTCGTCCGCGTCCTGCTCGACGCGGTCCGGTGCGGGGTGGTACTGCGGGAACTCGGTGTAGGCCTGGCCGAGCACACGGCTCGCCTCGTCGAAGACGAGGGCGCGGATACCGGTGGTCCCGGCGTCGATCACGAGAAGTCGTGCGGCGGAAGAAGACATCATCATCTACTTTCTACGTTCGCGGAATGAGGCGGTCAGGAGACGAGGGCGCCGAGGACGAGGACGACCGTCGTCATCGGCCAGATGGCACTCGCCGGCGGGTCGATGTGGGTGTCGCCGCGGATCAGCCAGAACCGCGAGAAGAGCTCTCCGACCAGCGCGGTGACCGCGCCCACCGCCGCGCCGATCAGCACGACCGCGATCCCACCGCCGGTGACGGACAGGAACACCGGCACCGCCACCGCGCTCACGAGCGTGATGTGGTGGGTCGCCGGCACCTCGACCGCGAACGCGAGGAACAGCAACGAGACGGCGGAGACGCCGAACCCGAGGTAGATGACCCCCGGCGCGTCAGGATATGCCTCGAGCAGCGTGGCCGACGCCCACGCCGAGAGCCCGCCGATGAACAGGCCGAGCAGCACCGCCATGAGCGGGCGCTGCTGATACGCGAGCCACACGTGCTGTGCGTTCGGCGTGAAGCGCTTCCACCCCGTCGCGCCGTCGACGTGCGGGCCGATGATGCCGGTCTTCCCGAACAACAGACGGGCGACGACCGCCGAGATGACGACGGTGAGGGCGACCGCGTCGGTGTTCGAGCCGAACCAGGGGATGATTCCGATGACCTGCGCGACGAGGTATCCGAACACGCCGAACACCGCCCCGACGAGGAGCACGCTGGGCTTCGCGAGACTCACCAGCGGCGTGACGATGTCTCGACCGCTGTCGATCCAGCCCCGTCGCTTCGCGTACGCGACCGCCGCGACACCCGCGGCGAACGAGATGTGCGGTCCGAAGAACGGCCCGAACGCGATGGAGTTGAGGAACGACGCGTCGCCGCTGCCGATCACGGCGGCGACGCCGATCAGCACCGCGAAACCGGTGAACACGAACGCGACGAGCGCGCCGAACGTCGCGCCGAGGAACCCGCCGGCGGCGGCTGCGAGGAGATCCAACACTTCGATGTGCACGATCACTGCCTTTCTTCTTGCGAAGATCTCAGGCCTTCTTGGCGAAGACCTCGGGGGGAGAACGCCGACGGGTGACGGCGATCGACGGACCGGGTCAGAGTCCGAGCTTTCCGGGGTTCAGGATTCCTGACGGGTCGAGCGCGTCCTTCAGCCGCTGGAGCACGACGTGGGCGCTGCCGAGGGATCGACGGGTGTAGGGCGATCGGGCGAGGCCGCCGCCGTGGTGGTGCGAGAGCTCGGCGCCGCGCGCGAGGCAGATCTCCATCGCGGTACTCCAGATGCTTCGGAGTCGGGCGACGGCTTCCTCGTCGTCGGTCGCGCGCCCCAGGAGGATGACGTACATCGACGTGCCCTGCGTGTAGACGTGGGAGAAATGGGCGAGCACCTCGTCGGCGAACGGCTGCAACGCGGCCTTGAGTTCCGCATAGAGCCCCCCGATGTCGCTCCAGCGATGGGCGACCTCGATCGTCTCTGCGAACCCGCCTTCGAGGTCGAGCAGGTTCTCAACCGTCGAGAAGTCGAACCGCCGCCCCATCCACCCTTCGGCGCCAGCCGGGCCCAGCGGCACGCCGCCGTGCCCGGCGGCGATGCTGCCGAGCACCTGCATCTCGGCCTCGGCGATCGCCCGCGGGCCCCGGCAGCCGACGAACATGATCGGCGCGTCGACGGTGGGATCCGCCATCGCGTGCCGCGCCTCGTCGGTGTCGTAGAAGCGCAGCAGGAACGGCCGCATCGCGAGCGCGGCCTGTTCGCGCATCATGGCCAGGCCCGCCTTGACGCTCGGGAAGCTGAAGGTCTGCAGCAGCTGAGACTCCGGCAGCGGGAAGATCTTGAGGGTCACCGACGTGATCACGCCCAGCGTGCCCTCCGATCCGATGAAGATCTGGCGCAGATCCGGTCCCATCGCCGCCCGGGGGGACGCGCTCAGCTCGACGGTCTCGCCGGAGGCGAGCACCACGGTGTACGCGACCGCCAGATCTTCGATCCCGCCATAGAGCGAGGAGAACTGCCCCGTCGCGAGGGTCGCGAGCCAGCCGCCGACCGTCGAGCGGTACAGCGACTGCGGCGAGTGGCCGAGCGTGAACCCGAGCTCGTTGAGGGCGTCTTCGAGGGCTCCGCCGTTCTGGCTGGCCGTGGCGGTCACGGTGAGGTTCGTCTCGTCGACGATGAAGTGCGCAGGCACCTGAGAGAGGTCCAGCACGATGCCGCCGCGAACGGGAAGCGGCTGCCCGGTCACCGATGATCCGAGGCCGCGGACGGTGACGGGGATGCGGTGCTCGTCGGCGAGCTTCAGCACCCGGCCGATCTCGGTCATCGACTCGAGCGTGACCACCACGTCGGCCTGATGGGCATGCACGCCGCGCCGACGCTCTTTGGTGGACAGCGGCCAGGTGTCATGGCTGCTGCGTTCGAGGGCATCGGGCGACGTCGAGACCGCGTCAGCGCCGAGGGCGGCGACGAGCGCATCACGAACGGTGGTGTCGATGGTCAAAGGGCCTTCTCTCGTCGTGCGAAACCGGTATGCTCCAGATATGGAGTACTCCGAACTTGAACTATTGCAGGACACTCAGGTTCTGTCAACGACGCGGCTCGCGGCGGCGGAACAGCCCGGGACGCGCCGGCCATGACCGCCCGACCACGGCCACGGGCCGTCGCACTCGACGTCGATGGAACGCTCGCATCGGACGGGCACCGAGTGAGCGACCGCGCGATCGGTGTTCTCGCTCGGCTCGAGGCCCGGGGCATCCTGCCGATCATCGTGACCGGCCGCACCGAGCACGCCGCGCTCTCCATCGCGACCGCAGCCGGCCTCAGCGCGCCGGCCATCGCCTGCAACGGCGCCGTCGTGACCGATCCCGCATCCCGCACGCGATTGACGGTGTCGACCTTCGACCCCGCGGTCATCCCGGCGATCCGCGCTGAAGCCGACCACGCAGGACTGCAGTTCATCGCGTGGACCGCGGATGAGATGCGCGCCGAAGCGCGCACCGATTTCACCGAGCTTCTCGAAGACGTGAACGACGAACCCGTCCACATCGGCGCGATCGAGGATCGGCCGCGCGGCATCGTGAAGGTGATGCTCGCCGGCACCGACACCGTCCTGGACAATCACGGCGGACCGATCAGCGAGCGGTTCCCGTTCATCCGTCGCTCCATGGCGACGTTCCTCGAAGGCAGCAGCCCTGGAGCGTCGAAGGTCGACGCCCTGCGGTTCGTGCTCGACCGGCTCGGCATCCCACCGGACGCCACGATCGGCTTCGGCGACGGTGAGACCGACGTGGAATGGTTGTCGGCGATCGGCCACCCGATCGCGATGGGCAATGCCCGCCCGGGCGTCGTCCGCATCGCACGCGAGCGGGTCGGGCATCATCGCGACGATGCGGTGGCCGCGTACCTGGAGGAGCTGCTGCGGAACCTGGACTCAGGCGCCGGCGGGGTCGAATGAGTCGTCGACCCCGCGGCGCAGTGCATCCTGCTGCACGTCCGCGAGATCGTCGAGACGGAGTTCGGCCATCACGCTTCGGAGTTCGGGACGCGACGGCGACCCGATGAGCACCGCACCCGACAACTCGCTCCACGCCGCCCTCGCGGCGGCGGCCGACAGCCCATCGGTCGCCAGGCCGGCGAGATCGAGCGGGATGATCGACCTCGTCACGTGCCAGATTCCGACATCGACCGCACCGCGGAGCACCTGAGCGGGCACCGATGGGAACGGCGTGTCGACATACGTGTGACCGGCATCGACCGGGAACTCGGCCTCGGTGAGCACCACATGGTCGGGAGAGCCGCGATCGATCGCCACCCGGAGCGGGCCGGCCGGCTCGCAACTCGCAAGACGGACGACCACGAGCCGCCCCTCCGCGTAATACGTGCCCGATTCAAGGCGGCGGCTGAGGATGGCCACCCCTTCCCCCTCGGGGCCACCGGACTCGTCGGCGCCCTGGACCGAACCGATGGTGCCGTCGTACGCCCCCGCGGACACCACGGCCAGGTCGTGCTCGCCGGTCATCACCGCATCGACCCGTCGCGCGCCACCCGGGCGATGATGCACGGTGTGGGGGATGCCGAGCCGGGTCAGGTCCTCCGCCAGCCGATTGTCGAGCACGTCGATCTCGATGGGGCCACGCGGCGGGAGCAGCAGCCGCACGGGCGGGAGCCCTGCAGCCTGCCAGCACTGTCCGACGTCGAGCGACTCGATGACGCGGCCGAGGTGCCCACGCGACACGATGGCCAGGGCGCCGCGGTCTTGGAGCAGGTCGAGCGCGCGCTGCATCGTGCCCGCCGCGATGTTGCGGGTCGACTTGAAGTGCGCGTTCGTGGGCAGAGTGGCGCCCGACCCACGTGAGAGCGCCTCGAGCACGATCTCACGCACGGCGGAGTGCAGCCCCTGACCGAGCCCGGCGATCCCCTCTGCAGCCCGCACGCACCCTCCCGCAAATGACCAGTACTGGTCAACGGTACTGCCAGCGGGGCCGACCGAGCCGCTCCAGGCGGGCGCGGCCCGCGCCGCCCAGCTCGCACCGACGACGGTACTGCCTCAGGCCCGCCGCAGCTCGCCCCGCACGATCGAGTCACCGGAGTGCGACGGATCGCCGTCGACCGGTTCGGCCGACACGTCGACGAGCCTGAACTCGTCGAGGTCGACCCCGGCGGGCACGGCGAACCGGCCGCTCGTCCCTTCGAGGAATCCGAGGCTGAGTAGCCCCGACGCGTCAGCGCGGATGAGCCAGACCTCGCGGAGCTCGCCCTCTGCCACATCGTCGTCGAGGTCCACGACGATCGTTCGCATCCCGTCGCCGTCCTCCTCCAGGACGGCCGTCCCACCCGTCGACCAGCCCGGGAACGCGTCGAGCGTCGCGCTCGCGAGGACGGTCTGGTTCCGCTCGCCTCCTGAGCCGATGCCCGAGAGCCCGACGCCCAGCGCGAGACCGACCAACACACCGACCGAGGCTGCGGCGAGCGCGACCGGCCACCACCGCCGTCGAGCCCGGGTGTCGGCGCGTCGTGGCGGCCGGGATCCGGGCGGGCGGGACCCGGCCGGGCGCGCGGACCCGGGCGGCCGCGTCGCCTCGCGCGGCCGCGTCGCCCCGGGCGGCCGCGTCGCCTCGCGCGGTCGCGTCGCCTCGGGCGTCGCCTCGGGCACGCGCGTCGCCTCGCGCGGTCGCGTCGCCTCGGGCACGCGCGGCACCTCTGGCCCGCGTGTCACAGCGGGGAATGGCGTCTCGGCGAGCGCCGAGGCATTCGGCGGCGCGCTCAGCGGGTCCGCGGTGAGCTCGGGTGCGAGACCGAGCTCGCCGTGGATCGCCGACCACACGCGCGATGGCGGCGCCTCGAGTTCGGGTTCGCCTCCCTCGCGACCGAGGTGGATGGTGCGCACGAGCGCGTCGTACTCGGCGCGGCACTCGGCGCACTCGTCGAGGTGCGCTTGCGCGGCGTGGTCGGGCTGCTCGCCGTCGAGCGCGAGCGTCACGAGGTCATCAGGTTCGATGTGGCTCATCGCCGACCTCCCATCGCGTCCTCAATCTGCTGAGGCTCCGTCGCACGTGGCTCTTCACCGTACCGAGCGGCAGATCGAGCGTCTCGGCGATCTGCGCCTGACTCAGCTGTTCGTAGAACGCCAGGTGCATCACCCGCCTCGGCACGGGCTCGAGCGCCGCAAGCCCTTCGGCGACCATGACCCGCTCAGCGAGGTCGTCGTCTTCGACGGCGGGGCTGACGGCGGCCGCAGCGACGGCCGCTTCCTCGATCGCGCGTGACCGCGAACGTGCCTCGTGCGCGTCGGCGATGCGGTGGCGCGTGATGCCCACGATCCAGGCGCTCAGCGACGACCGGGTCGGATCGTAGCTCGCTCGGGTGCGCCATGCCGAGATGTACACCTGTTGCGTGACATCTTCGGCGTCGCTGCGATCGCCGAGTGAACGCACCGCGAGACGGAAGACCAGGGGCGACCACCGCGCGTACGCCTCGCGCAGCGCCGACTCCTCGCCGGCGGCGAACGCGCGGGCGAGCTCGGGATCGTCCATCCGATCCGGGGCCGGCGACATGCTGCTCAGCTGACGCTCACCCCCTCCGACCTCGTCGTCCGTCAGGCCTCCAGCCCAGGGCGAGCGGCCCAGACGCGGATCCGCGCGCCACGGTGATTCGATCAGCATAACGATCCCCCACGTTCACCCGATCCGCGAGGCGGTCAGCACGAGGTTGCTGAGATACCGCCGGTTCTCCGCGTCGAAGGCGCCTCCGCACGTCACGAGCGTGAGCCGAGGCGACCCGGCCCGATCGAACGCGGCGGCCCAGTCGACCTCGGACTTCTCGGTGACCTCGACCGACTGCACGAGATAGCCGTACCGCACGCCCGTCGCATCCGTCACGACGATCTGCATCCCCGCAACCGCGTGCTTGAGCCGCGCGAACGGAAGCAGGTCGTACTCGAGCGAGTCGACGTGCGCGGCGATGACGGTCGACCCCTCAGCGGATGCGGGCGCCGGCCCCCACTGGTACCACGCGGCGATCGCCGGATCGTCGAACAGGGCCATCTGGCCCTGCCCGTCGAGTCCGACGGGTTGCACCGCGACGTCGATGCCGAGATCGGGGATCTCCAGGCGCGCCGGTGGGGCGGACGCGCTGATCGGCTGGTCCTCGAGCGCCGCGGATCGGCGGGACGGCTGCGGGACCGCGGTCGCGGGCGGCGTCGCCGAGGGCGTCGCCGCCGCTGGTGCGGACGCCGGCGGCCGGTCGCTCGGGTCGGGGCGGGAGCCGCCGCCGACGCATCCGGCCAGTACGACGGCGAGGGCGGCCGCGACCAGGGCCCCCGTCACCCTGGTCGCGGCCATCACGGATGCTCCGCGGCTCAGCGCCGCTGCCCCGCCGCCCGACGCGACAGCGTGACCGCCGCGATGAGCGCGAGCGCGGCGAGCAGGCTCGCCCCGACGAGCACGACGACGACGGTCGCATCGCTGCCGGATGCCTCGGTCGCGGCGAGGCCGGCCACGCCGGCCGGCACGCCGTCGGGCGTGGAGTGCAGCCCGCCGATGGTCTGCACCGCGAGCGCGAGGGTGTCGTCCTCGAGGCTGCCCCAGGCGTAGACGATCGTGTTGACGCCCTCGGCGACATCGACGTCGGCCGGACCGATCACGGGGTCGGTCGTCCCGGCCGCGGCGACCGAGGCGGACACGACGCCCGCGGGGAGGTTCAGCACCTGCTCGTTCGGGTTCGCGAGATTCGAGATCACGGGGCTGCCGGCCGCGAGCACGTCGACTGCGGGTGCCGCCGCGACGTGCCTGACCGTCAGCCGGCCCTCACCCGCCACGACCTGCGCGGTATCGTTCGTGAACAGCGTCGCCGTGGGCTCGCCCGCCTCCGTCAGGTGCGCGACGGCGGTGTAGTTCCCACCCGACGCGAGGGTCAGATCGACGGGTCCGATCGCCGGAGCTGAGGCGTCCGCGGCGTCCGCGGCGGTGATCGCCACCGAGTAGGTGCCCGCGGGAAGCTCGAGCGGCCCGGCCAGGGAACCGGGCGTGAAATCGTCGATCGTGAGTGCGTTGTCGACGTAGACGTCGACCGTGAGGCCCGGCACGCCGTGCAACACGGACAGCTGCGCGGAGCCTTCGGCGGCCTGCGCCGGTGCCACGCCGCCGAGGGCGACGAGCGCACCGGCCCCGATGGCCGCGACGAGGATCTTCTTCATGGTTCCTCCAGTCGGTCTGCCCCGTGGTGGGGCGTGAATTGCCTTCACCACCTCCTTCCGGCACGAACCGACTTTTGGATGCATCCGTATAGAACTTTTTCCCGGGACCCCGGCAACTCGGTCAGCGCTGCAGCACGAGCCGCGGACACGCGGCCCGCGAGACGCAGATCATCATCACGTCGCCCGCCGCGCGTTCGTCATCGGTGAGCAATGAGTCACGATGGTCGACCTCTCCCGAGATCACCGTGGTCTCGCACGTGCCGCAGATGCCCATTTCACACGATGAAGGCGCGTCGACGCCGGCGACCCGGATGGCCTCGAGAATGCTCTGGTCCGGCTCCACCGTGACCGTGATGCCGCTGTCGACGAGCTCGACCTCGAAGCTCGCACCGTCATCGGCACCGGCCGGCGGAGCGGGGGTGAATCGCTCGATCACGAGCTGGCCGGCCCTCCCCTGAGCGGCCATCTCCGCGCCGAGCGCGTCCATGAGCGGCGCAGGCCCGCAGCAGTACACCCCCTGACCGATCGAGCCGCGCACGATCGCCCCGAGGTCCGGATGCCCATCGGTGTCCTGGGCGACGTACTCGACCATGCCCCACGTCTCAGCGGCGAGCCGGTCGAGCTCATCGGTGAAGGCGAAATGCGCGGCGGTCCGCGCTCCGTAGACGAGTCGCCACGGCTTCCCGGCCCGAGCGACATGCCGGATCATGGCCAGGATGGGCGTGATCCCGATGCCTCCCGCGACGAACACGTAGGCCGGCGCCTCAGCAAGCTGGAAGTCGTTCCGAGGCGGTCCGAGCTCGACCACGACGCCCTCGCGCAGCTCGCGATGGACCTCGACAGACCCGCCGCGGCCGTCGGGCAGCTCGAGGACGGCGATGCGGTAGCGGTCGCCGGCGCGAGGCTCCCCGCAGAGCGAGTACTGACGGACAGTGCCGGAGGGCAGGTGGACATCGATATGCGCGCCCGGCAGCCAGCTCGGGAGCTGCCGGCCCTGTTCTGCCACGAACTCGAACGAACGGATGCCGGTCGCAACATCGACCACGCGGGTGACCCGCGCGAGGAAGGTCGTTTTCGTGCTACTGAGCAGCGTCGCCGGCATAGAACGTCGCCTCCACCTTTCGCGCGAGCTCGAGGAAGCTGCGGCGGTAGTTCAAGGTGAACAGATCGGCGGGAACGGAGAACTCTTCCACCTCGGCGTCCCACGGCACTTCGCGCGGCGAGAGGTTCGCCACGATCGGCAGGTCCTCGAGGTACACCATCTCCTCGATCCGCAGGTTCTCCTCGATGCTGGCTCCCGAGTAGTCGACCGCGTTGGCCACGCCCCAGAAGATCTTCACGTGGTCGTACGCGATCGGGCTCGGGAAGCCGGCGACGACGCGCCGCCCGTACCGCTCATAGTCCATCGTGATCGACGCGAGCCCCGGCGCGACGCAGTGGTACTTCATCATGGCGTCGCCGTCGTTCGCCCATTCGCCGGTACTCGCGTTGAGCGGCCGATACATCCAGATGTGACTGCCCTCGCGCGTGACCTCGAGCGGCTCGACGACCTCGGGCGTCGGCCCCATCGACACCTGGTGCACGAACGGGAAGTGCGCGACGTCGCGGAAGTTCTCGATACTCACCGCAACACCCACTGGCGAGTCGAGCGGGGTGGCGGCGAGCCACACGAACTCCTCCGCGTTCCACTCCTCGAGATCGTAGAGCGGCTCGATCGGCTCCTCCAGCACGGTCCAGACCATGCCGTATCGCTCCTCGGCGGGGTAGGTCTTGAGTCGCGCCTTCGGCGGGATCTTCGACTGGTCCTCGAGCGACGGGACGCGGACGCAGAGCCCGTCACCGCTCGAGAACTGCCAGCCGTGATAGGGACATCCGATGGACGACTCGTGGACCTGCCCGATCGACAGATCGGCGCCGCGATGCGGGCATCGCCGGGACGCGACCGCGATCCGGCCGGTGCCGTCGCGGTAGACGACGAGCGGAACCCCGAGCAGCGTCGCGGATTCGGGCGTTCCGCCGGCCACGACGTCGACCGATCTCGCGACCGGGAACCACGTGTGCCGCATGGCCTGCTCGATGAGCTCGCGGTTGGTCTTGGTCCTGGGGCTGGTGGCGGTGGTGGCCATCACTCCTCCTTGCTGGTGATTGGGGTGTCCCGTTGAGATGAGGTGCGCGTCAGATCCCGACTCGGAGCGCCCCACCGTTGACCGGAATGGTCTGTCCCGTCAGGAATCCGGCTCCGTCGGACGCCAGGAAGGCGACCGCCTCGGCGATCTCCTCGGCACGACCGAGGCGCCCGAGGGGCACGGCGGAGAGTTCGAGGTCGTACACCTCGTCGGGGATCATCCGGGTGTGGATCGCGCCCGGCGCGACCGCGTTCACGAGGATGCCGTGCGGCAACAACGCGGCGGCCAACGCCTTCATGAGTCCGAGCTGGGCCGCCTTCGCGATCATGTACCCGAACGAGTGCCCGTCGGGCACCTGTCCCCAGCTGGAGGAGATCAGGACGACCCGGCCGTGGTCGCTGGCGCGCAGCAGATCGACGAGCGATCTGGTGATGGCGTACGGGGCCTTGACGTTCACCGCGTAGTAGGGATCGAGCGAATCCGGCTCGGTCTCGTCGAGGCTGCGCCAGTCGTGCACGATCCCGGCGTTGTGCACGAGGATGTCGAGTCGGGCGGGCTGGCCTGGCCCCGCCGCATCGGCGAGCGCGGCCCGGAGCCGGTCGCCCGCGTCCGGGCTGGTGACGTCCAGGCGCAGCGCGTGGGTGTCGGCGCCACCGGCGCGGAGTGCCGCCGCCGTGTCGGCCACGTCCGCGTCCAGGTCGACGAGGAGGACGCGAGCCCCGCGAGCGGTGAGGGCCGCCGCGTGGGCGGCCCCCATCCCCCGGGCCGCACCCGTGACGAGTGCGGTGCGGCCCCTGAGGTCGCTGAGCGCAGGGAGTTCGAGAGTCACAGTTCGGCAGCCCTTCCGGCCTGCTGCTGCGCCACGAGCTCGCGTGCGGGCGCCTCGAGCTCAGCGAGCTCCTCGGGCGTGCGCGGGTTGCGCCAGACGAACTTCAGCTTGTCCTGTCCGACCCGGCGGATGGCGTAGAGCACGACCGACAGGAGCAGGACCAGTCCGGCGATGAGGATCTCCCGGGGCCCGCCGTAGCCGGTGATGCCGGCGCTCGAGATGCCGACGATCCAGATGAAGCAGTTGAGCACGATGAGTGCCGCCGCGATCACCGGCCAGCTCGTGCCGAGCCTCGTCGGGCGTGGCGCGTTCGGCCGATCCTTGCGCAGCCACAGGAATCCGGCGAGGGCGAAGATGTGGCAGAGCAGGTAGCCCATGATGCCCGCCGTGATCACGGCGAGCGCCTCGCCGACGAACAGGATCAGGATGATGTTCAGGACGACGTCGAACGTCATGGCGCGAGCCGGCATGCCGAAGCGGTTGAGGTGTCCGAGCTGCTTGATCGTGAGTCCGGACTCGGCGCTGCCCTGCAGCACCCGGCCGCCGTCGGCCGTGGTCATCATCATGAGCAGCATGAGACCGGCGATGAGGCACAGCGTCACGATGAACCCCGAGCCGGGCAGCAGCTGGTCGAACAGTCCGCTGTAGAACGAGACCGGGTCGGCGATCACGTCGGCGCGGTTCGCGAGCCCGCCGACGCCGAGCGGGACGAGGATGTAGACGGCCAGGACGAACACACCCGCGATCCGCAGCGCGCGGCGAGTGTCGGAAACGGGCCGCTTGTACTCGGGCGTGAACGAGGCGACGGCCTCGATGCCGTACACGGTCCAGGCGAGCACGAACATCCAGGCGATCCAGGTCTGCCAGCCGGGGAAGCCGCTGTCCGCGAGGGCCCACTCCAGGTTGTCGACCGACCACGAGCCGCCGAGCAGCGGGGCCAGCGCGAAGACGACGACGGGGATCAGGATGATCACGCCGGTGAGGTACATGATCCACATGGCGATGCGCATGCCGAGGATGTTCAGCACCCAGCCGAGCACGAGCACGCCGAGCCCGATCAGGTGCGGGAGGCCGACCTCGGCCAGCCCGGTCGAGAAGGTCCAGGTCTGGTCGGGGAACCACTCCGCCTGGATGAGCGAGCCGATCTGGATGCCGTAGATGGCCAGCGAGCTCGACCACGCGAACCAGTACCCGAACGCCGCCAGGGGGCCGACCACGGTCGAGTGCGCCCGCCATGCCTCGTTCGCGTAGGCGGCGATACCGCCGACGATGCGGGGGAACATCGCGGCCATCTCGGAGTAGATGAAGTTCTGGAGGCACGCGATGGTCGCCACGACGCCCAGCAGGATGAGTGCGGTGAGCGAGCCGACCGCACCGATGGCGTAGCCCAAGCCGATGAACAGCGCGGCGGGGATGGACAGGCTGATGGTGAAGCCATCCCACCACCGCAGCGTCTGTGCGTACTGTTCGCCGGCGGGCTCGGCCGAGTCGGTCTGTTCGAGCTGTTGAGTCACGTCGTGTTACTCCGTTCTGACGGGGTACCGGGGGTGGTGCGCGGGGAGGGGATCTGCCGTTCGCCGATGAACGGGAGACAACTGCTGCGCATGTCGAAGTTCGACACGGCGTTCGAGAACAGTGTTCAGTGTGTTGCCCGATCCTATCCACGCATTTCGCGCAGACTTATCCGCATTTTCACGTATAGCGCGAAGTTCACGACGGCATCGCTCAGTAGACTTCTCGCATGTCTGCGCACGCGATGGACGACCTCGACCGCGCAATCGCCCGCGAACTCGAGCACGACGGCCGGCGGTCGATGCGCGAGATCGCGCGCAACCTCGACACCTCCGAGGCCACGGTGCGCGGGCGCATGAAGCGGCTCCGCGACCTCAACATTCTGCGGATCGTCGCCTTCGCCGACCCGAGCCACCTGGGCGGGCGCCAGCTGGCCATCATCTCCCTCACGGTCGACCCCGCCCACCACAAGAGCATCGTCGAGGCCCTGGTCGACATGCCCGAGACCACGTACGTGTCCACCATGCTCGGCAATCCGGACATCGTGTTCGAGGCGCAGTGCGCCGACAACCGCGAACTCTGGGAGCTGTTGAATGAGCGGATCGCGGTCATCCCGGGTGTGCGAACGCTCTCCACGCAACCGGTGCTCACCGTCCACAAGCTCGCCTACCGCACCCTGGACTGAGCACGCGGGGCGCGGCCACTGCGGCGCCCGGCGTAGGAGCCCGTCGAAGATACGTCAATCCGCCCATGCGCGGCGTTGCCGCGGATCCGAAGACTGGAGGAACGTCGGGGACACCGGCGGACGAATCGACTGGGCGGCGCCCTGGCGCCGAGTTGGGAGTGCAGAATGGCGACGTGGCCTGGGGGTCGGCGATATGCGGCGACGGTCAGCTTCGACTTCGATGCTGAGGAGCTGTGGATCGGCGAGAATCCGGCGAACGCCGAACGCCCGGGCGTGCTCTCGCAGGGGCGGTACGGGCCGACCGTCGGGGTTCCGCTCATCCTCCAGCTGCTCCGCAAGCACGACATCACCGCGAGCTTCTATGTGCCGGCGAAGGATGCGTTGCACCACCCGGATGCGGTGCGCGCGATCGTCGCCGCCGGCCACGAGGTCGCGCACCACGGCTTCACGCACACGAACCCCACGCAGCTCAACGAGGCGGAGGAACGCGACGAGCTGCACCAGGGTCTCGCGGTGCTCAGGGACCTCGGCGCGGAGGTGACCGGGTACCGCTCCCCGTCGTGGGAGTTCACGCCGCACACCCTCGATCTCCTCGAGGAGGCCGGGCTCCGGTACAGCTCGAACCTGCTCGACCACATCCTCCCGTACCGCCACGACTCCCACGACCTGATCGAGCTCCCCGTGTCGTGGATCCTCGACGATGCCCCGCATTTCTGGTTCGCGAACGACACGTGGGACAAGACCATCCGTTCGCCCCGCGAAGTGCTCGACGTCTGGCGTCCCGAGATCGACGGCATCGCCGCCCTCGGCGGCCACGTGATGCTGACCTTCCATCCGTTCCTCACCGGCCGGCCGTCTCGGCTCGCGTTCCTCGACACGCTGCTCACGCACCTCACAGCGACCGGGGCGTGGATCGCGACCGCTCATGAGGTCGCAGAGCACACCCGGGCCGAGGGGCCGCTCGCCCTGGGCGACCTCGCATTGGCCGACCTCGCGCCGGGTACGCTCGACCTCGCCCGGGAGGCCTGATGTCCCGCCGATATCCCCGATACCGGGTCAGCGGCGACGCGGCCACCCGCTCGCGTCAGTACGGCGAGCTCGCCCGCGCCGAGATTCTGCGCACGCGCGCAGGGTACGAGCGGGCGTTCGCGGCGAAAGGCGTCTCCTGGGCCGAAGCGGTCGAGTTCTCGCGCGGATTCGTGCCCGCGATCGAGACCTGGTTCCCCGAGCTCCTGACGGAGCTGCGCGGCATCGCCGAAGGCGCGGGCCTGCCCTTCGACGACGTGCTCACCATGAACTGCCGCACCGAGGTGCTGTGGCGCGCCGCCGTCCGGAAGTCGGACCGCGTCGCCCCCTGGCTACGCGGCGAGTGCTCCAGTTTCGCCCTGGAGCCCGACCGGACCGCGCCCGGCCGAGCACTCGTCGGTCAGAACTGGGACTGGCTCGACGTGCTCTCCGACGGAGTCGTCGTGCTCGAGGTCGAGCGGGAGGCCGGCCCCAACTTCGTCACCATCGTCGAGGCCGGACTACTCGCGAAGACGACGATGAACCAGGCCGGCATGGCGATCGGCATCAACACGATCGTCTGCTCCCTGGACGGGGGCCCGCACGGTGTGCCGTTCCACGTGCTTGTGCGGGCGGTCGCGGACGCCGAGCACGTGTCCGACGTCGTCGAGATCCTATCGACCGCCCCGCGGGCATCGTCCGGCAACTACATCGTCGCGAGCGAGAACGGCGCCGTGCTCGACGTCGAGACGGCGCCGGGCGATGCACGCACGGTGCACCCGCTCATCGCCGAACGGGGCGCGGTGATCCACACGAACCACTTCGTGCGGACGCCCGTCGACGGATACGATCTCGCGCCGGCGCAGATGGCCGACAGCTTCGTTCGCTACGGCCGGCTCGATCGCCTGATCGTCCAGCGTGAAACGCCGGCTGGGATCGAGGAACTGAAGGCGGTGTTCGCCGATCATGCGGATGCCCCGTCAGCGGTCTGCTGCCACCCCGACGTCCGTTCGGATCCGGCGGCGCAGTGGGCGACGCTCGTCTCGGTCATCATGGATCCCGCGGCCCGCGCCATACACCTCGCCGAGGGGGTGCCGTGCACGAGCCCGTGGGACACGCACGACTACTCGGCGCTCTTGGCACCGGCGACCTGAGCCCGAGGGGCGGGCCGCGCTTCGGCCCGTCCCTCGCACTCAGATGAACGCGCCCCCGTTCGGTGAGATGACCTGGCCCGAGATGAACCCGGCGTCGTCGCCCGCGAGGAACGCCACCAGCTTGCTGATCTCCTCCGGCTCCGCCATGCGCCCGATCGGAATCGGGTAGAGCTCGAGCTCCTTCTCGGGGTCCGGGATCATGCGGGTCGCCACGGAGCCGGGCGCGATCGCGTTCACGAGGATGCCTTTCGGGGTGAGCTCGACCGCGAGGTTGCGCGCCATCGCCATCGTCGCGGCCTTCGCCGCGACATACCCGTACGAGTGGCCGACGACCATCTGCGCCCAGAACGACGAGACCACGATGATGCGGGCGGCGGGGCTTCGCTCCAACCAGGGCAGCGCCGCGCGGCTCGAGTGCAGCAGTCCGTCGATGTTGATCGACAGCTGGCGGTGGAACTCGGCGTCGTCCGTCTCGGCGAGCGACGTGAAGTCATTGATGATGCCGGCGTTGCTCACGAGGATGTCGAGCCGCTCCCAGCGCGCGCCGGTCTCGGCGATCGCCGCTTCCACGGCCGCGCGATCGGTGACATCGGCCGCGAACGCGATCGCCTCGCCACCGCGTGCGCGGATGTTCGCGGCCACCTCCTCGGCCTCACCACCGTCGAGGTCGAGCACGGCGATCCGGGCGCCCCGCTCCGCAAGCTCGAACGCGTGCGCGCTGCCCATCCCGCGGCCACCGCCGGTGATGAAGGCGACGCGTTCGCGCAAAGGGCGCGGGTCCAGGTGCTGCATGGGTGACTCCGTTCGGGTGGCCGAGATTCTCCCCACGACGGTACGGACGCCCCGGCGCCCGAGCTATCGGTACTTTGGCGTAAACCGGCGGTTGGGGAGGCCGACGTGCGCGCCGGACTCTGCACGACCGACCGCTAGGCTTCGATCAGCCGAGTCCTCACGCCCTGCCACGCCCCCGAGGAACCAGATGACGACATCGCCGACACCAGGGTTCTCCCTGGCGCTGCCTCGCGATGCGACCGAGTCACCGCGCATCGGCGCGAGCCCGCTCCTCCGCGAGGCGATCGAGACCACAGATCTCCTGCGCTACGCCCGCCGCCTCTGGTGCACCGAGCACGACCGCATCCGGTTCGTCCTCGAACTCCCCGCCTCACGGCGGTGGCTCTCGACCACCCTGACGGCGACCTACGCCGAGGGGCAACCGGTGACCCTCATCGAGGCGACCTCGACCCAGCTTCCGCACCGGCTGACGACGCGGGAACTCGAGGTGCTCACGCTGGTGGCCGCGGGTCATTCGAATCCCACCATCGCCGACGCGCTGTTCACGAGCCCGCGTACCGTCTCGACGCAGGTCGAGACCATCCGCACCAAGCTGGGCGCGATCAGCCGTACCGCGGCCGGGGTGCTCGCCTTCCAGCACGGGTGGCTGAAACTCCCGATGCCGGTTCCGCCGGATGTGCTCGGCTCACTGAGTATCGCCGGACTCATGCGGGACCCGCTCGAGCCGGTGCCGGGCGCCGTCGCGGACGCCGCGGCACTTCCGCCCAGGCGACGACCGGTTCGGTTGGGTCTCGCCTACCCGGCCGCGGGCCCCGCTGGGGCCGACGGCACCCAGTCGCTGCGCGGTGCGCTCCTCGCCGTCGGGGAGCTCAACGCTCGTGGTGGTATCCGCGGCCGCACGATCGAAGCCGTTCCGATCGATGCCGACGTGTATACCGCTGACGGAATACGTGCGACGTTCGCGGGACTGCGCGACCACGATGTCGACGCCGTGCTCATGAGCTACATGTTCGATGAGGCGACCGTGTTCATCGAGGCTGCCCGGTTGGGGGTGCCGGTCCTCCACACGATGACCTCGAGCCGCCACCTCGCGACCGTGGGCGCAGATCAGGATCGCTTCCGCGCCGTGTTCCAGTGTGTGCCACCCGAGACGAATTACGGCCCGGGTCTCGTGCGCTTCCTGGATCTCCTCGACGGGTCGGCGCACTTCGCGGACGGGCCTCGGGCATCCTCGCGCACCGTGCAGTTCGTGGAGACCACGGCCGACAGCGGTCAGATCGCCGACGCGACGACGCTGCGGCTGCTGAGCGAACGCGGCTGGACCACGCTCGGCACCCACGCGCTCGACGCCGATCCGTCCACGATCGAGCGGCTGGCGGTCGCGATCCTCCGTGACCCGCCGACGGTGCTCGTCGTGAGCGAGTTCCTGCCGTCGGTACTGGCCGACCTGCTGCTCCGACTCCACGCCGCTGGGTGTCCCTCGATCATCTACACGATCTATGCCCCGTCCGTTCCGGAGTTCGTGTCGCAGATGGGCGACGCCGCCGAGGGCGTGGTCTGGGCCACCGTCTCGGGCACCTACCGCGACCCGTACGGCGCCGAGTTCTGCCGCGCCTACGCCGCGCAGTACGGCGACTCCCCCGGCCTGTCCCAAGCCGGGCTCGCCTACGACATGGCGCACATCATTGCGTCGGCGTGGCAGCAGTCCGCTGACCCGAGCGACATCTCGGGGACGGTCGCAGCGCTTCGCGGCATCAGGTACCGCGGCGTCAACGGCAGCTACAACTTCGCATCCGGTCTGCAGTCGACGATCGCGTACCCCGAGGAGACGAACGATCCGTCGCTCGGCAACGCCCAGTTGATCTTCCAGGTGCAGGATGGCGAACACCGGTGCCTCGGCCCGGTGCCGTACGCCGATGGCGAGTTCCGCTGGATGGCGCGCGTCTGAAACGGGCGGATGCCCCGTGGGTGGCGTGACCCACGGGGCATCCGTTCGTGCGTGGCCTCGTCAGACTGCGGGGCGCTGCTCCGTGTGCGGCTCGGTGACGTAGATCATGTTGCCGTCGGGGTCGAAGAAGGGCCGGTAGCGGTACCAGACCCCGGAGGGGTGGTGCCAGGGGGTGACGTCGTCGTGCACCCATTCGACCTTGCCGTCGAGCTCCGCGATCGCCTCGTCGAGGTTCTCGATCTCGAACGCGAAGGAGTCCAGACCCACTGGATCCTCGAGGTTCACGGACGAGCGGCGGAACACCTCACCGGCTCGCGTCGTGTGGAAGATGTAGAGGACCACATTTCCGAAGTCGATGGACGCCCACTGCTCCTCTGGCACATCCGATTCCTCGTAGGGGAGGAAGAACGGCAATCCGAGGGTGCCGTGGTAGAAATCGACGAGCCGCTGGACATCGTTCGTGAGGATGTCCATGTTGTCCAGGCGCTTGAGGTCGAGGGCCATGTTCGATCCGTTCTGTTCGGGGGCTACGCGCCCCACCATATGAACGAGTCGACCCCTGTGACATCGGTACTTTGACGTAACCGAGGAGGAGCGGCGAGGTCATGGCGATGGCCCCGGTCTGCCGACCGGGGCCATCGTGCGCTCGGAGAGACGGGGCGCCTACTTCGCGACGAAGTACAGCCGCTTGTTCGCGAACTCGCCGATGCCGATCGGGCCCATCTCACGTCCGAATCCGGAACGCTTCACCCCACCGAACGGGAGCTCGGCCGCCTCCGCCGCGATGATGTTGACGTGCGCCATCCCGACCTCGAGCTTCGAGGCGATGCGTCCAGCGCGGGCTTCGTCCGTCGAGAACACGGAACCGCCGAGTCCGAGCGCGCAGTCATTCGCGACCTCGAGCGCCTCTTCGTCGCTGTGGACCTTGAACACGGTGGCCACCGGGCCGAACATCTCCTCACGGTAGGAGGATGCGTCGCGGGGCAGCCCGGTGAGCACCGCGGGTGAGTAGTACGCGCCGGGCCCATCGGAAAGCACGCCGCCCGCGACGAGGGTCGCACCCTCGGAGATGGCCTGCTGGACCTGGGCGTGCAGCTGTTCGGCTGCGGCGCGGGTCGACAGGGGAACGAACTCGCCCTCGCCGAGGTTCATCGGGTCACCCGGCACGAGGCCGGTGGCCAGCTCGGCGAGCGTCGCAACGAACTCGTCGTAGATGTCGGCCATCACGATCAGTCGCTTGTTCGAGTTGCACACCTGACCGCCGTTGTAGGTACGGAACTCCCACGCTTCTTTGGCGACGGCCGCCACATCGTCGGCGTCGAGCACGACCATCGGGTCGATGCCGCCGAGCTCGAGCACGCACTTCTTGAGGTGCGTCCCGGCCTGGGCGCCGATCGCGGCGCCCGCGCGCTCGGAACCCGTGAAGGAGACGCCCTGCACGCGTGGGTCGGCGATGATCGTCGAAATCTGGTCGTGCGAGACGAACAGCGCCTGATAGCCGCCCACGGGCACGCCAGCCTGTTCCATGATCTCCTGGATCAGGAGGTTGGAACGTGCGCAGATGTCCGCGTGCTTCAGCAGGATCGTGTTACCGAGCACGAGATTGGGGGCCGCGAATCGGGCCACCTGGTAGTACGGGAAGTTCCACGGCATGACCCCGAGCAGGGCGCCGATGGGCAGATGCTCGATGACGGCCTTGCCAGGGATCGTGCTCGGAATCTCATAGTCGGTGATCAGGCCCGGACCGTATACGCCGTAGTAGTCGATGATCGCGGTGGCGAAGTCGACCTCATCGAGGCTCTCGGCAAGCGACTTGCCCATCTCGAGCGAGATCGCCTCCGCGAGTTCCTGACGGCGCTCGGCGAAGATCTCAGCGACCCGCCGCACGACCGCGGCCCGCTCCTGCACGCTGCGCTCGCGCCATTCGCGGTACGCGGAGTCGGCTGCCGAGAGGTGTTCGTCGACCTGTGCGTCCGTCGCGGACTCGAATGTCTCGATGACTTCGCCCGTCGCGGGATTCTGGACGCGGTACCTCGCCATGTTCGCTCCTCTTTCATTGCCCTCGGGGATGGGCCTCATAACCGAACGTATCGGCTTTCCCCTGAGACATCCGCCAAACGACGAGGCCCGCGGTCACTCGACCGGGGCCTGCGGCGGCACCACAGGTCCGGCCATCAGTGGTGTGATGGGTCAATGGTCGCACCGAGCAACGCCATCTCCCTCACCATCACCGGATCGCCCGACTTCTCGAGCGAGATCCTGAAAGCGTTATATCGCATCACCGGGCGCTCGACGGTCGAGCTTCGGCGCGCGATCCGCGCCGGCGACCCGGTGTTCCGCGCGGCATTATTCGGCACCGACCATCTCGACGTGGTGCCACGTCTCGAGAAGACCGTCGACTACCTCGAGGGCCTCGGGATCGCGTACACCGTCCAGGAGTGGGTCGACGGTGAGCGGGAGGAGATCTCGGTCGAGACCATGCGACAGATCATCGAGTCCACGGGATGAATGCGGGCGCTGCTGGTTCCCGCGCTCGAAGCCCTGAGCACTCGTGGTTTCAGTCGCTCCCGTTTGGACTCACAAGGGCCGTCGCGAGCCGCTCGAGCGAGCCGGGCACCAGCTTGTAGTACGCCCAGGTGCCTCGCTTCGACCGGGTGAGAAACCCTGCGTCCATCAAGATCTTCAGGTGGTGGGACACGGTGGGCTGCGACAGACCGACGGGCTCGGTCAGGTCGCACACGCACGCTTCCTGTCCATCGGATGCGGCGACAATCGAAATCAGTCGCACCCTGGTCGGGTCGCCGAGCGCCTTGAAGAGCGATGCTCTGCTCGCGGCTTCCTCGGGGCTGATCGCCTCAGCAACCACCGAGGTGCAGCACGCCCGTGGCTGAATGACGGGGAGCTCGACCGGGCCGGACATGCCACCATCGTAGCGTTACATTGACATTCTTCGATGCATGCTCGAGAGTGAGCATCGAAGAATTTCGATGCACTGGGAGGCGGCGGTGACCCTGATCGATCTGACCCTGCCCGTGGTCCGCGATCCGCAGGTGCATGCGCTCCCGGTCGCGATCATCGGCGCCGGCCCGATCGGGCTGGCCGCGGCCGCGAACCTCGTCGAGCGTGAGATGCCATTCGAGGTCTTCGAAGCCGGCGACCAGGTCGCCGAGTCGATCCGCAGCTGGGGCCACACGCGACTGTTCTCGCCGTGGCGCCAGCTCATCGATCCGGCCTCACGCAGACTCCTCGCCGCAAGCGGCTGGACCGGACCCGACGAGGATGCCCGACCGACCGGCTCCGAGCTCGTCGACGAGTACCTGACTCCGCTCGCGGGCCTGCCGGCGATCGCCGACCACGTCCGGACCGGCGCTGAGATCGTCGCGGTCAGCCGGGCCGGGTACGACCGCACGAGAACGGCCGGTCGTGCGACCGCACCGTTCCTGCTGCGCGTTCGCGCCACCGACGGAACGGTCACCGAGACCCGGTCGCGGGCGGTGATCGACGCGTCCGGCACCTACCGCACGCCGAACGCGCTCGCCTCATCCGGCCTCGACCCCCTCGGCGCCGAGGAGGTCGGCGACCTGATCGCCCAGGCACTGCCCGATGTGCTCGGCACCGACCGGCCCCGATTCGCGGGCACGCATGCGGTCGTCGTTGGCGCCGGACATTCCGCAGCAAATACCTTGCTGACGCTCGCCGACCTTGCCGCCGAGGAACCAGGGACGCGAGTGACCTGGGTGATCCGGAACGCCGGCGCCGTCCGAGTCACGACCTCCGAGGACGACGAGCTTCCCGCACGCGCGTCGATCGGGCGCCGCGTCGACCAGCTCGTCACCGCCGGCGTGATCGAGCTCATGGACCGGTTCGAGACCATTCGGCTCCGACGAGACGGCGACCAGGTCACGTTGATCGGTGACCGCGCCGGCAACGTCGAGGAAGTCACCGGCGACGTGGTCGTGAACGCCACCGGGTTTCGCCCGGACCTCGGCCCACTCCGCGAGATCCGCCTGGACCTCGACGACATCGTGGAAGCCCCCAAACGGCTTGCCCCGCTGATCGACCCGAACGTACACACGTGCGGCACCGTCGCTCCCCACGGGTTCACCGAGCTCACCCACCCCGAAGACGACTTCTACATCGCCGGCATGAAGTCCTACGGGCGCGCGCCGACGTTCCTTCTCGCAACCGGGTACGAACAGGTCCGCTCCATCACCGCGCACCTCGCCGGCGACGAGGTCGCCGCGACCCGGGTGGAACTGACGCTCCCGGCGACCGGGGTCTGCTCGACCAGCCTCCCCAGCCGCACGGCCGTCGGCGCCGCGTCGTCCGGCTGCGGCCCGTCGCCCGCGTCCAGCTGCTCCTGATCCCCCGCCCCGAACTCGTCGAGGATACCCATGACCACCGCCAACCCCACCATCCTGTTCGTCTGCGTGCACAACGCCGGCCGCTCCCAGATGGCCGCCGGCTACGCCCGAGCCCTCTCCGGCGGCCGCGCCACGGTGCTCTCCGGCGGCTCCGAACCCGGCGACCAGATCAACCCGGCCGCGATCGACGTCATGCGCGAGGAGGGCATCGACATCAGCCATGCCGTGCCGCAACTCCTGCAGACCGACGACGTCCGCGCCGCCGACGTCGTCATCACCATGGGATGCGGCGACGCGTGCCCGATCTTCCCCGGCACACGCTACGAAGACTGGGAACTCGAAGACCCCGCCGGCAAAGACCCGGCCACCGTCCGCCGCATCCGGGACGACATCAAGCAGCGCGTGCAGACGCTGCTGGCTGAACTCGGCTTCTCGCCGGACTGATTCTTGGAGGTCGCGTTCCCTCCCAAGCGGGATGGGGCCGACTCTGCGTCATGCCTGCTACGCATGTGGTCCCCCCGATGGCGATGGTCAATCGGTGATCGTGACGTAGGTCTTCCGGACCGTGGTGTGCACGTGCCAGGTCCCCGACCAGCCCGACGGCATAACGAGGGTGTCGCCGGCCGCGAGTATCGCGCGTGCTCCGCCATCAGTCTCGACCGTGACCGTGCCCTCGAGGAACTGGCAGATCTCGGTGTATCCGTCGCGACGGGCAGTGAATGATCCCGGGGAGCACTCCCAGAAGCCGACCTCGGTGCCGTTGGAGGACCACACCGCGCCGGTTGCTTCGACCACGTCCGGGGTGGTGGCGGTGGGCTTCGGGCGGGCCGCTCCGAGGTCCGCGGTTGCGCCAGCGGTGGCAATGCCGAGCGGCCGGCGATGTGCGGAGGGAAGAAGAGCTCGTCGGCGTTCAGGACACGATGATCGCGGACGTCACACCCGGAGCGCTTCCGCCGAAGGTCATGCTGTTCGGCGGATGACCGTCCCGCGGCCGTCCCGGTCGCTCCCCGCCACCATCCGCCGCTGCGCACCGTGTCCCAGCCGCTGCGCGCCGCGTGCTCAGGAAGGTTGTGGCCGGGCAACGGCGCGCCGTCCCGCGACACGCCGATCAACCACGCGAGCTTCCTGAACAGGGAGGAAGGGGTTGTAGCGCAGGGGGTGGTAGCGCCGGACGGCGGTGGCGCCGGGGGTGATTGCCCAGGGGTGGCGTGGCCGGGGGCGGTGGCGCAGTGGAGCGCGCCCCACCCCGCCCCGGTCACGCAGTGTTCGAAGTGGGCGCCGCCAGCAAACGCTCGACGGCCGCTGCCGCCGCGCGTTTGCGACGGGCGAGGACGGAGTCGATGTCGGCCGACTCGCCAGCCGAGGTCAATCCGGCGGGAGCGAGCTGCCAGGACTGGGCGATCGCATAGATGATGACGAGCAGGTCCGTGCCCGTGAGCGGCGCGACGGCCGCCGGCGCCATGGCCACGACCTTCGCGGCATAGTCGGCCAACGGCTCAGCGGCGGGCTCTGGTCGTTCGAGCTGCGCCCAGGTGCTGATTCGCATCGCCTGGGGATGACGTGCGTGGTATTCCACGAGGTCGGCGGCCCAGCCCGGCAGATCGTCCATACGCGGCGGGATCTCGGTGGCCATGGTCGAGATCACGTGCCGAAAGCACGCGTCGAACAGGCCGCTCTTGCTCTCGAAATACGCGTAGATCATTCGGACGTTGCATTCCGCTGCTTTCGCGATCCGGTCGATCCGACCGCCGGCGAAGCCAGCCGCGGAGAACTCCTCGCACGCCGCCGCGAGTATGCGCTCGCGCGTGGCAGTGGCGTCCCTCGATCGCGGGCCGGGCGACCTGTCGGGCATCGGCGTCTCCTGCCATTGCGTCAGCTGCGGGCAACATCTATGCTACAAGTAAATAGTTACTTACTTAGGCAGCGGCTATGGACGAGAACATACGACGGGCGCTTGCGATCACCCCCGCATCATCAGCGCGCGAACGCCCCATCGACATCACGACGATCGGCGCGAAGACCGGCCGCCCACGACGGATCGAAGTGTGGTTCTACCGAGCATTCGGCGAGATCTACCTCTCGACCACGCCCGCCCGCCGGGATTGGGCGGCGAAAATCCTCACCAACCCGGACTTCACCGTTCACTTGAAGCACGGGATCCGCGCCGACCTGCGTGCGCGTGGCACCCCCGTGCGAGACGAGGCGACGCGGCGGCGGGTGTTCTCGTCGATCATCGACGACCTCAACCAGCCTCGGAACCCCGCCGGGCTGAGTCAGCCCGTTGCGCCGCTGTCTGCATGGATGAGCGGCAGTCCGCTGATCCACGTGACGTTCCCGGAGGACTGAATGCGCCTCGACCGGATCGCGATCGTGACCGGAGCCACTCGCGGGCTCGGCCGAGCAACTGCCCTCGCACTGGCCCGCCGCGGGATCAAGGTCGTCGCCACGTACCGGGGAGATTCCTCGGGGGTCGGCGAGGTCCTCGCCGACGTTCGGGGCGCAGGAAGCGAGGGGGTCGCCATGGGGCTCGATCTCGCCGATGTGTCGTCGATCCGCCGGTTCGCCGCCGCACTTCCGGGCGTGCTCGACACCACATGGGCGCGACGAGAGGTCGATGTCCTCATCAACAACGCGGGCATCGGGCGCTTCGGCACGCTCGACACCCTCACGGTCGACGACCTCGACGCGCTGTTCGACACGAACGTCCGGGGCGCCATCCTCGTCACTCAGGCCGTGGCCGGGATGATGCCCGACGGTGGGCGCATCCTCAGCCTTACCTCCTCCCTCACCCGCCACGTCAGTGCGGGAACCGCCGCCTACGCCGCGACGAAAGCTGCGATCGAGGCGTTCTCGCGAAACCTGGCGCACGAGCTCGGCCCTCGCGGCATCCGTGTCAATACGATCGCGCCGGGTCCGACCGCGACGGATTTCAACGGCGGCGCGATGCGCGACGACCGCGCCCTTCGCGAGTTCCTCGCAGAGCACACCGCGCTCGGCCGCGTCGGCCGCTCCGCTGACATCGCCGACGCCATCGCCGCCATCGTCTCGGACGAGCTGCGATGGCTCACCGGGGAACGCATCGAAGTCTCGGGTGGGGTCCTCATGTGAACGGCGCCTCGGTGAGAAGCCGCGACGCCATTACCCAGGCCGGCCCGCCGTCTCCCCCGAGACGGCGGACCGGACTTCTCACGGCGGCGAACTCAGACCCGCGAGCCCTGTGCTTCGCTCGTCGGCGCAGCGGTCACCGACAGCCGGTGCCGGCCGAGCGTGGTCAGCGCGATGACGCCGCTGAGCATCAGGCTCCCGGCCATGATCGCGAGCGGGAGACTGTAGTCGCCCGTGGTGTCTCGCATCCATCCCGTGAAGTACCCGGCGACGAACCCGCCGAGGCTGCCCACGGTGTTGATGAGGGCGAGGCCCGACGCCGATCCCGGCCCTGAGAGCGAGCCGGTCGCGAAGCTCCAGAAGATGGGGGCGGCGGAGTAGATGCCGACGGCGGCGACCGCAACGCCCCCCAAGAGCACGAGGAACGACCCCTCCCCGCTGAGCGCGCACACGAGGACCGCCGCGCCGGCGATGATGATCGGCACGCCGTAATGCCATGGGCGAAGACCCCGCCTCTGGGCGTACCGACTCCAGACGAACGACCCGATCGCGCCGAGGGTGAACGGGATGAAGGTCACGAGGCTGACCGCCCCCGACCCGGCGTCGGCGATCGCCGACGTGACCAGCGGGAGGAAGAAGCTGATCGCGAACATCGGAAACGTCATGAGGAAGAAGATCCCGGCGAGCCGCAACGTCACCGCGCTGCGGAGCGCAGCGAGGAAGGTGTGGCTGTGCTGCCCAGCCGAAGCGGCCTCCGACGCTGCTTCCATCGCTGCCTTCTCCTCCAACGAGAGCCAGCGCGCCTCACGCGGAAGGGAGGGAAGCACGAAGAAGACGACGATCCCGAGCGCGACGGCGGCGAGCCCTTCGATCGCGAACATGAAGCGCCAGCCCTCGAACCCGAACCACGCACCTCCGATCTCGATCAACCAGTTCGAGAACGGGCCGCCGAGCGCCGTCGACAGCGGCAGGGCCACGTAGTAGATCCCGAGGACGAGGATCCGCTGAGGACCGCTGAACCAGAGCGAGATGTAGAGCAGGATCCCCGGCAGCAGGCCCGCTTCGGCGATGCCGAGGAGCACGCGCGCGATCACGAACGTCGGGAAATCGATCACGAGCGCGTGCGCCGCCGCCACGATCCCCCAGGAGATGGCGATCCGTGAGAGCCACTTGCGGGCCCCCACTCGGAACATGATGTAGTTGCTCGGGATCTCCAGGAGGACGTAGCCGATGAAGAACACGGCCACGCCGATGCCATAGGTCGTCGCCGTCAGTCCGATGGCGTCGTTCATCGTCGGTGCGGCGAAGCCGACGTTCACCCGGTCCAGGTAGTTGATGAAGAGCAACAGGGCGAGGATCGGCAGGAGGCGCTTCATGGCTTTGGAGTTGGCCCGCGCGAGCACCGTCGGCCGCGGCGTCCCGCTCATGCGCCGGCCTCGATGATCCGTCGCGTCCCGAGCGGCGTGGTGAGATTGGTCGTCGCGTCGGCGCCGACGTAGACCAGGTCCTCGATGTGATACCCCTGCGTCGGGTCCACCCATCCGAGCTCGATCTGCATCGTCATTCCCTCCACGATCGGATCCTCGTAGTCCACCGTCAGCTGCGGCTCTTCGTGTACGACGAGCCCGATTCCGTGGCCCACGATGCCCCAGCGATACTCTTCGCCGAGTCGGGCGTACTCGCGCTTCGCGAGCTCCGCCACTTCACGGGCGACGACGCCCGGCCTGAGCGCGGCGACCACGGTGTCATGCACGGCACTGATGCGGTCGAATCGGCTGCGCTGCTCCCGGGACGCCGCGCCGACCACGGCCGTCCGAGCGATGTCCGACCAATAGCCGTCAATGCGAACTCCCCAGTCCGAGCGGATGAGCATACCCGCTTCGAGCACGGTCGGCCGCGGGTACGGATGCCACTGCCCGCCGCGACAGCCTCCCCCAAGAATCGTGTGGGTCAGCTCGTGCGCCCCATCGCGGAACAGCCCGTCGGTGACGCGCGAGGCGATCTCGATCTCGGTGTCCCCTGAGCGGATGCTTCGCAGCCCCGCCTCGAGGTGCTGCGCGGTGAGGAGGTTGGTGGCGGTGATGCGCTCGACCTCGGCCGGCGTCTTCACCTTCCGCATCTCGTTGAGCAGCGGCCAAGCGTCGCCGAAACGGACACCGGGATGGCGTCGGGCCAGCCCGTCGGTCAGCTTGAACGGTGCGGTACGCCCTTCGATTCCGATGTGGCCGCCCGTGAGACCGAGATCGGTGAGCGCATCGGCGGTGACCTCGATCATGTGCTCGTGCTCCCCGACGTAGCCCCTGATGTCGGTGATGAACGGCATGGACTCCTCTGCGGCCCACGAGCCCGAGTCCCGTCCGTTCCAGTTGTCCGCTCGCGGAGCGGGCACGACGTAGACCGGGTCGCCGTCGGAGGGCCACACGACGATGTGCATGCGCTCCCACAGCAGTCGCATGTCGGGGTGGTAGAAGCCCGAGAGGTAGGCGGTGTTCTCGGGCCAGGCGACGACCACTGCGTCGAACTCGCTCTCGGCGAGCAGGCGCTGGATGCGGGGCACGTCGGAATAGCGTGCCTGCTCGGTCTGACCGGGTCGCGGCGGGGAGGGGTCGCCCGGGGCGAGCGATGTCTTGGCTGGCATGTTCACGTTCCACACACTCCTCGTTGAATACGGTGTATATCCAACATCTACACCGTATTTCGGCTGGGCGCCAGAGTGAAAAGGTCCGTCGACCACACGGCCCCACATTCGTTACACGCACGAAACGAGATCGCGTGGGGGTGCGCGGCAGGATGGCCGGGTCAGTGCGCGGGCGTGCCGTTGCTTGGCGCGTCGAGCCCACGGAGCAGGGTTCGGAGGGTTGCTGCGAACGACGGTCGCAGACTGACACTCGCGAGCGCCTCAGCGGACTCGAATGTGCGAGATAACCCGCGCTCCTTGGCAACCTGCGCCAGCGCCTCCGCGTGTGCTTCCACACTCTCATCCGTCAACTCGCGCCGCGGGAGCTCGAACAGCACGTGGCCGACGGTCACGGTGAAGGCCTGCCAGAACACCTGGACCGCCGACGTCCCGACGATGCCGCCCTCCTCGAGGCTCGCGAGCACCGCCTCCTGCATTCGAGCCAGCCCCTCGGAACCCCGCGGAATCGGGCGCTCCATGAGGAGGGGTGCCGCATCCGGATGCGTCAGCAGAAGCTCTCGCCATGCGGACATCGTCAGCACGATCCGCTCTCGCCAATCGCTCTCGAAGACCGGCGGAATCTCGATGAGGGAGATCACGCGAAGCAAGACGAGATCGAGGAGCTCTTCTTTCGACTCCACGTACTTGTACACGGACATCGGCGACAGCGAGAGCTCCGTCGCGAGGGAACGGATCGACAACGCGGTGAGGCCACGCTCATCCACGATCCGTAATGCGGTCAGCACGACATCGTTGACGGTGAGCGACATTGACGAGGATCCGGGACGCGGATCCGGCGAGGAGTCCACTCGATCCGCGCGCGCCGCCACCCCACCAGCCTACCGGCGCTCGTGCCACGGACTCGTCACGCCGGGCTGCGCTGGGGCGAACGCCCCTGCGCAGCCCTCCCGCCGTGCCTGCGAGCCGTGTTCAGTCGGAGGGCACGGCCTCGATGTCCTCATGCCTCGTCTCGGGGCCGAACGCCAGCGCCACGAGCGTCAGCAGGGTGAGGAAGCCAAGGTAGACGAGGATGACCCACCAGTGACCCACAGCGGCGAGCAGCGCGGTTGCGATGAGCGGAAGGAAGCCGCCCGCGAGGACGGAGCCGATCTCGCGAGCGAAGGCGAATCCGGACAACCGGGTGCGGGTGTCGAAGAGTTCGGCGTAGTACGCCGCCTGCGGCGCCAGCATCGCCGGATAGAAGATGCCGAGCCCGACGACGAACCCGATGACCAGCAGTGCCGGCGAAAGCGTCTCGAGCAACAGGAAGAACGGCACGAGCCAGAGGATCGAGGCGATCGCACCGCCCGCATACACTGGCCGCCGTCCCACACGGTCGCTCAGCGCCGCCCACAACGGGATGGCGACGATCTGCACGGCCGAGGCGATGACCACGGCCATCAGCGTCGTGGACGACTCGACGCCGAGGGTGTTCACCGCGAAGCCGACGGCGAAGACCGGGAAGAGATAGGCGAACGCATTCTCTGCGAGACGCGTGCCGACCACGACGAAGAAGTTCCGGGGGTGCCGCCGTATCGCCTCGAGGACGGGGATCTTCGTCTCCTTGGCCGCGCCCGTCTCTTCCGCCTTGACCGCGTCCTCGTACGCCGGGGTCTCATCGATCGTCCGACGGATGAAGTACCCGACAAGCAGGAGCACCGCACCGAGCAGGAAGGGCACCCGCCAGCCCCACGCCTGGAAGTCCTCGGGGGAGAGGATCGACGTCATAAGCTGGAAGATGCCGGTGGACAGCAGGGTCGCGAGGGCGAAGCCGGTCGGCGCCCACGCCCCCGCGAGCCCGCGTCGCCGTTGATCACCGTGCTCGACGGAGAGCACGACCGCGCCTGCATACTCGCCACCGGCACCGAACCCCTGAAGCAGCCGGAGCACCACGAGCAGGATCGGCGCGCCTATGCCGATCGCGGCGTACGTCGGCAGGAGGCCGATCAATGTCGTCGCGACGCCCATGAGGATGATCGTGAACACGAGCATCTTCTTGCGACCGACCTTGTCGCCCATGTTTCCGAGGATGATGCCCCCGAACGGGCGCGCCAGGAAGCCGACAGCGTACGTCGCGAACGCCGCGATCGTTCCCACGAGTGGATCGGCGTCCGGGAAGAACTGGGAGTTGAGTACGAGCGCCGCAGCGGTGCCGTAGATCAGGAAGTCGTACCACTCGAGGGTCGTGCCGACGAGTGCGGCGATACCGGCTTTCCGCGCCTGCCGGCGTTGCGCCTGGCTGCTCGTCTGGTGTGCATGGGTCGCGCTGGTCATTGCCATCTCCTTCGTTGGCGAGAGCGGGGTGCGAATCGTGGTTCAGGGTCGTGGACGGCGAAGCACCGCGCCTTGCTGAATGGGCGAGACGAGCGCGGCGTACTGGCCGAGCCAGCCGCGTTCCGCGCCCGGATCGCCGACCCGGACCGGGGCGCCATCGCGAACCGGTGCTGCATCGATGAGGCGGGCGTCGAGGTCGATCGAGATGAGATCGCCCTGCTCGACCCCGGCGAGCGGTCCGCCGTCGGCGGCCTCGGGCATGACCTGCCCGACGACGAGACCGTGGTTGAGCCCGGAGAGCTCTCCGTCGGTGACGACCGCGACCTGACCGCCCAGACCTGCGCCGTTCAACGCGGCGACGAAACTGGCCGCGAAGACGGTGCCGGGGCCGCCGCGCGGCCCCATGCCGCGGAGGACGATGACGTCGCCGGCGGCGATTCCGCCGGTTCCGAGGGCGTCGATGGCGTCGTCCTCGCCCACGAAGACATTCGCCGGGCCGCTGAACTGGCGTCGCGCGCTGCCGACCCCGGCGACTTTCACGATGGCTCCGTCGGGTGCGAGTGACCCACGGAGGATGATGAGGCCGGGCTCTGTCTTGATCGGCGCGTCGAGGGTGTGGAGGACGTCGCCGTCGGCGTCGCGGGCCAGCTCGGCGCGCTCGGCGACCGTTCGGCCATCGACCGTCAGTGCGTCTCCATGAAGGCGGGGCAACAGGGTGCGCATCACCGTCTGCACGCCGCCGATGTCGTCGAGGTCCCAGACCTGGTGCGCCCCGTTCGGACGGATCGCTGCGAGCTGGACGGCATCGCGCCCCTTCGATTCGAAGAGCGCGACGACGTCCTGGTCGAGGTCGGCCTCGGCCGAGATGGCGGTGAGGTGTCGGATGCAGTTCACCGATCCACCCAGGGCGAGCGCGACCTCCACGGCGTTCTCGACGGCGTCGGCCGTGATGATCTGCCGTGCGGTCAGCCCCTCGGCGACCATGTCGACGATCCGGCGTCCGGCAGCGGACGCATTCTCGAGCATCTTCTCAGAGTTGGCGCGAGTCGGCGCCGAACCGGGCACGGTCATGCCGATCGCTTCCGCGAGGCAATGCATGGTGTTGGCCGTGGCGAGCCCCGCGCAGACCCCCGGCCCCTGGATCGCGACATCGGCGAGCCCACCGAGCTCAGGTGCGGTCATCGCGCCCGATGCGATGGCACCCACCGACTCGTAGACGGTGTCGATATCGACCGAACAGCCGCTCCAGGTGCCGCCCCGTTGGTAGCCGCCGATCACCACGATCGAAGGGAGGTCGAGTCGCGCGGCCGCCATGAGGTGCGCCGGGGTGGTCTTGTCGCACGACGAAAGAAACACGATGCCGTCGAGCACGGCGCCTTCGACCGCCGCCTCGACGTCGTTGACGATGAGGTCGCGGGTGGGCATCAGATAGCGCCCCTTGCGACCCGCGCTGGTGACGAAGTCGCTCGGCGCGGTGGTGCGGATCTCGAACGGCAGGCCGCCGGCGTCTTTCACCGCCTCGGCGACACGCACGGCGACGCCATCGAGGTGCGCGAAGCAGACCGAGAGTCGCGAAGACGTGTTGACGATCGCGATCTTGGGCTTCTCCTGGTCTTCCAGGGGTATGCCCATCGCGCTCCACTGGGCGCGGCGCACTGCCCAGCGGGTCGTGCCCGGGGTGAAGTTGCTGCGCAGGCTGGCGGGCTCGGTCATGCGTGTGTCCTCTCGATGTCGACGGACGGGACGTCCTCGGCGGGTGTGAGCGCGCTGCCCGAGCGAATCATCCGGTCGCCGACCGCTCGCCCCGTGATCGCGCGATAGTCGATCTCGCGCTCCAGCGAGATCAGGGTGGCGACTCCCGCCGCGTGCCCGTATTCGAAGCATTGCGCGGTGACGCGGGCGGAGGCGAGTGCCTCGTGCTCGGCGCTGAGGCAGCGACCGGCCACGATGACGTCCTCGCCGACGGCGGGCACGAGGGTGCCGTAGGGCACCTCGTAGTAGTCGTCGATGATCCAGTGCAGCTTCGGGCGCTCGCCATCGTGGAGCTCGATCGGCCACGGCGATCGTACGACCGCGTCGGCGGACTTTCGCGCGTCCAGGACGTCGTCGTTCCGGAGCGTCTGGATGCCGCGGATGGTCCGGGTCTGCCGGACGCCGGCCTCCACGCCGGTGTCAACCACGTACACGTCCTCGCAACCGGGGACCTCCTCCCGCAGGAACCGCGCGTACTCGCGGACCTGCGCGCGACCCGAGATCTCGGCGATCGTGAAGTCGACGGGATCGATGACGTTGAGCATCCGGCCTCCGTCACCGACGAGTCGGGTGGCGTTGACGAGCAGTTCGGCGGCGCGGCCAGTGTCGAAGATCCAGATCTTGTTCCGCGGCAGGTCGAGACCCCGCTCGCGGGCAGCGGCGATGCGCTCGGTGACCCAGGCCGGGCAGATGGTGTCTGCACCCCAGGCGTCCCAGAACCGCTCGAGGTCGACATTGCCGATGCGGAAGAACATGGTCGGGTTCTGGATGCGGCCATCGTCTCCGAACCACCACTCGCCGCCGCCTCGTGCCACGATGGCCCCGTCGCCAGAGGCATCGACGATGCGACGCGCGCGGATCACACCGAGCCCGGCGTTCGAGGCGACGACGACCCCCCGGTAGCGACCGTCTTCCACGATGACCTCGACGACGTCGGTGTGGAACAGGATTCGGGCGCCGGCGGACGCGAGCAGCTCATCCGCCACCTCACGCCACATGAGGGGGTCGTGCGCGCTCGTGAAGGTCTTGCCGTAGCGCTGCGGGCTCGTCAGGCCGCCGCGATCGCGAAGCCGTGAGGCGAACCGCTCCGTGAAGCCGAAGACGACTTGTCGCGGCGGGGCCGCTGGGTCGTCCGCAGCGAGGTACATCCCGCAGATCGTGCCCGACATCCCGGCCACCGCAGCGCCGCCCGCGAAGCCGTACTTCTCCACGATGAGCACATCCGCACCGCCCTCTGCCGCGACGGTGGCGGCAGCCACGCCTGCGGCGCCCGCACCGACGACGAGCACATCGACGTTGGCGAGCACTCGCAGCTCGCTCAGGTCCGGGCGGGTGACCAGGCGCCATCTCTCAACTGACATATCAGTCATGTACGAACCATACATCTGTGCTCGCGATATTGTCGAGCAGGAGGCCGACGTGACAGAAGGAAACATGACCGATCGCGCATTCGACGAGATCGAGCGCATGATCGTCCTGCAGAAGATTCCACCGGGCAGCCTGGTCTCCGAGAAACAGCTCACGGAGCTGACCGGCATCGGCCGCACTCCCGTCCGCGAAGCGCTGCAGCGCCTTGCGCGCGACCGGATGGTCGAGATCCACCCGCAGCGCGGGGTACTCGTGCCGGCGAGCTCCGTCGAGGCGCAGCTGAAGCTTCTCGAACTCCGACGCAGACTGGAGCCCTTCGCGGCACGCCTTGCGGCGGCTCGCGCTCGCCCCGGTCAGCGTGCACACGCACGCGAGATGCTCGGGCGTCTGGACGCGTCACCGGTGACGATCGAGGAGTTTCCCACCGTGCTCCGCGACGCCCACGAGCTCATCGTCGACGCCGCCCAGAACGAGTTCCTGTCCGTGGCCATGGCGCCGCTCCAGGGCCTTTCCCGGCGCTTCTGGTTCGCCCACCTGACGGATCCGGATGCGCAGATCCGCGAAGCCGTGGCCCTCCACAGCCGCATCGTGCGCGCGATCGCCGACGCCGACGAGGCCGCTGCCGAAACGGCGTCGCTCGCACTGAACGACTATCTCGTGGCGTTCACCTACGACACCCTTCCGAAACGCCAAGTCGGTCTCGGCCCCAACTGACCCGTCGGCGACCCGGCGGCAAGCGGCGCGCTCGCCGCAGTCTCGACGCTGCTTCCGCTCTCACGTAACTCGAGAAGTACCGCGTCGAACTCGGCACCGAGCCGACTCGTGTTCAGCAGATGCTCCTGGAGCGAGCTGCCGATCTCGAATGCCCGGCGCGCAACGTCCGGATTGGGTATGTTCGCCGGCGTTTCGGCGGATGAGACGCTGGAGCGGAAAAGGCTGGTTGGTGGAGTTCCTCGACACCGTGCGGGTCAGCTGTTGTGATGCCGCAGCGAGTTCTGGGATCGCGACCTCCTCTTCGGCGGTGTTCACCCCTTGCCGGATATCACGCTGCGCTGATGCGGAACTCTTCCGCGGCCGGTTCGACGGTGTATTCGATCAGCTCGACGTGGTGGGTCTTCAGCGCCTCCAGCACCTCGGCGGGGGGTCACGCGGAAGTACTCGCGTCGGATGACATAGACATAGCCGGCGCGGATGTTGGCCGCCCGGTAGTCCACATCGTCGATGGCGCGGTCGAGGTCGGCGAGCTACTCGCGCATCCGCTCGGCACCTTCCTGGTCACCGTTGGACTCGAGCGCGGCGAGCGCGGAAAGGTAGTGCGCCTTCTCCTTCTCGAGCCGTTCGTGCTCACGCGCCAGCTCTTGCTCGGCTTTCCTCTGCTCTCGAAGCTCCGCACGGTGCTCGCGCTCGCGCTCCCGCCCTCGTACATGTGCAGGTCCGACCCGCAGATATTGGTGGTCGTGATCCGGACGAGGATGTCGGTCGGGCGCTCGATGCGGGCGACCGGCACATCGTTGACGCTGACCTTGCGCGGGCCTTCGTAGACGACTGCTTTCATGATCTTGCCTTCCGGAGGACAATGTCGTCAGCTCGGCCGCGAACGCACATCTTCCTCCGGTCATCGCCTGCTGTGACGCCCCTAACTTGACGGCGCGGCGCCCGCGCATGATGGCGACGTGCCGAAGGGCCAGACACGAAGGCGGCGAAGCGACGCCACACGTTCGGACACGAGTCGTGCGGTCGCTTTCAGCGACGCGATCATCGCGATCGTCATCACCCTCCTCGTCCTCGACCTGCGGCCCCCTCGGGCCGAACCCGGTGACCTGCTGCCTGCTCTGCTCGGTGAGTGGCCGACCTATCTGGCATACGCGGCTTCGTACACATATCTGGCCGTGATCTGGATGAATCACAAGCCCGCCTTCAGCCGGATCCGGGAAATGGATCGCGGCCTGCAGTGGGCGAATCTCGGAATCCTCGCGACGCTCGCCCTTGTGCCCTGGCCTACGGCGGTGATCGCGGAAACAGCGAGGACCGGCAACCTCATGGACGAACGGGTCGCGGTCGGGCTGTACGCGATCATCGGGGCGTTGCTGTGCCTGGCCTGGCTGGTGTTCTTCTCGCACCTGGCGCGCCACCCGGACCTCACGAAGGAGGAGGTCGACGATTCGTACTTCGCGCGGGAGCGCCCCCGCGCCCTCATCGGCGTCGCGCTCTACCTGGCAGCGGGGACTGCGGGAGTCCTCATCCACCCCCTGGTGGCGTCAGTGATCTTCCTGCTCGTGCCCGCCTTCTACGGCTTCACCAGCCACGGGCTGGACCAGGGACAGGCTCTGCTCCGTGGAAGCGACGAAGTCGTGGACGACCCTCCTCGTCGAAGGGCGGCTGACCGGTCCCGCCTTCTCGCCACCCCCGCGCGCTGTTCGCCCCCACCCGAGCAAGCCCACCCGCTGCCCCGGAAACGAAAATCGGCCCCGATCCGAAGACCGGGGCCAACACAGCGCAAATGCGGGCTTGATATTTTAGTACTGGATGTATTACACGTACTGAGGCATGGTCGTACCGCTGAGCACCGCGCTCAGCTGAGAGGGCAACCGATGAGGAACATAACGAGTAGAACGTCGAGCTTGGGGGACGAGTCGGGGCGCCGTCGCATTCGCCGCGCAACGATGCTTGGCGCTTCAGTGGCGCTGTCGATCGCCTCTGCAATCCCGGCCGTGGCGGCCTCCGAAGAAGAAGCGAGCGAATATCGCGATGAGCGGGTGGCCGTCAAGGAGTTCAGTGATCCCACGGAACTGCGCGCGCTCTTGAACAAGAGCGGGGGCATGACCACCCATCCCCATCCTGCTGATCCGGATCTGACCCTGACGACCTGGGCGGACGAAGGGCGCAGTCTTGTTTCAAGCGCGCCGATCGAGCGCGATGCCAACGGCGAAGGGATACTGGCTGCGGGCGAGTGGTATTGCGAGACACAGATCCCCGAGATGCGTGTCGTGAATGGCGGACTGGAGTGGGGTGGGGGAGCTACCTGTGAGGGAGATCACACGCCGTCCTGGGTTGTCGTCAGATTCGAGGACACATGCGCGGCCAATACCTGCATTATCTGGGAGACGAAACGAGGTCCGTATCAGAGCCCCTCGTACCAGGACTTCACCCGAGTCAAGATTCTGGCGTACACGTCGCCCTGCAGCTCGTCTGAAGAGCGCAAGATGCGAGTCGAGGTCAAGTTGTTCGTGCGCAATGGTGTCCACGTCACGACGCGATATCACCCGGACTACAAGCTGAAGTGCCACGTGAAGAAGTAACCACGAGGGTCGGCATGCACGGTTGTGCCCGCCGACCCCACCTCGCCCGGCCGGCTTGTCTGACTCACCCGGATGAACTCATCATCCGACGGAGCAAGTAATCCAAGCTGCGGTGACCGTCGAACACATGCCGAACGACTGCAACGTCAAGATGAGCCTCGCTCGCCGCAGTCTCGACGCTGCTTCCGCTCTCACGTAACTCGAGAAGTACCGCGTCCAACTCGGCACCGAGCCGACTCGTGTTCAGCAGATGCTCCTGGAGCGAGCTGCCAATCTCGAATGCCCGGCGCGCAACGTCCGGATTGGGTATGTTCGCCGGCGTTTCGGCGGATGAGACGCTGGAGCGGAAAATGCGTCGTTCGATTTCGTCTCCCATCGTGCCAATATACAAACTTCGCGGCATATTCGACGTTACGCGAACAAATGGCTCCGTGACAGCAGCCGCCCACGACTGTCGGGCGTCGGTCGGTGACGTCCCGCTGGTTGGTGGAGTTCTCGACCGCGCTCAGTTGGAGGATTGATTGTGCCAGGGAGGGTGCGGCTCCCGGCCGCCCACGCAGAGCGATCAAGTAGCCCGCCAGCACGAAATCGAGGCGCCCGCCCGAGCGAGATGATTTGCGTGTATTACTGTTCTCCGAGTGAGTGCATGATAGCTCGGTCCCGACGCGGCCAGTTCCGGGGGGTGTGCTCCGTTACCAATTTCGTTTACGATATCTGAAAGCGAGAAGACGTGGCCGAGGTTCGTGTGCATCGATCGGCGTTGCGACACGGCCTCGGCATCGATGAGGTGATCGGGTTGTGGTCCGTCGGCTTGGAGGACACCTGGCTTGACGACCTCGACCCAACGCGGCTCTTGCGGGTCAGCCTCGATGAGGCCGGTCGGCCGTGGGAACTGGTCGGGTTGGTCTTTGACGGCGGCGGGCGCCATCTCGTGATCCACGCAATGCCGCTCCGCAAAGGAACCATCGACCTGGTGAGGAGGGCACGATGAGCAGCAATCATGACGCCGTGAACGGCGTCGAGATCACCGACGAAGTGATCGATCGCCTCGTCGCGAACGCAGAAGCTGGATTCCCCGGCGTCACCGCGCGTCGCGCGGGCCGCCCGGCGATGGGCCAGGGGCCAGCGACGACGGTCGCCGTTCGGCTCGATCCGACGCTCCATCAGGCGCTCGTCGAGCGCGTCGAAGGCGAGAACTCGAACGCCTCCCAGGTCATCCGCGACGCGCTCCGCGAGTACCTGCACGTCGCATAGGGAAGAGCCCAGCGCCGCACGACGCCTCTTCGCCACACACCGCACCCCGAGGCATCCGCCCCCGAACTATCCGGAAAACAAGAAGGCCCCGGTCTTCCGACCGGGGCCTCACTCTTCGTGCGCAAGGGGGGAGTTGAACCCCCACGCCCTTTCGGGCACACGGACCTGAACCGTGCGCGTCTGCCTATTCCGCCACTTGCGCGTACCGATTTCGCACTCAGGTGCGCATCAGCCAACCGAGACTAACATCTCGACGCGGGCATTGCCATTCGGCCCACCCTGCGCCCCACTTCACCTTCCGGGGTCGCACGCCACGCACCATCCGGAATACCATCGAAAACCCTGGGTTCATGTGCCCGGCGACGCGCGATGAAAGGACCGCTCACGTGATCCCCTCCCCCACGACGGCCATGCCCGATCTGCGTGGCATTCGCGGCTGGCTGTTCGATCTCGACGGCGTGCTCACGCCCACGGCCGATGTGCACATGCACGCGTGGGCCAGGTTGTTCACGCCCGTCCTCGCGGCCGCGGGCGCCGAGCCCTACACCGACGCCGACTATTTCGCGTACATCGACGGCAAGCCTCGGTATGACGGCGTCCGCTCGCTGCTCGCGAGCCGTGGCATCGTCCTGCCCGAGGGTGAGGTGACCGACGCACCCGAGCTCGACACCGTGCACGGCCTCGGCAACCGCAAGAACGCCGCCTTCAACGCCACCCTCGCTGAGGAGGGGGTCACCGCGTATCCGGGCAGCCTCGCGTTCCTCGACGCGGTGCAGCACGACGGATGCCTCGCGGCCGTCGTGTCGAGCTCGAAGAACGCGCCGGCCGTGCTGGCCGCGGCGGGCATCGCCGACCGGTTCGAGGTCGTCGTCGACGGCGCGGTCGCCGCACGTGAGGGCATCGCAGGCAAGCCCGCGCCTGACACATACCTCGCAGCGGCCGAGCGGCTCGGCCTCGACCCCGCGGTGTGCGCCGTGGTCGAAGACGCCGAGTCGGGGGTGCGCGCCGGCGCAGCCGGCCCGTTCGGCGCGGTCATCGGCGTCGATCGGGGTGCGGGGGCCGAGACGCTTCTGGCGCTCGGCGCCGACGTCGTCGTGCACGAATTGGATGAGCTGATCCCGGCGCTTGGTTTCGAGACGCGTCCGCCTTCGTCGGGCGCTCCTCGACCAGCGGGAGGAGGCCCGGCGGGCGTTCATCGACCAGCGGACTCGGAACGAGAGGGAGGTCTGGCATGAGGTTCGCCGACACGGATCCGATGAACCGGAGCCGGTTCCCGATCGACGAGTGGGCGCTCGTCGAGACCGAGTTTGGGCTCGACGACCAGGGCCGAACCGAGACGCTCTTCGCCGTCGGCAACGGCTACCTCGGGATGCGGGGCAACGTCGACGAGGGCCGCGACGGACACATGCACGGCACGTTCGTGAACGGGTTCCACGAGACCTGGCCGATCCGGCACGCCGAGGAGGCGTTCGGGTTCGCGCGGGTCGGGCAGACGATCGTGAATGCACCCGACGCGAAAGTCATCCGGCTGTACGTCGACGACGAGCCGCTCGTCATCACCGAGGCCGAGATCCTCGCATATGAGCGCCGGCTCGACTTCCGCACGGGCTCGCTCAGCCGGTCGATCGAGTGGCGCACCCCGTCGGGCAAGCGGGTGCTCATCACGAGCCGGCGCATGACGAGCTTCACCGACCGGCACCTCGCGCTCATGGACTACGAGGTCGAGCTGCTCGACGCCGACGCGGCGATCACCATCTCGAGCCACATCCTGAACCGCCAAGACGGCCGCGACGAGTACCGGTCCGGAGTCACCGAGGCGCCGAGCGAGTTCGACCCGCGCAAGGCCGAGACCTTCACCGAGCGGGTGTTGCAGCCGCGGGTGAAGCGGCATGGCGACGGCCGGTACATGCTGGCGTACCAGACGACGAACTCCGGCATGGCGATCGCGGTCGGCGCCCAGCACACCATCGAGACTGAGAACCCGTACTCGGAGTCGGGGTCGATCGGCGACGACCTCGCCAAGCACATCTACAAGGTGCACGCCACGCAGGGTGTGCCGATCCGTGTCACCAAGGCCGTGAGCTATCACACGGCCCGCAAGGTGCCGGCGCGCGAGCTCGTCGACCGCACCGACCGGACCCTCGACCGCGCGGCCGAGCTCGGCGTCGCCGAGATCTTCGCGCAGCAGCGCGCCTGGCTCGACGACTACTGGACGAAGTCCGACGTCGAGGTGCCGGGTCAGCCTCAGCTGCAGCAGGCGATCCGCTGGAACCTGTTCCAGCTCGGCCAGGCGACGGCGCGCACCGACGGTGGCGGTGTCGCCGCGAAGGGCGTCTCGGGGTCTGGCTACGGCGGTCACTACTTCTGGGACTCCGAGATCTACGTGATGCCGTTCCTCACCTACACCGCGCCGATCGTGGCGCGGAACGTGCTGCGCTTCCGGCAGAAGATGCTCGACGCGGCGCGAGCCCGCGCGCTCGAACTCAACCAGCTCGGCGCGCTCTTCCCGTGGCGCACGATCAACGGGCTGGAGTCGAGCGCGTACTACGCCGCCGGCACGGCGCAGTACCACATCGACGCCGACATCTCGTATGCGCTCATGCAGTACGTGCAGGCGACCGGCGACGAGGACTTCCTCGCACGCGGCGCGATCGACATCCTCGTCGAGACCGCCCGACTCTGGGAGGACCTCGGATTCTGGCGCTCCAACGCCGATGACGTCTTCCACATCCACGGCGTGACCGGCCCCGACGAGTACACGACCGTCGTGAACGACAACCTGTACACGAACGTCATGGCGCGGGCGAACCTCGAGGCGGCCGCGCGTGCCGTCGACGACCTGCAGGTCAACCAGCCCGACGAGCACCGCCGCCTCATCGAGCGGCTCGGTGTCACCCCGGCCGAGGTCGCGAGCTGGCGCCGCGCGGCGGCGCACATGCACATCCCGTTCGACGACAAGCTCGGCGTGCACCCGCAGGACGCGGCGTTCCTCGAGAAGGAGCTGTGGGATCTCGAGCACACGCCCGAGAACCGGCGTCCGCTGCTGCTGCACTACCACCCGTTGGTGATCTACCGCTTCCAGGTGCTGAAGCAGGCCGACGTGGTGCTGGCGCTGTTCCTGCAGGGCCACCGGTTCTCGACGGAGCAGAAGCTCGCTGACTTCGAGTACTACGACCCGCTGACCACGGGCGACTCGACGCTGTCCGCGGTCGTGCAGTCGATCATCGCGGCGGAGGTCGGCTACCACGAGCTCGCGCTCCGGTACTTCCGGGCAGCGCTGTACGTCGATCTCGCCGACCTGCACAACAACGCCGCCGACGGCGTGCACGTGGCGTCGACCGGCGGCATCTGGGCGGCGCTCGCGTTCGGGTTCGGCGGATTCCGCGACCACAACGGCCGGTTCACGTTCGACCCGCGCTTGCCCGACGGCTGGGAGTCGCTGACGTTCCGCCTGACGCTGAAGGGCAGCCGGCTCCGGGTCCGGGTCGATCACGACGCCATCACGTTCACCGTCGAAGACGGCGACGGGGCGAACGTGCTGGTCCGCGGTCAGGCGGTGTCGGTGACGCCGGGTGGCGACGTCCGCGTCCCGCTCGACGGACAGGGCCCGCGCATCATCGGCGCACCGACGATGCGCGATGTCACGGGCGTGCGGCGCGCCGACGGCACACTGCTCACGGCGTCCATTCCGACGCTGTCACTCGACGTCGATGAGGCGGACTCGCCCATCCCCGTCGACTGACGAAGCTCGTTCACACCGCTTCGCGCTATTCTGTCGCGAAGTCACGGATACCGGATCGGGAGACCTGTGGGCCTACTGGACAACTTCGAGAAAGGTCTCGAGCGCGCCGTCAACGGCGCATTCGCGAAGACCTTCCGCTCGGGGCTGCAGCCGGTGGAGATCACCGCCGCACTCAAGCGCGAGATCGACACCAAGGCCGCCGTCGTGTCACGCGACCGCGTGCTGGTGCCCAACACGTTCACGGTCCGCATGTCTCCAGAAGACTACGAGCGGATGTCTCGACTGGGCCCCGCCCTGATCGACGAGCTCGTCGATCTCGTGCAGAAGCACGCTGCGAGCCAGCGCTTCCAGTTCGCCGGCGGCATCTCCATCGCCCTGCAGGCCGACGACGGCCTGTCGGTCGGCATGGTGCAGGTGGATTCCGCGAACACCCGCAGCTCGGTCGCTTGGACGCCCGTGCTCGACGTGAACGGCAAGCGGTATCCGCTGCTCAAGGGCCGAACCGTCATCGGCCGCGGCAGCGAGGCCGACGTCACCCTCGACGACACCGGCGCTTCGCGCCGGCACGCCGAGGTGCAGTGGGACGGCTCGCGCGCGCGCGTCCGTGACCTGGGGTCCACCAACGGCACCCAACTGAACGGCGCGCCCGTGAAGGACTCGGTCCTCGAACCCGACTCGGTGATCACGATCGGCCGGACGCGCATCGCGTTCCGGGTGCTCGCCCAGGCCGGCAGCGAACCGTCCCGCGGCGCGGCGCCGCGTGGCGACCTCGGCGGATTCTGGGGGCCGGCGTCGTGAGTGAGCTCACACTCCTCGTGCTGCAGCTCGGCTTCCTCCTGCTGCTGTGGGTCTTCGTCTTCTCCATCGTCTATGCCCTGCGCAGCGACCTGTTCGGTCAGCGGGTGCGCAAGCTGCCGGATGCCGCGGCGGCTGCCGCCGCCCCGTTCCCGTCCTCGTCGGTCGCGCCGGCCCCGGCGCCGTCGGCGCCGACCGAAGCGGTCGGGCGCCCGCCCGCGGCATCCGACCATGCGTCGACCGACAACGCGACCCGCCTCGTGATCACGTCAGGCGCGAAGGCCGGCGCCGAATTCCCGCTCGGCCGCGACGAGATCACGATCGGCCGCTCGAGCGACTCGGCGATCATCATCCGCGACGACTACACCTCGACCCACCACGCCCGGCTCATGCTCTGGAACGGCCGGTGGATGATCCAGGACCTCGACTCCACGAACGGCACGTTCCTCGACGGCTCCAGGGTCACCGTGCCGACGCCCGTCCCGCTCGGAGCCACGGTGAAGGTCGGCGCGACGACGTTCGAGCTGCGGCGGTAGCCGATGACCTCGGTCAAGGCGAGTGCGGCCGTCTCGCACGTCGGACGGGTCCGCGCGAACAACCAGGACTCCGGCTACGCGGGCCGACAGCTGTTCTTCGTCGCCGACGGCATGGGCGGCCATGCGGGCGGCGACGTGGCGAGCGCGATCGCCACGCAGCGCATCGCCGAGTCCGACGTCGAGTACCCGACGGCGCCCGAGGCGGCCGCCGCGCTCGAAGCGGCACTGCTCGCCGCGAACCGCCGCATCACCGAGACCGTCTCCGACCACTCGGAGCTGACGGGCATGGGCACCACGGTGAGCGCACTGCTCATCGACGGCGGCCACGCGGTCATCGCCCACATCGGCGACTCCCGCATCTACCTGCTCCGGTCCGGCGAGCTCAGCCAGATCTCGACCGACCACACGTTCGTGCAGCGGCTCGTCGATGCCGGGCGCATCACCGCCGAGGAGGCGATGGTGCACCCGCGGCGGTCGGTGCTCATGCGGGTGCTCGGCGACGTGGAGGCCTCCCCCGAGATCGACACCATGGTCCTCGACACGCGTCCCGGCGATCGCTGGGTGCTGTGCTCCGACGGCCTCTCCGGCGTCGTGTCATTCGACGAGCTGCACGAGCTCATCGCGACCGACGCGGGCGCCAAGCAGGTCGCCGACCGGCTCGTGAAGGCCTCGCTCGACGGCGGCGCGCCCGACAACGTCACGGTCGTCGTCGTCGACATCGGCGAACCGCCCGCACCCGAGACCCCGCCGCTGATCGTGGGCTCCGCAGCCGCACCCCTGTCGATCGGTCAGCCGTCCGAGCCGGCTCGTGCGCGCGGGATCTTCCTCACGCCGTTCCGACCGCACCCGGTCCAGGAGACGCACTTCGAGCCCGACTCCGAGGAGTTCTTCGACGAGCTCATCGAAGAGGACGCGAGACGCCGACGCCGCAGGCGTCTGCTCTGGGGCTTCTGGATCGTGCTGCTCATCGGCGCAATCGTGGCCGCGTTCGTCATCGGGTATCAGTGGACGCAGACCAGGTTCTACGTCGGTGAGTCCAACGGCCGCGTCGCCGTGTACCAGGGCATCCAACAGGATCTCGGACCCATCTCGCTGCATGAGCTGCACACCGAGACCGACATCGACGTCGCGGACCTGCGCACGTACGACCAACAGCGCGTGAGCCAGACGATCACGGCCGGCAGCCTCACGGAGGCGCTGATCATCGTGCAGCGACTGGAGGAGTCTCTTGAGTGACCGCGGACGAGGCCAGACGCCGCCGCGCGGAACGGCCGTGAAATCCGACACCCCGCCGACCGGCGTGCGCCGCATCAGGCTGCCGCAACGGCTGCGCAACCTCGAGGTATGGCTGCTGCTGTTCGCGTGCCTGATCAACGCCGCCTCGATCGTGCTCGTGCAGCTCGGTGCGCTCGGCGCGATCGACACCCAGCTCGTCCTCCTCGGCGCCGGGCTGTCGGTCCTCGTCTTCGGGCTGCACCTCGCGATGCGCTTCGTCGCGCGCGACGCGGACCCGTTCCTGCTCCCGATCGCGACCGTGCTGAACGGGCTCGGGATCGCAATGATCTACCGCATCGACATCGCCAACGGCGACGCCGGCTGGGACAGCGCCGCCGTGCGGCAGATCGCGTGGAGTGCGATCGCGATCGTCTGCGCCATCGCCACGATCCTGGTGATCCGGAACCACCGCGTGCTGTTCCGCTACACCTACGTGGCCGGGTTCGTGGCGATCGTCCTGCTCCTCCTCCCGCTGCTGCCCGGCCTCGGCCGGGAGGTGAGCGGTGCGCGCGTCTGGATCGGGTTCGGCGACTTCGCCACGTTCCAGCCCGGTGAGATCGCGAAGATCGCCCTCGCGGTGTTCTTCGCGGGCTACCTCGTCCGCAACCGGGATTCGCTGTCCATGGTGGGCCGCCGGTTCCTCGGCATGCAGTTCCCGCGTGCGCGCGACCTCGGACCCCTGCTGATCGTCTGGGCGCTGTCGATGGCCGTCATCGTCTTCCAGCGCGACCTCGGAACGGCGCTGTTGTACTTCGGGCTCTTCCTCGTGATGCTCTACGTCGCCACGAGCCGGCTCTCGTGGGTCGTGCTCGGGCTCGCCCTGTTCGTGGCGGGCGCCCTCATCGCCAGCCAGACCCTGGAGTACGTGAACAACCGCTTCCAGAACTGGCTCGACCCGTTCAACCCCGACCGGTACGACGCCGCCTTCGGCGGAAGCTTCCAGCTCGTCCAGGGCCTCTTCGGGCTCGCGAACGGCGGACTCATCGGCACCGGTTGGGGCGAGGGGCGCCCCGACATCACGCCAGTGCCGCAGAGCGACTACATCATCGCCTCGCTCGGCGAGGAGCTCGGCCTCGCGGGCGTGTTCGCGATCCTCGCGCTCTACGTCCTGCTCGTCGCGCGCGGCTTCCGGATCGGCTTCGCCGGGCAGGACGACTTCGGCAAGCTGCTCGGCGTCGGCCTGTCCTTCACGATCGCGTTGCAGGTCTTCATCGTCGTCGGCGGGGTCATGCGGGTCATCCCGCTCACAGGCCTCACGACCCCGTTCCTCGCGGCCGGAGGGTCGTCGCTCGTGGCGAACTGGATCATCGTCGCGCTGCTCCTCCGGCTCTCTGACACGATCCGGAACCATCCGAGGCTGGTGATCGACGGATGAACCGCGAACTCAAACGAGTCACCATGGTCGTCCTGGTGATGTTCCTCACGCTCTTCGTCGCGTCGTCGATCATCCAGTACGCCCAGGCGGAGACCCTCGCCCAGGACCCCCGCAACTCGCGAACGCTGTACGAGAGCTACTCGGTCGAACGCGGCCCCATCCTCGTGGGCGGCGAGCCCATCGCGTTCTCGCAGCCGTCCGACGATAACTACAAGTTCCAGCGCGTGTACGCCAACGGCCCGCTCTACGCCCCCGTGACCGGCTTCATCCCCGTGAACGGCGAGGCCACCGGGCTCGAACGCTCCATGAACTCGGTGCTCAGCGGCCAGTCCTCGAGCCAGTTCTTCGACCAGCTGAACCGGCTCATCACCGGGCAGGACCCGATGGGGGCATCCGTCTCGGTCTCCATCGACCAGACCCTCCAGCAGGCCGCGTGGGACGCGCTCGGCGACTACACCGGCGCGGTGATCGTGACCGAGCCCGCCACCGGCCGCATCCTCGCCATGGTCACCAAGCCCACCTACGACCCCAACGTGCTCGCCGTGCACAGCGGAACCGAGCTCGAGAACAACTACCAGGCGCTCCTCGACGACCCCGGCAAGCCCCTCTTCAACCGGGCCACGGGCGGCGACATGAACCCCCCGGGGTCGGTGTTCAAGCTCGTCGTCACGGCCGCCGCGCTCGAGTCCGGTCAGTACACGCCCGACAGCCGCTTCCCGAACCCCGCGACGTTCACTCTTCCCGGCAGCAGCTCGGTGGTCCGCAACTCGAGCGGCGGCACGTGCGGTCCCGGCGAGGAGGTCACCCTCGCCGACGCCCTGCGCCTGTCCTGCAACATCCCGTTCGCCGAACTGGGCATCGCGCTCGGCGACGACGCGATCCGGGCCCAGGCGGAGAAGTTCGGGTTCAACTCGGAGTTCGAGATCCCGACGTCGACCGAGCCGAGCACCTATCCGCGTGGCCTCGACGACGCGCAGACCGCGCTCACCGCGTTCGGCCAGGGCGACGTCCGTGCGACGCCGCTCCAGATGGCGATGGTGTCGGCCGCGATCGCGAACGGCGGCATCGTCATGAACCCCGACCTCGTCGACGAGGTGACGGCACCCGACCTCAGCCCGCTGCAGCAGTTCGAGCCGTCCGAATTCGGACGGGCGATCAGCGAGCAGACCGCCGCCACGATGGTGCAGATGATGGTCAACGGCGTCGAGAACGGGGCCGCGAGTAATGCAAGAATAGACGGCGTCAGCGTGGCCGGTAAGACGGGTACAGCGGAGAACGGCGAGAGCGATCCATACACTCTCTGGTTCACCGGTTTTGCCCCCGCCGACGACCCTCAGTATGCGATCACGGTGCTCGTGGAGAATGGCGGGGGACAGGGTCAGGAGGGGTTCGGCAACGGTATCGCCGCACCCGTCGCACAACAGGTACTAGAGGCGGTGCTGAACAAATGAGACCGAGCGCGGGGCTCACCTTCGGAGGGCGCTACGAACTGCAGTCCAGGATCGCCATCGGCGGCATGGGCGAGGTGTGGCAGGCGACCGATCTCGTCATCGGACGACACGTCGCCATCAAGATCCTCAAGGATGAGTACCTCGGCGACCCGGGCTTCCTCGAGCGCTTCCGCGCGGAGGCGCGGCACGCCGCACTCGTGAACCACGAGGGCATCGCGAACGTCTTCGACTACGGCGAGGAGGACGGCAGCGCCTACCTCGTGATGGAGCTCGTCCCCGGCGAGGCGCTCTCGACGATCCTCGAGCGCGAGCACGTCCTCTCGACCGACAAGGTGCTCGACATCGTCGCGCAGACCGCCGCGGCACTCCAGGCCGCGCATGCGGCCGGACTCGTGCACCGCGACATCAAGCCCGGCAATCTGCTCATCACGCCCGACGGGCGCGTGAAGATCACCGACTTCGGCATCGCCCGCATCGCCGACCAGGTGCCGCTGACCGCGACCGGCCAGGTCATGGGCACCGTGCAGTACCTCTCGCCCGAGCAGGCCTCGGGTCACCCCGCCTCACCCACGACCGACGTCTACTCGCTCGGCATCGTCGCGTACGAGTGCCTGGCGGGCCGCCGGCCCTTCACCGGCGAGTCGCAGGTGGCGATCGCCATGGCACAGATCAACGAGACACCGCCCGACCTGCCGGTCACCGTCTCCGAGCCCGTGCGCAACCTGGTGTACGCGTGCATCGCGAAGAACCCGGCCGACCGGCCGCAGTCGGCCGCGCACCTCTCGCGCGCGGCGCAGGCGCTGCGCCGCGGTGACGTGCAGGCTGCCGCCGCGGCCGTGCCCGCCGTCCTCGGTGCGGCCGGTGCGACGGCCGCGACCATGCTCATGCCGTCGCAGCAAGGCCAGACCGCGGCGACGACGGTCCTGCCGAGCGCGGCCCCCAACGGCGAGCCCGAGGAGGCCCCGGCCGAGGAGGACGTCAAGAAGAAGCGCAGCCCGTGGACCTGGCCGCTCATCATCCTGATCGCCATCCTCGCGATCGTGCTCATCGGCACCGTCATCGCGCTGCTCAACAACCAGGGCGACAAGACCCCGGCGACCACGACGAGCGCACCGCCGACGACCAGCGCGGCGCCGAGCACGTCGGCCCCGCCGCCCACCACGGAGGCGCCGCAGACCGTCCAGGTCGACCGGAACGCCTACCTCGGCATGAACATCGACCAGGCCGCCGCCGAGATCGAGGCGCTCGGCCTGCCCGTGAACCGCCAGGAGACCGGCAAGGCGACCGAAGCGTCGCAGAACAACACCGTGAGCGACGTGAACCCGTCGGGGCCGGTTCCGCCCGGCACCACCATCACGCTGAGCTTCCTCGGCGCCCCCGACGCGCCGAGCGCGCCGTCGAGCCCGCCCACGGCCAACCCGTCGACCGTGCCGGTCGGCGGAACGGTCGCCGTGACCTGGCCGGCGCAGACCTGCCCGTCCGGCCCCGCCCTGAGCGGCTACCGGCTGATCGGGTCTGATGGCACCTCGCAGCCGATCGGCGGTGGGACGACGAACGCGACACTCGCGCCACAGGCCCCTGGTGAACTGCAGCTCACGTTCACCTACTTCTGCGGCCAGGTCGAGTCGCCCACATCGCCCGCTACGACCGTGACCGTGAACCCGGCGAACGGCGGCGGCAACAACGACCAAGACTGAGGGTCGCGTCCTCCGGACGATCCATCCCTACCTGCCCACCGCCTACCCGCCCGCCCACCTTGAGAGAGGAGCCGATGCACCGTGACTGATGAAGGACGTGTCCTCGCGGGCCGGTACCGCGTCGGCGCGCTCATCGGGCGCGGGGGCATGGCCGACGTGCACGTCGGCACCGACAGCCGCCTCGGTCGGCAGGTCGCGATCAAGATCCTCAAGCCGCAGCTGGCGACCGACCCGGCCTTCCGTATGCGGTTCCGCCAAGAGGCCCAGTCGGCCGCGCGCATGGCGCACCCGACCATCGTCAGGGTGTTCGACGCCGGCGAGGAGACCGTGGTCGACCCCAGCGGCCACGAGGTGCAGCTCCCCTTCATCGTCATGGAGTACGTCGACGGGCGTCTGCTGAAAGACATCGTGCACGAGGGCCCGCTCGAGCCGACGGCCGCTGTGCGCATCATCGACGGCGTCCTCACCGCCCTCGAGTACTCACACCGGGCGGGCGTCGTACACCGCGACATCAAGCCCGGCAACGTCATGATCACCACCACCGGCCAGGTGAAGGTCATGGACTTCGGGATCGCGCGCGCGGTGTCCGACTCCGCGACGACCGTCGCGCAGACCACCGCCATCCTCGGCACCGCGGCGTACTTCTCGCCCGAGCAGGCCAAGGGCGAGACGGTCGACGCCCGGACCGACCTCTACTCGACGGGCGTGGTGCTGTTCGAGATGCTCACCGGGCGGCCGCCGTTCCGGGGCGACACCCCGGTCGCGGTGGCCTACCAGCACGTGAGCGAGCGCCCGGTGAAGCCGAGCTCGCTCAACACGCGGGTCTCGCCGGCCCTCGACACGGTCGTGATGCGCGCGCTCGAGAAGGATCGGACGAAGCGGTACCAGTCCGCCGCGGAGTTCCGAGAAGAGGTCGACCTCGCCGTCTCCGGCCGGCTGCCCGTCCGGCGCGAGCCCGACACCGCGACCGCGCTCTTCAGCAGTACGGCGACCGGCTCGTTCTCGACCTCCGAGCTCGCGCTCCGGCAATTGACCGACGACGACACCATGGTCCGCACGCAGCGGCGGCCACCGGCGATCTGGATCTGGTCCGGCATCGTGGCCGTGGTGGTGATCGTGGTCGCGGTCATGTACTGGGCGTTCAATCTCCAGCCGAACGACACCATGCCGTCGAACGCCCGCGAGGTCCCTGTCCTCACCGGCATGACGTATGAGCAGGCGGTCGACGAGTTGCAGCAGCTGACGCTGCCGGCGACGAGAGTCGACGAGACGAGCGACACCGTGCCCGCCGGCGAGGTGATCCGCACCGATCCACCGTCCGGCGAGGTCGTCCCGACATCGACACCGATCACGGTCTACGTCTCCACCGGGAAGGTGCCGGTCGCGGTTCCCGATGTCACCAACATGCCGCTCGATCAGGCGAAGGCTGCGCTCGAGGCGGCTGGTCTGGCCTCGGGCGTCGAGAATCGGGAGAGCTCGGCGCTCGTCCCGGGCGATACGGTGCTCGGGACGTCACCCGAAGCCGGAGCGCAGGTTCCGAGCGGATCCGCGGTCGATCTGCGGATCTCGAGCGGCAACGTGACGCTCCCCGACCTCACCGGGCAGACCCTCGCCGCCGCGTCGGCGTACCTGCGCGCGCAAGACCTGCAGTTGACCCCGGTGCCCGAGCCGGATGACTCGTGCGAAGAGCAGTCCGGCTCGCCCGTGACCCGTCAGTCCCCGTCGCCGGGTGAGGTCCCCCAGAAGTCCGAGGTGCGGCTCACCTACTGCGCGGGCTGAGGTCCGCGCCCTCGCGCGCGTGGGCGTGCGCGAGGGCGCGGCTGCTCGGCCCGCTCTCCGACCCGCTCTTCGACCGGCAGGAGGCGGCGAGGCGCCTGCTAGGCGCTCGCGCGAACGAGGGGGTTCAGGGTCGCGGCGCGATCGCGGGCTCCGGCGAGGCCGACCACCTCGAGCCAGTTGCCGAGCATGCGGTAGCCGCCCTCGGTCAGCACGGACTCCGGGTGGAACTGCACGCCGTAGATCGGGGCATCCTGGTGCCGCAGGCCCATGATGACGCCACCCTGCGTGCGACTGGTGACCACCAGGTCACTCGGCACCGTGCCGTCGACGACCGCCAGCGAGTGGTAGCGGGTCGCGTTGAACGGCTGCGGAACGCCGTCGTAGAAGGCGCTGTCGTCATGGCTGATGAGCGACGTCTTGCCATGCATGAGCTCTTCCGCGTTCGTCACCGTCGCACCGAACGCCTCGGCGATCGCCTGATGCCCGAGACACACCCCGAGCAGCGGCTGCCCCGACGCCAGCGCGGCCTCGACGGCCGGGATCGACGCACCGGCGTCAGCCGGCTTCCCGGGCCCGGGGGACACGAGCACGCCGTCGTACTCCGCAGTGCGGGACGCGACCTCCGACGCGGGGAACGCGTCGTTGCGGACGACCTCCGTCTCCGCACCCAGCTCCTGCAGATACCCGTTCAGGGTGTAGACGAAGCTGTCGTAATTGTCGATGACAAGGATTCGGGTCATGACTCCACCGTGACGTTGATCGGGTTCAGCACGCCGTCGACCCACGGGAAGACCCACGTGAACAGGGCATAGACCGCGACGGCGATGAGGATGAGCAGAAGCAGCAGCCGAAGCCACCACGGGCCGGGAAGGACCCGCCAGAGTGCGCCGTACATGTCATTGCCCCCAGGTCGCGACGGTCTCGGCGATCTCCGCCGGCGGATTGGCCGCACCCGGCTGCCAGGACTCGAGCACGCCGTAGGCGATGATTCGCTCGGCCGTGGAGTACAGCGGGTTGCAGCTCGTGAGCGTGATGATGCGGTCGGTCGGCGCGAGGTCCGGGCGATGTGGCACGGGCGCGAGGACATCGACCGTCTCGGGCGTGACGTACTCGAAGTCGCGGAACCGGTACGTGTACCAGCCGTCCTTGGTCTGGATGTAGATGGCGTCGCCGAGTTGCAGCTGCTCGATCTCGTGCATGCCGCCGCCGTAGGCCGAACGGTGCGCCGCGATGGCGAAGTTGCCGACGGAACCCGGCATCGCGGTCTCGGGATAGTGCCCCACGCCGAGCGTGAAGCTGTTCAGCACGTCGAGCCCGACGCCCTGCGCGATGTTGCGCTGCGACCCCTCGCCGAAGCGCGGCACGTACATGACCGCGAAGGAGTCGCCGTTGTCGTAGGCGGTCGTGTCCACGAGCGGCTCACCGGGGTCGGGCGGCGGCGCCGGGGCGTCACCGCGCTGGGCGCGGTCCGACTCCATCCATTCCGAGCTGAGATCGGATGCGGCGCTCGATTGCTGGCCCGCCATGATCGCGTCGTTCCACCAGAGCTGCCAGCCGAGGAACAGCAGGATCAGCGCGCCGGCTGTGAGCAGCAGTTCACCGAAGACCCCGACCACACTGACTCGCCGGCGAGGGCGCTCGGACCGGCGGCGGGCACGGCGCGACTCGGGGAGGGGCTCGGACATACGGGCGATTCTATCCGCGAACCGAACGCGGTCGGCTGAGAATCGGGCGCACGCCCGGCAGGTGGCATGCTGGTGGGGTGGGCGTCATGACGTACAACTTCATCCGCACGATCGAGATCGAGGATCGTCCCCTCGCGCACCTGCGCAGTGTGATCTTCGCCAAGCTGCGGCGGGGCGAGTCGTTCGCGTATTCGTGGGAGAACCCGGTCGAGCGCGGCAGCGGCCGCAGCTCCATCTGGTTCAGCCCCAATGTGGCCGTGACCTTCGAGTTCTTCGAGTCGCGGGAGATCCCGCTCAACCCGATGTGGATCCGCGCGCTCACCAAGGCGGCCAACTCCCCTGGCGGGCTGACGCTCGTGCCTGAGCCCGAGAACGCCGATGCGGCATCGGGCGGCCCGACCCGCGACTGAGGCCCCGCCGGCGGGCGTCGACGATGACCGCCCGACGCCGTCGCGCACGGCGTGACGCGGCCGTACCGCGTTACGCGGCCGTTCCCCCCGACGCTCGGCTTTCGCCGTCGGTCGGTTCGGGCACGATCACCAGGCCGCCCGCCGAGTTCGCGGCCTTCGTCAGAACCTGAACCCAAGACGCGTTCAGACGCGGCGCACGCCCGCCGAAGTACTCGAACGCGATCGGGATGTGCGGCGCGAGCCAGATCGAGGTGCGGCCGAAGGCGCTCCCGGATGCCTCGGTCCATGTGAAGGCGAAGCATTCACCGCGCCGGAGCTTCGACCAGATGACCGACTGCAGGTGCGCGAGCACGCGGTCGTCGAACGAGACGGTGAGTTTGGAGTCGTACGTGAGGGTGCCCATCCTCTGCAGGATATCCTGACGACTCCGCTGCGGGACATCGAGACGGCGGCGCGCACCGGACGCGCAGTATACGCCTGGTCGGACGATATGCTCCAGTGTTGCCAGGTCCCTCGACTTGCTAGACCCTTGACAGGTGATGTTGGACACCCCACCGAATCCCGATGAGCTTGCCGGTGAGCTCCGGCACGCCTTCACGTCCGGGGAACTCACCGCGTACTTCCAACCGCTGTACGACCTGAAGACCCGCCGCGTGGTCGCCCTCGAGGCGCTCTGCCGCTGGAACCACCCCGAGCGCGGACTGCTGCTGCCCGATCGGTTCATCCAGGTCGCCGAACACCACGGCCTCATCGCCGACCTTGGCCGCGTCATGCTCGTGGAATCGGGGCGGCGCGCAGCCGAGTGGCATCGCCGCGGTCTGCACGTCGGCCTGTCGCTCAACGTGTCGCCCTCCGAGCTGCGCGAGTCCTTCGCCGAGGAGATGCTCGAACGGCTCGCCGAGCTGGAACTGCCGCGCGGAGCGGTCACCGTCGAGATCATCGAATCCCCGCGCCTTCAGGAATCGTGTGAGGAGCGCATCGCCCTGCAGACACTGCTCGACGGCGGCGTCGGGGTCTCCATCGACGACTTCGGCGCCGGACACACCTCACTCGAGATCCTGCGGCGGCTGCCGTTCACCGAAGTCAAGATCGACCGTTCGCTCATGCAGGACGACCGGCCGAGCGCGGATGAGCTCGTGCACGAGTGCATCGAGATCGCGCGCCAGCATGACGCGTGCGTGGTCGCCGAAGGGGTCGAGACCGAGGAGCACTTCAGGCGTGCGCTGCGCTGGGGCTGCGACCGGGCGCAGGGCTTCTATTTCTCGCCGGCGGTCCCAGCCGACGCCGTGGAGCCCTTGCTCCAACGCGCCTGAGCCGACCCGTCAGCGCGAGCCGATCCGTCAGCGCGAGCCGATCCGCCAGCGCGAGCCGACCGGTCAGGGCGCCAGGAGCGGCGCCAGGGCGAGGTCAGGGCGAGGTCAGAGCAGCGTGAGGGGCGAGTCAGAGGCCGAAGTCGTTCTCATCGACCGTCGCGCCGTCTTTCGCCTCGGGCTCGTTCGGCGCGCCCACGTCGATCTGCGACCAGGTCACGGGCATCCCTGGCGAGAAGAGGATGTCGATGCCGGGGGCGCCGCGCAGCGGCGGAATGTTCACGTACCCTCCGCCCTGGCGGATCGCCTCGAGGATCTGGCCCTTGAGGGCGGTCACGGGGTCGGGAAGGAAGTAGTCGCGTCCGTCGACGGTCAGGCGGTGCACAATGCTCACCTGCTCAGGCTACCCCGCGTAGGATCGACTGCGTGGGATACCTGCACTACGGCTCTCCGCCGACCTCGTTCGCTCTGCCCGACCGCACGCTCGCGCACATCGAGTTCGTCGTGCTCGCGAAGCTCCGCCGCAACGAGAGCTTCGCGCTCTCCGTCGATGAGCCGTCGGGCGGGCGGCAGCAGATCTGGATCAACACCGCAGCGACCCTTCGCTTCGAGTTCGAGGGCGCGGTGAGCGACATCAACCGGCTCTGGCTGGAAGAGCTCATCGACTCGGCGAACTCGCCGGCCGGCATGCGCATCGTGCCGGAGCCCGCGCGAGCCTGAGCGCCCCCGCCGATCCCACGGCGGTCCAGCGCTGACCGGTTCCGCGGCTACGCCGAAACGCGGTTGCGGCCTGCTCGCTTCGCGCGGTACATCGCCGCGTCAGCGGCCTCTAGCAAACCCGCGCGGGGCGTGCCCGGCTCAGCGACGACGAAACCGCATGATGCGGTGACGTGCAATGACAGCCGACCGACCACGATGGGCGCGGCGATCGCCTCGACCATCCGTTCGGCGATCGCGTTGACGTCCTCGCCGACGACGCCGTCGAGCAGCACGACGAACTCGTCGCCACCAAGGCGGACGACCACATCGTGGTCGCGCGAGTGCGCACTCAGGCGCTTCGCCACCGCGAGGATGACGGCGTCACCCACGTCGTGACCGTGCTGGTCGTTCACCGTCTTGAAATCGTCGAGATCGACGAAGAGCAGGGCTTTGCCGTGCTCGCCGACCGGCCCCCTGGTCGCCAACCGCTCGACGAGGTACCGGCGGTTGTACAGGCCGGTGAGCGCATCACGCATCGCCAGCTCGGCGAGCTGCGACTCCGCCCGGCGCTGCAGCGCGATCTCCAGCTCGTGGCCGAGTTCGGCGGCCTCTTCGCGAACGGTCCCCCATGGCTCCGACCGGCCGCGCACGGTGCGCTGCCATGCCGAGAACGAGGTCCGCGGCGACAGGTCGTCCGGCCGATTCGCGCCGCCCGGGTCGCCCAGCCACGACACCTCGCGCCAGACCTCTCCACGCACGAAGACGAGTGCGTCGCCGCGGGCGTCGAGCTGCACGACGAGCAGCCCGGCGACACTGGGCAGACGCATCGCGAGGTCTGGGCGGTCGACGCTCAGGCTCTCGGAGACGAACGATTCACCCTGGAGTCGTTCGAGCACGCGGAGCAGGTCCCGGATGGGCGGCACGTCGCCGGCCACCCGGGAGACGCCGCCGATACGCACCAGCACGCCATCGGCGGGCACGAGGTCGAGGACCGTCTGCGGGCCGCCGAGGAGGGCGCCGTGAATGTCGTCTGAGGCGTAGAGGGGGGCGAGCAGCGCGGCGCGCCGTTCCCGCACGTCGACCATGTGCTGCAGGCGCGCGATCTCACGGATCGACGCCATCTGCATGGCGACCTGGCCGGCCAGCACCTCGAGCGACCGCCGGAGCAGTACGGGCAGTCGACGCTCGGTGCGGTGCGCGCAGGTGATCATGCCGGTCAGCCGGCCGTTCTCGACGAGACTGAGCGAGAAGGTGGACGCCTGGCCCATATTCCGCATGTACTGCAGGTGGTACGGCGAGACGGCGCGAAGCTCGGCATTGGACAGGTCGACCATGCGCGGGTCGTCCCCCGAGACGGTGAGCAGAGGGACGGCCGGCGCGCTGGTGCTCGCGATGGCCCGCCCGATCTTCGAGATGTACAGCGCCCGCGCCTGCGGGGGGATGTCCGATGACGGGAAGTGCAGCCCGAGGTACGGCTCGAGGTCGGGGTGGTGGTCGTCCGCGACCACTTCGCCGTGGCCGTCTTCGTGGAAGAAGTAGACCATGACTCGATCGAACCCCGTGATGCGTCGAATCTCGGACGCGGCCAGCGCTCGCAGCTCGTCGAGCCTGGTCACCGCCGACAACCGGGTGATCGCCGTGACGACCTCGGTCCGCGCGTACTCGTTGCCCTCGGGCACCGACTCGATCTCGATGACGGTGAGGTCGTCGGTACGGTGCACGATCGCGTCGGCTGGGGCACCCGCCCAGGTCACCCGCACCGGATCGATTGCGGTGCCCGAACGCGCGGCGTACTCGAGCGCGGGGTCGCCGAACTCCGCGAACGGGCGTCCGAGCCAGTCCTGGGCGTTCTCACTGGCCACCACGACGATCTGGGTCTCGGTGTCGATACCGAGCAGCACGCCGTGCCCCTGGATCATGCCGGGGGTCCGGATGGGTTCCCGCGCGCAGGCGTCGAGCCGCCGCAGCTCGTCGGGATCAGTGGCGAATGCCGCCGGGTCCAAGGCGTCTCCGTCTGCCGGCCGTGGTCGGCGGCCGGTGGATTCAGAATAGTCCAGCTCACCGCTCCGCCTGAGTGTGCTGGGAGACGAAGTTCCGCTCGGCTAGAATCAGCCGCATGGCACGCTCGAAGAACCCGAAACCCGCGCGCGAGGAGGTCGCTCCCGGCGAGGAGGCCCCGAACCCGGTCTGGTACAAGCCCGTGATGTTCGGGTTCATGCTGCTCGGTCTCGCCTGGATCATCGTGTTCTACGTGAGCCAGGGCGCGCTGCCCGTCCGCGACCTCGGGTCGTGGAACATCCTTATCGGCTTCGGCATCGCCTTCATCGGGTTCTTGATGACGACCAGGTGGCGCTGACGAGCGAACGAAATGTCGCGAGGGGCGGATGCTGCGGCATCCGCCCCTCGCTGTTTCCGGACTGTCCCCAGTTCTGCACACATGTGGAAAGCAGGAAAGCCCGGAATCCCGGGCTTCCGCGCAATCACAGGGATGTGATTCTCCCCAACATGTGGAGAGAACTGTGGATAACTAGCCCATCAGCGGGAAGTAGACGTAACGGAAGCTCAACACGAGCAGCACCGCGACGAGCGCGACCAAGAGCCCGATCTGCAGTCTCTGCTGATTGCGTTTGCGGGTTTCGAAGTAGATGAGTCCGACGAGCGCACCCACGATCAGTCCGCCGAGATGCGCCTGCCAGGCGATGTTCCACCCCGGTACGAATCCGATGATCAGGTTGATCCCGAGCAGTACCAGCAACTGGTTGGTCTGGCCGCCGAGGCGGCGCTGGATGACGAGGAACGCACCCATCAGGCCGAAGATCGCCCCGGAGGCCCCCACGACGGCCGTGTTCGGATCGCTCAACCAGACGACCCCGACCGAACCGCCGAGCCCGGCGATGAGATAGAGCGCGAGGAACCGCGACCGGCCGAGCAGACCCTCGAGCAGCTGCCCGAAGATCCACAGCGTGTACATGTTCAGCAGGACGTGGAAGATGAGCGACGTGCTGTGCACGAACACGCTCGTGAGCAGTCGCCACGGCTCCATGTGGATGTCACTGACCGCGAGCGGCGTGAAGTACAGCCGGTCGGTGATGCCGAGCCCGGGGATGAGCTGGAGGACGTAGATCGCGACCGTCACCGCGATCAGTGTGTAGGTGACGACGGGCGCGCCGCGGCGGCCGGCCGACCGGACGCGGGTGAGTACCGCGGGCTTCGTGCGCGGCGCCTCGGCGCGCTGCTCGCGCATGCACTCGGGGCAGATCACACCGACGGCGCCAGGCGTCTGGCACTCGCCGCAGATGGTCCGGCCACACCGCTGGCAGAGCACGAAGCTCTGTCGATCGGGGTGCCGGTAGCAGACTCCGGTGGAACCGCCCGCGGCGTCGCTCATGGGGCGGCTCAGCGCGACTCGACGATCACACGCTCGATGACGACGTCGTCGAGCGGCTTGTCACGACCGTCGGTCGGCACGGTCGCGAGCTTGTCGACGATCGCTTGGCTCGCGGCATCCGTGACCTTGCCGAAGATGCTGTGCTTGCCCTGCAGCCAGGTCGTCGGACCCACCGTGATGAAGAACTGGGACCCGTTGGTGCCGCCGCCAGTGATGCGGTCGCGGCCGGCGTTGGCCATCGCGAGCACGTAGGGCTCGGTGAAATCGAGCTCGGGGTTGATCTCGTCGTCGAACTGGTAGCCCGGGCCGCCGATGCCCTGCCCGAGCGGGTCGCCGCCCTGGATCATGAAGCCGGGGATGATGCGGTGGAAGATCGTGCCGTCGTAGAAGGGCGCGTTCGACTTCTCGCCGCTCGCCGGGTGCGTCCACTCGATGTCGCCGGTCGCAAGCCCGACGAAGTTCTTGACGGTCTTCGGCGCGTGGTGACCGTAGAGTTCGACCTCGATCGGTCCGAGGTTGGTGTGCAGGGTGGCGACAGCGGTGGGAATCGGCATTCCCATATTCTGTCACGCGCGCGTTCGTCAACCGCCACCCGGGAATCTGGACTCCCACCCCGCTTCCAGACGGTTCGATGGCAAGATGGAGGAACTCGCTGGACAACGATGGAGGTCGCCGATGAGCCTGTCACGCAAGCGCAAGAAGGAACTCAAGCGTCTGCGCGCGAGTGCCGAAGAGCTCTGGGGCAACCAGCAGGTGGTCATCGACCACGCGAACCACATCGCCCGCGAGGCGAGTCGCCAGCTCGGGCATCTCACTCGTGAAGAGGTGGTTCCGCGCGTACGCACGGGGTTCGAGACCTACGTCCGTCCGAGCGTCGAGCAGGCCAAGGGATACGTCCGCGTCGCGGGTGGCACCGCGGAGCGGTCGCTGGGCACGGTCCTCGGCTCGCTCCTCTCGATCGGCGATCTCGCGAACGACGTCCGAGTCCGGCGCGCCGTCTCCCGGATCGCGCCATCGGCGGTCGCCAAGGTCGAGCAGAAGAAGGGACCCGGCTTCGGGTCATACCTCGCGATCGGGGCGGGCATCGTGGCCGCGGCCGGGGTCGCCTACGCGGTGTGGCAGACCTTCCGCGCCGATGACGAGCTGTGGGTCGCCGACGACGAGCCGACGCCCTCCGGCGAGTCCACCACGGCGCTGTAGTTCCCGTCCGGCCTGACCGGGCGGCCATCGGCCGGCCGGTCACACCCCCCGCTCACCGGTGAGCTGCCGAATCGGCGCCCCGGCGAGGAACGCGGAGATGTCCTCGACGGCGTCGCCGTAGAACACCCGGTAGTTGTCACGCGTCACGTAGCCCATGTGCGGCGAACGGAGCACGCGGGCCGCGCCCGGGGCATCCGGCCGGCGCAGCCAGTGGTCGTGCGGAAGCGGCTCGACGTCATAGACGTCCAGACCGACGCCCGCGATCCAGCGCTCGTCGATGGCTCGACGCAGCGCGGCCTGATCGATGATCGGCGCGCGCGACGTGTTCACCAGGAACGCATCGGGGCGCATGCGGCGCAGCTCCTCGGCTCCGATGATGCCGCGCGTGCGGTCGGCCAGCACGAGATGCACCGATACGATGTCCGCCCGGCGAAAGAGCTCGGCCTTCTCGACGGCCACCGCTCCCCCGCGCTCCGCGCGCTCCGGGGTGAGATTCGGGCTCCAGGCGATGACCGACATCCCGAACGCTCGACCGACCGAGGCGACGCGTTCGCCCAGGCGGCCGAGCCCGACGATCCCGAGGGTCGCGCCGTCGAGATCGCCCGCCACGCGGCGCTGCCAGCCGCCGGCCTGGACGGCCGCGTCATCGGATGCCACGTCGCGCACCAGTCCGAGGATGAGCGCCCAGGTGAGCTCCGCAGTGGGCGAGGCGTTGCCCCTCGTGCCACAGACCGTGATGCCGAGCTCGTGTGCGGCGCGGAGGTCGATCGCGGCGTTCCGCATTCCGGTCGTGACGAGCAGCCGGAGCGCGGGCAGCGCGCTGAGCACGTCGCGCGGGAAGGCCGTCCGCTCGCGCATCGCCACCACGATGTCGAAGCCGCCGAGCGCCTCGACGAGCGCCTCAGCATCGGGGAACGGCTCATCGAACACGACCACGTCGGCGTCGGCGTCGAGGGCAGACCAGTCCGCCGCGTCCAACGCGGCCCCTTGGTAGTCGTCGAGGATCGCGAGGCGCACGCGCGCAGCAGACGTCATCGCATCAGCGTAATCCCGGCGAATCTTTCGGGTCGTCGCGTACGCGCGCTGGGCCACACGACAGCGCGGTGCGCTCGCTCGCCGGCGTCATGTCGGGGCCCCGGACGGTAGACTCGCGGGAGGCATGCGCGCGCCTGCGAGGCTTACAGCTGGGTACGCGCACGCATCGAAGCATCCCCCGACGAGAGCCAGGTCATGATCCTCCATATCGCCACGTTCCGCTGGAATGACGACGTGACAGACGCCGATGTCGAGGCGCTGACCGCGGCGCTCATGGAGATGGCCGCGGGCATCCCCGAGCTCAAGTCGTACACCGCCGGTGCGAACCTGCACCTCCGGCCCGCGGGCGTCGACTACGGCGTCGTCGCCCTGGTCGACGACGCCGCCGGGCTCGAGGCGTACCTCGACAGCCCGTCGCACGTCGCGGTCGCCGAGCAGTACCTGTCGCGCATGGTCGCCGTCCGCAGCGCCGTCCAGCTGCCGATCGCCGCGGGCTCGTTCAGCTGATCCGCGGGCGCATCGCCCCTCCCCCAGGCGTTCACCTCGGGAGCTCACGGCGAAGTGGCGCTGGGTCCGCGTCAAGCCGTGCCCTGACCATGGCGAGGGCGGCGAGGGCGACGAGCGCCACGAGCGCGGCCGCTGCCCCGACCCATCCCCAGGCCGCGAACACCACGCCGACCGCCCACCCCAGCACGCTCGACCCGAGGTAGGTCGACAGCGTGTACAGCGCGGACGCCTCACCACCGGCTTCAGGAGCCATGGTGGGCACCCACCCGGCGACGAGCGCATTGGCGGCGAAGAACCCCGCCGCCACCGCCGCGAGCCCGACGATGATCGTCGGGAGCCACGGCGGCACCGTCAGTACGACTCCGGCCGCCATCGTGAGCAGGCTCGCGGAGAGGAGCCGCCGCCGCCCGTGTCGAACGACCCACCGACCGACGCGAGCAGATGACCATGTGCCGGCGAGATACGTGAAGTACAGCGCCGACACCACCGCGGCCGACACCTCCATCGGCGGAGCCTCGAGGTGGAATCCGAGATAGTTGAACATGGCGACGAACGCCCCCGCGAGCAGGAAGCCATGCACGCAGGCCATCAGGAACCACGGCCGCACGAGCACCGAGCGGAACCGCTCGCCGAACTTCGTCTCGGGGAGTGGAACCGGAGTGGCGGGCCGCGGCACCAGCGCGATGAAGCACAGCGCGCTTCCGGCACACACCGCGGACACCACGAGCATTCCGAGCCGCCAGTCCGCCGCCTCCGCGATCGGACCCGCGATCGCTCTCCCGGCGAGCCCACCCAGCGTCGTTCCCGCGACATACGCGCCGGCGGCTCGTGGCGAGTGGGCTGCCCGTATCTCCTCCGCGAGATACGCCATCGCCACGGCCGGGATCGCTCCCAATGCGGCCCCCTCCATCGCCCGGCAGGCGAGAAGGATCTCGAACGTCGGCGCGAACGGCACCAGTGCTCCGAGCCCCGCGGCCGACGCGACCGAGATGGACATGGCCCGGACACGACCGATGCGGCCCGCGACATACGCCCAGGGCACGACGGACGCCCCCACCGCCACCGTCGCGACCGACACGACCAGCGCCGCCTTGGCCGGGTCGACGACGAAATCCATCGCGATCGGAGCCAGCAAGCTCTGTGGAGCATAGAGCTGGGCGAACGTCGCCACACCGGCGAAGAACAGCGCGGCGAGGGTCCGCAGAATGGCGTCGGTTCCCGCATCTTCCTGCGCCGTCCGGACCATTACGCATGAAGGTACCGAGCCGCCCGAGGCGTGTCGTCGTCCGGACGATAGGAGAATCCGAGCACAATTCGATCTGGGGCATCGGAAGCCCGCGCGCTGAACCTCCGAATACTGTGCCGGACATGCGAACGTCCTTCACCTCGGAGCCGGGGCCCCGACCATGACCCCTCTCTACGACCTCGAGCAGCCGGTTCTCGGCGAGGTGGCGCGGTTCCTCGACACGGTCCGCTCGGACGGGATGCCGCCGACCGTGATCCAACAGGGGGAACGACTGCTCCTGGACACCGCGGGATGCATGATCGCCGGCGCCGGAGCCAGCCCCTCCACGCCCATGATCGACACGTTCGCGTCCTGGGCCGGCCCCCCGGTCGCCGACGTGCTCGGCACGACGATCCGAACCTCGCCCAGCGATGCCGCATTCGTCAACGCGTACACGGCCGACGTCCTCGACTTCGAGGAGACCTTGATCTCCCACCCCAGTGCCGTGGTCCTCGCCGCAGGCCTCGCCGTCGCACAGGACGTCGGCGCCTCCGGTCACGACCTCGTCACGGCGGTGAGCGCCGGGTACGAGGTCGGATCTCGGCTGGGCGCCGCAATGGTGCCATCCCCCGCGAAGCGGCGCGAATCTGCGGCGGAGTTCTGGTGGAAGTCGGTTGCCGCGGCGATCACGTCGGGGATGTTGCTGGGCGTCGAAGGCGAACACTGGGCGGATGTCATCGGCTACGCCACATCCGCGAGCCCCGCGGCTCGTCGAGGCGGGTTCGAGTTCCGCCCGCTGTCGCATCTCAAGGCGAACTACTCCGGGCAGGCGCAGGTCGGCGTTCACGCGGCCTACCTGGCGGCCCGCGGTTTTCGCACGTACCGCGCGATGCTCGACGGCCACCGGACCTTCGCCGAGCTGCTCGGCTCAGACCGTTGGGACCCTGAGGTCCTGATCGACGGCCTCGGCGAGCGGTGGTACACCGAACGCATCGGGTTCAAGGCGTATCCGGCGTGTCTCTACTTGCACGCCCTGCTCGAATCGATCGACGTCGCCCGCGGCGAACAGGGCGTTCGGCCGGAGGACATCCGCTCCGTGACCGCGTTCGTACCCGCGCTCCTCCGAAACGAAATGGACGTCCGGCGACCGCGGCACATCATCGATGCGCAGTTCAGCGCCCCCTTTGCCGCCGCCGCGTTGCTCGTCGACCCCCGTCCCACCGCCTCATGGCTTTCCGACGATCGCCTCGGAGACCCCGAGACGCTCGCGATGACGGATCGCATTCAGCTCGAGGAGCGGCCGTCCTACACGGAGTTGCACCGCCGGGACGGGCGCGTCCGCGCCGGCGTGCGGATCGAGCTCGTGAGCGGGGCCGTGCTCACCGCCGATGTCGACACGATTCGCGGGAGTGCGGCGCGGCCGCTCTCCAACACCGAGCTGATCGAGAAGTTCGTGAGTTCGACGACGTCATGGCTCGGGCCGGCGCGCGCGCGTGCTGCCGCGGACAGCCTGCTGCGCTCCGCCGGTGCCGGACACGTCGAAGACCTCATGGAGGCGGTCCGCCGGACCTGAGCGTGACGCCGGCGCCGGCTCCGGCGTCCGCTCCGGCGTCGGCGTCGGCGTCGGCGTCGGCTCAGCCAACGCGGATGGCGAGGTTGCCGAAACGCTGCCCGTGCAGGAAATGCTCCTGCGCGTCCACAAGGCGCTCGAGCGGATACGTCGCCTCAAGCGCCGGCACGAAGCGCCCTTCCGCCGCAAGATCCACGACGGCCCGAAGGTCCTCCCCCGTGAAGAGCGAGGTCCCGAGGAGGGAGAGATGCCCGAGGTAGACCGTGCGAATGTCCATGGTGAAGCTGCTGCCGCCGCTCGCGCCCGACACGACGTAGGTCCCCCCGCGCCGCAGTGCCGCGAGGAGTCTCGGCACCTGGTCCCCGGACACGACATCGAGTGCGCCGTCGTACGCCAGATCGGTCCGCAGCTCATCAGCCGAGATCACCGTCGTCGCCCCGAGCGACACGAGCGCATCGGTGAGGTCGCGCCGTCGGGTGACCGCCGTCACATCGCAGCCGGCGATCGCGGCGAGCTGAACCAGAGCGGTGCCCACGCCGCCGGATGCCCCGGTGATCACGACCCGATCGCCCGTCTGGAATCCGCCGTGACGAAGCATCCGCATCGCGGTGCCGCCCGCGGTCGCGAGCGTCGCGGCTTCGGCCCACGAGAGATTCGTCGGCATCTCGATGACGTTGTCAGCCGGAACGACGACGTAGTCCGCAAACCCGCCGTCGCGATCACTCCCGAGGTATCTCGCGGTGGTCAATTCGCCCGGCCGTTCGCGGACGACGGGATCCACAATCACGGAACGCCCGGCAAGTTCCGCCGGCGCCCCTGCCCCGACGAGGTCGACGACGCCGACGGCGTCCGCGCCTTGGATGCGGGGGAACGCGAGCGCCGTTCGCCTCGGTCCCGCGGCCGCGGCGGGATCATCGCCGTGACCGTACGCGCCGATTCTCGTCCAGATGTCGGTGTTGTTCACCCCGCACGCAGCGACGCGGACACGCACCTCCCCAGCCCCGGGCGTCGGCTCAGGCCAGTCCGCATGCCACTCGAGCTGCTCCGGGCCGCCGAAGCCCGTGAGGACGACGGCTCTCATTCGCGGAAGAAGGTGAGCTCGTGCCGCATCTGCTCGGTCACGCCGGGCCACGGGTCCGTGACATCGCGACCACGACGCAACACCCGACGGATTCCACCCCCGCGCAGCAGACCGATGTCGGTGAGCGGATCCCCCTCGACGACGACGAGATCGGCGACCTTTCCGGGAGTGATCGTGCCCTGCTCGTCGTCGATGCCGAGGGCCTGCGCGGCGGTCGACGTCGCGGTTCGAAGCGCTTGTGCCGGCGACATCCCGGCCGCAACGTACAGCTCGAGTTCACGCGCGTGTTCGCCGAACGGGCAGATGGTGCCGGTCGAGTCGGTGCCCATGACGATCTGAACCCCGGCATCGACGGCCGCCCGGAAGCTCGCATGGTGCGCCTCCTTCGCCGCCTCGATCTTCTTCAGCCCCTCCGGCGACACGCTCCCGCGCTCACCTCGGTCGAGGACCCACTCGCTGATCGCGAGTGTGGGCACCAGGTACGTGCCACGCTCGAGCATCAGATCGATGCACTCGCGGTCGATGAACGAGCCGTGCTCGATCGTGTCGACCCCCGCACGAACCGCGCGGAGCACCCCCTCGACCGAGTGTGCGTGCGCCGCGACCCGCAGGTCGTAATCGTGTGCTTCCTCGACGAGGACGCGAAGCTCCTTCTGCGTGTAGTTCGGCCAGTGTGGCTTGTCTCCGCCCGACAGGTTTCCGCCACTCGCGGTCACTTTGATGAAATCGGCACCACGCTTGCGCTGCAGGCGCACCATCTTGCGCACCTCGTCGACGCCGTCGGCGGTGTCGAGCGGGTCCCGCGTGACGGTGGCCGGCCAGAACAGGTCCCCGCGACCGCCGGTCATCGACACCACCCAAGGCGCGACCAGCATTCTCGGCCCCACGAGCAGGCCCTCATCGATGAAGTCCCGCAGCTCGGGTTCGCCCACGTCACGATGGCCCATGACCCTGAGGGTCGTGAAGCCCGCGGCGAGCGCACGCATGGCATTGCGAACGCCGTGCAACAGCTTGGTGGGGTTCGTGGTGAGCGCGCGGTACTGCGCATTGTCCACGGGTCGAACGTGGGACGAGGCCGTCGTCAGGTGCACATGCGCGTCCGTGAGCCCGGGGATGACCGTGTGGCCACGGAGCTCGACCACGTCCACGCCATCCGTCCGGGGCTCGTTCGGTCGTCCTGCGCCGACCGCCACGATGCGGCCGTCACGGATGGAGACGAACCCGTCGTCGATCGGTGACTCGTCGACCCCGGTCCAGACGCGGGCGCCGACCAGGTCGATCGCAGAACCGCTCACGCCCCAGTCTCCGCCCGTCGCGCCGCGATCGAGCGCCCGCCGATCCCCCAGCTCTGCTGCGGGATTTCGTCGATGACGACCCACACCCCGTCGGGCCGGCGGTTGAGCACGTCGACGAAGACCTTCGTGATCCCTTCGATGAGCGCAGCCTTCTGCTCGTCGGTGTTGCCATCCTCGATCATCTGCACATGGACGTACGGCATTGCTGTTCCTTTCCTCGTCGCGCTTCGGCGCTCGGGCGCTCAGGCGCTCGGCCCCGCTGGGTCCCACTCACGTTCGGACGTGATCGTCGCGATCCGTCCGCCGCCGACATTGACGTACACCCCGAACTGGTCGGCGACGCGCTCGGTCAGGTAGCGGCGAAGCAGATTCGCGACCGAACGATCGGAGATCTCATCCCAGGGGATGTCATCGGCGGCGAACCAGTGCACCGCGCCGCCCCGTTCCGGTGCCCGGGTCAGTCGTGCCCGGTAGATCATGCATGTGAGGTGGTCATTGATGTCGATGAGCGAATAGAGGAAGTCGGGTTCGACTCCCTCCCCGATCAGCCGGCGCGCGGTGGTGGCGAGCGCCTCGGCGTTCGTCCGTCCCCCGGCCGGCCGCGCCATCGGCAGCGTGAACCCGGAGGCGGCATGCGGATCCGGAACCAGGGCGACCATGTCGTCGCAGTCGACGATGAAGCCGACGGTCGAGCCACGATGGCGCATCAAATCGCTCTCGTCCGTCACCTGCTCGGCGAGCCCGAAGAAGGTGCCGCGGTGGTACACGAGCGGCGGTCGGTCGTGCACCCGGGTCGCGACGACCTCGCCGATGAGGAGGGCGTGGTCGCCGATGTCGATGATCTGCTGAGGCCGGCACACGAGCCATGCCGCCGACCCCGCGATGACCGGACTCCCCAGCGGCTGGTCCTCGAGTTCGACGCCGTCGAACTTGTCCTCCGCAGGCCGCGCGAACTGCCGGGCGATGCCCGATTGGCCGACCGAGAGGATCGACACCGCGTACTCGTGCGCGGCGGCGAACGCCTCGAAGCTCGGTGTGTTGCGGGTGAGCGAGATCGAGACCAGTGGCGGATCGAGCGAGATCGAGTAGAACGAGCTCGCCGTCATCCCCCAGGCCTGCCCGCCCGCGTCTCGGGTCGTCACCACGGTGACCCCGGTTGCGAAGCTCGTATATGCTGCCCGCAGCCGTTGACGGTCGACCAGGGTGTCGGTGCTCATGCCACCGGCCCTTCCGGCGGGCCGGGCGGCCATGCCAGGGCGTCCTCGAGCACGTCGGTGGTGCCGGCCAACAGCGCCACATGGGCGAATGCGCCGTCCGGTCCCGCCCCGTGGTAGTGGACGGTGCCGGCGGGAATGCGCACGATGTCGCCCACGCGGACCACCCGGTCCGCACCGGGCGCCCCGACGTGACCCTCACCCTCCACCACGATGAGCACTTGCTCGGAGGAGTGCGTGTGGAGCTTGGTGTGTGCTCCCGCGGAGAATCGGACACAGAGGGCGCGAAGGTCGGATGCGCCCGGCATGGGCTCGAGCGGACTGGTCGCGACCTCGCCGACGAAGATGGCTGAAGCGGATGGGGCACCCGACTCCAGCGGTGCGAGATAGGCAATAGCGTCACGCGACAAGGCGACTCCTGACACGGTGCTCGAGCTCGGACGCGGCGAGCGTGAGCGGGATGGTGATGACCACGTAGACGATGACGACCAAGAAGGCGATCTGCAGGATGTCGCCGGTCAGCGCCATCTGCTCCCTCGCGACGTACAGCAGTTCGGGGGCGCCGACGGCGGCGGCGAGTGTCGCCATCTTGAGGAGGCCGACGAACGCGTTCACGACGGGCGGGATGGAGACGGGAACGGCCTGGGGCAGGACGACGAAACGGAACGTCTGCAGCCTGGACATGCCGAGCGATGACGCCGCGGCACGCTGACGGCCCGACACCGTGAGGATCGCCCCACGGAAGTACTCCGACAAGAACGCCCCCTCCGAGATCCCGAGCGCAATCACGGCCGCGGGGATCGCATCGAATCGAACGCCCACGTACGCGATGCCGAAGAAGACGATGTAGAGCAGGACCAGTTCTGGCGTTGCCCGCACCAGGGTCACCAGAAAGCCGAGCGCACGATCCACGGCCCGCACCTCGAGCTCACGGAGCGCGGCGATCAGCAAGCCGATGAGAATCGAGAGGATCCACGCGCCGATCGCGACCTGGAGCGTCGTTCCCAGCGCGGAGACGAACGGTGCGAAGTTCATACGAGCTTCCTCTCTTCCTCAGCGAGCTTGGCTTCGTCTTTGGCGTCGCTGTACTTCGACACGAGGCTCCGGTCGATGGCCGCGGACACCATGCCGAACCGCCGTTGCGTCCACTTCTCGAGCCACCGGCTGAAATAGATCAAGGGCAGGATGAGAACCGCGTAGAAGCCGCCGAGCAGCACGTAGACGTGCAACGGGTAGAAGCTGATCGAGACGGCCTGCGTGGCCGCGAGGCTGAGTTCACTGACCGTGATGAGCGACGCAAGCGCGCTCAGTTTGATGACCCCCACGACGATGTTCACGACCGCCGGGATCAGCGGCGGAATGATCTGCGGGATGATGACCAGCCGAAGGGTCTTCCCGTGACTCAGACCGAGGCTCGAGGCCGCCGCCCACTGCGTCGCCGGCACCCCGCGAATCGCGCCACGGAAGATCTCGGCCTGATACGAAGACATGCTCAACGTGAGGCAGATCACGGCGATCGCGAAGGCGTTGATCCCGAGCTGGGCCGCAATGGGCCCGAACCCGAAGTACATGAGGATCATCAGCGCGAGCACCGGGATGGCCCGGAAGAGCTCGATCCATGCGCGGGTGAACCCGCGCACCACAGCAAACTGGGAGACAGCGAGGATGGCGAGGACGGCGCCTACCAAGATCGTCAGTACGGAGCTGATCAGGCTGAGCTGCAGCGTCCCCACGAGCCCTTTGCCCATGAGTTCGAGCCATTCCTGCCATACCTGTGGTCCGGGCATTCGCCGTCCTCGTCTCTCTCGTTCGTCGACGCTGCGTTACTTGCCGCAGCCCTGCGCCGGCACGGTGAACTCGTGGAGCTGGAACTCCTCGGAGAAGCCAACTTCCTCGTTGATCTTCGTCCACTCACCGCTGTCCTCGAGACCCTGGAGGTACTCGTTCATCGCTTCAGCCAGCGCGGGGTTGCCACACGGGACGACGTTGTACGCGATGTTCGTGATCACCGTCGACGGCATGTCGAAGTCGCCGACCTCGAGCATGTGCGCGACGAGATCGTCGTTGTCCGCGAGCGGGGCGTTGTACATCTGCAACGCGCTGTTGACGTAGGCGTCGATCTGCCCGTTGACCAGCGCGGTGCCCGCCTCGGCTGCCGACTGGAACAGCACGGCACCGTCGCCGAGCGCTTCCGTGAGGTACGGCGCCCAGACCTGCCCGACGACCGCACCCACGCGAGCGCCTTCCAGGCTCTCGGGACCCGTGTAGTCGAAGTCCTTGTGAGTGATCGCCGCAGCAGGAAGCTGGAAGATCGACGACGTGTAGTACACCGTCGTGGCCCGCTCGTCCGTGTGATAGATGAACGGCGTGACGTCAGCGCGGCCCTGCTGCGTCGCGGCGAGGGCGCCGGTGAAGTCGGTCTCGAACGCTTCGACTTCGAGTCCGTGGTGCTCGGCGAATCCGTTCAGCAGCACGCCGAGCAAGCCGGAGAGCTTGCCGCTGTCCTGGATGATGGCGGGCGGGCTGGAGCCGTATGGCGCAACGGTCAGCTTGCCCGGCGTCACCGTCTCGAACGCCGGCTCAGCCGCCTCCGAGCTCTCGGGTGCCGACTCTGCGGACGACGAGCAGGCCGCAAGGCCGATGAGCGAGGCGACGGCTGCCGCCGCGAGACCAAACCTCACGCCTCGCGTGAGACGAGATCGAACGTGCATAGAGTGCTCCTCAGGGTGTTGGGGGTGGGTGGGACGACCTGCTTGATCTAGTAGACGTGCGAGACCTCATCGAGGAATTCCATGAGCCCTCGGATGCCGTTCTCCCGGCCGATGCCGGACCAGCCGATGCCGCCGAACGGCGTGCTCACGGAGGATGGCGATGGGCTGTTGACCGCCACCAGGCCCGACCTGATGCCGGCGAGCAGACGTTCGACCTCCGCGGCACGGTCGGCGAAGACGTATGCCGAGAGCCCGTACGGTGTGGCGTTCGCCTGGCTGATGGCGTCGTCCAGGTCATCGAAGACGATGACCGGCAGCACCGGGCCGAACAACTCCTGCTGGCAGATCTCCGAATCGGTTTCCGTGTCGGTGACCAGGGTGGGGCGCACGAAGTTGCCGTCCTGAGGCACCGGTGTGCCATGCACCGTGACGGTGGCTCCGGCACGCGCTGCCCGGTCCACGATCCCCTCGAGCCGTGCCACCGATTCGGGGGTGATCACGGGCCCGAGATCCGTCGAGGCCTCCTGGGGCCAGCCCACCGTCAGCGCGTCCATCCGCGTGCGAAGCGCCTCGACGAGCTCCGGGGCGATCTCCCGGGCGACATAGAGCCGGTTGATCGTCGTGCAGACCTGTCCGTTCGAGCCGAACTTCGCCCGCATCACCGCGTCGGCGACCGTCTCGACATCCGCTGACGCCGCGACGATCGCCGCGCCATTGCCGCCGAGTTCGAACGAGGTGCGCAGGAGCTGATCGGCGGCCTGCCGCATGAGCTGCTTCCCGACCTCGGTGGATCCCGTGAACGACAGCTTCCGGACCAATCCCGATGAGAGGAGTGCCCCGACCACGCCCTCAGAATCCGAGGTGGGCAGGACCGACACCACGCCGGCGGGAAGCCCGATCCGCGTCGTCGCCTCCGCGACGATCATCGCGGCAAGCGGCGCCCGGTCGGATGGCTTCCAGAGCACCGTGCACCCCGCGAGGAGCGCGGTCGCGAGCTTCCGCACGCCGAGGTTCAGGGGGAAGTTCCACGGCGTCATGAGCAGCGCCGTGCCGACGGGCCGGAGCACGGTGACCACTCGCTTGCCGGTCAGGTAGTCGGTCCGTGCTGGCGCACCCAGTTCTGCAATGGAGCCGAGCAGCGTGTCCAGGACGCGCAGGCACAGCTCGACCTCCGCGCGGGCGTTGGCGATCGTCTTCCCGGAGTCCAGGACGATCGCCTCGGCGAGCGTCTCTCGGGTGTTCTCGAGCTCCACGGCCAGGGCACGGACGTACGCGGCGCGGTGGAGCGCCGGCGTCGAACCCCAGCTTGCCTGCGCCGCGGCCGCGAGCTCCGCCGCCGCGAGCGCGTCGGACGCCGTGACATCTCCGCTGGAGATGCGTGTCCCCCCGAGCGCGGGCGGAGCGTAGCTGGAGGTCTGCGCGGCGTCGAGGAGCTCCCCGCCGCGCAGCCAGCACGCTCCCACCCGCGCATGCGCGGCGAGTGCCGCTTCGAGCGGCACCGTCGGCACCGTCATCAGACCGGGACCGCGCTCGTGCGCTTCGCGATGATCGGCGCGAGTCGCTCGAGCGACCCGACGACCTTGTCCAGCGGGCTGCCGAAGTTGATCCCGAGGTTGAGGATGTCGAGACCCATCTGCTCATACCCGTCGATCTTGGCGATGATGTGGTCCTCGGTCCCGATCATGACGCGTTCACGCAGTTCGTCACGGTCGGGCTCGTTCTGCTGTACGACGGGCTCGATGATGCCACGCGGGTTCTTCGTGTGGGAGAAGTCGTGGAGCTGCTGGTGCACACGCCAGTTGTCGAGCAGGTCGTCGAGGCGTGCCTCGGCGTCGGCTTCGTCCTCCGCCAGGTACGCGTAACGGCTCACCGCGAGCTGCACGTCGTGGCCGCCCTGCGCCTTGCCCGACTGGAAGGCGTCGACCACCGACTGCACGTGCTGATCGTCCCAGATGAAGCTCTGGTGCAGGACGTGATAGCCCCGACGCGCGGCATCCTCGATGGCCGGGAGTGTCTGCGCCGCGACCCAGATGGGCGGATGGGGCAACTGAGCCGGCCGAGGCCACACGTAGACATCGTCGAAGTTGACGAATTCGCCATGGAAACTCGACTCGGATTCCGAGTTCAGGAACAGCTCGCGCACGGCGTCGAGCGTTTCGATGAAGCGGCCGCGGCTCTCCTCGAAGGGAATCCCGAACTTCGAGAACTCATAGCCGTACGCGCCACGCCCGACGCCGAGCTCGAGTCGGCCACCGGTTGCGTTGTCCGCCTGGGCGATCTCGCCGGCGATCTGCACGGCGTTGTGGTACGGAAGCACCACGACCGCGGCGCCGACGCGAGCCTTGACGTGCTGGGCGATCTGCACGCACGAGATCAGCGCGGAGGGCGACTGCCCGAGCGCGATCATGTGGTGTTCCTGGAACCAGATCCGGCTGACGCCTGCACGATCGGCAGCCTTCGACATCTCCAGGATCCGCTCGTACAGCGGAACGGTCTCGTTGAATCTCTTGTGCGCCTCGCCGTAGACGATCGGTGTCCCGAACTCCATCGCTCTGCTCCTCTTCCGTCAGGTGATGTGGTCCACGCTAAGTTCGCCGTGGGTGCCGTTCATCGTGGGAACCCGAGGAGATGACACCGTCGTCCTCCTACGGTTCGATGTACGAATCAGCGTCAGCCCCCCTGACGCAATCGCTCCAGCCGGATCGCCAACGAGACCTCGAACCGGATCTCCTCGTCGGTGAGGTCGCGGTCCAGCAGTGCGGAGATGCGTTGGAGTCGATATCTGAGCGTGCTCACGTGGATGTGCAGGCGACGGGCGGCCTCCTGGAAGCGCCCGCCCGCGTTCGTGAACACCTCGGCGGTGAGAAACAGATCCCCGTTACTCTCCCGGTCCGCTTCGATCAGCGCGCCGACCGAGGAATGGATGAACTCGAGGATGTCCTCGCCCTGCAGCGCCGGGAGCAGCACCCGGTACGCGCCGAAGTCACGCGAGCTCACCAGGCCCCGCCGCCCGAGTTTCGAAGCGAGGTCGAGGGTTTGTTTCGCGCGTCGCCATTCGGCCGGAACCTGGAGCAAGTCGAGCGGCTCCGGGCTGCAGGTCACCAGCAGCGTCGGTTGCCCGGCGTCGCCGATCCTCCCGAGCGCCGAGACGAAGACCTCGAGATCGGCTTCCCTCGACCGCTGGGCGGGAAGGACGATGACGTACTTTCCCTTGATGTGCTGCATGACGGCACCGGGCCACCGCTGGAGATGCACGCCGAGCGTGGTCGCGAGCCAGTTCATTCGGTCGCTCCGATCCACCTCGTCCTGCCGCTGGGCGACGACGAGGTAGCACGGTTCGCCGACGTTGAGTCCGGCGAAGGCCGCGCGAGCGGTGAACTCGTACCGGTCGTCGACGGTGCCCTTGAGCATCTGCTGGATCACATCGCGCTGCAGCATCGTCTGGGACTCGAACGCGAGGCGCTCGCGGAGCAACACCATCGCCGTCGCCGTCCCGGCCGAGTTGTGCCGAGCGGAGTCGTTGTCGGCACCCCAACCGACCGAGATCACCGTCGACGTCCAGCGATCGTCGTGCCCGAATCGGGTCGCGAGCCCGCGCAGCGAGAGATGCTCACCGATGCCGATGTCCACCACCGCTGGCCGACGAACGGAGTCAGCGGCTTGGTGCGCACGCTCGAAGAGCGCGGCCCGGTTCTCGAGCACCCGCGCCTCCCACGCCGCCTGGTCGAGACCCAGGTCGGGAGGAACGCGTCCCGCGGAGAACAGATGACCGTGACTATCGAACACGATGAGCGTCCGGGCGGTCGCGGTCTCGATCTCGCCGAGCACCTCACGCGACGGGGCGCCCGAGGAGATCGCGTCCATCGTGGAGGAGAGGAGCGCCGCGGTCTCGGACGCCCTCGCCGCGACGTGACGCGCGTCCGACAGGAGACCTGCGTTCGTCGCCGCGAGTGAGGCGAGCGAGGCCACCGCTTTCAGAAAGGGAATCTGGGTCGGATCCTCCAGCAGCGCTTGTCGCGATTGGACACACAACACCATCGCCCGCCCGTGGGGGTCGGCCGAGCTCAACGGCACGTTGGCCGTCGAGATCACGCCCCGAGGGATCGCGGATTCCTGCAGCGACGGGTAGTCGGTGGCAGATCTCACATCGGCGAACGCGATCACCTCGTTCCGGCGAAGCGCGTCAAGTGCCGGATTCCCATCGAAGGGCCAGCGTTGTTGCGGCGAGCGCGGCGTGTACTCCATGCGGTCTCGACGTGCGACGATCTCGCCGAATCCGCCATCGGTGTCCATCGCGTAGATCCATACGAGCTGCCACATCGTGTGGTCGCTGATGGCGTCGACGATGGCCTGGAGGACGTCGCGCAAGTCCATTCCGGACGTCAAGCTCAGCGAGATCCGCCGGAGGCTCTCGACGAACTCCGCTGATTGGTCACTCCGCACACCGGACTCCGGACCGTCGGCCTGGCCGACGACGGACGCCCGCTCGTTACGCGGCATTGCTCCCTGGCATGTGCAGGACCGCATCGAGGAACTTGCGCGTCCGGGGATGCGTCGAGGAGACCAGGACGTCCTCCGGCGACCCGGACTCGACCTCACAGCCCGCGTCCATCACGACGACCCGGTCGGCGACCTGGCGTGCGAAGCCCATCTCGTGCGTCACGATCACCATCGTGAGTCCGCGCTCGGCGAGCGAGGTCATGAGATTCAGGACCTCGCCGACCATCTCCGGATCCAGCGCGGAGGTCGGCTCGTCGAAGAGGACGACCTCCGGATCCATGGCGAGCGCGCGAGCGATCGCGATGCGCTGCTGCTGTCCGCCGGAAAGGGTGCGGGGGTGCGCGTCGAGGAAGTCGCCGAGACCGACACTCGCGATGAGGTCGGCGGCGCGCTCGTTCGCTTCCTTCGTGGGCACCCCGAGGACGCGGCGCGGTCCGAGCGCGACATTCTCGAGCGCCGTCAGGTGGGGGAACAGGTCGAACTGTTGGAAGACCATGGTCAACTTGGCGCGGAACTCGTTCCGACGCGCGGCGGAAAGGTGGGTGTTCGGCACACCCGGGACGTTCTTCGCGTAGATCGTCTCGCCCGCGAACGCGATCGAGCCCGCCGACGGCTCCTCGAGGAGGTTGGCGCACCGAAGGAACGTGGACTTCCCCGAGCCGCTCGGTCCGATGATGCAGATGCGCTCACCTCGCATGACATCGAGCGTCATATCGGTCACCACTTGCTTCTGCCCGAACTGCTTGCAGATTCCGCGCATGGACAGGAGTGGTGCGGCGCCGTGCACGCCAGGGTCTGCGGACATTGCTCCTCCATGAGGTGTCGTGGCTGTCCTTCGAACGGGACGCGTTCTCAGAACTGTAGGACGTATCGCGTCATGTGCTTCTCCTATGACGACGACAACATCCGCGGCGGAATCACCTACGGTTCGTATGAGAGCTGTTCGGGTCGGTACTCCGGGCCCGATTCGCACGGTGCGTGCTGCGCACGCATCGTCGCCGCCTGGGGCACAGCCGAACTGCCGGTCACCGAGCGCATTCGCTCAGCCCAGCAACGTGAAACGCCCGCTCTGCTGATCCAGCGAGCGGGCGTTCGGCGGGCGATGCATCGGCGGTCAGCTGGCCCGCTCGGTCGCGGCCCCCTGCTCGGCCCGCAGGTGCGCGAGCGCGGTGATCGCGGCCCGGCGGATGTGCGCCGCGCAGAGCTTGGACGCCCGGTCGGCGTCGCGCTTCGCGATGGCATCGACGATGTCGCGCAGCTCCTGCACGACCTCCACGGGCCGACCCTGCTCCGACATGGACGTGGCACGAAGCACCTGGACCCGCGCCTGGATGGTCTCGAGGAGCTGCTGGAGCGCGTCGCTCCGCGCCCCCTCGATGAGCACGGCGTAGAACCCGTCCTTCGCCTGGAGCACCTCGGAGATCGAGGAGGTCGCGCTCGTCACAGCCTCGAGATCATCGACGCTCGCGCCGAGCCGCGCGATCTGGTCGTCGGTCGCACGCTCCACGAACCGCTGCACGACGAGCGACTCGAGCGACGCCCGGACCTCGTAGAGGTCGACGGCGTCGTCGAGCGACGGAGCGGTCACGATCGCGCCCTTCTGCGGCACGACCGTGACCAGTCCCTCGGTCGACAGCTCCCTGATCGCCTCGCGGATGGTGGTTCGCGAGACGCCGAGCCGCTCGATGAGCTCTCGCTCGACCAGCCGCTGACCGGGCTGCAGGGTGAAGTCGAGAATGGCCTGGCGCAGCAACGACGTCACCCGCTCACGGAGCGGCGCGGCCACGCGGCCGAGTGGCTCGGCGGCGAGCGAGTCGGTCAGTGAGTTGGTCATGGTCGGAAGTTCTCCCTCGTGTTGCGCCGCGTCGGCCCGCCCGTAAGCTACTACAGCCGCGCATAGAAAGTGTGCTAGCTCGCTCCGTTTTTTGGCTCGGGCGCGGCGTGCGCACCCGCGTCGCCCGGCCCGGACTCAGCGACCCAGCGAGCGACCTCGGTGTGGTCGGCGCCCGCAGGCAGGTGTTCGGCTGCCTCAGCCCAGAGCTGGGTCGCGAGCTCGCTCAGGGTCGTGCGCGTGCCCGTGGACTCGGCGAGCCCGAGCGCGATCCGCACGTCCTTCAGCATGAGCCCCAGGGCGAAGCCCGAGTTGTACGTCCCGGGGAGCACGAAGTTCGGCCACTTGTTCTCGGTCGACCCGCTGCGACCGCTCGACCCGTTGAAGACCTCGAGCATCACGGCCGGATCGAGGCCGAACGCCGCGCCGGCCTCCATCGCCTCGGAAGTCGCCCAGAGATGGGTCGCGGAGAGCAGGTTGTTGAGCGCCTTGATCGCGTGCCCGGAACCCACAGGGCCGCACCGAAGCGGCTTGCCGAGCGCCGCGAGCGCGGGCCAGGCCTCGTCCACGGCGGCGTCCTCGCCACCCACCATGATCGTCAGCGTGCCGTTGACCGCACCCTTCACGCCACCCGAGACAGGCGCGTCGACGAGCCGCAGACCGGAACCGGCCAGCGACTCGGCGAGCTCACGCGTCGCGCGCGGTTCGGACGAGCTCATGTCGACGATGACACTCGCCGGCGTGACCGCCTTCGCCGCCGTCAGGTCGGCCACGACCGACGACACGATCGCCGAGTTCGGCAGCATCAGGATGACCAGGTCCGCTCCAGCGGCCGCCTCGGCCGCCGAGGCGTGACCCTTCGCTCCGATGCCCTCGAGCCGCGCGAGCGCGTCGGGCGAGACGTCGAAGCCGTTGACCGTGAAGCCCGCGTCGACGAGCCGGGTCACCATCGGGAACCCCATGTTCCCGAGGCCGACGAACGCGACCGTCCCGGGCCGGCGACCGGCGGCCGCCGGCGAGCCGGCGCCCTGCTCAGACATTGGATGCCTCGGCCGCGCGCATCTCCTTGACGACCTTCTCGGCCACTCGGAACGATTCCAGCGCAGCGGGGACGCCGACGTAGATCGCGGTCTGCATGAGCGTCGCCTGGATCTCGCTCTCGCTGACGCCGTTCCGGATCGCGCCGCGAACGTGGACTCCCAGCTCGTGTGAGCGGTTGAGCGCCGTCAGCATGGCCAGGTTCAGCAGGCTGCGCGTGCGCGGGGGCAGCGTGTCATCGGTCCAGATCTCGCCCCAGCAGTACTCGGTGACGAGCTCCTGGATCGGCCGCCCGAACTCCGTCACATTGCCGAGACTGCGGTCGACGTGCTCGGTACCGAGGACCTGTCGCCGCATCGCGAGACCAGCATCGTACGTCTCGCCGTGGGTGGTGCCGTGGTCGGTCATCGTTCTTCCGTTTCGTTCAGGCTGGGGTCGTAGTCGTGGTCGGCGACCGCCTCGTCCCAGTTCGTCGGGCCGAGCGAGATCGCGGTGTGGGTCATGAACGAGTCCGGCGCCGCCCCGTGCCAGTGGCGCTCGCCCGGCGGCACCCAGACCGTGTCGCCAGCGCCGATCGAGACGGGCGGCTGCCCCTCCGACTGCACGATGCCGCGGCCGGCGACGACCTCGAGGATCTGGCCATCGGTGTGGCTGTGCCAGAAGGTGCGCGCCCCCGGGTTGAACGTGACCGTGTTGATGGTGACGCCGTCGGTCTGTGGCATCGTCAGGTAGTTGAACACCTGGCCCGTGAACTGTGACCCCGTCTTCCCTGCCGTGCCCGATCGCTCGGCCGCTCTGACCAGTCTCATGCCTGCTCCTCCGATCCGTGTACGCGGATGCCGCCGGAAAGGTCGCCGATGACGTCGACGACCGTGTTGCTGATCTCGCCGGCGCGCCCTGTGGCGATGCCGGCGCCGAAGCTCGCGAGCGGGCCCGAGGCGTGCAGACCGGCGACGCCGAGGCCGGCGATCAGCTCGGTGTAGAGCAGGACGTCTTTCATCATGAGCGAGTTCGTGAGCCCGCCCTTCAGGTAGTCGCCGTGCACGATCTTCGGGAACCGGTTGAGGGTGGCGAAGTTCACGCCCGAGCTCGTGTTGAGCACGCCGAGGAGCGCGTCCATGTCGAGCCCCGCGCGACGCCCGGCCACCATGACCTCTGACGTGGCCGAGAGGGCGACCGCGTTCAGGAAGTTGTTGAGCAGCTTCGTCGTGTGCCCGGCGCCCGAGGCGCCCATGAAGAAGAGGTTCGTGGCGAAGTGCTCCATCGCTGGGCGGACCCGGTCGAGCGCGGCCTCGTCGCCACCGATCATGAGCGTGAGCTCGCCGCGTTCGGCGGCGGCGGCGCCGCCCGAGATGCCGGCGTCGAGGTAGTCGGCGCCCTTCTCGGCGAGCGCGGCCGCGATCTTCCGCGTGGACTCGGGCGCCGCCGTGCTGAGGTCCACGATCGTCTGACCGGCGCGCGCGTGCGCGAGCAGCCCATCCTCGCCGTAGACGACCGCCTCGACGATTTTGCTGTCAGGCAGCGAGAGGAACACGATGTCGGCGCGGTCCGCGACGTCGCCCGCCGAGATCGCGGGTGTCGCGCCCGCGCCCGCGATGTTCGGGGTGTGGGCGTCGAAGCCGATGACCTCGATGCCCTTGCCCGTGATGCACCGGGTCATGCGGCCGCCCATGTTGCCGAGCCCGATGAAGCCGATCGTCTGCGTCATTGCGACGCTCCCTTCCAGTTGTCGCCGTACATGGCGGCGTCGACCCGGTCGGTGTCCCACGCCCCGGCGCCGCCCGACGGGCGAACGGTGTTGATGATGCTCGCGCCGCCGTCGGCGGACACGACCTGGCCGGTGACGTAGGCCGCGTCGTCCGAGAGCAGGAACGCCGCCGTGCCGGCGATCTCGTCGGCCGAACCGGCCCGGCGAAGCGGCGTGGTGGACGCCCGCTGCACCATGTCGTTCTTGCCACCGGCCGTGCCGGCCGCCGCGGCGAACAGCTCCGTGGGCACGATGCCGGGGGCCACGCCGTTGACGCGGACACCGATCGGCCCGCCGTACACGGCCGCGCCGTGGATGAGGCCGACGACGGCGTGCTTCGAGGTCTGGTACGGCAGCAGGTCGGCGCTGCCGGTGAGGCTCGCGATCGACGCGGTCACCACGATCGCGCCTGTGCTCTGCTGCTCGCGGTACCGCCGGAAGGCGGCCCGGAGCCCGAGGAACTGGCCACGGACGTTGACGCCCATGACGCGCTCGAACTCCTCGACCGGAAGGTCGGGGAGCGCCGCGAAGCTCCCGAAGATGCCCGCATTCAGGTGGTGCAGGTCGATGCGGCCGAACTCGCGAACCGCCGCCTCGACGTAGGCGTCGACACCGGTCTCGGTGGAGATGTCGGCCTGGACCGCGATCGAAGCGCCCGGCAGGTCACGCGAGACCTGCTCGGCCGCGTCGCCGTTGATGTCGACCACGACCACCGCGGCGCCGTCCCGCGACAGGCGCTGGGCGCTCGCGCGCCCCAGCCCGCCTCCGGCACCGGTCACCACGGCGACCTTGCCGCCGAATCGTCCGTCGGTCATGCGTGTGCTTCCTTTCGTTCCGCCGGCTCACCCGGCGCTGCCGGCTCCGCGGCCGGCGCGCCGATCGTGGCGGCGAATCCGTGCAGCTCGCCGGTCACGGGCGTGAACCGGTCGAGGGTCGAGGGGTCGTGGCCCGACACGACGTGGGCGACCGCGCCCGATGACTCCAGGTCGCGGATCAGGGCGAAGCTGTCGTACATCTCCACAAGGTCGGCGACCGAGGTGAACACCATGTCGCGCTGGTACTCCTCGTAGTAGTGGACGGCGTCCGACGCGAGCAGCACGGGCCCCTCGGCGGTCTCGACGAAGACGACGCACTGACCGGGCGTGTGCCCGCCGATCTCGACGAGCTTGATGCCCGGCGCCACGACGTGCTCGCCCTCGATGAACGTCACGGCGCCGCGCGCCGCGGCATCCCGCAGGTAGTCGAGCTCGTCCGTCTCGACCGAGTGCGAGAACAGCGGCTTGTCGGCGTGCGGGCCGGTCCAGAAGTCGAACTCGCGGCGCGACATGATGATCTCGGCGTCCGGGAAGAGGCTCAGGTTGCCGATGTGGTCGTAGTGGCCGTGGGTGACGATGATGCGCGACACGTCTCCGGGCGCCGCGCCGGCGAGCCGGAACGCCTCCGCGGGTTCGATGAGCACCTCGCGGCCGCGGGCCTCGCCCGCGGCGCGTGAGAACCCCGTGTCGACGAGGATCGTCTCCTCCGGGGTGCGCAGCACCCAGAAGAAGTAGTCCATGCCGATCTGGCCCTCGTCCTCCCCATACACGTGGTAGTTGAGGTAGACGTCACTGCGCACGGTCGTCCGCGTGCCGTACTTGACGATGGTGACCGACGTCCCCCGCGTCTCAGCCACGGCGGGCCGCCCAGATCTTGTCGGCCGCGCGCAGCGCGAGCGCCTGGATCGTGTGCGTGGGGTTCACGGCGCCACCGGTCGAGAAGCTCGAGCCGTCGACCACATACAGGTTCGGCACGTCGTGCGCGCGGTGATCGGCGTTCACGACCGAGTCGGCGGGGTCGGCGCCCATGCGAGCCGTCCCGAGAAGGTGCCAGCCGAGGATCGAGTCGAAGCCGAGGGTCCGGACCGAGGAGGCCCCGGCGGCGTAGTTCAGCTCGGTCGCGCGCCGGACACCGTCGGCGCCCAGTCGCTTCGAGTTCTCGCTCAGCGTGTAATGGGTCGTGACCCCGGGCAGCCCGAACTCGTCGAGGTTGACCTCGTCGAGCTCGACCCGGTTGTGCTCCTCGGGCGCGTCGTCACCGCACACCCAGACCGTGGCCTCGTGATTGAGGTGGTGCTCGAGCGCATCGTGGTGGTCGTCGCCCCACGGTGCGACCTGCAACGCGGTGTTCAGCGGCGAGTAGCCGCGCATCGCGACCATCGTGAAGCCGCGGACGTAGTCGTTGTCGGGGTTCGTCTCGTAGAAGTGCCGCGACGACACCGTGCCGCCCCACGCGCCGTGGTCGGCGTCGGTCGGCTCGTCGAAGCGCCCGATGACCATGGTCTGCACGTGCGGCATGAAGTTCTTGCCGACCTGGCCGCTGCCGTTGGCGAGTCCGTCCGGGAAGCGGTTGGACTTCGACATGAGCAGGAGCCGGGGCGTGCCGATCCCGTTGCCGCAGATGACGACGACGGAGGCCTTCGCGTGACGGAGTCGACCGTCGGCGTCGTAGTACAGCGCGCCCGTGGCCTCGCCCTTGTCGTTGACCGTGACCTCGCGCACCCGGGCGTGGGTGCGCAACCGCGCACCGGCCTCGAGGGCCTGCGGCCAGTAGGTGTTCGAGGGCAGCGCGAGCGACCCGCTCGGGCAGCCGAACGCGCAAAATCCGCGGTTCACACAGGCCGTGCGGCCGTCGGCGTCCTCGGACAGCAGCGCCTGCGACTGCGCCCAGTAGTACCAGCCGAGCTTGTCGTAGCCGTCGATCCAGCGGTTCCCCTGCCG